>Ga0208741_10000020_pt1 | contig 116461 bp, 116 predicted proteins | sample CryBogCBE03Jun09_FD_184576 | JGI IMG/M metagenome (GOLD analysis project Ga0208741, IMG submission 184576) | Freshwater microbial communities from Crystal Bog, Wisconsin, USA - CBE03Jun09 (SPAdes) | ecosystem: Environmental > Aquatic > Freshwater > Lake | place: Crystal Bog, Wisconsin, USA...
CCCTTCGGTGCGAGCCGCCATCTCAACGGTCGCGGCCAGATCGTCACTCATGCGCACCGTGGTTACTTTTTTCGTCATAGTGTCATGATAGCAAGATGCAACTATCAAACGCGTGGACAACCTCGTGTTCAGCACGAACCACGACTAAGAAAGAAGTTGAAGGTATGAGGGCGCCGGCTAATTCGGAGGTAGCCCGCGTCGTCAATCGCGCTGGCCCAACCCGAGTCGCAGCCATGATTACGTCGAGGGTCTCAATTGTGAGAGGAAACCTTTCGTGCGGGCGGAGGGACTCGAACCCACACTCCGAAGAACTGGTACCTAAAACCAGCGCGTCTGCCAATTTCGCCACGCCCGCAACGTCGGTAAGTCTAGGGCGCGGGAGGGAATGTGCTGAAGGGGGCAGTTAGTAGAGTGGGGTCATGATTAATTCTTCACTGCCCGAGTCCTTCGCGTCCGTTGACCTCAACCAGCGTCTCCTGCGCGAGCGGATCGTTTTCCTCGGCACGCAGGTGGACCAGGAATCGGCCAACCGAATCTGTGCCGAGCTGCTGCTGTTGGAAGCGGAAGACCCCACCAAGGACATCTCGCTCTACATCAACTCGCCTGGTGGATCAGTGACCGACGGCCTCGCCATCTACGACACCATGCAGTACGTCCGCTGCGACGTGCGCACCATTTGCATCGGTATGGCCGCCTCGATGGGGCAGTTTCTGCTCTGCGCCGGCGCGAAGGGCAAGCGCTTCTCGCTGCCTCACTCGCGCATCTTGATGCACCAGCCCTCAATGGGTGGCATGCAGGGTCAGGCCTCCGACATCGCCATTCAGGCCGAGCAGATTGTCTACATGAAGGGCATGCTCGCCGAGCGCATCGCGTTCCACACTGGTCAGACTCTTGAGCGCATCACCGCCGACTCGGACCGTGACCGCTGGTTCACCGCTCAAGAGGCGCTCGACTACGGCTTCATTGACGCAGTCATCGACCGCTCTGGCCTCAACCCGAGCCTGTAGTGGACGACGCCGCTTCGGCGCCACACCACATCGCGTCACTCGCCGACGCCCCGGTTCGGGTGGTGAGTGCGCGTATTGGGCTCGGCACGCGTCTGTCTAATTTGTGGGGCCGTCGTGAGCTGCTTCGCAACCTCATTGCCTCGGATATTCGCATTCAGTACAAGGGGTCGGTGCTGGGCATTGTCTGGTCGATGCTGTCACCGGCATTCACCTTGGCCATTTTCGACCTCGTCTTTTCGATTTTCTTGAAGAACGGTATTCCGAACTTCGTGATTTACCTGTTCGCCGGACTCGTGGTCTGGAACATGTTCTTCGCCGGCGTGATGTCGGCCACCAGCGTGATCGTGGACCGCGCCGGACTGGTGAAGAAAGTGTCCTTTCCCCGCGAGATTTTGCCACTCTCGAACGTGGGCTCGGCCGTGGTGTACTTCGTTATCCAACTCGGCGTTCTGCTGCTGTTCTGCGGTGCGCTCGGTCACGCGCCGGACTGGCACTTCTTCCTCGTCCTCCCCGTCACCTTCGCTTGTCTCTGCTTCTTCACCGCGGCCCTAGCCATTGTGATGTCGGCCCTCACGGTCTACCTTCGTGACCTGAAGCACCTCACCGCGGTCGCGCTCCAGCTCTGGTTCTACCTGACGCCCGTGGTCTACTCCTACGAGAACTCTTTGGCACCGGCGCTGCACAAGCACGGACTCGCGACGCTGTACTTTCTCAATCCCATCACGTTGATAGTGCTGACCTTCCAGCGGACCTTCTACGTGTCGAGCACCGTCATCTCCACCGTCACGCACCAGCCACTTAACCTCCTGCCAACCTGGAGCCTCGGTCAGTACTTCGAACGTAACCTGGCCTGCTTGGGCGGCATGATTGTTCTGTTTCTTATCGCGTTGGCCATCTTCGGCCGACTCGAAGGCAACTTTGAATCGGAGCTGTAAATGACCACCGTTATCGACGTCGCCAACGTCAACAAGACCTTCAAACTGCACTACGAACGCAATCAATCTCTCAAGGAGCGTCTCCTCCACCCCCGCTCCGGTCGCACCGAGATATTCCAGGCGTTGCAAGACATTTCCTTCACCGTTGACGCCGGGGAGACCGTGGGCATTGTTGGTCACAACGGCTCGGGCAAGTCAACGTTGCTCAAGTGCATCTGTGGTGTCTTGCAGCCAACGTCTGGCTCGATCAGCCTGCGGGGCAACTTGGCCGCGCTCTTGGAGCTCGGTGCGGGATTCCAAGTTGAACTGTCTGGCCGAGACAACGTCTACCTCTACGGCACCATGCTCGGCTTTTCGAAGAAGCGCATTGAGCAAATCTTTGATGAAATCGTTGCATTCTCGGAAATCGAACACTTCATTGACACCCAAGTCAAGTTCTATTCGTCGGGTATGTACGTCCGATTGGCCTTCGCCGTGGCCGTTAACGTCAACCCCGATATTTTGGTCGTTGACGAGGTTCTCGCCGTCGGCGACGAGCGGTTTCAGGCGAAGTGCATCGACCGTATTCGGCGCTTCCAGCAAGAGGGGCGTGCCATTTTGCTGGTCACCCACTCGGCCGATCAAGTCCGCGCGCTCTGCGACCGAGCCGTGGTGCTCGATGGTGGACGCATGCTGGCCAACGGCGATGTCGCCGATTCGCTCCGCATCTTCCGCGATGCCCTCATGCAGGAATCGGTCGCCCATCAGACAGAGGGCGAGGCCGCGAGCATCGTGGTGGACGCGGTAACTACCCCGAACGGCTCGTTTGACGTGGCCACCGGTGCGGCGATGCGCTTCGATGTTCAGTTGACGTCGGAGACGGCATATAGCGGCAACTTTGTCATGGAGATCTATTCGCGCGATGGTGTCTTGATCTGTCGCACTGACCGCCAGAGTTCGCCGGTCAATCTTCGCCCGGGCGTCAACCTCGTCAGCGTCGAATTACCGCACGTGCCACTCCTCGACGGCATTTTCGACATCAACGTCGGCATCGTGGACGAGCGTGGCTCGAATGTCAAGGCGTGGAGCGAGAAAGTCGCCACGATGCAGGTGACGTATGGCGGCCGCGAAGGCGGACTCGTCGAACTCGGTGCGCTTATTCGCCAGCAGTAGTAACGGTGGCCTCGGTGAGGCGAGGGTAGGTGCGCAAGGCACCGAAGAGTCCTAATTTGCCGCAGTCGAAAGGATACGTGGCACCACCGAGGAGTCGTCGGTCTCCCCGTGAGTTGCCGTACGCGTAGATGACCGGCTCACTGTCGTAGCCACGTTCGGCGATCCAGGTACCGAGGCGACGCATCTTTTCTGTCCCACGACAGTTTTTGCCGAGGTAGCTGCCGGTCAGTTTGCCACGAGCGTCGACGGCGAGCCGCGTACCGAGACCTCCGGTGATGCCCAACTCCTCGGCGATGATGTCGACATAGATCTGTGGCGACGCGGAGACCACCACGACGTCGTGACCTTGCTCGATGTGCCACCGAAGTCGACGAAGTACCAGTGCTCGCCCTTCGTGTTCGAGGTGCTCGAGGATGAACGTACGGGAGCGTTCGGTCACCTCGGCGAGGTCGAGACCGGCTAAGACACCTTGGAACAGGCGTTCCTTGGCTCCATCGGCCCAGCGACCCGAGCGAGCCGCCCCGACGAGCAGGGGGATAGTGAGGGGGAGCGCGGCTTTCGAGACGGCGGAGTCACCGGCAATAAAACGCAACCAGTGAAAGACACTGCCACCTTCGGTAATGGTGCCGTCAAAGTCAAAAGCGGCCACGATGGGGGATTGAGTCACACCTCAGTTTCGCACGTTGGCGCCATGTCCCGAAACAATAATCTACAAATCCACTAGTTTTTTGCAACAATATCTGTTGTTGCGCTAGGGTACGAGGGTCAGCCGAGGGGCTGACTCAACCTACGAAGGAGCACCAATGGCGATTCGTCTTGGCGACGTGGCCCCGGATTTCACCGCGGACACCACGGAAGGAACTATTAGTTTTCACGAGTGGCTGGGTGACGGCTGGGGCATCTTGTTCTCGCACCCCAAGGACTTCACACCAGTCTGCACGACGGAGCTTGGTGGCTTCGCCGCGCGCAAGGCTGACTTCGATGCTCGCAACACCAAGATCATTGGTGTCTCCGTTGACGACGTCGAGAGCCACAACCAGTGGAGCGCCGACATTGGCGAAACCCAGGGCACCGCACTCAACTTCCCGTTGATTGGTGACGAGAATCGCGTTGTCGCGGACCTCTACGACATGATTCACCCCAACGCCAACGACACCTTGACGGTGCGCAGCGTCTTCATCATTGGTCCTGACAAGAAGGTCAAGCTGACCTTGACGTACCCCGCCTCCACCGGTCGCAACATCGACGAAGTGGTTCGCGTGCTCGACTCACTGCAGCTGACGGCTGGCTACTCAGTCGCCACGCCCGTGAACTGGACGTACGGCGGCGACGTCATTATCGCGAACTCGGTGAGCGACGAAGATGCGGCCGTAAAGTTCCCCAAGGGCTTCACTCGCATTAAGCCCTACTTGCGGACGACGCCTCAGCCAAACCTGTAGTCCACGCAGTATCCAGCAACGGCGGCCACCATTTGGTGGCCGCCGTTGCTAGTTCTGGGGCTGTAGCGGAACAAAGAGGGCGTCGCGATAGTGCACGAGTTCGGCGATTGACTCACGAATATCGTCAAGTGCGCGGTGCGCGGTGGCCTTCTCGGGGCGGGCCGCGAGTACCTGTGGGTGCCAGCGCTTGGCGAGCTCCTTGATCGTCGAGACATCGACGTTTCGGTAGTGGAAGAACGCCTCGAGTTCGGGCATGTACTCCTGAAGGAATCGGCGATCGGTGCCGATGGAGTTGCCGCACAGTGGTACGGATCGGGGCTCGGCGATGTGCTCCTTGAGGAAGGCCAGCGTCTGAGTTTGCGCTTCGGCGACACTCACGGTCGAGGCAATAATCTCGGGCAGCAGTCCCGAAGTGGTGTGCATCGCGGTGACAAAATCACCCATTTCGGCGAGTTCGGCCTCGGTGGCGTGAATGACGAGGTCGGGTCCCTCGGCGATGACATTCAGGTGATCGTCGGTGAGCAACGTTGCAATTTCCACAATGACGTGGCGACCAGGTTCGAGTCCGGTCATTTCGAGGTCCATCCAAGCAAGCATTCCCTCAGCCTACGGCGTGGGCGAGCGAGCGGTAGCCTCGCTCCATGCGGATTTCTGTTCAACGACTCCACCCCGATGCGGTCCTCCCGAGCATTGCCCACGCGAGTGACGCCGGCTGTGACCTCGTCGCCGTCGAAGAAGTGGTATTGAAGCGAGGCGGGGGCCGCGCCATGGTGGCCACGGGTTTTGCTCTCGCCATTCCCGAAGGGTACGGCGGCTTTGTTCTGCCTCGGTCGGGTCTCGCGGCCCGTTCGGGCGTCACGTGTCTCAACGCTCCCGGTCTTATCGACGCGGGTTATCGCGGAGAAGTCAAGGTCATTCTGGTTAATCACGATCCCGATCAGGATTACGTCGTCACACCGGGCGACCGCATTGCTCAACTCGTGGTGATGGCCACACCGGAGCTTTCCTTCCATGAGGAGACCGATCTCCCGCCTTCAGAGCGGGGGGGCGGGGGATTTGGGTCGTCCGGCCGCTAACGCGGTTGTCGTGGGTCGAAGCATCCGCTATAGTGGTAATTCCTCGCGGACGTAGCTCAGTTGGTAGAGCGCGACCTTGCCAAGGTCGAGGTCGCCGGTTCGAGCCCGGTCGTCCGCTCCAAGCGAGAAACCCCGATTCTGTTCGCAGAATCGGGGTTTTTTGTTGCGTGGACCCATGAGCCGTGTATCGCGGAGCGATCGTGGCGTTATGCCAATGCGGATGATGAGTGCGGAGTACCATAGACAATCAACGCGTTATCTATCTGGGGGAGCCTTCCATGATTCGTACTTCACTGTTCCGCACCTTGGCGGCCACGGCTGGCGCCGCGGCTCTCGTTCTGGCCTCCACGGTGAGCGCCGGGGCTGCCAAGATGACCATGGCGTCATTCAATGCCAAGGACGCTGCCCTCGTTCCGGCCGCCTACAAGACCGCGACGTGGCAGATTGCCACCGACGCCACGTACGCCCCCGACGAATCGATGAGTGGGAACACCATGGTCGGCTTTGACGTTGACCTGATGAAGGCCGTCGCGACAACCCTGGGTGTGAAGATCGTGGAGAACAACGTCACCTTCGACAACATCATTGTCGGTATTACCTCGAAGAAGTACGAGGTGGGCAACTCCTCCTTCACCGACACCAAGGCTCGTGAGAAGAAGGTTAACTTCGTTGACTACTTCAAGGCGGGTGAAGGCGTCTACGCGAAGGCCTCCTCCACGGCCTCGTTCACCAGCACCCAGAGTTTCTGTGGCACTTCGGTGGCCGTCGAGACCGGCACTGTCGAGCAGACCGACGCCGCTGCCATCAAGTGCACCAACGGCAAGAAGGTCACCGTCGACACGTACCCCACCCAGACCGAAGCCAACACGGCCGTAGCATCCGGTCACGACGCCTTCGGCTTCGCTGACTCCCAGATCGCTGGCTACATCGCGTCGCAGAGCAAGGGTGTCTTCAAGTACGTCGGGAAGCCCGTTGCGGTGGCGCCCTACGGTATTGCGCTCGCCAAGACAAACGACGGCTTGGCACTGGCCAAGGCCATTCAGGCTGCACTGAAGACCTTGGTGGCCAACGGCACGTACAACATGATCCTGTCCAGTTACGGCGTGACCAGTGGTGCGTTGACGGCGCCACAGATGGTGCTCAACGGCGCCACTTCCTGATCGACGCCGAGAGCGTTCGATGTCCGAGGAGACGACTATCGCTGAGCCTGTCATAGTGCCCCTGCGCCACCCACTTCGGTGGGTGGCGTCGGGCGTTGTGGCGGTGCTGTTCGCGATGTTCGTTCACACGCTGTTTTCCAAAATCCCCTCGGGTCTGACCGTCTGTCACCGGCTCCACGGCCATCGTGTGTGCGGGCAAGAGTTGGTGTGGCGATTCGGTTGGACTGAGGTCTTTCACTACTTGCTCGACCCGCTCGTCATCCAGGGCGTCGAGATGACGCTCTTCGTGACCGTTATGGCGATGGTTATCGGCTTCGTGCTCGGCCTCATAATCGCCATTATGCGGATGTCGTCAAATCGCCTGCTGTCGAGCATTGCGTGGCTCTACACCTGGTTCTTTCGGGGCACGCCGGTCTACGTGCAGCTCCTGTTTTGGTTCAACATCGCCATCCTCTACCAGTCCTTTTCGTTGGGGATTCCTTTCTCGCACGCCTTCACGATGGCCACGATTAGTTCGAACGCCATTTTTACGGTGCTTCGGGCCGCAATTATTGCCTTTGGCCTCAATGAAGCGGCCTACTTTGCGGAAATTGCGCGAGGCGGACTGCTTTCGGTGGATGAGGGTCAGCTCGAAGCGGCGAAGGCTATTGGCATGAGTCGCTTGCAGTCGCTCCGCTTCATCATTGTGCCGCAAGCGATGCGCGTCATTATTCCTCCGTCGGGCAACGAAGTTATCTCCATGCTGAAGACGACATCCATTGCCGTGGCCATTGGCCTCCCCGAGTTGCTGTATCAAACCGAAAATATCGCTGCTCGGACGTACCAGATCGTGCCCATGTTGATTGTGGCCTCGCTGTGGTATCTCGCAGTGACAACCGTGCTGTCTATCGGTCAGTTCTACGTGGAGCGACACTTTGCCAAGGGTGCCTTGCGTACAGTGCCGCCGACGCCCGTGCAGCGCCTTCGCGCCGATCTCGCTGGTTCATTCATTGGGCGACGGGGGAGTGGGCGATGACGGATCTCATGGTCGAAATTGCGTCGCTTCGAAAGTCGTATGGCGCCAACGAGGTACTCAAGAGTGTGGACCTCAACGTCGCCCGTGGAGAAGTTACCTGTTTGATTGGGCCGTCGGGATCGGGAAAGTCAACGCTGCTTCGTTGCATAAACCAACTCGAGAAGCACGACGCAGGTCTACTGCGGGTTGACGGGGAGTTGATCGGCTACCACTTGCGCAACGGCAAGCTCTATGAGCGGTCTGAGCGTGAGCTCTGCGACGAACGAGCCGCGATCGGCATGGTGTTCCAGCGGTTCAATCTCTTCCCTCATTTGACGGTGCTCGACAACGTGACTATTGGTCAGGTCCGGGTCAAGGGCGTGGGGGTGCCCCAGGCGCAGGCGAAGGCGCGTGAGCTGTTGGCCCGCGTGGGCCTTCACGCCAAGGAGTCGCACTACCCGAGCCAGCTCAGTGGCGGGCAACAGCAGCGCGTTGCCATTGCGCGCGCGTTGGCGATGGAGCCTAAGTTGATGCTGTTTGATGAGCCGACGTCGGCGCTCGACCCCGAGTTGGTCGGTGAGGTGCTCGACGTTATGAAGGACCTGGCCCGAAGTGGCATGACCATGGTGGTGGTCACGCACGAGATGGGATTTGCTCGCGAGGTGGCCGACTCGGTCTACTTCCTCGATGGCGGCGTCATCGAGGAGTCTGGCGACCCACGGGAAGTCCTCGTCCGTCCAGCGTCGCAGCGCCTGCAAGATTTCCTGTCGAAGGTGCTTTAGCATCACCAGTACTGGCGACTCGACGGCCGTCAGAAAAGGAGGGGCATGCACCCTGATTACACGCCCTATCTCGCAGCGCAGGCTCCCGCTGTTCACCCCGACGAAACGACCTACGAAATTCGACGACGGGCCTACCGCGCTCAGGCCCACGTCATTGAGGGCGATCGGCCAACGATGGCCGACGTCCGCGATATCACTATCGCGCTGCCCGGTCGGGCCGTGGCGACGCGGCTCTTCGTTCCTCTGGAGGAGACCCACCAGGCACTGGTGCTGTTCTTTCATGGGGGATCGTTCGTCATTGGTGATCTCGACACCCACGACGCTCTTTGTCGACGTCTCAGTCGCGCCACCGGCATGCGCTTTCTCGCCGTTGACTACGCCCTGGCCCCCGAACACCCGTTTCCCGCTGGCCTCACTGACGCCATTGAGGTGACACGCTACGTGGCGGCGCACGGCGAACTATTCGATGTGCCCAATGCGCCACTCGTCCTGATGGGGGACTCCGCGGGAGCCTGTCTCGCGGCGGTGGCGGCGGTAGAGCTTCGCGACGAAGGACTGCCACTGGTGGCGCAGGTGTTGGCGTACCCCACGTTCGGACCAGAAGTGGTCACGCAGTCATCACACCAGTATGCGTCGGGGTATCTACTCGAGATGGAGCACCTGCGCGCCGACTACCGCGGGTACGTCGGCACCCACGACCACACCGATCCCCGGATAAGCCCCCTGCTCTGCACCGACGCGACGGGGGCGCCCGCCGCCATCGTGGTCGTCGCAGAGTGTGACCCCCTGCGCGACGAGGCGCTCGCCTACGCTGGCCTGCTGGAGCACTTTGGCGTCAAAGTGGAGACGCTCGAAGCCGAGGGCATGCTGCACGGCTTTTTGCGCCACGGTTCATTCGTGCCCGATGCGCTGACTACCTTGGATGACCTCGCACACCACCTTCGCGACTACGTGTCGTCCGTCGAGGTGCGCTAGTCCTCGTGTCGTGGCCCCTCGATCCGCGCAACCAGGGAACGAACCTTCCCCTTGAGGGTCTTCGTGTGCTCGACTTTTCTCGGGTCCTGGCCGGACCACTGGTCGGCATGATTGCAGGGGACCTCGGAGCCGACGTGATTAAGGTGGAGGGCCCCGCGGGAGATCCGGTCCGCTCGCTCGCTCCGCCCACCCTCGACGGTCTTGCCACGTACTACTTGGCCGTCAACCGGCACCGGCGGAATGTGGTGGCGGACCTAACCAATCCGCGCGACCGGTCCGCTATTGCCGCACTGCTCCGCGAAGCGGACGCCGTTATTGAAAACTTTCTTCCGAGTCAGTACCAAGCCCTCGACATCGGTGGGTTGCGGTCGCTCAATCCCGAGTGTGTCTGGGTCAGCATTACGCCCGCCAGTAGCGGCACGGCCTTGGCGGAGGAGCCATCGTTTGACTTGCTGGCACAGGCTCGCTCGGGGCTCATGGGAGTCACCGGAAGTGTCGAGAGCGGACCCACCAAAGTGGGGGCGCCAGTGGCTGATGTCGTCACCGGGCTCTACGGCACCATTGGGCTCCTGACGGGACTTCTCGCGAAGGCGCGACAACGCCCCGGGCGACACTTCGAGGCGCCGCTTCTCGAATCCACGATGTCGGCCCTGATCAATCAGGCGCAGGGGTATTTATCGACCGGCGTCGCCGCGCCACTGCTCGGCAACGAGCACCCCAGTATTCACCCCTACGGACCCGTCCTGACGGCCGACGGCCAGATTCTGCTCGCGGTGGGCACCGACGGGCAGTTCGCTCGACTGGTGGCGTTGGTCGACGACGAGGCCCTCAGCGCGGGCGCCGAGCAGTGGCGGACGAACGCGCAACGAGTGGCCGACCGAGCGGCGCTTCGCTCGGCCCTTACTGCGGCCTTCTCCCGTGCGACCACGGCCGAATGGGAAGCACGCCTCGAGGGACAGGGGATACCCTTCGCACCCGTCGCCAGCGTGAGCGAGGCATTTGCGCAGCCGACCATTCGTGAGGGTGATTTCGTCACCACGATGTCGACCCCGACTGGCGAGACCAACGTCATGCGTTCACCGCTGCGCATTGATGGTGTCCGACCCGCAGTTCGGTTCGGACCCGAGGCACTCGGCCAATCAACGTCGTTACTGCTGGACGGCCCTACTGCTGAATGAGTTCGAACGCGCGCAAGCCACGAATGCGGTCGGCGCGACGCTGACGAAGCTTCTTCGTGGAGAGGGCTGACAGTTCCACGTAGGAGCGAAGAATGCTCGCGTGCAGTAGTTCGACCGTGCGATAGGGGTTTGATCCCTCGGGGACGACTTCGTCGACGAGGCCGAGATCGAGCTGGTCCTGCGCCGTGGAGCGCATGGTAGACACCGTGACCTTGACTTGCTCGTGTGACGGAGTGGCCGTCTTGTACAGAATCGATGCCGCACTACGCGGCTCCGCCACGAAGGCCATCGCCTTCTCCAGCATGATGACGTGGTCGGCCATTGGCGTGGTGGCTAAGCCACCGCCAGAACCGAGCGCACCGGCGACCACCGTGATGACGGGCTGGGAGTAGTCAATACCCTTCAAAATGGCCTTAGCAATCGCTCGAGATTGACCACGACGCTCACTTTCGAGCGTGGGCTTGGCCCCCAAGGTGTCCGTCACGAACACGGCGGGGAGCTGGAGGCGTTCCCCCAACTCGAGCATGCGTTGCATGTAGTCGAAGTCCTCGGGCGCGGGATTCGATGGGCGCTTCACAACGGTGTCCCCGATGCGCTGGTAGGAGGGCTGGGTACCCACGATGATGAAGGGCTGGTTGCCAATCTTGGCGATGGCCCCCACGACCGCGGGATAGCGCTTGAAGTTATCTTCGGCCACAAAGTTGTAAATCGCGAGCGTGTCACTAAAGGCGTAGCGGGCGATGAACTCTAAGTCAATCCGGTTCGCGTCGGTCATGAGGTCTTGGTAGCGCTCCACCAGGGCGTCGGCGGCGTCTTCGGAGCTCGCCCTCGACGGAGCGGGCTGGACGAGTGGCGTTGATGGGTCCAGAGCGAAGCTGGGTCCGTGGATGCCCACCGGTCCGAAGTCGAAGCTGCGGCGAGCGTCGGGGCCAGTTACGTTTCGAATCGAGGGGCGAGAGGAGGTGGTGAGGGCCGATTGGCGATCGGGGAGCGCGCTGACGCTGAAGAGCTCGCCGAGGTAGGAGACCAGTTCCGGTACGTCACGCAGGACTACGTCAATATTGCGGTCTAGCAAGTTAGCCTCAGCGCTCTGGGAGCCCGCGGGGACGCTCATGCCTTCAAAGGCTTCGATGACGTTGGGCCCGGCAAAGCCGTAGTCAGTACCGGACGTGGCGACGATCAAGTCGGCGTTGGGCACTGCGGAGGCCGAGACGCCGCCCCAGACGTTGCCCAAGAGGACGGCGACCTGGGGGAGTGCGACCTGTTCTTTGTAGTGGCGAATGGCTTCGACCATGCGGGTCATCTGCGTCAGTCCAGCGAAGTTCTCATGCTGGCGAACACCAGAAGAGACATAGACACTGACGAAGGGAACCTTCTTCGAGATGGCCAAGTCGGCGGCAGCCTGAAAGGCCTCACCGGATACGACACCCAGGGACCCGGCGAAGAAGTCCCAGTTCATCGCATAGAGCACGACGGGTCGACCACCGATGGTGGCCATACCGTAGGTTGAGGACTCCGACTTGCCGCGCTTCGACTCTCGACGCAATTTGTCGAGATACGACTCGTCTTTTTCACCAGCGGATCCCCGTCGGATCAGGCCGATGAGGTCCTTACCAATGGACCAGCCGCCCTTCGACGGCTTGAACTGGACGAGCTCTTGAAAGTCGAGGAGTTCTTGTGGGCTGTTGACCTTGCGACGATTGGTGAGGTGGGCGCCAACCTTCGGCTGGAAGGTGGGCAGGCCGACGGGGAGTCCCTCACCGTAGAACTGGGCATCGAGATCGTCGTTCATAGCGTGGCTGCTCTCCGGAGATTCAATCATGAAGGTCAATTATGCCACAGAAGCCCTATTTTTCGGGCTCACTGAGAGGCATCACGGCGCAGCACGGGTATTCGTAAGGGTAACTAATTGGTAACTAGTGGGTGAACACTAAGCGAACGACGCCTTCTTAGGCGTCGCGCCGCTGCAGAAGGAAAGAGCCGACACCAACAATGGCCACCACGTAGAGCGCCAAGATCGAGGTCGACGTACCCCAGGCGAACGTTTGCGTAGGTTGCGTGGCTGCCCACATTGAACTTCCCAGTTGCGACGGCAAAAACTTCGAGATGTCGTTTTGCAGTGCACTGGGGAGAAAGTTGACAATGACTGGCACGATCAGGAGTAGGGCGGTAAAGACGATAATGCTGGCCGCGGTCGTGCGAAGAATCAGGCCGATGCCGAATGCGAACAGCGTTATGAGCGTGAGGTAGACACCGGCCATAATCACCGCACGAGCCACGTCACCGGTCGACAGCGACGCCGTGGGAACGGTCCCCTTGAATATCGACTGGCCAATGGTAAAGGCGGCAAACACGACCACTTCGCCGAGCACGATAATCGCCGTCGCGAGGACGACCATCTTGGCCAGGACGACGCGGAGACGCCGCGGTATCGCGGAAAGTGTTGTCCGCATCGAGCCGGTTCCGTACTCGGACGTAATAGCCAGGATCCCGATGGTCCCTACGGCGAACTGCGCGAGGAAAATACCCGTCATGGAGACTGAGGTCGGGTCGAACACGAGGTGATCAAAGCGACTGCCGGGATCGTTCCAGTGACTCTTCACGGCGATGCAGACCACGGCGGAAATACCGATGGTCAGCACGACGAAGGTGAGGAGTCCCGTGAGGGTCGAGCGAACACTGCGAAATTTGATCCATTCGCTTCGAATGGCTGACCAGAGGGTGGGAGTCACGACGGTACTCCTGGAGATTGGTGGCCGTATTGCAGCGAACTAGCGGTGAGGTCCATGAACACTTCCTCGAGGGAGGCTCGTTGGGGCGTGAGTTCGTGGATGGCGATACCGGCCGCGAACGCGATGTTGCCGATGTCTTCGGCCGTGAGACCGGTAACGCGAAGTGCGCCGTCGTTCAGGGCCTCGGACTGGGCGGTCGCCGGAAGGACCTGCGTCAGTGCCCCGGGGTTCGACGTACGCACGAGGACGGTCCCTGACGCGGTTGCCGTGAGCTGGTCGACCGTGCCGGAGGTTATGAAGTGGCCTCGGCCAATCACAATGATTTCGTCGGCACTGACCGCCATTTCGCTCATGAGGTGCGACGACACGAAGACCGTGCGACCCTCCTTCGCGAGAGTGCGGAAGAAATCGCGAATCCAGCGAATGCCTTCGGGGTCGAGTCCATTAACGGGTTCGTCAAAGAGGAGCACACCAGGGTCGCCGAGCAGCGCGCCAGCGATACCGAGTCGCTGACTCATGCCGAGCGAAAAACCTCCAACCTTCTTCCCAGCCACTGACGTGAGACCGACGAAGTCGAGCACCTCGTCGACGCGCGAATAGGGAATCTTGTTCGAGGCCGCGAGGGCTCGCAGGTGATTCCGCGCCGAGCGACTTGGATTGACGGCCTTGGCATCCAAGAGGGCGCCAACCTCCCGAAGTGGGGCGGCGAGGTCGTGGTAGCTCTTGCCGTTGATCGTGGCCCGGCCCTTGGTGGGGCGGTCGAGCCCCATGATGATGCGCATCGTCGTCGACTTGCCGGATCCGTTTGGTCCGAGGAAGCCAGTGACAACGCCGGACTTGACCTCGAAATCGAGGTCGTCAACAGCGAGGGTGTCCTTGTACTGCTTCGAGAGGTGGTCGAGCTTAAGCATGGTGTAGTGCTGAGGCTACTCGCCGGATCGGCAGTCTTCGCACAAGCCCGAGAGGGCGACGTGGTGGGGGTCGAGCTGGAAGCCGGTCGTGCGTCGAAGCTCGCGACTAAAGAGATCGAAGACCTCGGTGGCAACCTCGAAGGTCATCGCACATCGTTGGCACGTTACGTGGCCGTGGTCCCGCCCAGCGAGGTGATAGGTCGCGGCCTGGTGCCCGTTGTGCGTGTGGTCGACGATGGCGAAGGTCTCGAGCTCCTCGAGGATGCGATAGACGGTTGAGAGCGAGACATCGGGCACCCCAGCCTGGACCGTTGCCGTCAGTTCCTCGACGGTCCGGTGGTCGGCGGCGTCCAGCAGCGCCTGGATAACCGCTCGCTTGGCCTGGGTAATTCGCTTTCCTTCGGCTCGCAAGATCGCAACAACTTCATCCGCGGTGGGGGTTCGATTCGCCATAACGTCAGGCTACGCCCTCGCCGGGAGCATTCGGTGGCGTGTGCGGACTGCGTCGCAGGACCACGAGACCCCCGGCACCGCCAAGAACTGTAGCGACCAATAAGGCGATGGTCAGCGGTGGCAGTTGCGCGGCATTTGGTCCGAACACCACTCGAGCGAACAGTAGCGGCACGGTAAAGCCCATCGCGCAGAGGAGGCCCACACCGAACAGTCGACTCTTCGTCAACGACACTGATAGCGGAGCTCCAAGGTGCTTGGCGAACATGGTGAGCGTGACGATGCCGAGACTTTTGCCGACGAGGCGAATGACGACCATCGCGACGGTTGTTGTCGCTACCGGTGTCGTCCATCGCAGTGCGGTCCAATTGAGCCCACAGGCGCTGAGGGTAAAGAGGGGTAGGACCACGACGGTGGAACTCCAATTGACTAACTGCTCGAAACGGGCAGTCGCGTCACTGGACTGGATGCACACACCAATAACGACCCCCGCGAGCGCCGGTTCGGTGCCCGCCCGAGCGAGACACAGCCATAAGGGCACGAGGAGTAGCAGCGGGTAGGCCACCCGTTGGCATCGGAGCAGCCAAGCGAGTACCGCCAGGAGGAAGGAGATAACGAGGTAGGCCACGTTGGCGTGCAGTGAGCCGGTCGCGCCTAACACAACCAGCGAACCTACGTCGTCGGCGATTGCCAGGGTGAGAAGAAACGTCCGAACCTCTCGCGGGACCGAGGGTCCCGCGAGGGCGACCATCCCGATAACGAGCGCCACGTCGGTGGCCATAGGGACGCCCCAGCCACGCATCAAGGCGGTTGACGACAGCGCGAGGCCACCGAAGGCGCTCAAAAGTGCCGTGAAGGCCATGCCTCCGAAGGCACCCGCGAGTGGGGCCATGGAATGGCGTAGGTTGCGGAGTGCTCCTGAATGAATCTCAATTGAGAGCTCAATACCAATGGCGAGGAAGAGCACCGTGAGGAGGCCATTCGCGATGATGACCGTGACACTTGAGCCCCCGATGCTGGCCTCGATGAAGCGGTGATACGTCGACCACGAGGCAGACGACCAGACGACCGCGGCCAGGCATCCGAGGCCCAGCGTGAGTGCGGCGAGGGCATCGGGTACCGCTCGAAGGGTGAGTGTATGGCGGGCCACAGTTCCAGATTACGGCCGAGTGGCGAAGGATGACGGTGAGCCGATTAACCGCCCTAGGCTGAGGGTAGGTAATTGGAAAGGACGTGTGTCAATGTCGACGCAACCGCACCCACCCGCCAAGCGCGAGTTGTATTGGATTCTGAGCGCCCTCATGCTGGGCATGCTGCTCGCAGCGCTCGACAGCACAATTGTGTCAACGGCGCTCCCCACAATCACGGCCGATCTGCACGGATCGAATCACCTGAGCTGGGTCGTCGTGGCCTACCTCCTCGCATCAACCGTGTCAACACCTCTCTGGGGCAAACTCGGCGACCTCCATGGTCGTAAGGTCTACTTTCAGGCGGCGATTGTGGTGTTTCTCGCCGGATCCATTCTCTGTGGTTTTGCCACGTCGATGGTCACGCTCATTGTGTTCCGCGCCATCCAGGGCCTTGGTGGAGGCGGCTTGATGATCGGCGCGCAGGCGGTCATTGCGGATGTTGTACCGCCGCGAGAGCGCGGTCGTTACTCAGGTCTCTTCGGAGCGGTGTTTGGTGCGGCCACGGTGATTGGGCCGTTACTCGGTGGCTTCATTGTTGAGTACTGGAGCTGGCGCTGGATCTTCTTCGTCAACGTTCCCTTTGGCGCCATTGCCCTGATTGTCACCGCGGCGGCTCTTCCCAATGCGGCGACCCGCGTCAAGCACGTCATTGACTACGCCGGCATTGTCCTCCTGACCGTCTCATCCACCTTGTTGATCTTGTTCATGTCCCTCGGCGGGTCGCAGTGGGGCTGGGCGTCACCGACTTCGTTGGGGCTTCTCGTGAGTGGTCTGGTACTTCTGGTCGCCTTTTGGTTCGTTGAACGTCGCTCGCCCGAACCGGTGCTCGCCCCCGCCCTCTTCCGCAATCGGGTCTTCTCGTCGGCATCGGCCATTGGCTTCGTCGTGGGCTTCGCCATGTTTGGCGCGCTGACGTTCTTGCCTTTGTATTTCCAAGACGTTCACGGGGTGTCTCCGACGAACTCGGGTCTCCGCCTGCTGCCCATGATGGTCGGACTCTTTGGCGCGTCGATTACCGTGGGCCAAATTGTGTCGAAGGGGCATCGCTATCGTCCCTATCCGATTGCCGGTACGGCGATTATGACCCTCGGTATCGGCCTGCTCGGCACGATTGGCGTCACCACGTCGGGTTTGTCGACGGCCATTTTTATGTTCATTTTGGGTGTGGGCATTGGCATGGTTATGCAGGTCCTGATTACTGCCGTTCAGAATGCCGTTCCCATGGCCGACGTTGGTGCCGCGACTGCGGGGGCAAACTTCTTTCGGTCCATCGGCGGTTCGTTCGGTACCGCAATTTTCGGTGCCTTCTTCAGCAATCAATTTCCCCTCAAGGTAGCGAGCGGACTTGCAGCGATTCACTACACCGGTCCAGTACCATCACTCTCGAAGCTCTCACCGAGCGCACTGCATCTGTTGCCGGTGTCCGTGATTTCCGTTATTATTCACGCGCTGTCGAAGAGTATTTCTGAGGTCTATCTCTGGGCCATTCCCGTGGGCCTATTGGCACTGTTGCTGTCATTGACTTTGCCCGAGGTGACGCTCCGTTCGGGGTTGCGGTCGACCACCGATGAAGCCGTGACGGCGCCACTCGAGATCTAACGCTGGAGGCGGTGCCGGCGAGACACGAGCACTGCTCGAGCAGATACGCTGAGCAGAGAGGAAGGAAGCCTGATGCCGCTCTCAGAACATGAACAGAAAATCCTCGCCCAACTCGAGGAGTCACTCTCCAAGCAGGACCCGCGTTTCGCGAAGAGTGTGCGTGAAACCAACATCTACGCTCACTCATTGCGCCAAATTCGTTGGAGTGCAGTCGCGTTCGTCATCGGCCTTGTGGTGCTCGTGGCTTTTTTCTCACAGATTCTTCTCGTGGGCGTTCTGGGCGTCGCCATCATGTTTACATCAGCAGTTGTCATCGAGAGAAACGTGCGTCGGATGGGCAAAGCCTCGTTGCGGGACATCGCCCGTTCGCGAAGTGGCGAAAGCATCGCCGACGGCGTCACGCAACGAACCACCAGCCTCAAGGACTGGTTCGCGCGCCAGCGCCGCCGAGGACAATGACCAAAGCGCCACCCCTGGACTCTTCCGTGGTGGCGATTGACATCGGTGGCACGAAGGTTGACGTGGCCGTCGTGCTCCCTGGCGGCGTTGTGGTCGAACGAGACCGCGTGGATGTTGCCCTGGCCGGCACGGAGCTCTTTTCATCCATTGCCACTCTCGTCCGAGACCGGTGCGATCGCTTTTCGATCGCCGCAGTCGGTGTCGCCTGCGCGGGCCCGATGGTGAGCGGTGGTGTTTCGGTATCGCCGATCAACATTCCTCAGTGGAACGAATTTCCGCTCGCCGCCGAACTCGAAGCGACGTCGTCGACTCCCGTCTTCGTCGACGGTGATGTTCGCGCGCTGGCCTTGGCCGAAGGGCGGTTTGGCGCCGCGGTGGGACTGTCGAATTATGCATCCCTGGTCGTTTCCACCGGCATCGGGGGTGCGCTCGTTCTCGATGGTGCGCTCCTCAATGGTGCCACCGGTAATAGTGGCCACCTTGGCCACCTCACGGTGGTAACCGACGGACACCTCTGCTCCTGTGGGGCTCGAGGGTGCCTGGAGGCCGAAGCATCGGGGTGGGCCATAGAAAAGAAGTGGGGCGTGAGCCCCGTCAACGCAGATAGTGAAATTCGACGCGAAGTTGCCACCCTCGTGGGGTCGGCAATTGGTACTTTGGCGAGTGTGCTTGATTACACGCAGTGCTTTGTCGGGGGGTCAGTGGCCCTCGGGTACGGTCCGTCGTTTTTCACTACCGCAACCCTGGCCGCGCGTGAGCGTGCCGGCCTTGATTTCGCTCGCATGGTGAGTATTCAGCCGACCGGCCTGGGCAGCGAAGGGCCGCTCCTGGGCGCCGCCATGGTGGCGTGGCGAGGGCTGTCGTGAGGTCACTCATCCCGAAGGGACTGGTGGGCTACCTGGTGCGTCGTCCGCTCGACATTGCCCCGGTTCTTGTGGCGGCCTGGCGCCTGCGACGCCGCGCGTGGTGGCGACATGCACCGTTCCTCCCCGTACCAGCGCCGTCGTACTGGGACTTTCGAATAGCCACGGTGTCGGGCTCGCACGGCACTATTGAGCCCCGAGCAGTAGTTGACGCCGCGAAGTGGTCGCTTCGTCAAGGTAGCGGGAAGTAAATCACTGTGGGCCGCGTTCTGCTCTTGAATGCAACGTTTGAACCGTTGCAGCTGGTGAGTGAACGTCGCGCGGTGGTCTTACTGTTGGCGGGCCGTGCTGAACCCATTGCCGTTGCCGAGAATCCCCCGGTGTGCCGCTCGAGTTCTGTCGCAGTCGATATTCCCTCGATTGTTCGACTCCACGACATGGTGCGCATACCGCCGCGGCACCGCACGCCTCCGTTGACCCGGCGGTCACTGCTGTTGCGAGATGGCTACAAGTGTGCCTATTGCCTCGGGTACGCCGACACCATTGATCACGTGGTGCCTCGCAGCCGAGGTGGTCGTCACGAGTGGACCAATGTGGTGGCGGCGTGTCGTCGTCACAACATGCAAAAAGGCGATCGCCTCCTCGAGGAGATTGGATGGCGTATGCAGTTCGAGCCCCGTGTGCCCGAAGGGCCGTGGTGGCGGTGGCGGCACGTCCCGAACCCCGATCCGTCGTGGGCCGACTTTCTGCCCCGCGCATCGTGAGCGACCACGTTGAGGAGTTGTACGACTACGACGTCCTCCGAGCTCTCAAGCATCCGACGATGTTCAACGTGCGAGTGGCGGGGCCCACGATCGTCCTAGGGAGTAGTCAGCCGGCTTCAGTGCTGCGTGACAACGGTGCCGGTTGGACTGTTCGGCGACGACGGGGTGGCGGCGGCGCGGTCTGCATTCACCCGGATGACGTGTGGGTGGACTGGTGGATTCCAGCATCCGACGAGCGATGGGTGTTCGACGTCCACCTCGCGTCCGCCATGGCAGGGTCGTGGTGGCGAGAGACACTTCAATCGCTGGGGGTCGACACCGTTATGCACCAGGGCGGCGTTGTCGATGACCCGGCGTTGCGTGTGGCCTGTTTCACCGGTCGGGGACCGGGTGAACTATTTGTAGACGAAAGGAAAGTGCTGGGAGTAACGCAATGGCGCGTGCGTGAAGGGCTCTTTCTTTCAACAATTATTCATGCGGCCCCGTCGCTACCCCTGATTGACGCGCTCGCGCTCGTCCCGGAGGGCTTGGCTGAGGCACTGGATCATCACGGCGCGAGGTCACTCGGTATTGATCCTGATGAAACAGTTGTGGCGCTTCGCCAACTCTCGTGGCCTGCTGATTATCGCCAGCTGTATTTGATGGCCTAAGCACTCCAATCACACCCTTTTTTCTCGACGTGGGATTTCCCGCGTCGATTTTTTTGTCTCCAAACGCCTTTTTTGGCGCAAAGTGGTTTTTTGTGGCATGAAGTGGAGTGTTATTGTTAGCAAGTGGGAGAAAGTGGTTCTCCCAAAGGAGCTGCGATGAACTTCTTGACCGGTCGCTTTCAGCACACGCTGGATGGCAAAGGTCGCCTCGTCCTGCCCGCCAAGTTCCGTGCGGAGTTTCAGAACGGTGGCTGGGTCGCACCGGAAAAAGGTCGCAGTCTCTCCATGTACACCGTGGGCGAATTCACTCGTCGAGCGGAAGAGTTCCGCGCACTGAGCCATTCCGAAAACGAGTCAGATCGACGACGCTCGCTGTACTGGTCGTCGAATTCGACCGAAGTCGAGGTTGACCGGCAGGGGCGATTTGCCCTCCCCGCTTCAATTCGCGATATCGCCAGTCTCGACGGTGAGGTGCTCTTCATCGGTCACCTCGATCACCTCGAAATCTGGAATCCAGACTTGTTTGACGCTTACGCCAGTAGTGGCGGGGAGTACTTCACTCAAGGGGTGAGCGCATGATTCGCGCCACCGTGGCATACCGACCGCGCTCGACGCGCAGCCTTGCAATTTCCGAGGAAGGAAGCGCTTCATTCTCCGCCTGCGCTGACTTCGCGGACATTGAAAGGCTGCAGGCCGAGCGAACGGACTACCACGAGCCGGTATTGGTTGACGAGATCGTCGCCCTGTACCACGCACACGCATCAGGCGTCTTGATTGACGCCACGCTGGGCGGTGGCGGACACAGTGCGCGTCTCCTGGCGGCCTATCCGTCGCTGCGCATCATCGGTATTGACCGAGATCCCGAAGCTCGAGCCCAGGCGGCGAAGGTGCTCGCCCCGTTCGGCGACCGCGTCCGCATTGTGTCGGCCACCTTTGGGGAAATGCGCGAGGTTGTCACGGATGCCCGAGCATGGCTGGCCGGTGCCCCCATTGTCGGGGTTCTCATGGATCTGGGCGTTTCGTCTCACCAGCTCGATGCGGGGGAGCGTGGATTTTCTTTTCGCGCCGATGCGCCGCTCGATATGCGCATGGACCCGACGAGTGGCCTGACTGCCGCCGAGTACATCGCGTCGGCTGACGTTCACGAGTTCACGCGACTCTTACGTGAGAATGGCGAAGATCGCTTTGCTGGCGCCATCGCCCGCTCGATCATTAAGAGCCTTCCGCAGACCACCGCCGAACTCAGCGCCGCGGTAGAGCGCGTTGTCCCCATGGCCGTGCGCCGAAAGGGGCACGTTGCCACCCGGGCGTTCCAGGCTTTGCGCATTGCTGTCAACGATGAAATGGGCCAGCTGGCGCGAGGACTTGAGGGCGCCCTTGAGGTGTTGGCCGCTGACGGCATCTTGACGGTTATCTCGTACCACTCAGGCGAGGACCGCACCGTCAAGAGCACCTTCCAGCGTTGGGCTACCGGAGGGTGTCAGTGCTCACAGGCACTCGGCTGCGTGTGCGGTGCCGTGGCGCTCGCCACCGTGGACCGCGCAAGTTCGCAACTGGCCACGGCCAATGAAATTTCGCTGAACCCTCGAGCCCGCTCGGCTCGGCTACGCATCGCTCGAAAGGTCCGCGCATGAGCGTCATCTCATTTCCATGGCGCACTGAGGGCGCCTCGTCACCGCGTCGGACACCGGCACCGTCTCGATCGGAACGACACCTCTCCCCGGTCCGCACTGAAGCGACGGAGGCTTCGATTGCGAGGCAGCGACGCAGGCGGCTAGTGCTCAGCGTCGCCATTGTCCTGAGCGCCGGAGTGGCAATGGCATATTTTTCGATGGTGAGTGGGCAGCGCCAAGTTGAATTGCAAAACATGCAAACCACCTATCAGAACGATCTTTCAAACTACGGCACCATGGTGAATTCACTGGCTGGTCAGTCAACACCCGGCATTGTGGCACAAAAAGCCATGCAGCTGCATCTCGTTCAACCAGTGTGGGTGCGCCAGGTTCCCGCCGCGTCGCTGGCCACACCGCTGCCACTTCCGACGTTCACTATCGGTGTGACCGTGAGGCCTAGGACGACGCGGTGAGTAGGCACGCCACCTCGACCCACGCACGACGCGGATCGAAGGCTCCCGCAAATCGAGCCCGGCCAAATTTGCGCCTCGCCTTGTTGCACGGCACCTATTTCATTCTGTTTTTAGGTCTCACCCTTCGCCTTTTTGTCGTGCAGGTACAAGACCACGCTCACTCGAGCGGTCTAGCGGCCGGACTTTCGCTCCACAGCGTGCCAACACCCGCCGTCCGAGGGAACCTCTGGGATCGCTACGGTCGTCTCATCGCCCTATCCGAGCCAGCGGTGCTTGTTCAGTCGGACAATTACAAAGTGACGAATCCTTCAGGCGAAGCACGATCGATGTCGGGACTCATAAAAATCCCGGTACCGACCCTGACGAAGTTGTTATCCATTCATAACGGTGGCGTGATTTTGACGAACCACGTCGATGTCGCCGACGGGACGAAGATTGGTGCAGATTTTGCCAACTTTGGCATCAATACCTTCCCGTCATCGAGTCGTTCCTATCCGAATGGAACCTTGGCACAGTCGCTCATCGGCCGGACCAACGCATCGGGCCAAGGCTCGACGGGTCTCGAGTACGAATACCAGTCACTGTTGGCGGGTCACAACGGCGTCGACCGTGAGTGGACGTCGGCGACACAACTTCCCCTGCCCAATAACAACCTCCAAGTACTGAAGAAAGCGCAACCCGGTACTGGGCTCGAACTCACTATCGACAACAACCTTCAGTTCGTCACCGAACGGGTGCTCGCGACGCAACTCGCTGCCGTTCATGGCGTGACCGGTCAAGCGGTCCTCATGGATGTCAAGACGGGCGAGATTCTGGCGGACGCGTCACTCGTCAATACGAAGAGCAACCCCGGGATCTTGGGGCCCGTTCCGTCCTGGGGTACATCGGTGGGCGTTCCTGGCATTCAAGAGACCATCAACAATCTGCCCTTTACGCAGGCCTACGAACCGGGCTCTGTTTTCAAGGCTGTGACCTTCTCGGCGGCGCTCGAGGCGGGCACCATTGCACCGAAGAAGGTCTTCGCCGTTCCCTACAGCACAACCGTGGGTGGCCGAGTCTTTCACGATGCTGAAGCTCATGGTCTGGAGCACCTCACGGCCACCCAGATTCTGGCCCTGTCGTCCAACATTGGCACCTACGAAGTGGGCGCCACGATTGGTGAGAATCGTATCTTGGCGCAGGTGGAGCGTCTTGGCTTTGGGCAGTTGACGTCCGTCAACTACCCCGGAGAAACCGCTGGCCTCCTCGTGAACGCGGCCAATTGGTACGCCTCGGACCAGGTCGCGCTGCCCATCGGCCAGGTTGATGCGGTGCCGGCGATTCAGGTACTGGATGCCTACAACGCCATCGCGAACGGTGGAATCTTTGTCGAGCCCAAGTTGGTCCGAGCAACGGTGGGGGCGAACGGCCACGCGACGCCAACGCCTCCCAGCGTGCAGCGTCGGGCGCTGTCGGTCGGCGTCGCTCACACGATGAACCAGATGTTGCAGCAGGTGGTTTTGGCCGGAACTGGTACCAATGCCATCATTCCGGGGTACGTCGTCGCCGGTAAGACGGGTACCGCGACCATTCCGCAGCCCGGTGCGGCGCGGCTCCTCGTGGGCTCCTACAACGCCAGCTTCGTGGGATTCGCCCCCGCGAATAACCCCACGTTTTCGATGATCGTGGTGGTCGAGCGGCCAACGACGACCATTTTCGGTGGTGCGGTGGCGGCTCCCGTGTTCCAACAGGTCATGAGTTACGCACTGCATCACTACAACATCGCCTCGACGGGTGCGGTTATCAAGCCGCTGCCAGGGCTCGGTGGCCTCCGATCGGACGTGACCTGATGCACCTGGGTGACATTTTTGATGATCTCGATTTTCCAATGGCGGCCGCTGGCGTCGAAATCACGTCGGTAGAGAGTGACAGTCGGCGTTGTCAGCCAGGAACACTCTTCTTCGCACTGGACGGGCACGTAACAACGGGCCTTGACTTCGTCGCCGACGCGGTGGCGAATGGGGCGAGTGCTGTGGTCGCAACGCGAGACGTCGACTGCGCCGTTCCGGTCGTGGTTGTCCCGTCGACGCGACTACGAGCGGCCTTGGCTCACGCCTGTGCCGCGGTGACGGAGTGGCCTGACCGAGCGATGCAATTGGTCGGGATTACCGGCACCAACGGTAAGACCAGCGTCGCCACTTTGATTTCGAGTCTCAGCCAGGAAGTGGGCTGGCACGGTGACAGCATCGGGACATTGACGCAGGAGCGGACGACTCCCTCGGCCCCCGAGTTGTGGCGCACACTTCGGAACCTGCGCGATGCGGCACCGGAAGATTCTCGTCATGTCGTCGCCCTGGAAGTCTCGAGTCACGCACTCGACCAGGATCGCGTCCTCGGCGCTCATTTCGCGGTCGCCGCATTCATAAACCTGTCGCACGACCACCTGGATTACCACCACACGATGGAGGACTACTTCGCAGCGAAGGCGCGACTCTTCACCCCGGAATACGCCTCACGTGCCGTGATTTGGGTGGATGACCCGTACGGGCGACGGTTGGCCGACTCTTGCTCGCTTCCCGTTATCTCAGTGGGTCGCGACGACGCCAGCGACATCGTCACAACGCTGAGCGGCACGACCTTTACGTGGCGCGGCCGGGTCGTGACGTCGTCACTCGTCGGCGATTACAACATTGACAATGCGCTCGTTGCGATGGCGGTCATGGTGGCCCTTGGCGCGAGTGAGGAGTCGGTCGCTCGGGCCATGGGTCGCGTCGCGTCGATCCCTGGGCGATTTGAGGTGCTTCACGCGACCGACCCTACGGTCATTGTTGACTACGCCCACACCCCGGACGGTCTCGAGCGAGTGCTCAGGGCGATTCGTCCACTCACGTCGGGCCGTTTGATCACGGTCTTCGGCTGCGGGGGTGATCGCGACCGCGCGAAGCGTCCGCTCATGGGTCGTGTGGCCACGTCTCTTTCGGATGTTGTGATTGTGACGTCCGACAATCCTCGCAGCGAGGACCCCGAGCTCATCATTGACGACATCGTTCGTGAGGTCCCCATCGGTGCCACCCTTCGGGTGACGGACCGTGCGCAGGCCATTGTGCAAGCGGTCGCCATCGCCACCGCGGGCGACGTTGTGCTCATCGCGGGAAAGGGCCACGAAACAACCCAAATAATCGGCGATCAGGTTCTAGCCTTTGATGATCGCGTCCACGTACGGGAGATACTGAAGTGAGCTGCGCATGTTAAGTCTGATGAAGTCGGGGGGCGTGGCCTTTCTCATCGCCCTCCTGGTGACGCCACTGTGGATTCGCTACGTGCGCGAGCGTTCGATGGGCCAGCGCATTCGCGAAGACGGACCAGCCTCACACCACGTCAAGGCCGGCACCCCCACCATGGGTGGCGTCGTAATTGTTGTGGCGACCGTCGTGGGCTACGCCTTTGGTCACCTGGGTTCTGCCTTGACCTTTACGCGATCCGGCCTCCTGGTCATAGCCGCCATCGTGGCGTCAGGACTGCTGGGCTTTGCTGACGACCTGATTGGCATTCGTAACGCTCGGAACCTCGGTCTAAATAAGCGCGGAAAGATTGCTGGGCAGTTCCTCATTGCGATCGGGTTCGCTCTGGCGGCGCTGTACTGGGTGCACACGTCGACCCACCTCTCCTTCACTCGCGTCAGCTTGCCCGGGTGGCAACTGTTCGCCGGTGGGTGGTTCGCGATGGCAGTCTTTGTCATTATCGCAACCTCGAACGCGGTGAACCTTACCGACGGACTTGACGGATTGGCGGCGGGATCGGGCTCGTTCTGCTTCGGGGTGCTCTCGATTATCGGGTACTGGCAGTACCGGCACTTTCACATCTACCACCTTCACGCGTCATTGGACTTGGGCCTGGTCGCGGTGGCACTCGTTGGCGCACTGCTGGGCTTTCTGTGGTGGAATGCGGCCCCGGCGCGTATTTATATGGGTGATACTGGGTCGCTCGCCATTGGTACGGGCCTTGGGGCGCTCTGTCTCCTCATGAATCTCGACCTGTTGCTGCCAATTATCGGCGGACTCTTCGTCGCCGAGACATTGTCAGTCATTCTCCAGGTGTTCAGTTTCCGCGTCTTCGGCCGTCGCATTTTCAAGATGGCGCCCTTCCATCACCATTTTGAGCTCAAGGGATGGCCGGAAATTACGGTGATTATTCGGTTCTGGATTTTGGCTGGCCTCCTGGCCTCGCTGGGGCTCGGAATCTTCTACGGTGACTTCGTGAAGATTGCGAAGGTGATCTAGTGTCACGGTTCACCCTTCGAGGGAGTTTCCAGGCATTTCCTAAGGGCAACCGCATGGGCACCGCTCTCTTAGTGGTCACGGTGCTAATGGTGACCTACGGCACGTTCATGGTGGCGTCGGCGTCGGAGGGATTGGCGGTAGCGAGCGGCTCCAACTTTGGTCTCATGAGTAACCACGTTCTCTACCTGGGCATCGGCCTCGTGGCACTGTTCTTGACCAGCGTGATTCGCGTGCAACGACTGGTCGAGTGGGGAGCGGCGCTCTTTACTCTGGGCATGTTTGGCCTGCTCGCCGTCTTGGTGAAGGGGCAAACGACCAATGGCGGTCAACGCTGGATCAGCATCGCGGGTCAGCAGTTTCAGCCGTCTGAGCTCTTCAAGATGGCCATCGTGTTCTACGTGGCCTACATTGTGTCGCGTAAGCACCACCTGTTAGGGGAGTGGCAACACGTGGCGCTCTATATGGCCCCCTTAGGCGTCGGTCTGGTGCTCATTCTCCTCGAGCACGACATCGGTACGTCGTCAATCGTTGGCATCATGGCACTCAGCATGCTGGTGATGGCGGGAGCCTCGGCGTTGCAAATGGCGGTCGCCTCGGGGCTCGCCGTCACCGCGGTGGCGCTCTACATCACGCACAGTTCCTACGCCATGCGGCGATTCGCGTTTCTCCACCCGAACACCCAGTTGGCGACGAACAACTACCAGCTGTCTCACTCAGAAATCGCTCTCGGCTCGGGTGGATTTTCTGGGCTCGGCTACGGTCACAGCCGACTGAAGTGGGGCATGTTGCCAAACCCCCACACCGACTTCATTTTCTCCATCATCGGCGAGGAGCTCGGCTTTCTCGGCACGGTAGCGGTCATCCTCTTGTTCGCGGCGTTTTTGGTCTGCGCCACCCGCATTATCAAGGGGTGCCGGAATGAGGAACTGCGTCTTGTTGCCATTGGACTGACCACGTGGATAGTCCTCGAGGCACTCATCAACATGGCGTCGGTCCTGGGGCTGTGGCCAGTGACGGGAGTGCCGCTCCCGTTCTTTAGTTACGGCGGCACGGCCCTGATCATGCAGTTGGCCGCTGTCGGCCTCCTCTACAACATTGCCAACGACACCACGGTCAGTCGCCACTTGGATATTCGGAGCGATGAGGGCCCCTTTGTTCCATGGTCGGCGATTCTCGCGCTCCTGCCACAGAACCGCCCCATCGCCCCATCGCGTCCACCGGTGCGCGCACATCGCCCATGAGCGGGCCGGTAGTTATCACTGGTGGCGGCACCGGTGGGCACATTTTTCCGATGCAGGCAATTGCCGAGGCCCTGCAGCAACAGGGTGTGGCCCCTGATGCACTTCGCTACGTCGGGTCAACGCGCGGCCAAGAGGGCCAACTTCTCGGCAGTGGACCTATCGCTCTCACCCTTCTTAGTGGGCGCGGGGTGCAGCGATCCCTCGCCCCGCGCGCCCTGGCGCGCAACGTTGGGGCCGTGGTTGGTTTGCTCCGTGCTCTCGTCGCCGGCGTTTCGCTCGTGGGGCGTTGGCGCCCCAGGGCCGTCGTTAGTGTCGGCGGCTACGCCTCGTTCGCTGTCTCAGTGGGGGCCATCGTGTGGCGCCGCCCCCTCGTGCTCGTCGATCTTGATGCGCACTCGCCTCTCACGCATCGAATGTTGGCGCGTTTTGCGACGACCCGCTGTGTTGCGTTTGGTGTCGATGGCGAACGAACAGTCGTGACGGGTGCCCCGGTGCGACACGACATCGCGACCATTGATCGATCGGCGCCGGCTCGGGCGGCCGCGAAGGCTCAGTTGGCTCCACCGATTGCCCCGGACCGTCGCGTGGTCGTGGTCATGACCGGTTCACTGGGTTCTCGACGCGTGAACGAGTTAATCCTCGAACTGGCCAGCCTGTGGTCAACGCGTCGAGACCGGACGCTCATTCACGTAACGGGTCGACGTGACGACGCCTGGGTTCAGGCGAATGCCCCCGTCGTTGACGGCTTGGACTACCGACGTTTGGCATTTGCGGACATGACCACGTGGTGGTCGGTGGCTGACGTCGCGGTCTGTCGCGCAGGAGCGACGACGGTGGCCGAGTTGAGCACGCTCGGGGTCGCCTCCTTGCTCATTCCGCTCCCCGGGGCCCCGGGGGACCACCAGGGCGCCAACGCACAGGCGATCGCGGTCGCAGGTGGTGCGATGGTGTTTCGGGAGGAGTCGCTCACCTCGGCCAAACTGGCCGCTGCCCTCGACTTCATACTGAATGACGAGCAGACCGCGCGCATGGAAATCGGTGCAACATCGATGGGTCACCCCGACGCTGCCGCCGCTATTGCAGCAACTGTCATTGGGGCTGCGCGGTGACATTCACGTCCGACACCAGGGTCCACATCGTAGGTGTGGGCGGGGCGGGTATGAGTGGCGTCGCTCGCCTCTTGCACGAGCGAGGCTGCATCGTGACCGGGAGCGACGCCTCCTCCAGTGACACGACCCGCGCACTTGTCTCAGCGGGTATCCCCGTGGTCACTGGCGACGCCCCTTCGGGAGTGAGCGATGCCGACGTGGTGCTGTGGTCACCCGCCGTAGCCCTTTCTCACCCCTTGCTACAACTGGCTCGAGAGCGTGGTGCCACGCTGCTGACGCGCGCTGCACTTCTGGAAGAACTGGGAGTGGCCTACGACGTCGTTGGTCTCACTGGTACGCATGGCAAGACCACCGCGACGTCCATGATGGTCCACGTCATGGAGGCAGCTGGACGAGACGCGAGCTGGTTGCTTGGTGCGGACGTCCTCGGCGTCGGGTCCAATGGCCACGCCGGCCGTTCGACCACGCTCGTCCTCGAGACCGACGAAAGTTACGGTACATTCGCCGCGCTGCGTCCCGCCGCGCTCGGGGTGCTGAACGTTGAGGCTGACCACCTCGACCACTACGGCGATCTCGCCACCCTCGAGCAGGCCTTCGTCGCCCTCCTCGAACGCACCCGTGGGCCAGTGGTCGTGTGGTGTGACGACGAGGGCGCCGACCGCGTAGCGAAGGCCGCACAGCGACCGGTCGTGACGGTCGGCACTGGCCCCTCGGCCGAATGGCGGGTGTCGGACATGGTGCTCGAGCGTCGAGGGGCGACATTCTCCCTCCAAGGGGCGGATCACCTGGCGATTACGTTGCAGGTGACCGGCGCCCACAATGTGGCCAATGCGGCCGTCGTTGCCGTGCTGGCACACGCCATCGGCATTGAGACGGCTGCGATTACCGCCGGTCTCGCCGCGTTTCGCGGGGCCCCCCGACGCTTCGAGTTTCGTGGTGTCGTCGGTGGCGCCGACGTCTACGAGGACTACGCCCATTTACCCCGTGAAATTGAGGCCACGCTGGCCGCGGCCCGGGCCGCCGGGTACCTGCGTGTGATTGCCGTCTTTCAACCTCATCGGTTCACCCGAACGCTGGCTGTCGGCGCCGCCTTCGCCCCCGCCTTCGATGGGGCGGACGAGGTATTCGTTACCGACATCTATGCCGCCGGCGAAGACAACCCTCACGGCCTGAGCGGAGGCGACGTCGCCACGTGGTTGCGGGCGCATCGTCATGACAACGTCCGCGTCGTCAACGCATCGAGCGAGTTGCTCGCCGCGCTGGCCCTGACGGCGGGTGATGCGTTGTTTTTTATCGGTGCCGGGGATATCGGACGGTGGGCTGATGAAGTGGTGAACGCATGACCATCACTGTTCGCCGCAACGAAGCCATGGGCCCCCACACGACCTACCGCGTGGGTGGTGAGGTGTCCTCCTTCGTCACGCTGACCGAAGCCGACGACGTGGCCGCCCTCGCGGACGTGGCCGACGGTGAGCAGCGCGTTGTCGGTAACGGTTCAAACTTGCTCGTCGCCGATGGCAGGCACGACATCGTGGCGCTGCACTGTGATGGTCAGCTCGCGCAACTCACGTGGCACGACGATGAATCGGGTGTCACCGTGGTGGCGGGGGCCGGCATGGATTTACCGCGAGCGGCGAGGCAACTCGCGGCTGACGGCGTGACAGGCTTCGCGTGGGCCGTTGGAGTGCCCGGCACCTTTGGCGGGGCGGTCGTTATGAACGCGGGAGGACACGGCTCGGACATGGCCGCTTCCGTTCGTTCGGTCACTCTTTGGCGCCAGGGGGGCATTGTTGTGGTGTCGGCCGACGACTTGGGCTTTGGCTACCGGACGTCGACAATTAAGCCTGATGATCTGGTGCTCTCCGTTACACTCGGCCTCCAGCGCGGCGACGCGTCCCACGAGGCCGAGACCGTGCGATCAATCGTTCGGTGGCGCCGCGAGCATCAGCCTGGCGGGGCGAATGCGGGTTCCGTGTTTCGTAACCCCCCGGGGGATTCCGCGGGGCGACTCATCGACGCGGCCGGTGCTCGCGGTCGACGAATTGGCACTGCCGTGGTGTCTATGAAGCACGCCAATTTCATCATTGCCGACGCTGGTGGCTCGGCCAACGACGTCTTCGCCCTCATGCGCGACGTGCGTCAGCGGGTCTTTGACGATGCTGGTGTCTGGCTCGAGCCCGAAACCAAACTCTGGGGATTTGAGGAGGCCATATGACGAGGCGTCGGGATCGACACGCGCGTTGGCGACAGGACCCTCCAAAGGGTCGTCGTGAGGCGCCCACCACGTCACGCTCTCGCCGGGAGGACCGAACGACGGAGCGCTCCGTCCCTCGGCGACGAGCGAGTGCGACGGTTGACACGAAGCGACGCCGTCCTAGCAGGGCCTTCCTTCTCGTGTTGGGGCTCCTGATTGTGGGAACGACGGTCGCGATTGGTGGGCGGTGGATTCTGCGCCAGCCGTATTTCCGGGTCCAGAGTGTGCAACTGGTCGGGGCGACGCACGAGTCGCGAGCTGCGGTGCTGCGGGTGACCGGCCTCGACCTGCACCCCGAGCTCTACGGACTCTCCACGGCCACCATTGAGCGAAGCCTGCGAGTCTTCCCGTGGTTGACCTCGGCTCAGGTGCGCGTCTCGTGGCCCCACACCGTGACCGTGACGATGCACGAGACGCACGTCGTGGGCGTCACCTCATTTCGAAAGTCGTGGGCCTTCGTCGGGGCGAACGGAGCGTATCTCGGTGTGGCGCCGGCCAACGCCGATCTACCGACCCTGGTCGATCCGGCGGCGGGGGCCGTGTGGCCGTACGCGCGCCAGGGGGCCGCTGCGGTCACCATTGCGTCGTCATTACCACCGGCATTTTCCGCCCAGGTGCGCACTATCAATGTCGACCCGACGGGGGCCGTGTCGCTGGGAATGACCACGCCGGTCATCTTCGTGGTTGGCGACGCCAGTAACCTCCGAGCGAAATTTACGGCCATCGCATCAGTCCTCAAGTCGACGACACTCACCCCGGGTGACGTCGTCAACGTGACGGTGCCCGATGAACTGACGGTGACGAGTCCATCATCAGGTTGAGGGCCATTTGCCCCTAAACTAAGTGGCTAACTAGCCTGTACTGACTTGAGGCACTGGCCAGTGCATGCCGCATCGTAAGGTCGACGTTGAAGTACTAAACCCAAAGGGGAGTTTGATGAGTCTGAGTCAAGGCAACTACCACGCAGTAATCAAGGTGATTGGTGTCGGTGGTGGTGGTGTCAATGCCGTAAACCGCATGATCAGTGCTGGCTTGCGCAACATCGAATTCATCGCTGCCAACACGGACGCTCAGGCACTGCTCTTGTCAGAGGCCGACCTCAAGATCGACATTGGCCGCACCCTTACTCGCGGTCTCGGCGCAGGCTCAGACCCCGAAATCGGTCGTCAGGCCGCCGAGGACCACCGTGCGGAGATTGAAGAAGCGCTCCGCGACACTGACATGGTCTTTATCACCGCGGGCGAAGGCGGCGGTACCGGTACCGGCGCAGCCCCCGTCGTCGCCGATATTGCTCGCGCCATGGGTGTGTTGACGATTGGTGTCGTGACCCGACCTTTCACCTTCGAGGGTAAGCGTCGAGCCACCCAGGCGGAAAAGGGAATTCAGCAGCTTCGCGAAAAGGTCGACACGCTGATTGTTATTCCAAACGACCGACTGCGTAACGTGACGACGACCGAGACCACGATTATGGACGCGTTCAAGATTGCCGATGATGTGTTGCTGTCCGCTGTGCGCGGTGTCACCGACCTCATCACGGTCCCTGGTCTCATCAACACGGACTTTGCTGACGTCAACGCCATCATGCGGAATGCTGGTACGGCCATCATGGGTGTGGGCATGTCAACCGGCGAGGGACGTGCCATCAACGCCGCTCGCGCCGCGATTACCTCACCACTCTTGGAAGCGTCAATCGAGGGTGCTCGCGGTATCTTGATGAACATTGTCGGTGGTCCTGGCGTGACGCTCAGCGAGGTAACCGACGCGGCCAGCATCATCCACGAAGTTGCCCACCCCGACGCCAACATCATCTTCGGTTCGGTCATTGACGAATCAGTGGGCGAAGCCGTCCGCGTCACGGTCATTGCGGCAGGTTTCGATCACCCCACCACCCAGAAGGCGCCAGTGGCGCAGGCCCCCGTCGCACCCCCTGTGGCGAGCCTGATTGAGGGGCCTCGTTCCGAGGCATTCACCTCCTCGAATGACGATGACTTCTTGGGCCTCGGAGCTGACGACGACCTGCCAGACTTCCTGCGTCCCTAGGTTGGCTCTTGTTTGAAGCACTAGCCGATCATCTTGGCGAGGTGCGCGAACGGATCGCCGAAGCGGGGCGAGACCCGGCCTCCGTGCGGATTCTGGCGGTCACGAAGACGTTCGGCATTGAGGCGGTGCAGGCTGCCTGGGCCGCCGGCATTGAGGCCGTGGGGGAGAACTACTTGGTCGAGCTCGAGGCGAAGCGGCCTGGTGACGTTTCGGGTGTGCGATGGCACTATTTGGGTGCCCTCCAAACGAACAAAATCGCACGAATCAGTGTGATGGCGGACGTTATTAGCGGCGTGTCGCGGGCCAAGGAGCTCGACAAACTCGCGTCCCTCGGCTCGACGGCTCAACTCGACATTCAGGTCGACACAACCGGTCTGTCGCAGCGGAATGGTGCGCCGGCCAGCGAGGTGCTGGGGCTCGTGCGCTACGCCCGTTCGCTTGGTCTGACGGTGCGTGGGCTGATGACGGTGGCGCCACCCGACCCCGAGGGGGCCCGAGAGGCATTCATGCTGGTTCAGCGGTTGGCGGACGAGGCCGAGGTGACTGAACGATCCATGGGCATGAGTGACGACTACCTGCTGGCAGCCGAGCTGGGCTCGACGGAAGTACGGCTCGGGCGGCTGCTCTTTGGCCCTCGGCACTACAGCTGAGGACTGTCTAACATAGAACGAGGCGGATTACCGCGAGGAGAATGGTTATGAGCGAATTGTTTCGGAAAGTCCTGAGGTTTCTCGGGCTAATTGAAGAGGACTTTACTGAACTTGGTGGCAACCAGGCTCGGATGGCGCCGGAACCCGCTGCACCGGAGGGCTACGAACGCCCGAACGCGGCCCCTCGCCTCCAGCCCCTGCGTCCGGTGCCACCGACGACGTTTGCGGCACGCGGCGCGGCGGTGAGCTTCGTTGACGAGAACAACCAGCCGCTTCGCCCCCGCCCCCTTCCCTCGACCCTCGGGGAGCAGCGTGGTATCACGACCGTGGAAAACATTCTGGACTTGACGATCTTCGCTCCGCAGAATTTCAATGAAGCCAACCGCCTGACCCAGGAGCTAAAGCAAGGGCGTCCCGTCGTGCTGAACGTCATTGACGCCGAACCCGCGTTGCGTCGTCGGTACATTGACTTCGCGTCTGGTGTCGTGAGCGCCCTCGACGCGAGCATCGAGGGCCTCGAAAAGGGCCTCGTCTACCTCGTGAGTCCGAAGGGCGTCAAAGTGACTCCCGAGGTTCGCGCACGCTTACGTGCCTCGAAGTACGAAGCGATGCCACGCTGATGAGCATTGTCCACCAGCTCATTCAGCTGTATGTGTGGATTTTGATTCTGTCAGCCATTCTGTCCTGGTTTCCCGCGGCTGACAGCACGTCATTCCTCGCTCAGGCGAAGTACTGGGTGGCCAAATTAACCGACCCGGTCTTGGTACCACTCCGTCAAATTATGCCCAAGCCCCACATGGGTGGCGTGAGTATCGACTTCTCGGTCTGGGCGGCCATCATTCTGCTCGACGTGATCAACGGTCTTCTCTAGGGCAGAGACACGTTCTCCTCGCCCCCTACGGGTAGGGTAGAGGGCATGGATAGCACCGAAACCACCCGGTCCGCATTAGACCAGATCAAGACTGTCAGCTTCAAGACTGGCCTGCGCGGTTACGTCGTCGACGAGGTTGACGAATTCCTCGACTCCGCCGCCCAAGAGGTGGATGAGCTTCGTGAGCAGATGCACCAACTGCGTCAGCAATTGCGTCAGGCGAGCGAACGCATTGTTCAGCTGCAAAATGGTGCCCCGGCCGCCCCCGCCCCGATTTCGGTACTGACGCCGCCGCCCGCTCCGGCGCCGATTCCCGCTCCCACCCCACTTCGGCCCGTGGCCGACGCCTCCGAGCAGGTTGCGTCAATGATCGCCATGGCCCACCAGTTCATCGAGCAGGCGCAGAGCGAAGCGGAAGCGAAGGCTCGTGATTTGACCACCACCGCACAGGAGCGTGCCCGCGAAATTATTAACGAGGCTCGCAGCCGTGCCGAAGACGAAGTGCAGCGCCTCAATGGATTGAAGCAGCGCTTGAGTGAGGACGTTGACGCGTTGACGCGCCAGCTCTCCCAGGAGCGCACTCGGGTCAAGAAGGTTCTAGGAGACCTGCACCAGTGGATTGAAGATTCGATGCACGTCAGCACCAGCGCAGCGCGTCCGAGTGCCCCTGAGATGGCCCCAATTAGTGACATCCGACCCGTTGCTCCGGCGCCAGCGCCAGTGGCTGACGTTCGACCACTGTCGCCTCCCCCTGCCCCGAGTGCCACGATCGGTGACGTGATGGGGACACCAAAGGATGACAATCACCACTAAGAGGTCGATTGGCTGGTAGCCTCGGCGCGCTGATTGAGTTCACCGTTCTACGAGGAGAGTCTGATGCCGTCGAAGCCCAAGTCCACCGTCACGAAGGCTGGAGCGTCCGCTCCCGCGAAGAAAGTGACGACCCCGAAAAAGTCTGCTGTGCCGGTAACGAAGGCTCCCGCAAAAACCACCAAGGTGACCGCGACGAAAGCCGTCGGCTCTCCTGCGAAAGTGACAACTAAGGGCAGTACGAAGCCCACTACGAAGAAGGCTGTCGCAACGCCAGTGAAGAAGGCGGCTGCGGCCGCCACGAAGAACGCACCACGCAGTACCACCCCCTCATCGGCTCCGGCCAAGAAAGCAGTAAAGGCCACAGTGACGAATGCATTGACTCCCGCGCAACAGCGGGTAGCAAAGGAAAAGGCTCAAGCCGCCGCCAAGGCTGCGGCCGCCAAGGCTGCGGCCGCCAAGGAAAAGGAAGCCGCCGCCAAGGCCGCGGCGAAGGAAAAAGCCGAGAAGGCCAAGGCCGCTGAGGCCGCCAAAGTAGCGGCCGAGAAAGCGAAGGCCAAGGCCGCCGCCGAGAAGGCCAAGGCGAAGGCGGACGCTGAGAAAGCCAAGGCCAAGGCGGTGGCTGACAAGGCCAAGGCTGCGGCCGCCGCAAAGGCCGCCAAGGAAAAGGAAGCCAAGGCCAAGGCCGCGGCGAAGGAAAAGGAAGCCAAGGCCAAGGCGGCGGCGAAGGCCGCCGCGGAAGCGAAAAAGCTCAAAGAAGCGGCAGACAAGCGCAAGCTGATTGAGGCGGAAAAAGCCCGGAAGCAAAAAGAGATTGAACGCCGAGAGGCCGAGGAGCGCAAGCGCCAAGAACGCCGAGAGGCCGAGGAGCGCAAGCGCCAGGAGGCTCTCGAGGCCAAGATGCACTCGAAGCCGTACGAAAAGGATGCCGCCTTTCTCGCCACCTTGCGGGACCTGCTGCTCGCCGAGCGCGAGAAGTTCCAGAGCATGATCGCCACGAGCGAGTTGGAAGCTGATGAAATGCTCGTTGACCGAGAGCGACTCGAATACGACGACGAAGACGGCTCGAGCGTGTCGTCCGACATTCAGCGCGACCAGCTGAAGGAGCAGGCGGCGTACTACCGCTTGCAGGTACAGGAAATCGACGTTGCGCTGGCACGGGTCGCGGACGGCAGTTACGGTCGTTGTGACGAGTGCTTCGAACCGATTCGACGCGAACGCCTGGAATTCCAGTTGCCGGCGTTCATGTGCGTGTCGTGTCGCGCCAGCGTCTGAGTCGCTCCCTGAACCTGGGCGTACTTCTCCTCGGTGGCGTCGTTGTCGTAATCGACGGCACGACCAAGTGGTGGGCGCGTCAGCACCTGGCGCATGGCGCGGCGCACGTCGCGGGACCGCTGTGGCTTCGACTCACGTCGAATAGCGGCATTTCATTTTCCATAAGTCGTGGCGCTCCCGTCGTGAGTGTCGTGGTGGCCATCGTGGCGGCCGTCGGTCTGCTGACCATGGCGCTACGGGCGGAGTCCGGAAGTGCCACGTGGGGCTTTGGGCTGTTGCTGGGAGGTGGTGTGGCCAACGTGGTCGATCGCATCCTGGCGTCGCCGCCACGCGTTACGGACTTCATTGCCGTTGGGTGGTTCCCCGTCTTCAATATGGCTGACGTTGCCGTGTCAGCCGGATTTCTCTTACTTCTCCTACTTGTCCTTCGGGGCAAACGAATGGTGGTGCCGTGGTAGACGACATTGACAACATTGATGACAGCATTGATCCCTTTGACGGCGAAACCTTGGAATTAGCCATTCCCGGGACACTCGATGACACACGCATTGACCGGGTGATTGCCATGCTGACCGGCATGTCACGCAATGAGGCAACGGCCCTCTTGCGGTCGGGAGTGGTGTCACTCGATGACAAGATCATCCTGAAGGGTTCGGTCATTGTGGGTGAAGGACAGTTCTTGAGCGCCCTGCTCCCACCACCTGATGACGGGACGGTGACCCCCGACGCTTCGGTGCCGGTTGACGTCGTGTACGACGACCCCCACTTCGCAATTGTGAATAAGCTCTCCGGTCAGGTGGTGCACCCGGGCGCTGGTCAGCGTGAGAACACCTTGGTTGCCGGTCTCCTCGCCCGATTCCCAGAAATCCAGGCGCTCAGCGACGAGGGTCTCTGTGACCCATTCCGCCCCGGTATTGTTCACCGCCTCGACAAAGGAACATCCGGTGTGCTCGTTATCGCGAAGACCCCTGAGGGACTTGAGGGCCTTCGCGAACAGCTCGCCAGTCGAGCGATGGAGCGAACCTATTTGGGGCTGGTGGAGGGGCACGTCACCGAAGAGCGAGGTGTGGTGGATGCGCCCATCGGGCGTTCGACGCGGACACCGACCCTGATGGCGGTCCGCAGCGACGGTCGTGAGGCTCGCACCGGCTACGACGTGCTGTTACGCATCGACAAACCGCAGCCCGTGACTTTACTGAAGTTGTCACTGGATACGGGGCGTACCCATCAGATTCGAGTGCACATGGGAACGATTGGCCACCCCGTGGTCAACGACCCTCGGTATGGCCACCGCCGCGACCGTCGCCTCGAACAGGATCGGTTCTTTCTGCACTCACGGACCTTGGCGTTCGAACACCCTCTGACAGGGGAGCGAGTCAGCGCGGGGAGTCCCCTGCCCGCTGATCTCGTCCCCTTGGTGCCAGGTTTTCTCGACGAAGGGTTCTAGGCGTCCGCGCGCACGGCAAGGACGCGGTCGTCACTGCGTAACTGCGCCAGCGCCTCTTCCTCAGCGCGACGGACGCGGCGAACACCAATGTCCAGAGCTTCGGCCGTAGCCTGCAGTGAGAGTGGGGTAGCGCCGTTCAAGCCGAAGCGCAGCGTTACCACGTCACGCTGGAGCGACGTCAGGCCCTTCAGGGCGCTGTGGAGCTGGTCATCCATGAGCGTCTGCTCTACGTCGCCAACCCAGTCGGACTGACTCGGGGCGACAAGGTCGCCCAAGGTCGTGGCTGAGTCGGACGACGCTGGCTGGTCAAGGCTGGCGGTTACGCCAGCGAGGCCCTTCAGGCTCTCCCGCAGTTCGCGGCTCATACCGGTTGCTTCGAGCAGTTCGTCATCGGTGGGCTTACGACCGAACAACGAGGTCAATTCCGCCGTCGTGGCTTCGAGACGCTGCAGCTGCTCACCTACTTCAAGGGGAATGCGGATGGTACGACCGTGCTGCTGGACGGCGCGCTGCAGGGCCTGACGAATCCACCAGGTGGCGTAGGTCGAGAACTTGAAGCCACGCTCCCAGTCGAACTTCTCGACGGCGCGCAAGAGACCGAAGGTGCCTTCTTGGACAAGGTCGACCATCTCGACGCCACGGTCCTGGTAGCGACGTGCCCAGTGGAGTACGAGTCGGAGGTTGGCGGCGACCATTTGCTTCTTGGCCTCTTCGTCACCAGCGGTGACGCGCTTGGCCAATTCGACCTGCTCGTCGTAATTAGGCATCGGGTAGCGGTCGAGGTCGCGCATCAAAAGTCCCAACATATCGTTGGTATTTACGGTGGAACGGCGGGGGGTGGTATTCACAGCATCTCCTTCAAGTAAGCGCTGGTAGTACTGCGTTGAATAATTTCTCCTACGACTACAGGGGAAAGTTACCACACAGTAGGTAACCCTGAGATTCGTCTTACGAAGGATTTAATTGCACGTCTACGAGTGCTTGAGTGTGACCTTGGGCGCACTAAGGCCGCGCGCCTGACTCACCATGTCGGCCAGGGTGAAACTCGCGAGATGATCGCGCATGTGCTCGCCGACTTCGGCCCACACGCCGAGGAGAACGCATTGTCCCTCGTGGTCACAGGCGCCATCGCGATGAGGTTCGCCGAAGTCTCCCGCAACAATGGGGCCGTCAACGGCCGCAACAATTTCGGCGAGGGTGATGGCGTGGGCGTCGCGGGCAAGCACGTACCCACCACCAACACCGCGCTTGGAGCGAACAAGCCCGACGCCCTTCAGGCTCAGCAGAATTTGCTCGAGGTAGGGCTGGGGGAGTCCGGTGCGCTCGGCGAGGTCGCGAACAGACACGGGAAGATCGAGGTCGTCTCGGAGGGCGAGGCTGAGTAAAGCGCGGCTGGCGTAGTCGCCACGGGTCGAAACTCGCATAAGTGCAGTCTACTTACGGCGTACCGGCAGCGTCGTGGGAGGAAGTGTCACCAAAATCTGGCACACTACAAGGGTGTCTGAAACGCCCGAAGCATCCATTTCCATCGATCCCGACGAAGTGTTGAGTCCCGGTGTGGACGCCTCGACGAGCGAAACGGACCAGTTAGAAGAGTCTGATTTCATTTCACAGCCGGCGAAAGTCATGCGACTCGGGGCCATGGTGAAGTCACTGCTTGATGAAGCGCGCACTGCACCACTCGATGAGCCCGGTCGTCGTCGGCTAAAAGAGATTCACGACACCACGCTGCACGAGCTTGCTGACTCGCTTTCAAGAGACTTAGCCGACGAACTTGATCGCATGGTGCCTTCATTCAGCGCCGAAGTGCCGAGCGACTCTGAACTTCGGCTCGCACAAGCGCAACTCGTGGGGTGGCTTGAGGGCCTCTTCCATGGCATTCAGGCGTCGTTATTCGCCCAGCAGGCAGCTGCCGCGGCGCAATTGGAGAAGGCACGGGACCGTTCGCTCGCCGCCGCGCCCGAACGACCAGGGACGTACCTGTGATCGTGCCGTGTGACACTCGCCTCGTAACCTGCGCCGATGCGCTGGACCAGTTCTGGTCGCGCGAAAGGCACCCCAACCATGGCTGACGGCTTCGTACATCTTCATAATCACACCGAGTACTCAATGCTCGACGGTGCCGCGCGCGTCGAGGAGATGGTGCTTGCGGCCAAGGCCGACGGGCAGACGGCAATTGGTATTACCGACCACGGCAATATGTACGGGGTTATTGACTTCTACCAAGCGTGCAATAAGCACGGCATCACGCCCATTATTGGCCTCGAGGCCTATATGGCGGCGAACTCCCGCTTTGAGCGCCCACCGCGGCGGGGCAAGATTGACGACACCGGTGGTGACACCGAAGGCGGGCAAAAGCTCTATCACCACCTCACGCTGTTGGCGCAGTCGAACGCCGGGTACAAGAATCTCCGGGAGCTTTCGTCGCGGGCGTACCTCGAGGGCTACTACTACAAGCCTCGGCTCGACTGGGAATTGCTCGAGGAACACCACGAAGGCCTCATTGCCACGTCGGGCTGCCTCGGTGGTGTCGTGCTGCAGGCTCTCCTGCGTGACGATTACAGCAAGGCGCTGGAATTAGCTGGTCGCCTGCAGACGATTTTCGGTGCCGAAAATTTCTTCATTGAAATGCAAGACCATGGGATGCCTGAACAGGTGCGCACCAACCCAGGGTTACTCCAGATTGCCAAAGACCTTGCCGCCCCCTTGCTCGCCACGAATGACTTGCACTACGTCAAGCACTCCGACTTTGAAATGCACGACGCTCTGCTCTGCATTGGCACTGGCGCGCGGGTGTCGGACCCCGATCGGTTTCGCTTTGCCAGTGACCAGCACTATCTCAAGACCGCTGCCGAAATGCGATACCTGTTCCGCGACATTCCCGAGGCGTGCGACAACACGCTCGCAATCGCCGAGCGCGTCAATGTCACCATTGAGTTCGGCAACAGCGCGCTGCCTGAATTTCCAATTCCGTCCGAATTGCGTGGCGCGACTCACAAGGAGGGTGCCGACCGCTACCTTCGCGAACTGACTTATGCCGGAGCTCGCGAACGATACGGGCACGACCTTCTGGAGAACGTCATTGAACGTCTCGACTACGAACTGCGCGTCGTCGCCGATATGGGCTTTTCCGACTACTTCCTCGTGGTCTGGGACCTCATCCGCCACGCCCGCGACAAGGGTATTCGCGTGGGACCAGGGCGTGGTTCAGCAGCGGGCTGCTGCATTGCCTACTGCCTTCGCATTGTCGACCTCGACCCCATTCGGTATGGACTGATCTTCGAGCGCTTCCTCAACCCAGGTCGTAAGCAGATGCCCGACATCGACATGGACTTCGATGAGCGCTACCGCGGTGACATGATTCGCTACGCCGCGGAACGATACGGGGCTGACCACGTCGCCCAAATCGTGACGTTTTCAACCATCAAGGCCCGAGCGGCGGTGCGCGACGCCGGACGCGTTCTGGGCTACCCACCGCAGCTGGGTGACCGCATCTGTAAAGCGATGCCGGCTCTCGTTATGGGTCAGGACCTGCCGCTCGCTGCGTGCTTTACGCCGACGCCGGGCTACGAGTCACGGTACGCCGAAGCGCAAGAACTGCGCACCATGTACGAAGAGGAACGTGAAGTTGCGCACATCATTGACACGGCCAAGGGCTTCGTCGATAAGCGTCGTCAGGACGGTATCCACGCCGCGGCCGTCGTGATTACCCGCGGGCCGGTCTTGGACTACGTTCCGGTGCAGCGAAAGTCGTCAAACGTCGATGGTGATGATGCGCCGATTGTCACGCAGTACGAAGCAACGGCTATCGAGAAGCTGGGCCTGCTCAAGATGGACTTCCTGGGCCTACGCAACCTCGCCATTATCGAGCGTGCGCTGGATCACATCGAACGTAAGACGGGCGAGCGTATCGATATTGACAATGTGCCCATGGATGACGAGAAGGTCTTCGCAATGCTCCGCCAGGGTAACTCCATTGGCATCTTCCAGCTTGAGGGCACGCAGATGCGAACGCTGATGCGTCGCCTGGCGCCCACCTCGTTCGATGACATCGCGGCCCTCACGGCGCTGTATCGCCCCGGTCCGCTGAGTGAAAACGTCCACAACGACTACGCCGACCGGAAAAACGGCAAGCAGGCCGTGACGTTTGACCACCCCGACCTCGAGGAAATTCTCGGGGAAACGTCGGGATTGATGATCTATCAAGAAGACATCATGCGGGTGGCCACCAAGATTGCCGGCTTCACCATGACCGAGGCCGACGACCTACGAAAGGCCTGCTCGAAGAAGATTCGTGACATGATTCAGGCGCAACGGGCGAAGTTTATCGAAGGTGCCGAAAAACAGGGCTACGAACGATCGTTGGCCGAGGGCATCTTCGACAAGATTGAGCCCTTCGCGGACTACGCCTTCAACAAGAGTCACGCTTACGGCTACGCCTTCATTGCCTACCAAAACTCATGGTTGAAGGCCAACTACCCCGTTGAATACATGGCTGCCCTGCTGACCTCCTTCCGAGATGACAAGGACAAAGCCGCGTTATATCTCAACGAGGCCCGCCTCATGAATATCAAGGTCGATGTCCCCGACGTCAATCAGTCATTCGCGGACTACACCCCATCGCAGCTCGATGAGCGCACCATTGTCTTTGGTATGGCCGCCGTGCGAAATGTCGGCGAGGCACTCGTCGACAAAATCGTTGAGGAGCGAGAGAAGTCGGGGCCGTTTACCTCCGTCTACGACTTCGTTCGCCGCGTCGATCCCGCCGTCCTCAACCGCCGAACCATGGAATCGCTTATCAAGGCCGGCGCCTTTGACTCACTCGGGGTGCCCCGACTGGGCTTCAGTTTGAAGGTCGACGAACTGATTGACGTGACGGTGACGCGACGCAAGGACCTCGCGCTGGGCATCAGTACGCTCTTCGCTGCGTTTAGCGACACCCCCGGTGAGGGCGATTGGGACGGTACCGACATTCCAATCCCACCCACTGAATACGCCCAGTCGGTGAAGCTGGACTTTGAACGAGAGATGCTGGGCACCTACGTGTCCGACCACCCCCTCTATACGGTGGAGCAAATTCTGGCGACCAAGGTCGACGGCACTATTGCCCAGCTGCGTGATCAGACCGCCGACATCGGGAAGGCGCGCCAAAACTTCAAAGTAGGCGGCATCTTGTCCGAAGTGGTCCTTCGCACCACGAAAGATGGAAAGGCTTACGCTCGGGCCCGCATCGAAGACCTGGGCGGTTCCCTGGAGGTCAACGTCTCGTCGCGGGCCTTCGAGGCACTCAGTCCCATGCTGACCAAGGACAACATTGTGGTCGTCACGGTGCGCGTCGACGATCGCGATAGCGAAGAGCCGCGGTACTCGGCGACGCACATTGAGGTAGTGAAGGCCGACTCCGGCCCCCGCGAGCTCCGCCTCCGCTTCGTTCCTGAACAGTTGACGGCCGCCACGATTGGCACGCTTAAGGACATTTTGGTTCAGTACCCAGGTCCGTCTCCCGTCGTACTCGAGGTTGGGGAAGGTGGCCAGGCATTTCAGCTCGGCGACGACTTCAATGTCTCCATTGCCGCGGTCGTTCCGGATCTCCGTACCGAATTTGGCCGAAACGTCATTCACGGCTAGGCGAATGTGACTCCTCAGAAAGCGTCGTAGACTGTTAGCCATGGCATTTAGCGTTTCCACGAAAGACACCACCGCCTTGAGCGACGTCGAGTTGGCTGAAATGGCTGACCTCTGCGCCGAGCGTGAACCTCAGTTCGACATTGGCTTTTTATCGAAGCAGCGTGACGAATGGGTACTCGTGACACAGGCTCGTGAGAACGGTAAGTTGCGCGGTTACGCCTTCTGTACCCTCGAGCGCATCGGCGGTACGCCCTCGCTGCTCGTCGGTGTGATGCTGGTCGACCGTAACGCGAAGTCGGACCAAACGTTGAAGGTGATTTTGCACGATGAATTCCGTCGGGCGCTGCTCGCCTTCCCCGACGAGGATGTCTTGCTGGGATCTCGCCTGCTGACCGCAGACGGCTATCGCGCCTTCATCGGACTCGAGGACATCGTGCCTCGACTCGGCTATCGCCCGACGGGGGAAGACCGCGCGTGGGGCCGTCGCCTGGCCAAGCGTTTTGGCTCGGAGAAGGCAATTGACGACAAGACCTTCGTCATGTCAGTCGGTACGACACCGGTTGGTGGCCTCGATTACATCGCGAGTAAGGGTGCTATTCCCGAGGGTGCCGATACCTTCTTTGAAGGCCTCGACTCCGCGGCGGGCCAGCGACTGGTCGTCTTCGGCTGGGCCATGGCCGAGGCGTTGGCGTCCGGCAAGCTCTTTAAATAAGTCAGCCTCGCGGCAGTAGACCGGTGCAGCTCTTGTAGGTATGGCCATCAACGGGGTCGCTGAGTGTCACGAGCACGTAGGCGGGTCGAAAGCCCAGCGCCGTGGCCAAATCTTTCCCCGAGAGGGTATTTCGTCGTGTTGCTTCAATGGTGCGAATGGCGTGCTGGTCCTCGCACAGCAGCCAGATGTCGTCGCCGATCCAACCGAACCGAACCCACGTCGATCCGTCATCGAAACGGCGCATCAATTGCGGTCCCTGGTCGGGAGCGACCAAGGCCACACTGGGTCGCTCCCCGCGAAACTCCCAGTAGGGCGCACTCGGACCGCGAAAACCGAAGAGGGGTCCGTCGCCCGGCGTGGCGAGGGCTTCGAGCCACGAACGAACGCGTCGGCCTCGGTAGGTGCCAAGGCGTCGAGGTAGTTCGGCGAGCGTCACTGCCTCGGGTTGCGCGAGGTCGGTACGCTCGATGTCGGCCGCCAACGTTCCCTCAACAACGTCGAAGAGCGTGAGGTCGGACGAAACTCCGGCGGGCCACGGAATCCGCCATCGCATGACTGCGTGGGACGAGAGGTCGACGACTGTCGTCGATTCGTTAGTGGAGCCCAGCACGAGGCCGAAGACCGAGGTGCCGGGCTGATCGGGAACGTCCGATCGCTCCGGCATTCCCTCGACCAACTCCCTAATGGCGCGGGCGGACGGGTCGCGACGAAACGCCATTAGCGAAGCCCCTGAAGCAACGTTTCCAATGCGTCGACCGTCGACACTGGCGTCAGACAGACACCCCGTCGACAGACGTAGGCCATCCCTTCACGACGATCGCGAAGCAGTGGTGAGGTTCCGTTTCCGGTGATGAGAACAGCGCGAGGCACAGGGTGCAATCGTACGTGTTCCGACAAGGTGGACGGCGGACCTGGGATGACGATCTCTACCCCCTCGAAGGCAAAACCCGCGGCGTCCACGAGGTCGACCACGCTCCGGGGATGGGTGACGATGACCTCACCGGCGATCGTCACGAGTCGCTGGGCCACACACAAGAGATCCTCGTCGCCCTCGATGAGTGCGAGACGGGCGAGTCCACGGGTCGCGATGGCGTGACTCGACGGTGTGGCGCCATCGAACATCTCCTTGGGGCGAAGAAAAAGGTCAGTGACTTCGTCACTGGAGGCAAAGAGCCCTCGACCGACCGCCGGCGCTGCCGTGGACGGCCGCTCGCCGTCCCAGTAGTGATTGAGGAGGGCCGTGCAGACGCGGTGCGCCAGGTCGCGCCAGTGATCGTCACCGGTGGCGCTGAACGCGTCAACGCAAGCGTCGATGAGCCAACTGAGATCGCTGGCGGTCGCGTGGAGGCGACCCTCACGAGTGCGCCACCACGTGCCGTCGACGAAGTGGTGGTCCTCAAGGGTGTGCAGCAGGTCAAGGGCGGCAGTCGTGAAGACCTCGTCATCGACGGCAAAAAATGCCCGTGCCACCATGGCGTTGAACTCGAGCACCACTTTTTCGTCGCGGGCCGGCTGTGGCCGCGAAGCTCGCACGGCGCGCAGGGCCTCTCGCGCAATCGTGAGGGCCGCTGGGGTGAGGAAACTGGCCCCCTTCGCCAGTCGAGGGATCGACCGACCCTCGAACAGGCCGGGCGACGTGATGCGCCATCGTGCCAGGGCGGCCTCGGTCAGGTCGGCGCTGCCCGCGGCGTGGAGTGCCTCTTCGACCTCGGGCACAGTCCAGGTCACGTGGGAGCCCTCTTCACCACCAGCATCGGCGTCCAGGGCCGACGCGAAACCAGTCGGCAGGGCGAAGGCATCGCGGATACGGGTCGCGGTCGCCAGGGCCACGTCGCGCCACTCACTGTTTCCAGTCGCGAGTGCTACTTCGGCGTAGACGATGGTGAGGAGTGCCTGGTCGCTCAGCATCTGTTCAAAATGGGGAACATGCCACGAGGCGTCGACGCTGTAACGGGCGAAGCCACCCTCGATGTGGTCGTAGAGGCCCTCAAAGGCCATCGATCGCAGGATGGTGTTGGCTACTTCGTACTGCTGTTCCTGCAGCAGGGCGCGCACGTAGCTCGGACGGGGAAACCGAGGTGATCCCTGGCCACCCGCGTCATCGGTGGCGTCGGCAATCTCGTTGGCGAGGAGCCGGCGGACCGCAGGGAGGTCTAGTGCGTCGTGCCGGGGCGCCAGGGCGTCGACGAAGGCGACTTCGCGACGAACCGCCCGCTCGAGTGATGCGGCTTGTGTCATGACGTCTTCGCGTCGGTCTCGCCAGGCTCCGGCGATGGCATCCAGTAGTCGGCCGAAGCCAATCTGGCCGCCCCGGTCCTGTGGGGGATAGTACGTACCGGCAGTAAAGGGGCGGCCGTCGGGGAGTAGGAAGACCGACATGGGCCAGCCGCCGTGACCGCTGATGAGTTGGGTGGCCGCCATGTACACCTGGTCAACGTCAGGCCGTTCTTCACGGTCAACCTTGATGGCGACGAAGTCAGTAGTGAGTCGCAGGCCGATGGTGGGGTCCTCGAATGACTCGTGCGCCATCACGTGGCACCAGTGGCAGGCGGCGTAGCCCACCGAGAGGAAGACGGGGACGTTTCGACGTTGGGCCTCAGCAAAGGCATCGTCACCCCAAGACCACCACGCCACTGGATTGTCGCGATGCGACGCGAGGTAGGCGGAGGCGAGTGCCGGTTGGTCTCGGAGTAGGGGCATAGACCAAGGTTAAGGCGTGGACGGCTCCTGCCCTACTATCGTCGTCATGACGGAAGGCGCGCTATGACGACAACCATTCGCTGGGGCATTATCGGAACGGGGAAAATCGCTCGGACTTTTGCTGAGGGCCTGGGCTTTATCGATGAAGGTGTCGTCGCGGCAGTCGGCTCACGAAGCCTCGAAATCGCCCAGTCGTTCGTTGCCGAGTTCGGCGGTACGCCCTACGGTTCGTACGACGAACTCTGTGGTGATCCGAATGTGGATGCCGTCTACATTGCAACGCCGCACCCTATGCACCTCGCCAACGCCACGGCCGCCCTCAACGCCGGCAAGCCCGTGTTGGTCGAGAAAGCCTTCACCATGAGCGGCGATGAAGCTCGCGCTTTGGTAGAGCTCGCTCGCGCCAAGGGCCTGTTCGCCATGGAGGCAATGTGGACACGCTTCTTGCCCCACGTCGTCGCCATTCGAGAGATTGTCGCCTCTGGTGCCCTCGGTCGCATTGTCACGTTTGAGGCGGATCACGGGAAATGGTTCGCCGAGGATCCCACATCGCGACTCTTCGCTCCTGAATTAGGTGGGAGCGCCCTCCTCGACCTCGGGATTTACCCACTCTCGTTTGCGTCGATGCTGCTCGGTCAACCAAACCGGCGACTGGCGCTCGTGGACCCGGCCTTTACGGGGGTTGATGGCCAGTGTTCGATGGTCTTCGGCTACGAGGGCGGTGCGCACGCCGTGCTCACGACAACATCGTTGGCTCGAAGCGCCACGCGTGCGTGCATCACGGGAACCGAGGCGCGTATTGAAATCGAAGGTGACTTTTACGCACCGACGAGCTTCACGCTCATTCCTCGCGTTGGTGAGTCGACGCGGTACACCTTTGAGACTCCCGGTCGAGGGCTCCACTACCAAGCGCAAGAAGTCGCGCGATGCCTGGACCTTGGGCTGCTCGAGAGCCCGACCATGCCGCTCGACGAGTCAATCGCCATTATGGACATGATGACCTGGGTGATGGATCAGTTACAGCCAGCGCCAGGACTCGAGGTCACCGATCTCTGATGCGTACGGCGGGTTCGCTCCGGCGCGTTCGCAGTTACGACGAGAGATATCGACCGCGGCCGCTACCGCGTTCGTGACGGTTGCTTCGTCGTCTAAATCGCTGGGGGAGAGGTTGTGTCCGAGCCACCAGGCGATAAAGCCTCCGATAAAGGCATCGCCAGCGCCAACGGTGTCGACCACGGTGATTGCCTCAATAGGAATGGTGACCTGGTACTCGCGATGCCACACGCTGATTGGTGCCGGACCGTCAGTCACGAAAACCGTGCGGGCGCCGGCCTCAAGAATGCTGCGTGCCCGGTCGTGACCGCCTGGTCCGAGCAAAAAGTCCAAGTCCTCGACCGACACCTTCACAACATCAGCGACAGTGAAGAGTCGAGCCAGACGTGATCGAAACGAGTCGGGGTCAGCGGTGGCGCTGGGGCGGCAGTTGGGGTCAATGACGCGCAAGGTGCCGCCAGACGCAGCGAGGAACGTGGTTTCACTCACGTTGGCCATTGGTTCGACCACGAGCCCGAGCGTGCCCACGTAGAGCGCCCCAGCCGAAGTGGTGGTCGGAGGAGTGACGGAAAAGGCGGCGGTGTGCTGCAGGTGAAAGTGATACTGCGGGCCGGCGGGATTCATGGTGACGACGGCCATCGTGGTCGGGAGAGCGCTCGCGACATCATCGGTCAATTGCACACCATCGTGCACGAGGTCAGTGCGGATTTGCGCGCCAAACGCATCTCCTGAGATGCCACTGACGAAGGTGACGGGGGAGCCGAGTCGAGCAAGCGTTCGAGCCACGTTGAGTGGACCACCGCCGATCAGTGCCTCCACGTGGTCGTGGTGAACCAAAAGGTCAACGAGATTCTCACCAATGACGACAGTTCGGGTTGACACAGTTCTGCTCTCTATCGTGACGCCGTACGGGGGTGCCGTTGCGAGACAACGTTATCCCACCTACCATGGAAAGTTAACGAATGTCGACAGAATTGAACGGTATGCCTTCACCCCTAACAACGTCACCGCGCGCCACGATGAAGGATGTGGCGGCATTGGCAGGTGTGAGTCTAAAAACGGTCTCGCGCGTCATCAATGAAGAGTCAACCGTGAACGCCGAGATGGTTGAACGGGTCCTGGCCGCGGCGAGTGAACTTCGGTATCAGCCGAATTTTGGGGCAAGCGCTCTGCGTCGTAGTGACCGCCGCTCATCACAAATTGCCGTCCTTCTCGAAGATCTCTCCAACCCCTTTTCGGCGGCGATCTATCGCTCGATTGAGGAAGTGGCCATGCGGGAAGGCTTTACGGTACTTGGCGCAAGCTTCGACGAGGATCCGAGCCGCGAGCCCGCATTGGTTGGCACCATGATTCGCCACCGCGTCGACGGCATTGTGATTGCCCCGGCCAGCCAAGAACACGCGTATTTGGAAGTCGAACAGCAGGCGGGGACGCCCATTGTGTTCGTTGACCGCCCGCCGGTCAACTTGCGAGCCGACTGCGTAATGTCCGACTCCTACGCGGGCTCCATGGAGGCCGTCAAACATTTGGCCGCTCAAGGGCATCGGCGTATTGCGTACCTCGGTGACCTCTCAACCATCGTGACGGCACAGGAACGGTTCCGCGGATACCGTGACGCCCTCAAGGAGTTGAGTCTCGAACAGGATCCGGCGTTGATGTCGAAGAATCTTCGAACTGTGGAAGCAGCCGAAGCGGCGGTCGCCGCGATGTTGGCCCTTGATGCCCCACCGACGGCAATCTTCACCGGCCAGAACCTGCTCACGATTGCCGCGGTTCGGGCTCTTCGTACCGCGGGGAGAGAGTACGACGTCGCGCTCGTTGGTTTCGACGACTTTCTTCTTGCCGACCTTCTTCGCCCGGGCGTGACGGTGGTAGCCCAGGACCCTTGGCGCATTGGGCAAATTGCCGCCTCACTGCTGTTTCGCCGGCTGCGCGGTGAGCAGGGACCTGCCGAGCGCATGATTGTTTCCACCGAGTTACGGGAGCGCGGCTCCGGAGAAATAGCCCTTTCGTAATCTTCCAGAAAATTGCTCGGTGGGTGTTTGACAATGTTGTCTCGCTTCGTTATTGTGAAGACAACGTTGTCCGAAATCGGTGAGATGGTCTCTATCGATGGGCAAGGGGGGAAAATAATGAAATCACGTTCCATGCGTTTCATCCAGGGTGCCGCCGCGGCGTCGACCTTGGCTGCTTCGATGTTTGCTGCGCTCGGTAGCTCTGCTACCGCCGCTTCAGCCGCGAAGCCAAAGATGACCATTGCCTTCAACGTTGGTGCCGAAGCCGACCCGTTCTTCATCTCGATGTCGATTGGTGCTTACGCCGAGGCCGCCAAGTTGGGTGTCAACCTGATCTGGTCCGGTAACCCATCGCAGTACTCACCTTCGACGCAGCTCCCAATCCTTGAGCAGCTGTACTCGCAGAAGCCCAACGCCATCGTCATTGCGCCGACCGACACTAAGGCACTCGCCGGTATCACGTCGCAGTTCGTGAAGGCTGGCATCCCAGTCGTCAACGTTGACTCGGGCAACGCCAACCAGAGCAACATTTCGGCGTGGGTGACGGGCTTCAACTACCAGGGTGGCCAGGCCGCCGCTGACGCATTGGCCAAGGCCATCAACTACACAACCGCCTGCACGTCGTCCTCGACCTGCGCCGTAGCCGTTGGCGTGTCGTCATTGACCACGTCAACTGACGCCGCGCGCGTGAAGGGTTTCAACGACGAAGTCAAGGCAAAGTACCCCAACATGAAGCTCCTCCAGGCTGTCGTGTCGCAGTCCAGCCCCGCCACCGCTCAGAGCGGCTTCGAGCAGGACATTGCGGCGAACAACCTCGTTGGCATCTTCGCCGTTGACGGTACCGACGCCGAAGGCGCCACCGCAGCCGTCGCCGCCAAGGGTGCAGTGTCGACCATCAAGGTCGTCGGCTACGACGCTTACAAGAGCAACGAGGACAGCCTGAAGGCTGGCACGTTGGCTGGCATCATTTCGCAGCAGCCTCAGACTGAAGGCATGCTCGCCGTGCTGTACGCCTACAAGGCCGCGTTGCACCAGCACGTTCCTCACCTCACGCAGTTGGCCAACCCTGTCTTGACTCCCTCAAGCAGCGCCGCCACCCTCGCGAAGTGGGTCTACGCTACGGCGTAGTTGATTCAGGGACGGCCCTCAAGCGCTTCCCCTTGGGGCGCTTGGGGGCCGTCTTTTTCTACCCATGAACACCCCGTGCGGGGAGTTAAGGAAGTTATCCATGTCTGTTCAGTCTCCGTCGGCGACGCCAACGTCGACCGCCGCGACCCCCAAGAGTTCACCGCTGGTCGGCCTTATTACCAACCAGCTGACGATTCTGCTGCTGGTCTTTATCGCGCTGTTCTTTTTCTTCGGATCACAAAATTCCCGATTCTTTCGGACGGGTGAAATCTCGAGCCTCGTCGTTGACTTCAGCGGCCTCGTGCTTCTGGCCATTGCCGAAACCTACGTGATTGTCTCGGGCGGCATCGACCTGTCCGTCGGCTCTACCGTGGCAATCGCCGGCGTTATCGGTGCTGAGGTCATGAACCACTACCAAGGGCACATGGCGCAGACCTCGTTGTTGTTGCTCGGTACGGTGGTGTGCGCGCTCGTCGGACTCGTGGTCGGCGCAATCAACGCGTTCCTGATCACGGTGGTGAAGATGGTGCCCTTCGTCGCAACACTCATTACATTGAGTGCTGGGGCCGGCTACGCCTTAGTGGTTTCGGGTGGCGGAGACGTTGGCAACAACCAACCCGCCATTATTTGGAGCTCCACCGGGTGGTGGATCTTTACCTGGTTGTCGCTCATTGTGCTCGCGATTGCGATCATCACGTCGGTGGTGCTCCACTTCACCCAATACGGTCGGTACACGTTCGCGATTGGCTCCAATGATTTCGCCGCTCGCGCTGCCGGTATCAACGTGAAGCGTCACATTGCGAGCATCTACGTGCTCTCGGGTCTTCTCTCAGGCCTTGTCGGCATGTTCTGGTTCATTCGCATTGGCGCGGGTTCACCGACCACCGACGCTACCGCCAACCTCGAAGCGATTGCCTGTGTGGTTATTGGTGGCGTGTCGCTCACTGGTGGCATGGGGAGCGTCGTCGGAACCCTCCTCGGCTGTGCCATTTTGACCATCGTGACCGATGGTCTCGTCTTTATCAATGTCCCGCCCACGTGGAACCAGGTCGTGGTCGGTGCCATTATCGCCGTCGCCGCTGGTCTGCAGGCATTTCGTGGCACAAGGAGCCGTCGATGAGTAACGCCCCACTTCTCGAATTACGCAATATTTCGAAGTCGTACGGATCGGTCCAAGCCTTGACTGACGTGAGCTTTAAGGCGCACGCCGGTGAGGTCATCGGACTCGTTGGTGACAACGGAGCGGGTAAATCAACGCTCATCAAAGTCATCTCCGGCGTCCACGCACCCGACAAAGGTGAACTTCTCGTCAATGGCGAGGCTCGGCACTGGAAGTCGCCACACGACTCCATGGAGGCGGGCATTGAGACCCTCTACCAAGACTCGGGCCTCGCGCCACACCTGACCATCGGCTCCAATATCTTCCTCGGTCGAGAGTTGCGACGCAGTGGACCCTTGGGCAAGCTGGGATTTCTCGACCAGCGGGCGATGGAGCGGAAGGCACTCGAGGAGCTCGACAAGGTCGGCATTTCGGTACCATCGGGTCGCAAAACCGTCTCCGACTTGTCCGGTGGCCAGCGTCAGGCGGTCGCCATTGGTCGGGCCGTCATGTGGGCCAAGAATGTCATCATTCTCGACGAACCGACCAACCACCTGGGTGCTCGTCAGTCGCAGGAAGTGCTGAACGTTATTCGCGCCGCCCGTGAACAGGGCCTCTGCGTCTTGTTCATCTCGCACACCCTGCCGCACGTCTTGGAGGTCTGTGACCGTATTGTCGTGCTCCGACTCGGGTCCGTCGTTCGCGACGACCCGACGAGCACCTACACCGTCGAAAGTTTGCTCGGGACGATCACCGGACTCACCAAGTAAGAAGGCGTTAGTGCAGGTGCGTGAGGGCATCGCGGCGAAGTTTGCCGTTGGCGGTGCGAGGTAGCGCCGCGACGTACCGAATCTCTTTCGGTTTCGCCCACGGGCCAATGTGCTCGTGGGCGACGGCCTTTAACGCCTCGTCCACCGGAGTAGTGGCAACAACCAAGGCCACGACGCGCTGCCCCCACTCGGCGTCGTCGACGCCGGTCACGGCCACGTCATTCACACCATCGACGCTGAGGAACAGTTGTTCCAAGTCTTCGGGCCACACCTTCTCGCCACCCGTGGTAATAACGAACGCCAGTCGGCCACGCACTGACACTCGGCCGTCGCTGACGGTCCCCGCATCGCCGGTGGGGAACCACTCGCGACCGTCGAAAGTTACCGACGGGCGTGGCGAATCCCGATATGCGCGAAAGAGGGTGGGGGTGCGAACGCAGAGCTCTCCTTCGATTGCACAGACCTCGACGTCGGGGAGGGCAATGCCGTCGTAGACGATGCCCGAGCCAGTCTCGGTGAGGCCCCACGTCGTGCGGACGTTGGCCGCCAGGTGACCCGGGGGCTTCGAGCCGCCGAGGAGTACGACTTCATATTCGGCGAGGTCGTAGCGGGCGAGTTGGGGGCGCACCACGGCAATGTGCGTCGCGCCCATGCGGGGGCCTCTCGAGAGATCGTCGCCGAAGCGCAGCTCGGCGTCGTTCAGTACCGAGCGGAGCAGGACCGCGAGCCCGCCAATATGAGAGGGCGGAAGACACGTCATCCACACGGGGATTTCGGCCCCTCGAAGTGTGGCTTGCGTGATCGCTGCACTGGCGATCAGCGAATCCCACGTGTGAATGGCCGCCTTGGGCGTTCCACTCGAACCTGACGTGAGCATCACGAGGGCGTCACCTTCGTCGACGCCGCGTCCGCCGGCGAGGGTGGAGACGCCGTGCTGGTCTCGTACATGGGTCGCGCCAAGCGTAACGAGCGCGGCCTCTCGGGCGCGAGGCGACAGTCGTTGGTCGACGAGGCAGAATGCCTGGCTCGTCATTGCGCAGTCGGTCAACTCCTCCACGAGTTCGGGGCCGAGCGGGAGATCGAGGGCAAGAAGGGAAGGCACCGCATCAGCCTACGAGGAGTGGCGTTCGAACGCGTGTTGACCGGTAGCGTAGGTTCATGGCTACCACCGTTATTTCTGGCGACCCTCTTGACCCCGTTGAGCAGTTCCGCTCACTGCCCCTCCCCGAGTGGCGCACGGCCCACGAGTACGGCGACATCATCTACGAAGTCGCCGAGGGTATTGCTCGCATCACCATTAACCGCCCCGAGCGTCGCAACGCGTTTCGCCCGCAGACCCTGTTCGAATTGATTAACGCCTTCGAGCGTGCCCGCAACGACACCAGTGTGGGTGTCATCATTTTGACGGGTGCCGGCCCCGACGCCTTTTGCTCCGGTGGCGACCAAAAGATTCGTGGTGATGACGGGTACATTGGCGACGATGACGTCGCTCAACAAGGAGTCGGACGTCTCAATGTCTTGGACCTTCAGGTGCAAATTCGCCGCCTGCCGAAGCCCGTTATTGCGCAGATTGCTGGGTACGCCATTGGCGGTGGGCACATCTTGCACCTCGTCTGCGATTTGACTATTGCCGCCGACAACGCTCGCTTCGGCCAGACCGGTCCGCGCGTTGGCTCCTTCGACGGGGGCTACGGGTCATCCTTGCTCGCGAACACGATTGGCCTCAAGCGGGCAAAGGAGGTCTGGTTCCTCTGTCGGCAGTACAACGCGACCCAGGCGCTCGACTGGGGCCTCGTGAACACGGTGGTGCCGCTGGACGACCTCGAGCGTGAAACAGTGGCGTGGTGCCGTCAGATTCTGACGCTGTCACCCATTGCCCTTCGTATGCTCAAGGCCGGCTTCAACGCGGCCGAAGATGGCCTCGCGGGTATCCAGCAGTTGGCCGGTGACGCAACCATGCTGTTCTACATGTCCGAAGAAGGTCAAGAAGGTCGCAACGCCTTTGTCGAGCACCGAGCTCCTGACTTCTCACGCTTCCCGAAGCGACCATGAGCGCCAGCACACCTGGGCCGATTGATCGATGGTGGCAAGCCGCTCGCCCGCGGACCCTTCCGGCCGCCGCGGTACCGGTGGCCATCGGCGCGACGTACGCCGGCCACGGCATCAACATCGTGACGACGTTGCTCAGCCTGCTGGTGGCGCTCTTTTTGCAGATTGGTACCAACTACGCCAACGACTACTCGGACGGCGTGCGGGGTACCGATGAGGTTCGCGTTGGACCCTTTCGTCTGACGGCGTCGCGCCTCGTTCCCGCGGTTCAGGTCAAGCAAGCCGCCTTCCTCTGTTACGGAGTGGCCGGCGTCGCTGGCGCGGCGTTGGCCTCGCGCACGACGTGGTGGTTTCTCATTATTGGCGCGACCGCCATTGTCGCTGGCTGGTTCTACACCGGAGGTCCTAAGCCTTACGGTTACATGGGTCTGGGCGAACTCTTCGTACTGATCTATTTCGGCTTCGTCGCGACGGTGGGCACCACGTTTGCGCAGCACAACCAGCTACCAGAGCACGTGTGGTGGTGGGGACTCGTGACCGGTGCTATGGCCTGCGCACTCCTCGAGGCGAACAATCTTCGCGATATTGATGGTGATCGTGCCTCGGGCAAGCGAACCTTGGCGGCCCGCGTCGGACGTCGCAATGGGGCGGTGCTCTACGGGGTCTGCGTCCTGTCCACCGTGCTCGGGGCCCTCTACGGTGGCGCTCCCGCCGTCGCGGCCGTCGCGCTCGTGGTCTACCTGCCGGCGCTGCAGATTGCCTTTTCGCCGAAGACGGGTCGTGAACTGCTGGTGCTGCTCAAGTACTCCGCACGGGCGCAGTTGGCCACGGGTGCCGTCGCCGCCGTCTGGTTCCTCTTTACGCGCTGAGGAGGAACTCACTGACGGTGGCCGCCACCCGTTCGGGTTGTTCGAGATGCACCGCGTGACCCGCTCCCGCCATCGCGACAACGCTCGCGTTCGGCAAGAGGTCGGCCATGGCTGACGCGGCTGCGGCGTACTTGTCGTCGAGCGAGCCGTAGACCACGAGGACTGGCATGGTGAGCGCTGACAACTGGGGACCCAAATACGCTTGCGTTCCGACACCCGCCGTCTCGAGTGACCGGGCTAATCCCTCGCTATCAGTGCTTCGGTCACCCCACGACGTCCGTGGCGTCGTGGCGAAGAGGGGCAGCGAGCGCCACTCTTCGAGGAAGGCGGCGGCGCCAATGGCTCGGATCCGGCTCGCCAGCGCCGCATCCTGTTGACGGCGAAGTTCTCGTTCCTCCTCGTCGGCAATACCCATCGAGGTTGAGACCAGCACGAGGCGTTGCACGGTCTCGGGGTGGGCGAGCGCAACATGAAGGGCCACGCGTCCGCCGAATGAATAGCCACCGAGTGCGGTGGAGGCGAGCGGCCGCTGGGCCTGAACCAGCGATGCCGTCTCGTCGAGTGATGCCGCAATCGATGCGCTTCCCCCATGGCCGGGAAGGTCGGGGGTCATAATGCGGTGATTTCCTGCCAGAATGGAGAGGAATGGTTCGGCCGTTGCGCGTGTTTGCGTGAAGCCGTGAAGCCACACAACATCTGGACCCTCGCCCCGTTGGTCCATAGTCAGGAGTGCCATACCCGTGAGCGTACCGGTCAGTACCATCCAGGCGACCTTCTGTGCGACGCTGGTGGATGAATGGGTTCGAGCAGGACTTCTTGACGTCGTCATCTGCCCCGGCTCGCGCTCGACGCCATTGGCGGTGGCTTTCGCCAACCGTTCGGAGCTTCGCTGCCACGTGCGAATTGATGAGCGCTCCGCCGCCTTCTTCGCGATTGGGCGCGCGCTGGTAACACGTCGTCCCGTTGCGGTCCTCGTCACGTCCGGTACGGCCGCCGCAGAACTACACGCCGCGGTAGCCGAGGCCGACCTGTCGCGGGTGCCACTGCTCCTGCTCACCGCTGACCGCCCGCCGGAGCTGCGAGGTGTCGGCGCCCCGCAGACAATTGAGCAGACGGCCCTCTTTGGTCCCATGGTGCGGCTCTTTCTTGAGCCGGGGGTTCCTCGTGACGACGCTCGCGGATTCTGGCGACCGATGGCGAGTCAGCTGTGGCGGGCCGCCCGCGGATTTGATGATCGCCCAGCGGGGCCAGTACACGCCAATCTGTCCTTTATTGAACCGTTGTTAGGTGATGTCGAGGCCGTTCCGGAGGGGCGTCCCGACAACGATCCGTGGGTCTTCGCTCCCGTCATTCCCGCCCTGCGCTCCGCGTTCGAAGTCAATGACGCGAGGGTGCTCTGCGTCGTTGGTGCCGGCGTCTCGGCGGCGGTCGTGCAGGAGCTCTGGAGCCTGCAGTGGGCCATCATCGGTGACGCTACGGTGCCGCACACCCTGCCCTACGCCGATCCACTCTTGCGCGATGACCAGCGAGCGGCCACCCTTCGTCCCGACATCGTGGTGCGCCTGGGTGGCATGCCAGCCTCGAAGGTGCTCGCTCAGCGTCTCCGCGAGTGGTCCCCCCGCGTGGTGGGCTTCACCGGTGCCGGCTTCTTGTCCAATCCCGACGGCATCATTGGCGATCGCCTGCCGGGACTGCCTGACGTGCGGGCGACGCAGATGCGTGGCTCGATGGACTTTGTGCAGCAGTGGGCGAGTGCGTCACGAATCGTCGGTGAGCGACTCCCCGCCGCCCTCGGTGACGTGTTGAGCGAAATAGCGGTGGCGCGAACCGTGGTTGAGGCGGGAGTGACTGCCGCGGTGCCGCTCGTCGTGGGTTCCTCCATGCCGGTTCGCGACGTTGAGTGGTGGTCGCCCTCGCGGGTCGCGCCGGTCTTTGCCAACCGGGGGGCTAATGGCATTGACGGCGTCGTGTCCACGGTTTTGGGCGTCGCGTCGGGGGCGCGCGCACTCGGACTGGTCGGCGACGTGACGTTCCTTCACGACGTGTCGGCGTTGGTGGATGGTGTTCAAGGGACAGCGGTGCTCGTGGTCGTCGATAACCGAGGGGGTGGGATTTTTAACTTCCTGCCTCAGGCCACCGCGCTCGAGACCGATCGCTTCGAGACGCTGTTTGCCACCGATCGTCACCACGACGTGGCTCGCATTGCCACGTCGTTTGGTCATCACGCCGAACGAGTTGCCACCGTGGCGGAGCTCTCCGCAGCCCTCGAGACCGGTCTCGCTCGTCCTGGCCTTAGCGTCATTGCGGCGACCGTGCCATCACGAAGCGAGAACGTCGCCCATCACGAGCTGCTGAACAGCCTTCTGGGCGAATGGGCGCCGTGCTAGGCGCGCTGCCCCCTTCACTGCTGGCCGCACTGCCGTTCGCCTTCGCTGCGGGGCTCCTCTCGTTCCTCTCGCCGTGCGTCCTACCGTTACTCCCCGGCTACCTTGCCTTCTTAGGTGGGGCCACCGGGGCGAGCGCGGCGCGGGGTGGTCGTGGGCGTGCCGTCGTGGGATCGCTCGCGTTCGTGATTGGCTTCGCTTCCGTCTTCGTGTCGTTCGGTGCCCTTTTTGGCGCCTTCGGGGCAACGCTCAGTGCCCACCAACGGATACTCGCCATTGTGTTCGGTGCGGTCACGATTGCACTGGGTTGCTTCTTTGCCGGATGGTGGCCTTCGTCGTGGCTCCAACAGGAGCGACGCAGTCATCGTTTACCCCGAGCCTCGGTGCTCGGCGCGGCGTTACTTGGTGTGCTCTTCGCCCTGGGTTGGACACCGTGCATCGGTCCAACACTGGGTGCCATCCTGGGGTTGGCCTCATCGTCGTCGGGGGCGACTGCGCTGCGGGGTTCGCTCCTCGCTTTTGTCTACTGCCTCGGTTTGGGCCTCCCGTTCGTCGTGGCGGCTCTCGCCTCGGAATGGATGATCACCGCCTCGGGATGGCTGCGCCGTCACGCGAAGATCATCGGGCTGCTCGGTGGCATCATGCTGATTGGTATCGGTGTCGCGGAGGTCGGGGGATGGTGGAACACCTGGGTGCTGTGGTTGAAGATTCACGGACCGTCGTCTTCCTCGACCTTTTGAGAAGTGCCGACTTCTAGACTGTGCAAATGACCTTGCGCGCAGACTGGGAATTTCGTGGGCTGGTTCACCAGTCGACCGATGACGGGGTGCTCGACCGCCTCTCGGCCGGTGGTGTCACCGCGTACATCGGATTCGACCCGACGGCGTCGTCACTGCACCTCGGCAGCCTGCTCCAGCTGTGCAACTTGCGCCGCTTGCAAATGGCCGGTAATCGCCCGATAGCGCTCGCCGGTGGCGGCACGGGCATGATTGGCGACCCGAGCTTCAAGGCTTCGGAGCGACCCCTCTTGACGGCCGAGCAACTCGAGGCCAACGTGGCCGGTATTCGCGAGCAGCTCAGCCGATTCCTCGACTTCTCGCCAAGCGCGGGTAGCGCACAGGCCTTGCTGCTCAATAACGCCGACTGGCTCACCACTATTTCACTCACTGATTTCCTACGCGACGTTGGCAAGCACTTCACCGTCAATCAAATGATTGCGAAGGACTCGGTCAAGAGTCGATTGGACCGCGATGATGTCGGCCTCTCCTTCACTGAGTTTTCCTACATGTTGCTTCAGGCCTACGACTTCCTCCGCCTGAACGTGGATCACGGATGCACGTTGCAGCTGGGTGGCTCTGACCAGTGGGGCAACATCACCATGGGAACGGAATTGATCCGCAAGGTCACTGGTTCGAGCGCGGCCGGCCTGACGTCGCCCTTGTTACTCCGAGCCGACGGGCAGAAGTTTGGCAAGTCCGAAGGCGGTAATCAGAAGGTGTGGCTGGACGCTGATCTGACACCACCGTTCGCGCTCCATCAGTTCCTCCTCAATGCCGACGATCAAACGGTTCCCACACTGCTGCGATTCTTCACGTTCCTCGACCATGACACCATCCGCGAACTCGATGCGGCTACCGTACAGCGCCCGCAGGACCGTCTGGCGCAACGGGCACTCGCCAATGCCGTGGTTTCCCTCGTGCACGGCGAGGCCGCCGCGACCGCGGCCGAGCGTGCCGGTGAGGCTCTCTTTTCGGAAACCATTGCCGAACTCGATGAGGCCATGCTGCTCGTGGTCATGGCCGACGCGCCCTCGTCCACGTTCGCTCGTGACGACCTCGCCGCGGGTATCGATCCGGCTGACGTACTGGTGCGGTGCGCCCTGGCCAAGTCGAAGGGGGAGGCTCGCCGCTTCCTCGAACAGGGCGGGGTGTACGTGAACAATCGTCGCGTCGCCGCCGACGAGTCGATCAACCTCGACCACGCCCTGCACGGCAAGTATCTCGTGGTGCGTCGCGGTCGTCGTGAACTCCACCTCATCGTTGCCGCGTGAGGCGCTTCGTCGCACTCCTTCTCGCCGGCCTCGTGCTTTCGAGTTGTGGCACGCAAAGTGCATCGACGGCCGTCGCGTCGTGGTTGCGGACGAGTAACTTCCACGTCAACGCCGCGCAGCTTCGCCACGATGCGCACGAGGCGGCTGTTGGTCTTCGCACCACGAGCACCACGACCAAGGAGCTGCACACGGTGTGCGCCGTCTTGAGCGTCGACACACTGGCGGCCAATGCGGCGTTGCCTACGCCGGACGCACAGTTAAGCGCTGACCTGGCGGCCGCCTACAACGCGCTTGGCAACGGTGCCTCCGAGTGCTACATCGCGGGGCACTCGCGAGCAAAGCGCGCTCGAGCGTTGGCCTATCTGATCACCGGTGTTGGTGATCTCGCCGCTAGTGCCCTTCGTGCGTCGGTCGTAACGTCGAACTAGGAAGCGGCCGGCGGGCGCAGGTCGATTTCGAGGCGCAATATGCCGTCTTCGAGTGTCGCGACGGCGTCACCGAGCATGGCGTAGTCCTGGAAATCAAGGCGAGCCGCCTCCATGAATCGCTGCCGCTCCGGACCTTCAACTGGTGGTACGCCACGTCGCCGCACGGCGTCGGCACGATCGCGAAAGCGTTGAATCATCTCGGAGGGGTCGAAGGCAGAGGTCACGTCTCCACCATAGGGCGTCGCCGCAGCAGCGAGTTGGTAGTATGGAAGTCCGGCTCAAGAGATATGAGCCCCGGCTGCCGCCCGTTACGGCCCGCAGCCAGTGAGGAGTTGACGTGAAAAAGGGTCGCCACCGCCGTTTCGTAGAAGCGCGCGAAATGAAGCGTTCCACTGGTCCTCGTGCTACCACCTGTGTGGAATGTGGAGCGGCCCCCGAAGACGTTCACGCTGAGTGGTGTTTGGTTGAAGAGGACCGTTACGACGAAATTCTTGGCTCCCTACCGCGGACCGTCTTCGCTGAAGAGGACCCACTCGCTTCGGAGTAGTTAGCGACGCCGCAGGACGGGGTGCGGCACGGCAGTGGCCTTACGACGACGTTCGTTGCAGTACGTCAGCACCTGTTGGTAGGCCCACGGATTCATAAGGGCGACCAGTTCTTCTTTCATCGTGTCGACCACTCGGTCGACCCCTGAAAACGCGCCATCGTCTTGCGTGCACCACCAGTGAAACTCCTCGCCGCCACCGCCCCAGTCGCGACGGTCCCATTGCGCGATGCGAACGAGACGATCGCCGTTGGCCAAGGAAATCTCTTCCTTGCGCAGTGGAACTTGCCAGCACACATCGGGTTTCAGGGGGATGTAGCTCTCACCGGTATCAAGGGCGAGCACGTGAAGCGCACAGCCGGCCCCGCGATGAAAGTCGGGACGATTGAGAAAGATGCAGGCGTCGCGCACCAATTTGGTGACAATGTCACCAGAAGCGGTGGTGCGAGTTGTTCCCGAACGCCCCTTGGACTTGAACTGCCACTGGTCGGCGGTGAGTCGAGAGGCCGCCAGTTCCACCCGCTGCCGATCGTCCTCGTCCGTGAAGTGAGCCCCGTAACTGCAGCACCCCTGCACCAGTTCTGGTGCGGGGCCCGTCAGGACACCCTGGCAGCCGTTGCCGAAGATGCATGACCAGTTGCTGAGGAGAAAGGTGATGTCCACCAACCACGTAGTGTCGGCGTCGGCATCGAGAAACGTCATCCACTCGTGCGTGCTGGGAGGGCTCTGCGTCACCGCACGAACTTAGTTGGTCCCACTGGGGCAGCGCACCTTTAGAATGTTGGCATGACTACTTCTTTTGACGTGTTGACCCTGACCGACGAAGCGCGCAACGTGGTGCTCGACGCCATGGCTGGTGAGGCTGCCAACGAAGGACTCGGACTCTACGTCGAAGTCACGGGAACTCAGGGCAATGGCTACGCCTACGACCTCTACTTCTCCGACGTTAGCGACGCCCCCGAAGGGGCCGCGATTGGTCGTGATGGCGAAGTCACCATTGTTATTCCCGAGGCCAGCATCGCTCGACTGCGCGGCAGCCGACTGGAGTTCGCTGCCGATGGCGGCGGCGGTTTGGTGCTGGTAAACCCCAACCACCCGACGCCTGAGGAGGCGAACCCCGGGGTGCCGGCGGAGATCTTGGCACTGGGCATCGAGTCGGCGTTAGCCCAACTGGCGGTCAGCGTATTGGACGAACAGGTGAACCCCTCAATTGCCTCCCACGGTGGCCGAGCTGACTTGGTCGCCATGGACGATGCAGCCAAGGTGGCCTACATCAAAATGTCGGGCGGGTGCCAGGGCTGCGCGATGAGCCGCATGACGCTGTCGCAGGGTATTGAGACGGCACTTCGCAACGCCATTCCCGAGCTGACGGATGTTCGAGACGTCACGGACCACGCCTCGGGTGTGAACCCGTTCTACGCCGACGCTCACTAGCCACCCTCGAGGAATCGCCAGCGCCTAGAATTGGATGATGCTGCGCTTCCTTACCGCTGGTGAAAGCCACGGACCATCGCTTACCGTCATTGTCGAAGGACTTCCAGCGGGACTTCCCATCACCGAGGACATGCTGTCGGACCAGTTGGCTCGACGTCGCCTGGGGTATGGCCGAGGACCGCGCATGCGCTTCGAACGTGACGTGCTGCGCCTCACCGGTGGTATCCGACACGGGCGCACGCTCGGCTCGCCGGTCGCCATTGAGATTCTGAATTCCGAATGGCCGAAGTGGGAGCAGGAAATGTCTGCCGCACCCGGCACGCCGAGCGACAAATTGACGACACCGCGCCCCGGGCACGCCGATCTCGTCGGCATGCAAAAGTACGCCTTTGACGATGCTCGAGATGTGCTCGAACGGGCGAGCGCGCGCGAAACAGCTGCCCGCGTGGTTGCCGGTGCGCTGGCTCGCGCTCTCCTCGCTCACCTCGGCGTGACGATTGGCTCACACGTTGTCCGTATTGGCGCGGCCGCCGTGCCAACCGGAGTCCGCCCCGGAGCGAGCGAATTCGCGCAGATTGACGAGTCCGAAGTGCGCTGCTTTGATGCAGCGAGTGCTACCGCGATGATTGAGGAAATCAAAGCCGCGGCGAAAGATGGCGACTCGCTGGGTGGCATTGTTGAAGTCATTGCCTACGGCGTGCCGGTAGGTCTCGGCAGTCACGTGCACTGGGACCGCAAGCTCGACGGTCTCATCGCTGGCGCCCTCATGAGCATCCAGGCCGTTAAGGCGGTCGAAATTGGTGACGGTATGGCTCAGGCCGCGCAGCGCGGCTCCCAAGCGCACGACGCCATTGCCATCGATGGAGACGAAACGCGTTCGGGTGGGTTCGTCCGGCGCAGCGACCACGCGGGCGGCCTTGAGGGCGGCATGACGTCGGGGGCGCCCCTCATTGCCAAGGTCGCCATGAAGCCGCTCGCCACCCTCAATCGACCGGTCCTCGAGACGGTGGATGTAGCCACGGGTGAGTCGACGGTGTCCTTCAAGGAACGTACCGACGTAACGGCGGTACCCGCGCTCGGCGTTGTCACTGAAGCCATGCTGGCCCTCGTGCTCGCCAACGAAGCACTGCGGAAATTTGGTGGCGACTCCCTCGAGGAATTCGTGCGCAACCACGACACGTACATCGCCACCCTGGGCTCGACGTCGTCAGCGGCGCGGCCGGCCTAGTCATGGCGCGCCTCGTCCTCGTTGGGTTGCCCGGCGTGGGCAAGACCACGGTGGCGCTCGAACTCGCACGCCGATTGGCGTGTGAGGTTTGTGATACCGACACGGTCTTCTCCGAACGCGAAGGGGCCACGGTGCAAGACGTGCTGCGCACGCGCGGTGAGGTTGTCTTTCGTGCGCTTGAGGCCGAGTGCCTCGCGTCACTGGTCGCCGATGACCTCATTGTGAGTACCGGCGGTGGCATCGTAACGACGGCCCAGTCGAGGGCACTGCTCAAGGGGGAGCGCACCATCTGGCTCGATGCACCGGACCGTGTTGTGCTCGAGCGATTGACCGATGGTGATCGGCCACTACTTGGCGACGACCCCGCCGAACGACTCGCGCAACTTCGCGAAGAGCGCACTCCCTGGTACGAAGAGGTCGCGTGGGCTCGCGTCGACGCGTCGGGAGAGGTCGGGGCAACCGTGGCCTCAATTGTGGCCCTCGTCGAGGACGTGAAGGCATGAAGGTCACCGTCGCACTAGCGACTGCCCCGTATGACGTGCATATTGGCGAGGGCGTTCTGACCGAGCTCGGAGCGATTGTGTCGGCGGCGGCCCCCAAGGCCAAGGTTGCGGTGGTCCTGACCACGCCATCACTTCGTCAACAGCCGTGGTGGCAGATGGCTCTCGACCTGCCGTTGCTTACGGTTGAGTTACCCGACGGTGAAGGCGCCAAAGACCTGACGGTGGTGGCGCAGGTCTGTGACGAGTTGGCGACTGCCACTGTCTCCCGCCACGACGTCATTGTGGCGGTTGGTGGGGGAGCTACGACCGACGTAGCGGGTTTTATTGCTGCCGTCTACCTGCGCGGCGTGGCAGTGGTGCACGTGGCGACCACGGTGGCTGGTCAGGTCGATGCTGCCATTGGTGGGAAGACGGCGGTGAATATTCCCGCCGGAAAGAACCTGGTGGGCGCCTTTCATCAACCCCGAGCAGTGCTGTGCGACACGGCCACGCTCGCCACCTTGTCGGAGCGAGAGCGCCGCGGTGGTTTCGGTGAAGTTGCCAAGTGTTGGCTCCTCGAGTCGCGTCCACTTGACGCATTGCCCACGACCTCCGTCGTGGAGTTCATCGCGATGGCCGTGGAGTTGAAGGCCAGCATTGTGGCTCGCGACGAATTTGAGCTCACCGGTGAACGGGCGCTCTTGAACTACGGGCATACGCTGGGGCACGCAATTGAGCGTCTCGCACTTGGCATTGACCCCGACCTCGTGCGCCACGGGGAGGCGGTGGCCTGCGGTCTGGCCTTCGCCGTGCGTCTCGCTCGACAGCTCGGCCGCGTTGACGACGAAACCGTGTCCTACACCGATAGCGTGCTGGCCTTCTTTGGACTGTCCAGACGCGCCCCCCGCGACTTTCCAATTGACGATCTGCTCGCCGTGATGGCGCGGGACAAGAAGGCTCATCACAACCTCGTGTTTGTGTTGCCTGGGCCCGATGGATTCGGTTCCGTGACCGTCGAAGCCGACGATATTCGTGCGGCCTACGACACGTACCTTGAGGAGGCTCAATGAACGCCCTGCTGCTCCTATCAGGACCCAATCTCGACCTGCTCGGGACGAGGAGCCCCGACATCTACGGTACGGCGACACTGGCGGAGCACGTGGCTCGGGCCGAGGCAGTGGCGGCAACGTACAACCTGGGCATCTCGCACCTGCAGTCAAACTTCGAAGGGGTGCTGATTGAGGCCGTTCACGCAGCCCGGGGAAACGCTGCGGCCATCATTATCAACGCGGGCGCCCTGACGCACACGTCGTGGGCGCTCAGTGACGCCCTCGCCATCTTCGAGGGCCCAAAGGTTGAGGTGCACCTTTCGAATCCGGCGGCCCGCGAACCGTATCGGCACACCAGCACTTTGGCCCCCGTCGTGAACGGCTCCATCGCCGGTTTTGGCGGTTTGAGCTACGAAGTGGCGGTGCGCGCGGTGGCCGCGCTGCTGTCGTAGCGTGTCGCGTGTCTCTCGCGTGCGTTGCCTAGACTGAGAAGCGCAACTCGCGCGAAAGGGAATGAGCCTCATGGCTTCGATCAACACGTCAGACATCAAGAACGGCATCACGCTCAAGATCGACGAAGGCCTGTTCACGGTCATTGACTTCCAGCACGTGAAGCCCGGTAAGGGTGGCGCGTTTGTGCGCACGAAGCTGCGCAACGCTCGCACGGGTGCCGTCATTGAGCGCACCTATAACTCCGGTGAAAAGATGGAGCAAGCCATCATCGACAAGATGGACACCCAGTACTTGTACCGTGACGGCGACGACTACATCTTCATGGACCAGGACACGTTCGATCAGATCCCCGTCTCGTCGAAGAGCCTCGGTGACGCCGCTAATTTCCTCAAGGAAACTGGCAAGGCCATGATTATTCAGTTCGAAGGCGAAGTCATTGGTGTAGAGCTTCCCGCTTCGGTGGAGTTGCGCATTGCCGAAACCGAACCCGGTATTCAGGGGGACCGCGTCTCAGGTGCTCGCAAGCCAGCCACGCTCGAAACGGGCTTCGTCGTTCAGGTACCGCTCTTTGTCGGTCCCGACGAGGTCATCAAGGTCGATACTCGCACTGGCGAGTACATGACTCGCGCCTAGTGAGTGAATTCGGCGCCCAGCGTCACCTGGCTCGCGAACGAGCTCTCGAACTCTTGTACGAGGCGACGATCAAGGATCGCCCGGTCACGATGATTTTGCTTGATTTGCCCGTCGCCCCCGACGCGTACGCCGTGGCGCTGGTGAACGCGGCGACCTTGCGACGCGAACAAGCCCACGAACTCATTAGCGCCCACTCCATTGATTGGCCTCTCGAGCGCATCGCTTTGATTGACCGTTTAGTTATGGAGTTGGCGGTGGGTGAACTGCTGATGGAGGACGCCCCACCTCGGGCCGTGGTGCTCGATGAAGCAGTTGAAATAGCGAAAACCTATTCGGGCGACAACGCCCCCTATTTTGTGAATGGTGTCTTAACAGCAATTGCTGATGAATTAGGCGCGTAGGAGTTCGACCAATGGTGATGCAGCACGGACAAATCGTCCTCACGAATTCGATTGTCGTTGGGCTGTTCCGTCACCAACTCTTCGTTCGGTCGGTAGGGCTGTTCGTGGCCCTCGGCATGATTATTCTGCTGATCCTGTTGCTGACGGGGCGAGTGCGCTCGTTCAACTTGTCGCCCACCGGTACGGGGGAGTCGCGGTCGAGAAGTCTCCTTCGTTACAGTTTCGGCCTTCTTTGGATTGTTGATGGCATTCTGCAGTTCCAACCTTCGATGCCACTTGGTCTCGGTAACGACGTGGTGGCGCCTGCAATGGCGGGCACCCCAGGGTGGCTGCATCACCTCATGCAGGCGGGCATCACTACGTGGAATGCCCATCCCCTGACGCTGGCCGTTGGCGCTGCGTGGATTCAAGTCGGCATCGGACTACTCCTCATTATGTCCAATGGTGGCCTTGGCCGTCTCAGTGCTGCCCTATCGGTCGGCTGGGCGGGCCTCATTTGGCTCATCGGCAATGGTGCGGGGGGTGTTTTTTCGCCCTCCGGCTCGCTCTTGTTTGGTTGGCCCGGCGCCACACTCTTCTACGTAGTCGCGGGGGCGTGGATCGCCGTGCCCCCACACGTCTTTGTCGAAAAATTCTCCTCGCTGACGCTGCGATTCTTGAGCGTGGTCACCGGGCTGGGGGCCCTCCGTCAATGCCTTCCTGCGGATGGTTTCTGGCACGGCGGTAATGGCAACGCCTTGACCCAGATGACGCAGTCCATGACCCAAGCGGCGCAGCCACACTGGGTAGCCTCCGTCGCCTTGCACGGCGGCACCGTCGCCGGGACTTTGGGTGGCGGCTTTAATCTGGCGGTAGTGCTGTGGCTCGGTGTGACGTCGATCGGTCTGTGGCGTGCGCCGAAGCTGCAATGGAACTGGCCCTCTTGGTCCCTCGCCCTCTTTGGCGTCGTGTTCTGGTTTGTTGCCCAAGACGCGGCGTTTTTCGGGGGCCTGTCCACCGACTTCAACTCGCTGATACCGCTTGCGGCATTGAGTGTGGTTGCCGCCCCGAAGATTGCCCTGGCTGGGCCGCTCCCGCGGCGACTCCCCAAGGAGATGCGATCGCTCACCGCATCGGTGATCGCGTCGTTTGCCGCCGCCATGGTGGTCTACAGCGTGGCGACGATGGCTGCGGCCACCCTGCAGTCGCCGGAAACCACTTTCTACGTGGCCTCGAATGGTTTGGCTTCGTCAGTAGACACGCGGGCCCCGCATTTCTCGCTCGTTGACCAGCATGGGAAGCCCTTTACGTTTCTTTCTCACCCCGGCCGCTACACAATCTTGACGTTCCTTGACCCGGTCTGCACGACCGACTGTTCGTTGATGGCGTCTCAGTTGAAGGCCGCTCGGTCGACGTTGCCAGCGGGCGCACCGCTCGACATCGTGGCGGTGGCGGCGAATCCGCTGCACGAAACACTGGCCGACGTCCAGCACTTCGTGTCACTTCACCAATTGGGTGCGGTCCCGCATTTTTCATTCGTGACGGGTCGCCTGCCGGCCGTCGAAGCGGTCTGGCATTCGTACGGCATCTCGGTGCTGCCGGCGAAGAAGGGTGTCATGAGCGTGCACGCTGATTATCTCTTCATCATTGATACGCACGGACATGTCCGTTGGATCATGCCCGACGATCCGTACAACGGTGCGCGCGCACTCCAAGTCTCTGACGAATCGGAGATTCTGAGTCTGCTGTCGTCGATTGGCCTGCACTGATGTCGCCACTCGGCGTCGTCGCGCTCGCGGGCGCGCTCGCGAGCAGTGTCGCATTCGTGCGACGCACCTCGCGGTCGACTCGCGTCGTTGCTCAAACACTCCTAAGCCTCGTGGCCTGGGGGCTCCTCTGGTTCGCCACCAGCTCCGCCTTTGCTCAACGCGGCATGGAGAATCTGCCCGACCACATGATTGGTCACGTCATCGTCATGTTCGTTGTGCCAATGGCCCTTATCGGGGCATCGACGTTGCGGTCACTGGCGTGGTGCCTCCCGGCGTCGTGGCGCCGCGTCGTGCAGCGGCGCTACTACGGCCGCTCGTGGCGAATGCCTTCCTGGCTGGCTCACCCCATTGTCGCGGCGCTCGTTCTGAATCTAGTCATGGTCGGGGCGCATATTCCCCGATTCTTCAACGCGTCAATGGCGCACCGCTGGATGATGGAGTGGCTCATGGAGCCAGCCTTCTTGCTCTCGGGGCTCTTTTTCTTTCACTTCATCATCCCCGCGTGGCCTCGTCGGCCCCGCAGTCGCCTGCGACTCCAACTGCTCATGGTTGTCATCACGATGGTGGAGATGCTCATTATGGCGATGGCCATGTCGATCTTCACGAAAGCCTCGTGGTACACCATGGGGGCGACGCCAGGTATGGCGGCAATGCCCGGCATGGGGCAGTCACCGGCGACGAGTTTCTCTCAGCAGCAACTGGCCGCGGCCATCCTGTGGATCTGCGGGGACTTCTGGGCCGTCCCCTGCCTCATTCTCATTGTGCGACGAGTTATGCAACGTGACGGGTCACTACTGGCCGCACTCGACCGTCAGTCGTCGCGCTTGTCGGCGGACGCCTCGTGATGCTCGGTGCCGTGCACCGAGGCGAGGTAGGCGTTCCAGGCCTCGAGCTCGGGATCTGGTTCCAGCTCGGCTGACCGCCGAGCATCGGCCGCCCGCTTTGTGCTTCGGGCATCCTGCCCACGTTCCTCGCGGAGCATTTTGGCCCACATGTAGACGGCGTAGGTACCGAGAATGGGCCACTCGAAGACGTAGGCCCATGAAAGCGTGTTGCCACTCTGCGCACGTGAGAGTTCAAAGAGGAATGCGGGAACGCAAATAAGTTCGGCCGCCACAAGGCCGAGGTGGATGCGACGTTCGCCCTTAGAAATGTTCATTATTGAAATCTAGGGTAATTCTTCAAAGAGTGTTAACTTTCCGTGAAGTTGCGCTATCTTGTACCTTGATGTGTTTAGTCGTGAAACTAGATACGTCAAGCGAGACGTGTAAACGACTCGAGTTAAAGGAGAAACAATGGAACGCTCGAAGGCATTCGCCACCGCGCTGGTTTCTGTGTTGCTCGGTGGGGGTGCATTGGCTCTGGCGGGATTCGCGCTGGCCAGTGCGGCACCGCACCAGCAAGCGCAGGTGTGCCAGCCCACGACCCCGGGGAACTGTTCACTAACGATCAGCTCATTCCCCGACTCACTCGCGGGTGAGCACGGCAAAGACGGGGGCGCCCATCCAGACTGGGTGTCGTACTCCAACTTCAACCTGGTGGCCAAGGCCAACACCACGGTCACGATGACGATTAATCAGTACGACAGCGGTGGCACCCTCAATAACAAGGCCTTCTTCGGTCGCGTGTGGGGCACGACGGGTGGAACTGCGCAGTACATGATTCCCACCGCCGCCGGCGCCGACACGCCGGTCCAGACGCTTTCGAAGGTCGACCCCACCAACATCGGTCACACCTTCACGTTGCGCGGCATTCCGGGCAACGGATCACCCCTCTTCGTGTCCGTGCCGCTTCCCGCAAGCCCCTCAACGAACTCCGTGACGGTGGGCGACTCGACCTACGGTTCGCCCGTGAAGGTCACGTTCTCCTTCAAGGTTGGCGGTCCCGGCGTCTACGAGTGGAACTGTGAGTACCCCTGCGGTGGTTCGCGCGAAGGTCAGTTTGGCTACGCGATGTCGTCGTTCGGCTACATGTCCGGCACGCTGACGGTTAAGTGAGGAGCATCATGGCAATGACACCAAAGAAAGAAAAGCTCACTGGGATCTACATCTCGACGTTCATCATGACCGTACTCGGCGTGGTGATTGGCATTTACGGTCCATCACGACTGATGCCGCGTTCAATGAGTGACAACATGCACCTCTCGATTTTGACCATTGTGGTCTTTACCGTCGCCGCCGCTCCAGTGGCTGCCGGCGTGTACGCCGTGTCGCTCCACGCGCTTCGTCACTGGACGCATCGCGGTGACGACGTGCCGGCACCGGCCGCGGATCAGACGCGCGAGCACCCCGTGCTCGTGACGTCGTGGGTGCTCGCATCCACGCTGCTCACCGTGTTCCTCCTGGTCTGGGGCCTCGGGGCTCTGTCGGTTGACAACGGTGGCGTTGGTCGCAACCCCCTCGTAGTGGACGTCACGGGACAGCAGTGGCTGTGGACGTTCTCGTACCCGGGATCGAACGTGCAGTCACCAACCTTGGTGCTGCCCGAGGGGCGCACCGTTGAGTTCCACATCACGGCGCTCGACGTAACGCACGGTTTCTGGATTGCCAACATGGGTGTGCAGATTGACGCCAATGTGGGCACGACCACGGAAATTCACACGACGCCGAATGCACTTGGCACGTTCGACATTCGCTGCACGCAGTTCTGCGGCTTGAATCACGCCTATATGGTGACCACCGGCACGGTAGTCACGAAGGACAAGTTTGCTCAGTGGCTGGCTTCCCAGTCGACGAAGGCATAAGGAGGAAAGATGACGACAACTCTTGAACACACGGCTGCGGTTGCCACCGAAGGTGGCGGCTTGGCCCGTAAGCAGAACTTCCTCACCGCCTTGGTAGGCGGCGTGGTCTTCGCGTGGCTCGCTTGGTACCTGGCGCACCACTTCCTGGACGCCTCGAGTCGCAACTACTCCGACTTGGTGACGACCGCTCTGACGTTTGGCTGGATCTTCGGATTCTGGTTGGGCATCGGTGCACTGAACGGACCTGGCCGTTGGCTGATTGGCGCCGACCACACTCGGGCCGATGACCTGTATTACGCCGGTGAGAACCAGGGGCGTAAGCGTTACTGGAAGTACTGCACCGACCACAAGGTGGTCGGCGTCCAGTACATCGTGATGACTGCTGTCTTGCTAGGTGCCGGTGGCATCCTGGCGATGGCGATCCGCACCGAGCTCATCGTTCCTGGTAACCACTTCGTCAACCAGCAGGTCTACAACGGCTTCGTTGCCGTGCACGGTATGTTGATGATTTTGGCACTGATTGTGGCCGTCGCTGGTCCGTGGGCCAACTTTGTCGTGCCAATCATGTGCGGTGCACGCGACATGGCGTTCCCGCGTCTGAACGCGTTGAGCCTGTGGACGCTCGTCGGTGCAGCTGCCTTGCTCTTGTCAGTGCTCGCCGTAGGCTCGCTGACCATGGGCTGGGTCGTCCTGGCGCCAATTGCTGACCAGGCCGGTGTTGGTATGGACTTCTTCGCCATGGCAATCATTGTCTTCACCGTTTCGACGACCGTCGCCGGTATCAACACCATCTGTACTGTCATGACGATGCGGACGAAGGGTATGTCGTTGGCTCGTCTGCCCATCTTCGTGTGGGCCTCGATGATTGCTGCCGCCCTCGGACTGTACGCCTTCCCGTACTTCTCGTTGGTGGAAGCACAGACCTTGATGGACCGTACGGTCAGCACGAGCTTCTTCGTCGCGAACGGTGGCGGCACGGGCTGGTTGCAGGCCAACTTGTTCTGGCTGATGGGTCACCCCGAGGTCTACGTCATCTTGCTCCCCGCCGTCGGTGCTCTCTTTGAGATTGCTTCGGTCATGGCACGCAAGCCGGTCTTTAGTTACCGCACCGCCATTGCCGGTATGACTGGCCTCGCGGGACTGTCGATCTTGGTGTGGGCTCACCACATGTTCACCACTGGTTGGGCCCCAACGCTGGGCGGTCCCTTCATGTTGACGACCGAGCTGATTTCCATTCCCACCGGTTTGTTCTTCCTGGTGATCATTGGCACAATCTGGCGCGGAAACATCTGGATGAAGCTGCCGACCGTCTGGCTCTTTGGTTTCATCTTCAACTTCATCATCGCCGGTATCACTGGTATCTACCTCTCGGACATTCCGATTGACAACCAGTTCCACGGCACAGTGTTCGTGACCGCGCACTTCCACTACGTCTTCGTGGGATCAGTGTTGTTCGGCGCCATCGCCGCGCTGGCCTTCTGGTACCCGAAGGTGACCGGTCGCTTCCTTGATGAAACGATGGGGCGCATTTCGTTCTGGCTGGTCTTCCTGGGTGTTCAGGTGACCTTCCTCGCAATGTTCGTTTCCGGCTTCAAGGGCATGCCACGTCGCTACTCGTCGTACTCGATGATTTTTGAGCACGCGAACTTCGTGACCACTATCGGTGCCTACATGATTATGTCGGGCATGCTCGTTCTCCTGGGCGCAGTGGTGCGCTCGTGGAACCACGGTGAGCCCTCGGGTCCCAACCCGTGGCACGCCAACTCGCTGGAGTGGATGGTGCCGACGCCACCACCACTTGAGAACTTTGATGTCCTCCCCGTCATTACCGAAGACCCCTACAACTACCGAGAGGAACTGGTGCGTTCATGAGTATCGACACCCACGTTGAACACGATGCCAATGGGCACGGCGGCCACGATGGTGGTCACCACGAGCCACCCGAGGTTGTCGACGGTCGTCAGCGCATGGCGATCTGGCTCTTCATCAGTGGCGACGCCATCACGCTGTCGGCGCTGCTGTTCACCTACCTGTACCTGCGCGGTGTGAACACTGGTGGCCACTGGATGTCAATGGTTGGCTACCCGACGGTTGGCCCCAACGGCCACTCCTACGCGTGGTACGAAGCGGCCCTCAATGGTTCGGCCGGACTTCCTAACCCGCAGGTCGTGATGCAGGCACCATTGTCTGCCGGACTCAACTGGCTTGTGTCGATTCTGACGTTGGTGTCGGGTCTCGTTGTCTGGGCCGCCGAAAAGGGTCTGCGCGCGACCAAGAATGCAAAAACATTCTCGTCGCTGGCGTGGGTTGCGACGGCGCTTGTCGTGGTGACGATGTTCTTCACGCTGAAGCAGCTGCACTCGATTCCCGCAATTTTTGTGGCCATCAATGACTCGCAGACGATGTCGTACACCGCCTATGCGTCGACCATGATGGTCATCATTGGCTCGGGTCTGGTGCACTTGGCCATCCTCGCCTTCTTGGGCGTGGGCCTCGCCATTCGCTCGGCCCGCGGCGCCATCACTGGTGACAAGTGGTTCCAGGCTCGCCTGGTTCGCTTGTTCTGGGTGTGGGTTGGCATTTCCGGCATCATCGCTTCGGCGGTAACGACTACAATTAACACCATTCACTAACGAATAACAGATCCGTTGCGAGGGTCGGCCAGATCGGCCCTCGCAATGGGCTGTCGTGAAGCGAGTCCTGTGAGGCTCGTACGACAGGAGAGACATGACGCAGGATGAAAATCGCCAGGACCGCCAACGCGGCCTGGCATTTGTTGTTAAGAGTCAATTGTTGAGCGCTGACGACGTGTCGCGCGCGATGAAGCGCATGGCGCACGAGGTCATCGAGCGAAATCAGGGGCTTGACTGCATCAGTGTGGTCGGCATTCAACGTGGTGGTGTGGCTATCGCGACACAGCTCGCGGCCATGCTCAGTAGCATCGGCCACGTTGAGGTACCGGTCGCCGCCCTCGACGTCACCTACTACCGGGACGACATTGGGGCGACGCCACTCAAAGATGCAGCCCTGACCACCCTCCGTGACGACTTGACGAATCGTACGGTGATTCTGGTGGATGACGTTCTCTTCACCGGACGCACCATACGAGCGGCACTCGCCGCGCTCGGCGACTGGGGTCGGCCTACCGCGGTCCAACTTGCCGTACTCGTTGATCGTGGTCATCGCGAACTCCCCATACGCCCCGACTACGTAGGAAAGAATCTGCCCACCGCGCTCAGTGAAACCGTGAAGGCAACGCTCGAAGGCGTCTGGTTGGGTACGGGGGCAACGTCATGAGTATGCGCGGGGCCAATCTCCTGACGCTCGAAGGTATGGGGCGTGAGGCCATTCTGGACGTCCTTGATACGGCGGCATCTTTTTTTGACGTCAACCAGCGCACGGTCAAGAAGGTTCCCGCTCTGAAGGGTCGAGTGGTCGCCTCACTGTTCTTTGAGGAGTCGACGCGCACCCGATTGAGTTTCGAAACGGCGGCGAAGCGCCTCGGGGCTGACGTGGTCTCGTTGGCGGTCGCGTCGAGTTCAGTGAAGAAGGGTGAGTCACTCCGCGACACCATCTCGACGATTGACGCCTTGGGGCTGGATGCGGTTGTGCTTCGCCACCGGTCATCGGGGGCCGCCGTGCAGGTCAGTCGCTACGTGCCGCACGTGCGCGTCATCAACGCCGGCGACGGCCAGCACCAGCACCCTACGCAGGGGTTGCTCGATGTGTTCACAGTGCGCCAGATACTGGCCGAGCGACATGGAGTGGTCGCGAGTGATTCGGGGAGCTCGCTCTTTCAGGGACTTCGAGTCCTGATCGTCGGCGATATTCGACACTCCCGCGTCGCCCGTTCGGACATCGCCGCATACAGCGCCTTGGGTGCCGAAGTGCGGGTAGCCGCGCCGGGCACTCTTCTCCCCACGGCTCTCGACGGGTGGCCCGTCACGGTGGCGAACAACTTTGAAGAAGCCTTGGCCTGGGCTGATGTGGTGGGACTCCTGCGCCTGCAACACGAGCGGGGGAGTGGTTCATTCGTGCCCTCGCTGTCCGAATTCACGTCGACGTTCGGCCTGACGATGGAGCGCGTGGCCCTCCTGAAGCCCGAGGCCATCGTGATGCATCCCGGTCCAATGAATCGAGGTGTCGAAGTTGACTCCCTGGTCGCGGATCTACCCCAATCAGTCATTACTCGCCAAGTGACCAACGGCGTCCCTGTGCGCATGGCCGTGTTGTACCTGAGCGTGGCGGAAAAGAAGGAGTCACTATGAACCTATTAATTCGTGGAGGTACGGTCGTGGGGCCCGACGCCACCTTTCGTGCCGACGTGCTCGTCGAGTCGGGCGTAATCGTGGCCGTAGGTGAGGGGCTCTCGTCGCCACACGCCACTGTGGTGGACGCCACCGACTGCTGGGTCGGACCGGCCTTTGTGGACATTCACACCCACCTTCGTGAGCCGGGTCGAGAGGCCGCCGAAACCATCGAGACGGGAGCCCGAGCGGCGGCCGTCGGTGGCTTTGGCGCGATGGTGGCTATGCCGAACACCGAACCTGCGCTGGACAATGTGCCACTGGTCTCGTACGTTCTATCCCAGGGTGCGAAGACGCCTCTCGATGTTGCCGTCGCCGGCGCAATCACGGTGGGGCGCAAGGGTGAATCCCTCGCTCCCTTGGCCGAATTGGCGGCCCTCGGTGTGCGCCTCTTCACCGACGATGGAACAGGAGTGCAAAACCCCCTCGTCATGCGCCGCGCACTCGAATACGCGGGACCGCTCGGCATTCGCCTGGCCCAGCACTGCGAGGATGAACACCTGGCCAATGGTGGCGTCATGAATGAGGGCGCACTGAGTTCGCGACTGGGACTGGCCGGTCGATCCGCCGTCGCGGAGGAGATTATGGTGCAGCGCGACATTGCGCTCGTTCGACTGACTGGTGGGCGCGTCCATTTTCTACACCTTTCGACGGCTCGCTCACTGGCTATGGTGCGCGAGGCTCGAGCCGAGGGGCTTGACGTGACGTGTGAAGTTGCGCCGCACCACTTTGTGTTGTCGGAAGAGTCCTGCAGTACGTTTGACCCGCAGTTCAAGGTTCACCCGCCACTACGACCCGACGCCGACCGCGCCGCCCTGGCGGCCGCCTTGGCAACGGGCGACATTGACGCGGTGGCCACCGACCACGCACCGCACGCACCGGAACTCAAAGACATGGCCTTCGATGAGGCACCGGCGGGCATGTTGGGGCTGGAACACGTTGCGTCGTTGACCCACGAAGCCCTCGGCGTCAACCCGGTCGCACTCTTTCACCTGCTCTCACGTGGACCGGCCCGCATTGCCCAACTGCGAGCCAGTGATCATCGTGTGGGGCTGAGCGCCCACGGGGGCGTGATCATGGTGGGAGAGGACGCCAACCTTGTGGTCTTTGACCCCAAGGAGACCTGGACGGTCGACCGTGCCACGCTGCAGTCGCGAGCCACCAATACGCCGTACCACGGACGGGCCCTGACGGGCCGTGTCCGGAGCACTATCGTCAAGGGACGACTGGTCGTCAACGAGGGAGTTTTGCAATGATCCGCCCACCCGCAGTGCTCGTTCTCGCGGACGGCACCACCTTTGAGGGGTACGCCGCTGGCCACCTGGCCGAAAGTGGCGTGACCACCGGGGAGTTCGTCTTCAACACCGCACTCAGCGGGTATCAGGAGGTCATCACCGACCCCAGCTACGCCGGTCAAATTATTAGTTTTACGTATCCCCACATTGGGAATTACGGCGTGACGCCACTCGACGACGAGGCCACGCGTCCGTGGTGTCGGGGCATCGTGGTTCGCGATCTCTCCACGGTGCATTCCAACTGGCGCGCGACCATTGGCCTCGAATCGCTCCTGGTCCAGCACCGTATTCCGGCCATCGTCGGAATCGACACCCGCCGCCTGACCCGTCACCTTCGCCAGTTTGGCGCGCTCCCGGGTGCCTTCGGGCACGGCGACGAGGCGCTCGTACGAGCAGCCGCGGCGACTGCCGTCGGTACGGACGCCACCGACTTCGTGTCGCAGGTCTCGACCCCCGTGGCCTACACCCGCGGGGACGGCGATCTGCACGTGGTCGCCGTCGACTACGGCATCAAGACCACGATGGTGCGTCAGCTCGCCGAGCGCTTCCGCGTCACCGTGGTGCCGGCGAATACCAGTGCTGGCGCCATTCGCGCACTCCAGCCCAGTGGCGTGTTCTTGTCCAATGGACCCGGAGACCCCGCGGCACTCGGTGCGCAGGTCGCGGTCGTTCGTGAACTCGTCGACACCGTGCCCATCTTCGGCATTTGCCTGGGCCACCAGCTCCTCGCCACCGCACTTGGCGCGACCACCTATAAGTTGCCCTTTGGACACCACGGGAGCAACCACCCGGTGGCTGACCTCGCCACCGGTCGCATTGAAATCACGGCGCAAAACCACAACTACGCCGTGACCCCAGACTCTTTGACGCGAGGCGTGGTGAGCCACGTCAACCTCAATGATGGGGTCATCGAGGGTGTCGCCGCGGCAGCCGAGCGGTGCTTCTCAGTGCAGTACCACCCCGAAGCGGGACCGGGCCCCCACGATGCTCGATACCTCTTTGATCGTTTTGACACTCTCTTGCGAACCGGACGAATGGAGCGTGCCTAGTGCCACGTCGTAGTGATATTGCCACCATTTTGGTTATCGGCTCAGGCCCGATAGTCATCGGCCAAGCCTGCGAGTTTGACTACTCGGGCACCCAGGCCTGCCAGGTTCTACGAGAAGAGGGCTACCGCGTCGTCCTCGTGAATTCAAATCCGGCGACGATCATGACCGACCCTAAGACGGCCGACGTGACCTACGTCGAGCCCCTCGAAGTGTCGGTGGTTGCCGACATCATTGCCAAGGAACGCCCCGACGCGTTGCTTCCCACGCTCGGTGGTCAAACCGCTCTCAACTTGACCATGGAACTTGTGGCCGCGGGCGTGCTTGAGCGATACAACGTCGAGGTCATCGGGGCTCGCCCCGAGGCGATCTCGACGGCGGAAGACCGCGAGCTGTTCAAAGCCGCCATGGCCGACATCGGACTGGCGGTACCGGTGTCGGGTTTCGCCCACTCTGTGGAAGAAGCGCTCGACATCGCCGAGACCATCGGGTACCCCATCATCGTTCGACCCTCGTTCATCTTGGGTGGCGCGGGCACGGGTATCGCAGCGACTCGCGACCATCTGCAACAGTTGGCGGAGGAGGGGATCGCGGCGTCACCCGTGCGTGAGATTCTCGTCGAACAATCGATCGCCGGCTGGAAAGAGTACGAGCTCGAGGTCATACGCGACGCCAAGGACAACTGCATCATCGTGTGCAGTATCGAGAACTTTGACCCTATGGGTGTTCACACGGGCGACTCGATCACGGTGGCTCCGCAGCAGACGCTTTCCGACGTCGAATACCAGGCCATGCGCGACGACGCCTTCGCCGTGCTTCGGCGAGTTGGCGTTGAAACGGGTGGGTCGAACGTCCAGTTCGCGGTCAATCCCGCAAACGGCGAACGGCTCGTTATTGAGATGAACCCCCGCGTTAGCCGCTCTTCCGCGTTGGCCTCTAAGGCCACCGGGTACCCGATTGCCAAGATTGCCGCCCGATTGGCCGTCGGCTACACGCTGGACGAGATCGACAACGACATTACGAAAGTAACGCCGGCTTCGTTCGAGCCCACGATTGACTACGTCGTGACCAAGATTCCTCGGTGGGCCTTCGAAAAACTCCCCGGGGCCACACCCGAACTGGGCACTCGCATGCAATCCGTTGGGGAAGTGATGGCCATCGGTCGAACCTTTGCCGAATCGCTGCAGAAGGCCATCCGTTCCCTGGAGCAGGGTCGTCTCGGTTTTGTGCCGGGTGACGACTCAGAGTTCGCGTCGATGGATGACGACACCCTGTGGCACCGCTGCGTGGTGGCCACGCCGGAACGACTGTACGCTCTCCACGAAATCCTCCGCCGCGGAGCGAGCGTTGACGAAGTAGTCCGTCGGACCAAGATTGACCGTTGGTTTGTTCACGAACTCGCCGACATCGTCAAGGTGGGTCAGGAGATTCGCGCCGAGGTCGACATCGCCCACCTGGATGGTCGGGCGTGGCGACGAATCAAGCAGCGCGGTTTCTCCGACGCCCAAGTGGCCGCCCTCACGGGCGTCGACGTAGGCAGCGTTCGTGCAGCACGGGTCGCCGCCGGCGTCGTCACCACCTTCAAGACGGTTGACACGTGCGCCGCGGAATTTTCGTCGCTGACGCCGTACCACTACAGCACGTACGAAGACGAGTCCGAAGTCCGCAGTTCGCCCCGTGACCGGGTGCTCATCCTTGGATCGGGCCCCAACCGCATCGGCCAAGGTATTGAGTTCGACTACTGCTGCGTCCACGCGGCGATGGCGTTGCGTGAGCGTGGTCTTGAAACCGTCATGGTGAACTGCAACCCTGAGACGGTGTCGACGGACTACTCCACGTCGGACCGCCTGTACTTTGAGCCCTTGACGCCCGAAGATTTGGCGGAAGTGATTGCCGCGGAACAGGCCGCCTGTTCCGATGGCGCGCGGGTGGTCGGGGTTGTGGTCTCACTCGGCGGGCAAACCCCGCTCAAGTTGTCACACAGCATTGACCCAGCCCTGGTGCTCGGAACGCCCGTGGCATCGATTGATTTGGCCGAGGACCGTGAACAGTGGTCGGCGCTGTGTCAGTCCATTGGCCTTCGCCAGCCGCCAGGTGATGTTGCACTCACACTCGCGCAGGCCGAGGCCATCGTGGAGCGCATTGGTTTCCCTGTGTTGGTGCGCCCAAGCTACGTGCTCGGTGGACGGGCCATGGAAATTGTCTACGACCACGACGCACTGTCTCGTGTCATGACGGACCTTACGAGCGCCCACGGTTCGTTGGCGCGTGAGGGTGGCGTCTCGCAGAGCCGACCCATTTTGCTCGACCGATTCCTCGAAGACGCAGTCGAGGTCGACGTGGACGCGGTGCGGGACCACACGGGTGATGTGTACGTCGCGGGGATCATGGAGCACGTTGAAGAAGCCGGAGTTCACTCGGGGGACTCGGCGTGTGCGCTTCCGCCGCAGACGCTTTCGCCCACGGTGATTGCCGCACTTCGCGACTACACCGAACGTATTGCCACGGCTCTGGGTGTCGTTGGCCTTATCAACGTGCAGTATGCGGTCAAGGATGACGAAGTCTTTGTTCTTGAGGCCAATCCGCGCGCCAGTCGCACCGTGCCGTTCGTGGCCAAGGCGACCGGCGTATCGTTGGCTCAGGTGGCGGTGCACGTCATGATGGGCGAGTCGCTGGCCGAACTCCGTGAGCGTGGTGCGGTGCCGGCGGACACGCCAACGCCGAACTACGTGAGCGTGAAGGAAGCAGTGCTGCCGTTCAATCGCTTTCCCACGGTTGACACGTTGCTCGGACCAGAAATGCGCTCGACCGGTGAGGTCATGGGTATTGGTGAAAGCTTCGGTGTGGCCTTCGCGAAGGCGCAACTCGCGGCCGGTACTCGACTTCCCGATCACGGGCAAGTATTCCTGTCATTGGCCGATCGCGATAAGGCGGCGGGCCTCGCCGTAGCGCGCGACCTCGTGGCGCTCGGCTTCACCCTGGCCGCCACCACTGGTACTGCGGCCTACTTGGCCGACCACGGTGTCGTAGTGACGACAGAAGTCGGCAAGATTGCCGAGCAGGGTTCCGCTCGCACCGCGTCGGACCTCATTGCGTCGGGAATGGTCCAGATGGTCATCAACACGCCGTCAGGGCGCTCGGCGCGCGCCGATGGTCACGCGATTCGTATGGCCGCTACGGTCCACAAGGTGTCGTGCCTGACCACCATGAGTGCCGCGAGTGCGGCCGTCAAGGGGATCGCGGATTCGCGGGCCAATGGCTGGAGCGTTCGCTCACTGCAAGAGTTGCACGGATGAATCCGACCTCGGTGGGATCGGTCGACTTGGGGTCGTTCGTGCTGACGGCCGCGGGGACGGCTGGTCACGGCGACGAACTCGCGGGCTACGGAGACGTGGCGGCCCTGGGGGCCGTCGTGACCAAATCACTGGCGGCCTTCGCCTGGGAGGGGAACCCTGCTCCCCGGGTAGCCGCCAGCGGGGCTGACATGCTCAATGCCGTGGGCTTAGCTGGTCCGGGCGTTGAAGCCTGGCGGGCTCACTATCTGCCGGCGCTCCTGCAGCGCGGCGCGACCGTAGTGGGCTCGATTTGGGGCCGAACCGCCGACGAGTTTGGTGACGCGGCGACCGCGATGGCGGGGGCCGACATTGTGGCCCTCGAAGTGAATGCCAGTTGCCCCAACCTCGAGAGTCGTTCGAGTATTTTCGCTCATTCCACGACCGCTACTGCGGCCGTGGTGCAGGCCGCGAAGGCTGCCGGGGTGCCACTGTGGGTCAAATTGAGCCCGAATACCCCAGATCTCGTCGCCATCGCCGAAGCCGCACTGGCCGCTGGGGCTGACGCTCTCGTACTCGTCAACACGGTTCTCGGACTCTCCATTGACATCCGGACGCGACGACCATCGCTGGGCAACGGCGGGGGTGGTATGAGTGGCCCCGGTATTTTCCCGGTTGCTCTTCGTGCCGTCTACGAATGTCACCGTGCCTTTCCTGACGTCCCGATTGTCGGGGTCGGTGGTATTAGTAGCGGCGACGACGCCATCGCCATGGTGATGGCGGGGGCGAGCGCTATTGAAGTCGGTACCGCGACCTTCGCGAATCCCCGGGCGCCGTGGCGTATTCAAAAAGAGGCGGCCGCTTGGATGAAGGCCAATAAGGTCTCGACAGTCAGTGAACTGCGGGGAGTGGCCCATGGCTGAGTCGTTTGGTCAGCGTCTGCAAGAGCGCAGTGCCGATCTCGGCCCCCTCTGTGTCGGGATCGATCCGAGTGCCGCGGCGCTCGAGTCCTGGGGTCGGACGAATCACGTCGAGGGGCTGGAATTCTTCTCGCTCGCCCTTCTCGAAGCGTCAATCGGCACGGCGGTCGCCATCAAGCCCCAGATTGCCTATTTCGAGCGTTTCGGAGCCGCCGGGTACGTGGTGCTCGAACGTCTCATTCGCGAGGCACGGGCCGCCGACATTCTCGTTATTGCCGACGCGAAACGTGGCGACATTGGCGCCACGAACGAGGGCTACGCCGCAGCGTGGCTGAGTGAGTCGTCGCCTCTCTGCGCTGATGCGTTGACCCTCAGCCCCTACACCGGCGTCGCCGCCCTCGAACCATTTTTCGCCTACGCCCAGTCCGGTAAGGGGCTCTTCGTCTTGGCGGCAACCTCGAATGACGAAGGTCGCCCCCTCCAACGGGCTCGCTCGGATGAGGGCGAGGCGGTTGAGGACATGGTGCTACGTGACATCGCTCAGCGCAATGCTCAGTGGCGCCAGGGGGAGGGTGCCGACGGGCTCGGTGGCCTCGGGGTAGTTCTCGGGGCGACGCGTCAGCGGCCGCAATTTGATCTCGCTCGCCTCGGTGGCCCGTACTTGGTTCCGGGCGTGGGCGCTCAAGGGGCCACGGCTGATCAGGTGGGGCGCCTCTTCGAACGCTGCGCTCCGGGCAGTGTGGTGGTCAACGTATCTCGGGCGATCGCTAGTGCCGGCCCCGAACGCGCCGGCCTACGTGATGCCGTGCGTCGATGGCGGGACGATCTGGCCAGCGCGCTGTAGGCAACGTCGCAACGGGCAGATAAAGTCACAGCATGAGCCCAATTCCGCCATCACTGACGCATGAACAGCGAGTCGCCGCATCCAAGGCCGCTGTCGCCAATCGACGTCGACGCGCCGAAGTGAAGCGACTCGTCAAGTCGGGCGAACTGTCACTCGAGGAAGTATTTGCCCTGGCCGAACACGAAGAGTGCGTGGCCCAAATGCGCGCCTTTGATCTGATCAGCGCCCTACCCGCCATCGGTGAGGTTAAGGCCGCACGCATTATGGAACAGGGATCCATCGCGCAGTCGCGACGTATTCGTGGCCTCGGACCCAAGCAGCGCGAAGTACTGTTCAACGCTCTTGTCCGATAAGCCTCTCGTCATTGTGCTGATCGGCCCCGGCGGGGTCGGCAAGGGCACGATCGTTCGCGCCCTATTGGCGGCGGACGACCGGCTGTGGCTGTCGCGATCGTGGACGACGAGGGCGATACGCCCCTCCGAGCGTGGTGATGAGTACAACTTCGTGACGAGAGAAGCGTTTGAGGCCGCCGTGCAAAACGACGTCTTTCTCGAGTGGGCCTCGTTTAACGAGAATCTCTACGGCACGCCTCGGCCGACGATTGATGAACACCGTGATCTGCTCCTCGAAATAGAGGTGCAAGGCGCGCAGCAGGTCCGAGAACACGATCCCGATGCGGTGGTGATCCTGGTGCTACCGCCCTCCGTTGAGGAGCTCGAAGCTCGCCTTCGGGGGCGTGGCGATAGTGATGACCACGTCGCTCGTCGACTGCGCCTGAGCGGAGAAGAAATCGAAAAAGGCCAAGAATTGGCTGACTTTGTCGTGGTAAATCGTGATGTGGCCGGCGCCACTGAGGAAATTCTCTCTATACTTGAGAGTCTTCGTCATTTGCGACGAACTGGTCTGTAAAGGAAGCCTCATGGCCGAACACCCTACGCTGGTTGATCCTCCCATCGAAGAGTTGCTGCACGCCGTTGGCAACTCGAAGTTTTCCCTCGTGGCCGTCGCCTCCGTGCGCGCCCGAGCCATCACGAACTACTTCAACGGCCTCGGTCGTGGCGAAGGCAAGATTGTTCCTCCGCAGGTGAACATTGACTCGAACAAGTCACTGTCGTTTGCCTTCCAGGAAATCATGGAGCAGAAGTTGGTCTACAAGCGCCTCTCGCCCGAAGAGTTGGAAGCAGCTCGCGCCGCCGAGGCCGCGACGCCACTCGACGGCCTCGAGATGGCTACGAGCGAATTCGACGCTCTTCTTGACGCCACTCCCGACGCCTAGCGTTTCGCACCCCCGCATTGTTCTGGGGGTGACGGGTGGCGTGGCCGCCTACAAGGCTGTCCTTCTTTTACGACTCTTGATGGACGAGGGCTACTTCGTCTCGCCAGTGCTGACGTCCGACGCTACTCAGTTCGTCGGTGCCACTACCTTTAGTGCGCTGGCTTCGGAGCCTGCACGAACGTCGCTCTACGGTGACCCGACAACGGCGAGCCCGCATACGAGTCTCGGACAGCAGGCGGACCTCATCGTTATTGCGCCAGCCACGGCGCACGTCATTGCTCGACTGGCCAACGGCCTCGCGAATGATCTGTTAACTGCAACGGTGCTCGCCTCGCGAGCACCCGTGTTGCTATGCCCGGCGATGCACACCGAAATGTGGGAGCAGCCCTCTGTCCAGAGCAACCTCGCAACCCTGCGGGCCCGTGGTGTTCACGTACTTTCGCCGGTGGCGGGGCATCTCGCCGGTGGGGATGAGGGCATGGGTCGACTGCCGGAGCCTGAGGCTATTGCGGCCGCGGTAACTGCACTGGTGAAGCAACCGTCCGGCCCGTTGACTGGACGGCGAGTCGTTGTGTCGGCCGGTGGTACCAGCGAGGCCATCGATCCCGTCCGAGTGCTCACGAATCGTAGTTCGGGCCATCAGGGCTACGCCATCGCCGAGGTGGCGAGTCGCATGGGCGCCGATGTCACGTTGATCTCGGCCGCACAACGAGACATTGCCCTTGATGTTCGCTCGCACATCCGCCTCGTGGCGGTTACGTCAGCTGCTGAGATGCACGACGCGGTGATGGCCGCGGCAATCGATGCTGACTGCATCATCATGGCTGCGGCCGTCGCCGACTTCACGGTGGTGGCCCGGGAGAACAAGATCAAGAAGGCTGACGGCGTACCCGTACTGGAGCTCACGCCGACGACGGACATTGTGGGCACCCTCTTGGACCGGAAGGCACCGGGGCAAGTGCTGGTGGCCTTCGCCGCGGAAACGACGGACGCCCATCGCATGGCGGAAGAGAAGCTGCGTCGAAAGCCCGTCGACTTTCTGGTGCTCAATGACGTGTCGTCACCGGGCGTGGGCTTCGGCGCGCCGACCAATGCGGTCACCATCATGCGTGTTGGCGAGGCCGACGAGGTCATTCCGCTGACGTCGAAAGAAGCGGTGGCCAGCCGTCTTTTGACTAGGGTTGCTACAACGTTGTTGCTAGGAGAATCATGACGGACCGGACACTTTTTACCTCGGAATCAGTTACCGAGGGTCACCCGGACAAAGTTGCCGACCAGGTCTCCGACGCCGTCCTCGACGCTATTTTGTCGCAAGACCCCAGTGCTCGGGTGGCGTGCGAAACTCTCGTCACCACCGGTCTCTGTGTCGTGGCCGGAGAGATCACGACGACTGCCGTGGTTGACATCAATGCACTGGTTCGCCAGACAATTGTCGACATTGGCTACGACGACGGCGCCAAGGGTTTTGACGGCAACAGCTGTGCCGTACTCGTCTCACTGGACAAGCAGAGCCCGGACATCGCCGCCGGCGTCGACGCGTCGCACGAACTCCGCGCTGGCGTGCAGGAAGATGATTTCGACGCCCTCGGCGCAGGGGACCAAGGCATGATGTTCGGCTACGCCTGTTCCGACAATGACGACTTCATGCCGACACCGATTTGGCTCGCGCACCGGCTGTCAATGCGCCTCGCCCAAGCTCGACGGACCGGTGCGGTGCCCTACCTTCGCCCCGATGGCAAGACCCAGGTCACCATTGCCTACGAAGACGGACGTCCGGTGGCCGTCGACACTGTACTGATCTCGACGCAACACGAGCCCGGCATCGCCCATGAGACGATTGTCCGCGACGTGCTCGACGAGGTCATTCGACCAATGTTGCCCGACGACCTTGACCTTTCCGGCATGCGCGTCTTCGTAAATCCTTCCGGGCAGTTTGTTCTCGGTGGCCCGCACGCCGACACCGGACTGACGGGGCGCAAGATCATCGTCGACACCTACGGCGGCATGGCGCGCCACGGTGGTGGCGCATTCTCCGGCAAGGACCCGTCAAAGGTGGACCGTTCGGCGGCCTACGCGGCCCGCTGGGTGGCGAAGCACGTCGTGGCCGCGGGGGCGGCTGAGCGCTGTGAAGTTCAGGTGGCGTACGCCATTGGTGTCGCCCGTCCCGTGTCGGTACTGGTGGAGACGTTTGGCACCGAGCGCGTCGACCGTGCTCGGATCGCGAAGGCGGTCGACGCGTTGTTCGACCTTCGCCCCGCCGCCATCATTCGCGACCTCGACCTCCGACGACCCCAGTACCAATCGACTGCTGCGTACGGCCACTTCGGTCGCACCGACGCCGGTTTTGGCTGGGAGCAGACGCCTCGAGTTGACGACCTGCGGCGCGAACTGTCGCTGTAGTTATGTCGTCGGTCGTCCGCGTTATCACGGACGTCGCCGCGGTGGATCGTGGCTTTGATTACGACCTGCCCGCGTCCATGTCCCACGTGGGGGTGGGGGACCGAGTTCGCGTCAATTTCAATGGTCGATCCGTGCGCGGCTGGGTCGGTGAGGTTGTGGACACTCCCGATGACACCGTGGTGCGTAAACCGGTTGTCAAGACGCTCGGCTTCGGTCCGCCTCCGTCACTGCTGCCACTCCTGCGCTGGGCGGCGTGGCGCTGGGCGGGGCCGCTCTCACGATTTCTGACGGCCGCCTCACCCACGACAATCGTGAGTCAGTTACCCCCGGTTCCGCCGAAGGGTGCCCTTGAGGCATCGCTGCTCCCCGCGACTCACTTCGATGCGGGCGTCTGGCAGTTGACGCCGACCCAAGACCCACTGGAACTTGTTCTTCACGCCTATGAGGCCACCCGCCAGTCGGAGGGATCGCTGCTCGTGCTGGTCCCGACTGACGCGTGGGCCCAACGCCTGCGCGGTCGCCTCGAGCAACGCGGACTCGCTGTCGCGCATGGTGATGCCCAGTGGTCTCGGATGCGAGCGGGGTGGCCGGTCATTGTCGGTGCTCGTGGAGCGGCCTTTGCACCAACCGCTCGTTTGTGCGGCGCCGTCATCGTGGACGCCGACGATGAAGCCTATCGCTCGGAGGGTTCGCCAACGTGGGACGCCGCCTCGGTGGTGGCGGAGCGCTGTCAGCGTGACGGGGCACCACTCTGGGCGACGGCGGTCTTGCCATCACCGTCCGTGGTGGCACTGGGGGAGTTGCGAGAACAGCGTGACCTCGCGGGGTGGCCCGCTGTCGAGATTGTTGACCGTCGAGGACGTGACCCTCACGAAGGCGTATTGACACTGCCCGCGGTCATGGCGGCCCAACGGGCACTCGAAGGGTCGGAGCCCATCGCCGTCGCGGTGATACTCCAGCGCCTCGGTGGGGGGCGACTCTACGCCTGCAAAAAGTGTGGTGAATTAGCCCGGTGCCTCGTCTGTGGCCAGGCCGAACGCGACGATGGCGACCTGCTCGTCTGTCCCGACGGGCACGAACCTCGGGAGAACTTTTGTCGAGCCTGTAGTGCGACAAACCTCCGGCGAGTGCAGTCGGGCGTCACGACGTTGGCGCGTGACGTGGCGGCCCAGTTGGGCGAAGCCGTGACGGAAGTCACGGCCTCCACTGAGGGCACGCCACCCACACGAGTGGTGGTGGGTACCGAGGCGGTCTTTACGCGCATTCGCCGCTGCGGTGTCGTCATTTTTGTCGACTACGACCAGTATTTGTTGGCCCCGCGAACAGAAGCACGTCGCCAGGCCATCGACGCCGTTGTTAAGGCCGGTCGTTTGGTCGGTTCACGGCGCGACGCTCGTGGTGTGGTCGTGGTGCAGACGCGGCGCGACGACGAAGTCCTGAACGCACTCCGTACGGGTGACGTGGCCGCCCTTCGGCGTGACGACATCGAGACGGCCGAGGTGCTGGGACTGCCCCCGTTCGGGGCGATGGCCGAGGTATCGGGCGAGGGCGCCGCTGACTTTTTGGCGAGCCTTGACACACACCAGCTCCGCGTGGCCACGAAGGATGGCGTGACGACACTTCGAGCGGCGACCATCGAGACGCTCAGTGATGCTTTAGCCCGCGGTGTGCGCGGGGCGGGCAAGCTCCGCGTCGCTGTCCGTTAGGTCGATGCGACGGTGATTTTGTGCGGGCAGGACTAACGTAGAAGCGTGAGCACTCTTCCAATTCGCACCTACGGTGACCCCGTGCTGGCTATGGCCACGCAAGAAATCGACAACATCGACGGCAAGATTGCCCAGCTCGCTTTGACGATGATCGAGACCATGTACCGGGCCCCCGGCGTCGGACTCGCGGCAAATCAAGTGGGAATCTCTAAGCGCATGTTCGTCTACGACGCGGGTGACGGACTCGGGCCCCGGACCGTCATCAATCCTCGAATCCTTGAAACGAGCGGTGAGTGGCTCTACGAAGAAGGTTGTCTGTCAGTGCCGGGCCTCAGCTGGGAGATTCTGCGCCCGAATCGGGTGCACTTGATTGGCGTGGACCTCGACGGCAACCCGATTGACATGGAAGTCGACGAGTTCCATGCTCGAATCTTCCTGCATGAAACTGACCACTTGGATGGCCACTTGTTGCTGCACTGTTTGACGCCCGAGCAAACCCAGGAATCCAAGCGCGATATCGCCAAAATAAAAATGCGTTCGGCGAAGAGTCCTGGGCTCAATCCGTTCGGTCACTGATGCGTCTCGTCTTTCTTGGCACGCCGGAACCGGCCGTGCCGTCGCTCGAGGCACTGGTGGCGGCGGGGCACGACGTGGTCTGCGTGGTCACTCGGCCGGATCGCCGGCGTGGACGAGGTGGTGAGCTATCGCCGAGTCCGGTGAAGGTGGCGGCCATGGCCCACGGGATACCGGTCGCGCACCACGTTCGAGATCTCGAAGGCGTCGATGCGCAATGGGGTGTTGTTGTCGCGTATGGTGCCATGATTCCAGCCCCCGTGCTGGAGCGCATACCGATGCTCAACGTTCACTTCTCACTGCTGCCACGTTGGCGCGGGGCCGCCCCCGTGGAGCGGGCCATTCTGGCCGGCGACACCGAAACCGGCGTGGGCATTATGTCACTCGAAGAAACCCTCGATACGGGGCCGGTGCACGCTGAGGTACGACTGCCGATTGGTGAAAAGACGGCGTCGGAACTGACGACCCTGCTGGCGCATCGAGGGGCTGAATTGCTGGTGTCGGTGCTCTCCTCACCCGAGCGACTCCAGCACGCGCGGGCCCAGAAGGGCGTCGCAACCTACGCCGAAAAGTTAAGCAGTGAGACTTTTCACTTGACTCCCACGATGTCGTCGGACGAGGCGCTCCGCGTGGTGCGACTGGAACGAGCGTGGTGTCACATTGCGGGTAAGCGCCTTCGTGTATTGTCCGCTCATACCGGCGAGGGCGGCGACGATGCCGCACCCGGGTCGCTCGTCTCCTTCGGCCCGCACGTTGGCCTGGCCGCGGCCGACGGTGTGCTCTGGCTCGACCGGGTTCAGTCCGAAGGGGGGCGACCGATGGAGGCTGCCGCGTGGCTGGCGGGTGCGCGTCTGGCGTCAGACGCGACCTGGTCGTAGGCGTAGGCTGGAGCGGTGACACAGATTGATCCCGGTCCCATTGGCTCCTTTCGCATAGCCCCCTCGATCTTGGCGGCCGACTTCGGTGTACTTGCGGCGCAGGTGCAATCGGTCGACGCGCAGACGGACTGGCTCCACGTTGACGTGATGGACGGCCATTTTGTGCCGAATATCTCCCTAGGGCCACCCGTCATTTCGTCACTCCGCCCCTACAGTGAGCGGTTCTTCGACTGCCACCTGATGATGACCGACCCAGGTCGCTACCTCGAGGCCTTCGCGAAGTCCGGCGCTGACGGTGTCTCGGTTCACGTTGAAGTGGGTGGCACCCAGCAACTCATTAGTGACGCTCGGGCTCTGGGCATGCGAGTTGGTCTGGTCGTGAATCCCGACACCCCGTATGACGCTGCTCTCCCATTCCTCGCCGACATCGACTACCTCATGATTATGAGCGTGCACCCGGGGTTCGGTGGCCAGAAGTTCATCGAGGACGCCTTAGAGAAGCTGCGTCGAGCTCGCCGCGATATTGACGAAGGTGGCCTGCAGTGTGACCTCGAAATTGACGGCGGTATTGACCTCCACACGGCACCGGAGGCCGCGGCGGCCGGCGCCAATGTGCTCGTCGCGGGGTCGGCGATTTTCGCCACGCCGGACCCACTCGCTGCGGCGCTGGCGATTCGTGAGGCCGCCCTCCGAGCCCGAGCGTGACCTCGCCGTTCGACACCGTGATGGCTGAGGTCATCGCCGAGGGCGAGAAGGCTCGACTGCATGCCCCGCCGAACCCCTGGGTTGGCGCCATAGTGCTCGACACCGAGGGCGTCGAGCGGGGCCGTGGCCACACGCAGGTTCCCGGTTCGTCCCACGCTGAAGTTGAGGCGCTGGCGCTCGCAAAAGACGGGGCTCGCGGCGGGACCTTGGTCGTCACCCTCGAGCCCTGCTGTCACGTGGGTCGTACTGGTCCGTGCGTGGAAGCCATTATTGAAGCGGGCATCGCCCACGTCGTCGTAGGCACACTTGACCCCGATCCTCGAGTTGCCGGCCAGGGTGTCTCGGCACTTCGCGACGCCGGCCTTACGGTGACCACCGGGGTGCTCATCGAAGAAGTTCGTGCCCAATTGGCGCCGTACTTGTGGCATCGGATCACCGGTCGTCCCTACGTTATTGCCAAAGTGGCCAGCACGCTCGACGGGGTCGTTGCCATGGCCGATGGTTCCTCTCAGTGGATAACGGGCGACGCCGCTCGTCACGACGGCCATCTCCTGCGGGCCCAGAGTCAAGCCATCATCGTGGGGGCGGGCACGGTGCGAAGTGACAATCCAGCCCTCACCGCTCGACTCGGCGACATTGTTCTGGAACCGCTGCGCGTCGTGCTGGGAAGCGCCCCCCTTGACGCGAAAGTGCGTCCGTGCCTGGAGCGAACGGGTTCACTACGCAACATTCTCGACGAACTGGGCGAGCTCGATGTTTTGCAGGTGCTGATTGAGGGTGGGCCCAGCACCGTCTCCGCGTTTCTCGAAGCGGAACTGGTGAACCACGTGGTTTGGTATCTCGCACCCGCTTTTGCGGGTGGCGACGGTACCACGGCGGCACTGCGGACGCTGTCGACCGGTACGCTGGCGCAACTCCGCCGGGCCCGCTTCAGCGGAGTGCGGCCCATTGGCGACGATATACGAGTAGATGTGGAGATCTAATGGCGATTGCCACGATTGAAGAAGCGATTGAGCAGTTGAAGCGCGGTGGCATGATCGTCGTCGTTGACGACGAGGACCGCGAGAATGAGGGTGACCTCATTATGGCCGCCGAGGACGTAACGGCCGACTCCATGGCCTTCTTCCTCGAGCACACCTCGGGCGTGTTCTGTTCTCCCCTCGAAGCCGCGCGCGCCGACGAGCTCGATTTACCGCTGATGGTCGTGGCGAACACCGAAGCGCAGCGCACCGCCTTCACGGTCACGGTGGACTACCGACACGGTACGACGACGGGTATTTCTGCCGCCGACCGCGCGGCAACGATTCGTGCGCTCATCGATCCGGCCACCAAGCCCACCGACCTGAACCGACCCGGCCACATTTTCCCGTTGCGCTACCGTGCCGGTGGCGTGCTCAAGCGAGCCGGTCATACGGAGGCCACAGTCGACCTCTGTCGTTTGGCGGGTAAGTACCCCTCCGGCGTGCTGTGTGAAATCGTGACGAAGGACAAGTCCGATATGGCACGCCTACCGGAGCTCGAAGCCTTCGCCGAAGAGCACGGGCTGCCACTCGTCACCATTGCCGACCTCATTCGCTACCGCCGTAAGCACGAGAAACTGGTTCGCCGAGTCGCGGAGGCCTCACTGCCAACGGTGCACGGCGAGTTCAATGCGGTGGTGTACGAAAGCGTGCTCGACGGTGAGCAGCACATGGCCCTCGTCTACGGCGACCTGAGTGCAGCGCACGACGTACTCGTCCGCGTGCACTCGGAATGCTTGACCGGTGACGCGCTGGGTTCGCTACGGTGCGACTGTGGACCCCAACTTCAGGCCGCCTTGGCCAAGGTCGCGGCCGAAGGAGCTGGCGTCATTGTCTACTTGCGCGGTCACGAGGGGCGAGGCATCGGACTGGGCCACAAGATTCGGGCCTACGCCCTGCAAGAGACCGGCGTCGACACCGTCGACGCCAACACCGAGTTGGGTCTGCCCGTTGACTCTCGCGAGTACGGCATCGGTGCGCAGATTCTGGTCGACCTCGGTGTCACGTCGATGCGCTTACTCACCAATAACCCAGCCAAGTACGGCGGCCTCGAGGGATTTGGACTGAACATTGTGGAGCGAGTGTCACTGGAGAGCACGCCGACCGCATTTAATATCGACTACCTGCGCACGAAACGCGAGCGTATGGGACACCTTCTGGAGGGCCTCGATGACATCGACGAATGAAACCGCATTTGACCCCACCACCGAGGTCTTGCTCGCTGAACGTGTGGGAACGTACCTGCGCGCGAGCGAAGATGGACGCGGCGTTCGCATTGGACTGGCCTGTGGTCGCTTCAATGGGGGTGTGACGACTCGCCTGCTCGACAGCGCCCTGGAGGCACTGCTGGAAAAGGGCGTTGAGCGTCGAGACATCGTGCTCGGCTGGGCGCCCGGTGCCTTTGAGCTGCCCCTTCTCGCGAAAGCCATGATTGATTCAGGTCGCGTTGACGCGGTGCTCACGTTGGGTGCCGTGATTCGTGGTGACACGGGCCATTACGACGTGGTGGCGGGGGAGTGTGCTCGCGGCGTCCAAGACGTCCAACTCGCGACAGGCACCCCCGTCATCTTTGGCGTGCTCACCACAAATACTGTGGATCAGGCACTGGAGCGCTCCATGCCCGATCACACGAACAAGGGCCGTGAAACAGCGCTTACCGCCCTCGAGATGGTCAACATCATCAAGCGCGGCCCTCTGGCCTGATGCTGAGTGGCGAGGTAACGGCGTTTGATGAGCGCCGCGGTGATGGGTGGTTGCGCATAGAAGACGGCACGACGGTCTACTTCCACTGCGTCGAAATTGCTGACGGCACGAGGTACATTGCGGTTGGGGCCAAAGTTGAAGCCCAGCGCCTCCTCGGCCACCTGGGTGCCGACGAAGCCGCGAGCGTTCGGGTGGTGAGCTAGGCCTGTTGCTGAGCGACCGTTCGGGCGAAGGCCTGTTGGGTTTCGGCCAGTGCGCCACGGTAGAGGGGCAGGTGTTCGCCGAGACGCTCCCCGCCGGCATCAAGCATGGCGACCAGCAAATCGATGACGAGCTGAGCACTCTCCACAGAGGGAGGAGTCGCGGCTAGGTGCACGGCAACCAGCTGCAGCAGGACAAAAATGTGGTTGCCCAGCACCTGCTCGACGGGCGTCGACTGCAGGTAGGCGATTTCTTCTGGGAGTTCGTTGGCTTCGGTCACCGCGCCACTGTATCGGGTGGGTGGGGTGTCCACATCGCGCTGGTCCTCGACGTTTTACCAAAAAGACACCCTGTCGTTTCGGTCTATTCTTTTGGTATCGACAAAATGACGCAGTCATCGTCTGGTGTTTTTATCCTGGCGGCTCGAAGGAAAACCACGGCCTCACGCCACTCAGGGTCGTTTCAATCAAAGGACGTCGATGCCGTTCCGTGGCCACGCAAAACCTAGTCTTGTCGGCGCGTCGACCGCGCTCGCTGCGGTCGTCATCACCCTTCTGACCTTGTTGTCGATGGTGCTGAGTACGCCCGCCCAGGCGATCGGTGGGCCGCACATGACGTTGGTCTTTACCAACCCCAGTTCGGTGACGCTCCCGCTCGTCGACAGCCGAGGCGACCTCGTCAGTGGTGGAGGCATGACTATTGACTGGGGTGACGGGACGACCTCGTCGTTGCCAACGCACCACTACGCGCAGGCCGGAACCTACACCGTCGACGTCAGCGCATCCGCCAACGTCGTCGGATTCGGTCAACGATTTGCCGCTCCTCTGACAACCCTGACCGCCGTCACGAGTTGGTCGGGTGGATGGACGAGCTTCGCGTACGCCTTCAATGGGGCAAGCTCATTGACCACAGTGCCCACAAGCCTGCCTGCGTCGGTGACCACGCTGGACGACATGTTCCAGGGCGCGACCAGTTTTAATCAGCCCCTGTCGACATGGCAGACCTCGCACGTCACGTCGATGAGCGGTACGTTCTCAGGGGCCACGGCCTTCAATCAACCGTTGGCAACATGGGACACCAGCGCGGTGACCGATATGAGCTACCTCTTTGACGGCGCTACGACGTTCGACAGCTCACTGTTTACGGCGACGCCGAACGTGACCTCCATGACTTTCATGTTCGCCGGTGATGCAGCGTTCAATCAGAACATCGGGGGCTGGGACACCGCCAGCGTGACGGACATGAGCTACATGTTCCAGAACGCGTCAAGTTTTGATCAGCCGCTCGACGGATGGAACGTGTCGGCCGTCACCAACATGAATGGCATGTTTCAGTTCGCCCCGTCGTTTGACCAACCAGTTAATGATTGGACGACGACGTCGCTAGCGTCGATGGACTACCTCTTTCAGCAGGACTCGGCCTTCAATCAACCGGTTGATCACTGGAACACCTCTTCGGTGACCAGCATGATTGCAACGTTCTCGGGGGATACTGCCTTCAATCAACCACTCGGTTCATGGGACACGTCCAAGGTCACGTCGATGAATGGAATGTTTGCCAACGACACCTCGTTCAATTCGCCTCTTGATGCATGGTCCACTGGCGCGGTTGTCGACATGGGCTACATGTTCCTCGGCGCAAGTTCCTTCGACCAGTCCCTCAATGACTGGTCAACGTCGGCGGTGCAGACCACTTCGGGCATGTTCGAGTTAGCGAGCAGTTTTAATCAACCCCTGAATCGATGGGATATGTCCGCCGTGGCGACGATGGCGGCAATGTTCCTTGGCGATACCGCATTCAACTCGCCGCTCTTCACGTCGACCCAGAACGTCACCGATATGAGTGGCATGTTCCAGGGGGCGACGGCATTCGACCAGTCAGTAGCAACATTGGCGACGGATCATGTCACGACGCTGAGCGGTATGTTCGCTGGCGCGACGATGTTCAACGCGCCGCTGTTCAGTAACGTATCGAATGTCACCTCGATGTCGTACGTATTTGCGGGCGCGACGTCGTTCGACCAGCCACTCGGCAACTGGGATACGTCGCAGGTGACCGATATGAGTTACGCGTTCGAGTACGCCAGTGCATTTGACCAGCCACTGGCTTCATGGAACGTCACCAATGTGACCACGCTGGATGGCGCCTTCAGTTACGCCACCTCGTTCAACCAGCCCCTGAATACCTGGCAGGTCTCGAACGTGGTGCATATGAGCTACCTCTTTCAGGGGGCGAGTGCGTTCAACCAACCTCTCGATTCATGGAACACCGCCTCGGTACTGGATATGAGTGCCATGTTTGCGTCAGCCACGTCCTTCAATCAGCCGCTGGATGCCTGGAACACGGCGAACGTCACCGACATGAGCTACCTCTTTCAGGGGGCATCGGTCTTCGCTCAGAACATTGCGGGCTGGCGGGTCACGGCGGGTACGGACGTCACCGACCGCTGTCAGGGCGTGATTACGTGCAATCAACGGGCCCTGGATTTCCGCCTTTCGGGCGCACCCCTCGGCGGCTTCGTGAATGCCTACGGCGTCACACTGGTTATTCCTCAGGGGGCTCCCGCCCCCACGGGCACCGCCACCATCAGTGACAATGGCGTGCCTGTGTGTTCGACGTCACAGTGGCGAGACGGTGGGCCTTCGGGGAGCGGGGGAGAGGCCTTCACCGCACAGTGCACGGACCTGAACACCGAGGCGGCCGGTGACCTCATCGTCGCGTCCTACCAAGGTGGTGGCAACCAAGACCCCACCAGCCCTTTGAACTATGGCACGGATTATGGCGTGGCGTCGGCGCCTTCGCTTCTCATCCCGCAAGTAACGCTCTACGTGGTGCCGGACGCGCAGGCCATCAGTTACGGGGATGCGGCGCCCAACTACACCTTTTCGTACCACTTGAATGCACCAACCGGCCCGCTGCTCAGTACTTCGGTGCTGTCCGAGCCTTTTTGTCAATCCAATTACGACGGTACGTGGAACGCCGGCACATACGCCACGGCGATCTCGTGCAGTGGTGGATATGACACAAACTTTGTGTTTGACACCAGTGCCACGGCGCCACTGACCATTGCCCCGATCCTGCTGTACGTGGTACCCGACGCACAAAGCGTGAACTATGGCGACCCCGTGCCCGCGTACACCTATAACTTCTTCACGGGCTCTCCAACGGGGAGTCCCGCCTCGGTGTCGTTGGCGGTAAATCCCACGTGCTCATCGTCCTACGGCCCCAGCACCAACGTGCCCGATGCGCCTCTGACGATTTCGTGTGCACCGGGGCACGACCCGAATTACCTCTTCGACGTGTCCACCACCGCTCAGCTCGTCATCAGCCCCGACACGGTGGTCGTTGTGCCCGACGATCAGGCCATGACCTATGGTGACGCCATCCCGACCTACACGTTCAGTTACCACCTGTCCACCAGTGACGGGGCCCTTCTCGCTCTCACCCCCGCATCGGTCCCCGTCTGCTCCTCGTCGTACACCTCGTCAACCAGCGTGGCCTCGGCGCCCTTGTTGATCACCTGTTCGGGTGGACGCGACCCTAACTACGTTTTTGATACGTCGGTGGCGGCGCAGTTGAGCATTGTTCAGGCGCAGCCATCAGTGTCGATTGTCTCAGTGAATAAGGGTGCAACCTTCGGTACCAGTTACGACGTGCGATACCTCTTGACGCCCGGCGACGTTGGCAACGTGACGTTGACATCCTCAAATCCCTCCTGTGAGGTAAGCGGACTGCGTGTGACCTTTTCGTCGGGCACCGGTGTGTGCGTACTCACCGTCGCCGTGGAGAGCGACGTCAATTTCCTGAGCACCGAGGTGACTCAGCAGCTCACCTTGAACAAAGTGACGCTCATTGTGACTCCCGCCGCTCTCACCATCCCAGCGCTCAGCGTGGCGCCGGCCTACGGCTTTTCCTACCACCTCGGTTCGGTCGCTGGCCCGGTGGTGTCACCACCGATTGCCAGTCCGCCAGTCTGCACGAGCTCCTTCACATCGACCACACCGGCAACGGCTTCTCCCGTTTTGATTACGTGCACGCAAGGGGCTGACCTCAACTACGCCTTTGATGTCAGTGCGACCAGCACACTCACCATCACCCGAATCGCACCTGCACCGCTGGTGATCACTTCGGTTACCAGTGGTGTGGCCGGCACGCCACTGACGCTTAGCGCGAGCGGAGGATCAGGCACCGTGACCACCACCTTTGGCGTCGTCGGTAAGGGCTGCGCCGTCGTGGCCGGTCAATTGACCGCCTCGGGTGCTGCTGACTGCGTCGTGACGGCACGCACTGCCGAGACGGGATACTACGAGTCGGCTTCCTCCGCGCCGCTGACTGTTCACTTCGCCTGGGCTCAGCAGTCGCCGTTGACGATTACGTCGACCGTGACCGCCGTGGCGGGAAACCCGGTTACCGTGACCGCGAGTGGGGGCTCTGGTGTGCGGGCACTGGTGTTCCACGCAACGGGAGTCGGCTGTGTACTCACGGGTACGACCCTCACCGCCACCACGGGAACCTCGTGTGTTCTCACGGCGGTCAACCCGGGCAACGGTATCTACTCGAGCGTCACGTCACCCCCGGTCGCGGTGACATTCACGTACGCCACTCAATCCGCGGTAAGCCTGACGTCACCGACGGTCGCGGTCGTGGGGACGCCACTCACGCTCACCGCTACTGGAGGAAAGGGCATCAAGGCGTACCACTTCGCGGTTACGAGCGGCACCTGCGCGATACGAGGCGGCGTGCTCATGTCGTCACACACCGGCACCTGTGTCGTCACCGCAACGAACGCCGGTAGCGGCATCTATGCCCCGATGCAGTCGCTCCCAGTGACCATTACCGTCGCCCCCGCGAACAGCCACTCGCTCTACGTCCTCTTCGCGCCGGCGGCCACCACACTGACTTTGTCCGACCAGGCCTCACTGCAGCGCTTCGCCACCGCCCTCATCAAGGCGAAGGCGACCAGCGTCTCGGTCACCGGCTACATCAACGCTGGGGACGGGGCGTTCGCCTCCCAGCGCGCTCAGGCAACCGCGACCTACCTCGCGGGCCTCGTGAAGAACGCGGGCGCGTCGATTACGGTCAACGTCGCGACGGCGCCGGCACAACTCAAGTACGCCTTCGGTCTCAATGCCGTGTTCGTGACGGCGTGAGGTGCCTGATGATGAAGGATGCATCTCGATGGGCCGGCAATTCAAACGTGACGGATCAAGGGCGGAGGGTCCGATGAGTGCGCGACGGCGACTGGTCCACCGAATTCGGATCGCCATGGCGGGAGCGTTGCTCGCCCCGCTGGTCATGGCCGCGGTGCTGCTCGGCGCCAGTTACATGTCCATTCCGGCGGGTGCGGTGACGGCCGCCGGTTCGTTGCTCCACGTGCGGACCACCATCGAGGTCGGCGGGGTGTCCGTCGCGCACGACACGGGCGGCACGCTGTTTGTCGTTCCCGACAACCAGGTGCTCACGTACGGAGACGCGCTGCCCGACTACACCTTCACCCTGCACAGTGGTGCCGCAAATGGCCCCGCGGTGTCGCCGACTCTCGCCACGCCGCCCGTGTGCAGTTCACCATACGACGGGTCGTGGAGTGTCGGGTCTTACCCCACGGCAATCAGTTGCTCTGGTGGCAGCGACCCCGCCTACAGCTTCGATACCACCTCGACGGCCGGAATCACAATCAACCAGGCCACGCTGTACGTGGTGCCCGATGCCCTTGTAGTCAGGGCGCACCAGCCGGCACCCCCCTTCACCTTTAGTTTTCATCTCGGATCGCCGAGTGGTCCGGTTATCCCCGTGGACGTTGCGACCCCGCCAACGTGCTCGGCACCGTACGCCACAACGCTCACACAGAAATCCCCGCCGGTCGTGATCACCTGTTCGGGTGGGGCTGACCCGAACTACGCCTTCGATACGTCAAGTTCGGCACCCCTGACTATCGGTGCTCCCATTTTGAAGCCGCAAGCCCCCCTGGTGGTGACGCCGCCGTCGACGGGTATTGCCGGCATTGGTGACGCGCTGGTTGTCAAGGGCGGTTCGGGTTCGCACCGTGTCGTGCTGCAGACCAGCACCCCCGAGTGCGCCATCAAAGATGGGCAAGTGGTGTACCTCGGCGCGAAATCGGTAGCGACGTGCGTGGTCACCGCTACCAACCCTCAAAATGGTGACTACAAAGCTGCCACCTCGAAGCCCTTCACTGTGACTATTGGATCGCTGGCGGGCCTTCAGGGGCAGCACGTGACAACGAGGTTTTGTGGCCCGCCGGGTGTGTCGATTATTGGCTGTCGCGTGACACTGACCATCACGGGTTTCCCCGGTCAATTACCGCTGTCGGCCTGGGTCGATGGACTGGTGGGGTCACCGGTAGCGGCGACCACCGACGGTAGCGGTACCGCCACCATTTCTCTGGTGCTCCCGTCGTCACTCATGACGGGCGAGCACGTGGTCTCGGTTGGCCTCATCAGCGGCGACCACACCAGCGTGGGTGGCAGTGAACAGTTCTCGGTGGTGAGCGGGCAAGTGCTGGGTCACATTGGGCCACCGCCATCCGGTCCACTTGGTCAATTTGTGCAGTACCTGCCAAGTCAACACCGAAAGGAAATTTTGGCGACGGCCGTCGGTACGGTTGCGGCGGTTGGTGCGGCGGCGGGGGCCATGGGTGGCGCTGGAGGAGGATCGTCGGGAGGCGGCACTGGCTCGTCGGAAGGTGGCGTCAGTGGAGAAACTGGCAACCTCGCGCACTCGTCGATTGCGAGTTACATCCAACACCGGGCCATCAAGGTTGAGGCCGAGGCGGCTCTCTTCGCGCCAGCAGTGATGATTCCATCCCAGCGCGCTCCGGGAAGAATTGCGTATTTTTCGCCCATGATCGGGCGGATATCCGTTGATGGGGAATACCTTCGAGCCTTCACGGGGCACGTCTGGCTTTCTCTGCTCGCCCTGGCTGCCGCACTCGGGGTCACCAGTGCGGTCAGCACCCACTTTGACGCCATTCCTCCGACCACAGTTCTGTTTGGGCTCATTTTGGCTCTCGGTATTTTGGACGCATGGTTCGGTTTCACCTCGGGCCTCACATTCATTTTGCTTGCGGCCGCCACCGGACATATTCGCTCGTTCAGCGAGATTCGCCTCGCCGCTGGCATCATGCTGGTCTGGTTCACTATCCCTCTGGCGGCCGGCACGGTCCGACCCTTACGCCGATACTTCCAGCGGACGCTCGACGGTATCTGGAATCACGCGGCGGACGTGGTTGTGGCCGGTCTCTTCGGTGCGTGGGTCACCGAAAAGCTCATCTCGAACTTGTCGAGCGTGAGTGGCGTCGAACTACCAATTGTCAAAGAGAAGTACCTCATGGCCCTTGTGTCGTTGGTGGTCATCACGGTGCGTATCGTGCTGGAGTCGTACGTCTTGATGTGGCTCCCTGATCGGCTGGCGGCCATGCATCATCAAGGTGTCCTGCGCGCCCCAGCGTGGCAGCAGCTCCTTTCGCTGACGCTGCAGATGGGGCTCCTGTTGTTCTTTGCCCAAGCACTACTCGGTACGTCGTGGGCCTTGTTCGTCGGCACGGCCATCTACTTCTCCCCACTCCTCCCGAAGCCGTTTGCGCATAGATTGCCGAAGAGCCGTCGGATAGCCAAGTTGGTGCCGGTACCGGTCTTTAAGTACTCAACGGTAGTTCTCATCGGCGCAGCGATCTCGATCGTGCTGCAACTAACAGTGCACTCAACCTCGACGCTGGAGAGGGTGGCCTTTATCGTGTTACCACTTCCCACGGTGTTCTTTTGGCACATTAACTTGTGGGCGGCACCAAAATCTTCGGTGGACGCGGGTGCACCGGTGTCCCGATGGCGCCAATCACCGTGGCTATTACGCATCGGCGGGACGCTACTGTTCGCCAGTGCCGTTTTCGTTGTGCTGAACCACGTTGGTGCCTAGCGAGTCAGCGGAGGCCCTCGGCATGGCGGGAGGGGGCAATCTCTGCTAGCCTTGCGAGGCAGTTCACAGCAAGTGAGGTTGTCTAACAACTTCCACCTGCGCACAGTTAGGTGCGGCGGGTTCACAGGTCTTTATCGCCTCGCTTGCCGTGGCGACGTCAACGTGACGTCGCGGAGAGCAAGGAGTCGGTTATCGCAACAGTGCCTGGAGACCACCGCGTCAATGAACGCATTCGGGTTGAGACCGTTCGCCTGATTGACCACGAGGGCAATCAGCGCGGCGTGACGACGAGCAAAGAGGCCCTCGCCCTTGCTCGGAGCCTGGACTTGGACCTCGTGGAAATCGCGCCGACGGCGCAACCACCGGTCTGTCGAATCATGGACTACGGAAAGTTCAAGTTCGACGAAGCCCAGAAGGCCAAGGAATCTCGCCGGAAGACGCAGAATGTCGGCGTCAAGGAAATGAAGTACCGTCCGAAAATCGGCCCCGGTGACTTCGATACCAAGACCCGTCTGGTCGAAAAGTTCTTGACCGAAGGTCACAAGGTGAAGGTCACCATCATGTTCCGTGGACGCGAATCGGCTCACCCCGAGTTGGGTAAGAAGATTCTCGACCGCCTCGTCGAGCGCTTGGCTGACGTCGCGAAGGTCGAATCGGCCGCGAAGCTCGATGGTCGCAACATGATCATGGTCTTAGGCCCGGACAAGAAGTCCAAGCCCAAGGCCGACGCAGTAAAGGAAAAGACTGAAGTGCCCACAGAGACGGCGCCAACTGTGTTGGCCGCCGAGACACAAGAGGAGAGCAATAATGCCAAAGATGAAGACTGACAGTGGTGCGAAGAAGCGCATCAAAATCACGGGATCGGGACGCCTCCGTCGTCGTAAGGCCTTCCGTGGCCACTTGATGGAAACGAAGAGTTCGGTTCGCACGCGCCGTTTGGGCCGCGAAGCCGACATCTCACCCGGCATTGAGAAGAACATCAAGCGGATGCTTGGTCTCTAGGAACTATAGGAAAGAGGAACCACCATGGCACGTGTCAAGCGCGGCGTAAACGCCAAGAAGCACCACAAGGCAGTACTCGAACAGGCCAAGGGCTACTACGGTGACCGTAGTCGTACCTTCCGTGCCGCAAACCAGGCCGTCCAGCACGCTGGCGTGTACGCATTCCGCGACCGTCGCGCACGCAAGGGCGACATGCGCCGTCTCTGGATCCAGCGCATCAATGCCGGTACCCGTCTGCACGGCATGAGCTACAGCCGCTTCATTGCCGGTCTGAACGCCGCCGGTATTGAGGTCGACCGTCGCATGCTCAGCGACCTGGCCATTAACGATGCGGCCGCCTTCGGCGCCATTGTGGCCCAGGCCGCAGCGGCCCTGGCCGACAAGTAGGTCAGTATCACTATCGAATCGCTGGGGCCGACGCACGAACGAGTGCGCCGGCTCCGGCGTTTAACGATGAAGCGCTCCGAGCGCTGGGAAGAGGGCGCGTGCGTCCTCGAAGGTCCCGACTTGATTGACGCCGCGCTCGAGGCTGGCTTCGAGGTCGAAGCGGTCTACATGGAGAAGCGGGCGCTCGGGAACGCCGATTGCAGCGCGTCCATCGAACGCGCGCAGCTCGCGGGTGTTCGCGTCTTCCAGCTCGACGAAGGCACCCTTTTCAAGGTGGCCGATACCAAATCGCCTCAGCCCGTCCTCGCGACGGCTCGCTTCGCCGTAGCAACGTTGGATGATGTCCCGACGGACCGCGCCATCCTGGTCCTCGACCAGATTCGCGACCCGGGGAACGCCGGCACCATGATTCGTAGCGCCGACGCCGCGGGCGTGGGTGCCGTCATTTTCACTGGCGACAGCGTGGATCCCTTTAATCCCAAGACCCTCCGTTCGTCGGCGGGCTCGGTATTTCACCTGCCCCTCGTCGTCGGCCCTTCGTTGGCTGACGTGACGGCGGCGTTGCGGGCCAAGGGCGTAGCGTCATACGCCTCCGTGGTCCGTGGCGGGACCGACTTTCGTTCCTTACCGCTGGGCGGTGGCTGCGCCATTGTGATCGGCAACGAGTCGTCGGGTCTTGATGAGGCGGCTATTGCGCTCTGCGACGCCCCTCTTTCCATTCCGATGGCGGGGCGAAGTGAGTCGCTCAATGCCGGCGTGGCGGCCTCCTTGGTCCTCTTCGAGGCTCTTCACCAACGCGGCACCACGAAGGGCTAGCCAGCATCTAGCCTTAAGGCGATATGACTGCGTCCCCCCTCGATAACCTCAGCGAGCAAACGGCCGAACTACTCGCCACCGTCGCCGCATTCGACAGCCTGGAACAGCTGCTGGAGGGTGAACCCTTCGTCACTGGGAAGCGCTCCATCCTTTCGGCACTTCAAAAGTCGCTCGGCCAGTTGGCCCCGGAGGAGCGCAAGGACGCCGGCGCACTGCTGCAAGACGCGCGGCGCCGTGTGGAGACAGCGCTGGACGAGCGTCGAGCCACGCTGACGGCCGAGGCCCGCGCGGTCGCCCTCGAGGCGGATCGTCTCGATCTCGGTGACGTGGTGGTCTCCCAAGTTCGCGTGCCCTACACGCCGGGGCACCCGGGCATCGTGGCGGCCACTCAGCGGCAGCTCGAGGACGTCTTTATTGGCATGGGCTTCACGGTGGCCGACGGCCCCGAAGTCGAGAGCGATTGGTACAACTTCGAAGCACTCAATATTCCGCCGGCGCATCCCTCGCGGGGTATGTGGGACACGTTTTACGTCGACCTCGGCGAGCCGGAAACAGTCGTCCTGCGCACGCACACCTCGCCGACGCAGATTCACCTGATGGAGGCGGCGGTGGCCACCGGCACCTTGCCAATCCACTCGGTGATGCCGGGCCGTTGTTACCGCCGCGACACGCCCGACGCTCGCCACCTCGCCGCCTTTCACCAAATTGAGGGACTCGTGGTCGATCGTGGCATCACCTTCGCTGACCTGGCTGGCGTTATCGATACCTTCACGCGGGCCTACTTCGGCGCCGACATTCAGTCTCGTCTGCGACCCGCGTTCTTCCCGTTCACGGAGCCGTCGGCTGAATTCGAAATTACCTGCACCTTGTGTCGCGGTGAGGGGTGTCGTACCTGTTCTCAGACCGGTTGGATTGAACTCGGCGGGTGCGGCATGCTCGACCCCGCCGTGCTGGAGGCGGTGGGCATCGACGGCGACGAATGGAGCGGCTTCGCCTTCGGCTTCGGTATTGACCGGTGCGCCCAAATGCGCCACCAAATCGCAGATATGCGTGCCCTCATTGAAAATGATGTTCGATTCCTAAGGCAGTTCTCGTGAAGATCCCTCTCTCCTGGTTACGTGAATTCGTTACGTTGCCCGCATCACTCACCGACCTCATTGCCACGATGGACGATCTGGGCCTCGTTGTTGAGGGGGTTGAGCACGTCGGCGAAGGGCTCGAGGACGTCATCGTGGCCCGTATTGATGCCATCGCGCCCATCGAGGGGGCCGATCGCGTTCGCCTCGTGACGGTCGACGCTGGCAACGGTCCACTCGACATTGTCTGTGGCGCGACGAATTTTGCCTTGGGTAACCACGTGCCCCTCGCACCGGTGGGTGCGGTGTTGCCGGGCGGCTTCGCTATCGCCGAGCGCAAGATGCGTGGCGTGACCAGCAACGGCATGCTCTGTTCGTCCCGCGAGCTCAACTTGAGTGAAGATCACGCCGGCCTGATGATCCTGGACGATCTCGTGACGCCCGTCGTCGGGCAAAAACTGACCGAGGCGCTGGGCATTGCTGCCGACGTTGTGCTCGACATCTCAATTGAGGGCAACCGACCTGACGCCTGGTCCATTGTCGGCGTGGCTCGCGACCTGGCTGCTCGTTTCGGCACGCCGCTGTGCCTACCTGAGCCAGTCACGCCCAATGGGGCGACGGCCACGAGCAGCGTCGCTTCAGCATTTCTTGACGCACCCTCACTCTGCGGTCGACTCACGGTCTCGGTGCTGGAAAATGTCGTCGTGGGGCCGTCGCCCGCCCACCTGGCGCAACGCCTGACCATGGCGGGTATGAGGCCAATTTCGAATGTCGTTGACGCCTCGAATCTGGTGATGCTCGAACTCGGCCAACCCACACACCCGTATGACGCCAAGCGGGTCGTTGGTCGCACAGTGGGCGTGCGAGCGGCTCGGGTGGGCGAGTCCCTCGAAACGCTCGATGGCGTGGTACGAACGCTCGCGCAGCCCGGGCGAGGCCTTGGCGACGCTGGTGAGGACTGCGTCATCGTTGACGGCACGGACACGGTGATTGGTCTGGCCGGCGTTATGGGCGGTGCCAGTTCGGAAATTAGTGACACCACGACGACGGTATTGATCGAGGCGGCCTATTTTGACCCGATGACCATTGCTCGCACGTCGAAGCGACACGGCCTTCGCTCGGAAGCGTCGAACCGGTTTGAGCGCGGGGTTGACCCGACGTTGGCGCTCTACGCCGTCGGGCGCTTCGTCGAGCTTCTACGCGAGAGTGCTCCTGATGTCGTGTGGCTGACGGAGCCACTTGATGTGATGGGTGACGTGCCAACGCCTCCCACTATCACCCTTCGAGACGGCGATGTCGAACGGGCTCTGGGCGTCGCTATTGACGAGGCCGAGGTGCGAGGAATCTTGACCGCTCTCGAATTCTCGGTTGCCGCCGGATCGCCTCTCGTGGTAACGCCGCCGGCGCGCCGTCTCGACGTACGCAGCGGGGCAGCCGGACGGGCCGACGTGATCGAGGAGATTGCTCGTCTGTACTCGTATAACCGACTTCCTCGTCGGACGCCAACGTGGCCGCAGCCCGGTGGTCTCAGCACTCGGCAAAAGATTCGTCGCCGCCTCCGTGACGCACTGGTCGACCTCGGCATGAGTGAAGCCTGGACGCCGTCACTGGTCAGCGATGCTGACTTCGACGTGCTGCACCCGGGGGTGGCACGGGTCCGAATCACGAACCCGTTAGCGTCCGAAGAGTCGGTACTGCGAACCACGTTGCTCACCGGATTGGTGCAGGCCTGGGCCCGTAACGCTGAGCGCGGACTGGGTGATGCTGTTCTGGGCGAACTCGGGACGGTGTTCACGCACCCCGAAGTGTCTCCGGCGCCTCGCCAAACCCGCGGTGGCGCGCAGGGCTCGGTTGCCCTGACCCTGCCGAATGAGAACGAGCGAGCCACGGTGGTCCTCGCCCGCGTCGATGACAGCGCACTGACGGCGGTGGCCTATTGGCACGCGCTCGCGGCGCGACTCGGTCTCAGCGGCATTGTGGTGCGATCACAGGCAGCGCCGGCCGGATTCCATCCGACGCGAGCGGGTGCGCTCACGACGGCGGAAGGCGCCGTGGTGGGGTACGTCGGTGAAGTTGACGCGCGAGTGGTCGAAGCGGTGGCGAATGTCCCGGTACGCCGTCTCGGTGTGCTCGACCTGGATCTTGACGTGCTCTTTGACGTGGTCGCACACGCGACGAGTGATCAGCGAGTCACCGTGCCGAGCCGGTACCCGTCGGCGTCGCTCGACTTGGCCTTTGTGGCACCCGACGCCCTCCACGCCGCTGATCTCGCGGCATTGCTGCGACAGTCAAGTGACGTCGTCGAGAACATTGAGCTGTTTGACGTCTATCGGGGTGAGCATCTCCCGACGGGGACGCGATCACTGGCCTACGCCCTCCGCTTGGGGGCGACAGATCGAACGCTGAGTGAATCGGAACTGGCGGCGGTACGGACACAGCTGATCGCCGCCGCGGCCACACTCGGCGCCGAGTTGCGGAGTTAGCGGACCAGTGGTCGACTTCGTACCGCTGCCCGCGCAGGGGCGACGTTACGCCGTCGCGAGTCGGGTTCGCCTCAGTGACGTCAACCCGCAGGGCCTCCTTCGCCTCGATGGAGTCGCACGAACATTGCAAGACGCCGCCACTGACGACTGGAGCGATTGCGGGATTGTCACCGAGCACATGTGGGTGGCGCGGCGGACGCTCTTCCGTCACGTCGGAACCTATTGGCCGCACTACGAAGATGATCTGGAAGCGACGACGTGGTGTGCGGGCACCGGAGCAGCGTGTGCGGAGCGCCGGACGACGGTGACGGTCAACGGCGCTGTGGTGTTCGAGGGAGCGTCACTCTGGGTGCCGATTGACCAACGGGGCTTCCCGCAGCGGATTCCCGGTCAGTTTCACGACATCTTTGGCGAAGCGATGGGTGGGCGGACGGTCTCGGGTCGGGTGACGCACACGACCCCACCAGCCGACGCCCAGTTGGCCCCCTACGTGGTTCGCTACGCCGACTTAGACATCAACGGCCACGTGAATAACGCGGCCGTCTGGCAGGCTTTCGCCAACGTCACGCCGGTCCCGGTTTCGTACGCCGAGGTGGTGCACCGAGGCCCGGTGGAAATCGATCACGACGTCACCCTCGCCGTCAGCGGTCTCGAGGCGTGGCTTCTGGTGGATGGCGACGTGCGCGTTAGCGCCCGGTTTGAGGTGCCGTAGTCGTCGCGAGATAGGAACCGGCGACGATCAAGGGGAAGCCCATGATGATGCCGAGCGTGAGCGGTTCGCGGAGGAAGATGATGCCGAGCGCTACCGCGATGCCCGTGTTCGCGTACACGACGACGAGGGAGCGACTTGAGCCAATGTCTTTGATGAGGGCGAAGAACACGAGAAAAGCGGTCGCCGTGCAAAACACCGACAAGGTCGCGACACTGAGCCACGTCTCTGTGGCCAGGTGGTGTGGCCAGTGGGTGGCGGCGTAGGGAAGCCAGCCCAGTGCAACCATTGCGGTGGCGCCGCAGACGACAGCGGGGCCGGGCACCTGACTAAGTTTCGTGGAGAGCACAAGGGGCCCAATGGCGTAACCCAGGCACACAATGCCCATGACGACAATCCACGGTCCGGAGCCGTGACCCACGTCGAGACCGACAAGCAGCGCAACGCCGGCGGCGCCGATGAGTAGACCCGTGAGTCGTTTGAGGTGTAACGGCTCATGCGCACTGGTGTAGCGAGCGAAGACGATCGACACCAAGGGCACGCCGCAGATAATGAGGCTCGTCAAGGACGATGTGATGTGGCGTTCGGCGGTGCCCATGAAGAACCACGGCACGCCAAACTCCACGACGCCAAAGACCAGAATCCACCAAGCATTTTCAATGATCAGACGAAACTGACGTCGGTGGATCACCAGGGGGAGAAGAAGAAGTGCGGCTGGTGCGGTACGACCGAACACCAAGATGCCTGGGGTGATTTCTCGCACGGCTACACGAATGAGGAGATAGGGGATGCCCCACAACACCGCCATGGCGGCAAACAGAATCCAGCTGCGTTTTGTCACCCGTCCAGCCTAGTCAGTGGGGGTTGCGTTTTTCCTTTATTCTGTGCATAAAATAGCAAGATGCGAATTGCGATTGTGGGCGCGTCCGGCTACGCCGGACTGGAATTAGTCCGGCTGCTCGGTGAACACCCCGAGGCCGAGATTGTCATGGTGACGGGGGAATCCAGTGCCGGACGGCGTGTGGCGACGCACGCCCCTTCTCTGGTCGGCGTGGTCGGTGATCTCACGTTTTCACCGACAACGGCCGTTCACGACGCCGAGGTCGACACGGTGTTCTTGGCCCTTCCTCACGGACAAAGTCAGTCGCTCGTGCCCGCACTCCGCCAACGTGGTGTCTCGGTGGTTGACCTAGGGGCCGATTTCCGACTTCGCGATTCGCAGGACTACGTGACCTGGTACGGCGAGTCACACCACGCGCCGTCATTACTGACGCAGGCGGTGTACGGGTTGGTGGAGCGTCACCGAGCTGAGTTGGCGGGTGCAGCGCTCATTGCGGTACCTGGCTGTTACCCCACGGCGACCAGTCTCGCCATGGGGCCTTTCATCGATGCCAACCTGATTGACCGTCACTCGTTGGTGGTCAATGCGTTGAGCGGCGTCTCGGGCGCTGGGCGCAGTCCGAGCGAGCGGTTGCACTTCCCTCGCATGGTTGGCAATGCCGAGGCCTACGGCATGACGAGTCACCGGCACACGGTCGAAATGCAACGAGAACTTGGCGCCACCGTCCTCTTTACGCCCCACTTGATTCCGGTAAGTCGTGGCATGCTGGTCACCGCCTATGGCCGAGTGACCAGTGACGTGACCACCGACATCGCCTTGGACCACCTTCGCGCAACCTACGCCAACGACCCTTTTGTGGTCGTGGTCGACGAGCCGCCAGCGTTGAAGGACGCGGTGGGGTCGAACCTGTGCTTCGTGAGCGCGCGGGTGGACGCCCGCACCGGATGGCTCATTGGGCTGAGCGCCATCGACAATTTGGTCAAGGGCGCCGCTGGTCAAGCGATTCAGGCCTGGAATGTCGCCAATGGATTTGACGAGGTCACTGGGCTGCCCCGTACCGGCGTGACGCCATGAGTACCTACGTCATCAAAATTGGGGGGCACGCCCTCACGGACCTCTCGGCCGAAAGCCGGGCGCTCTCGACGCTCGCCCACGACATCAAGGCGCTTCAGCAGCAGGGGGATCACGTCGTCGTCGTGCACGGTGGGGGGCCGATGATTGCGTCCCTTCTGAATGCCGTGGGCGAGACGAGCACCTTTGTTGATGGCCTGCGGGTCACCACTCCCTCGGTGATGCAGTACGTCGACATGGCCCTCGCGCACGTCAATCGCTCCCTCGTCTCGCGCTTGGGTCAGAACGGTCTCGCGGCCGTCGGTGTGTCAGGGGTTGATGCAGCGACGTTGACGGCTGCCGCAGTAGGCGGACCACTGCAGCGAGTGGGAACGCGGCCACGCGTGGCAGCGGACTTGCTTACGCACTTGTGGCGTGGTGGGTTTGTGCCCGTTGTCTCGCCGGTGGCGAATGATGATGCGTGGGAGCGGGTCAATTGCAACGCCGACACTACGGCGGGTGCTCTTGCGGGTGCGCTCGGCGCTGATGCCCTCCTTCTCTTGAGCGACATTGACCAGGTTCGGGCCGACGTTGCCGACGAAGCATCGGGACTCAGTTCGGTCACCATTGCCGACATCCAAGCGCTCATGGCGTCGGGCGCGGCGGCGGGGGGTATGCGGCCAAAGCTGCAGGCTGCGGTCGACGCTATCGAAGCGGGGGCCAAGCGAGTGTGGCTCGCCAACGGCACGCGCGAACACTGTGTGCGAGACCTCCTCGCGCATCAACTACCAACGACGGAGATACGTCCCTAATGCGACACCTGATTTCGATTAGTGGGGTCACCAATGACGACCTCGCCACGATCTACGACCGAGCGCTTGCCCCGCTCGACGACACACTGCTCAGCGGGCAGGGGGTGGCCCTCGTCTTTGAGCTCGCGAGTCTGCGCACCCGCGCCTCGAGCGCCACGGCGGTGCATGAACTCGGCGGCTACGCGACCTTTTTTAGTGACGCCGAAATCGGTCTCGGGAAACGTGAGTCGGTGGCGGACGTGGCTCGTACATTGAGTGAGCTTTTCGCAATTTGCGCCCTTCGCGTCCGCTCGCACGACGTATTTGCAGCAATGCGTAGCGCGACCCACGACCGCATGGCGTTGATTAACCTGCTCAGTCCGGGGGCGCACCCCACACAGGCCATTGCGGACGTGCTGACGCTGGCCGAACACTTCGGTGATGGCGATGTCGCCTCGTTGCGAGGCAAGACAGTGGCCTACGTCGGAGACGCCACCAACGTCACGCGCTCACTCGCGGTGGCACTCGCCCGAGTGGGTGCCACCGTGCACATTGGCGCGCCCGACGCGTATCAGCTGACACCTGGTGGAGAAGAGGACCCGTTGGCTGACCTCGGACCGGGTGCGGGTGCCGTCCGCCTCTTCGATAGCGCCGCTGCGTCGGTTCGTGGTGCCCACGCCGTGTACACGGATACATGGATTTCGATGGGTGACGAGGCCGAGGCCGAGCAGCGCCGTCGTGACCTGGCCGCATTCCAGGTCAACGACGCACTCCTGGCGCACGCGGCTCCCGATGCCGTGGTACTGCATTGCCTGCCCGCACACCGCGGTGAAGAAGTCACCGATGACGTACTCGACAGTGCACGTTCGCTCATTTGGCGTCAGGTGCGGCACCGCCGTTCCGCCATGGTCGGCGTGCTGCGATGGATAAAGGAAGAAGCATGACCAAAACGCAACGACAACACCGCATCAGTGACCTGCTCGAACGGGAGGTTATCTCCACGGCCGCACAGCTGGTGGCACGACTGGCCTCCGATGGCATCACCGCCACGCAGGCCACGGTCACTCGCGATCTTCAGGAGCTTGGCACCGTTAAGGTGCGCGACCTGCATGGATCGCGTCGGATCGTGATTGCCTCGGCACCGGCCGTGGCCGCCGCACCTATTGACCATCTTCGGCGCATGATGGGGGAGTGGGTTGGTTCTATTGACGTCTCACTCAACTTGGTCGTGATTCGAACACCACCAGGGTGCGCCCACGTGGTGGCGTCGGCACTCGACCGTAGTGCCCTCGCTGGCGTGCTCGGCTCCATCGCCGGAGACGACACTATTTTGGTCATTGCCGACGAAAAGCGAGGCGGCGCCGCGCTCGCCAAAGAACTCCGGTCACTGGCCGGCCTTGATGACATGACAACCACCTCTCGAAAGGGGAAGAAATAATGAAGAAGCGTGTGGTGCTCGCCTACAGCGGTGGCCTCGATACCTCGGTGGCCGTGCGGTGGATGATCGAAGAATGGGATGTCGAGGTTGTGTGCGTTCTGGTGAACGTGGGCCAAGACGGTGACGGTGGTGAAAGTTTTGACGACATCCGGGCTCGCGCTTTGGGCGCGGGCGCGATGGAGTTCGTGGTCATCGACGCGCGCGATGAAATGGCCGAAGAGTTCTGCGCCGCGGCCATTGCGGCCAACGCACGCTACGAAGGGAAGTACCCACTGGTGTCGGCACTGTCGCGTCCGGTGATTGTGCGCCATTTGGTAGACCAGGCTCGTCGCTTTGATGCGCAGGCCGTCGCCCACGGCTGCACTGGCAAGGGGAACGACCAGGTCCGCTTTGAAGTCGGTGTTCACGCGTTGGCCCCCGACTTGGAAGTCCTGGCCCCCGCTCGAAACTGGGGAATGAATCGAGGCGACTCGGTCGATTACGCCATGAAGTGGGACATCCCGATCAAGGCGACTCGCGACAAGATTTACTCCATTGACGAGAACCTCTGGGGCCGTGCCGTTGAGTGCGGTGAGATGGAAGATCCGTGGAATGAGCCACCAGAAGAGCCAATGACGCTCACCAGCGTTCGTACGAATGAACCGGTGGAGCTGACAATCTCCTTCGTTGAGGGTCGCCCGGTCGCGCTGGACGGCGTGGCCATGTCAATGGCCGAACTTATTGCGTCACTGAACGACCGAGCTGGTGCGACCGGTTTCGGCCGAATCGACATGGTGGAAAACCGCCGTGTTGGCATCAAGAGTCGAGAAGTGTACGAGTGCCCGGCCGCATTGGCGCTAGTCGCGGCCCACAGTGATCTTGAAGACCTCGTCCTCGAGCGTGACCTTGCCCGTGAAAAGGCGCGACTTGAAATTCGTTGGGCCGAATTGGTCTACGACGGTATGTGGTTCTCACCGCTCAAGGAGGCTATCGACGCCTTTATTGCGGAAACCCAGCGTCACGTCACTGGTGACGTTCGCCTGCGTTTCTCGACACCCGGCGCGCTTCGAATCACCGGTCGTCGGGCCCCCGCCGCTCTCTATGACTACGGTCTGGCTACGTACGACGAGCACGACACCTTCAAGCACGCGGACTCGGAAGGCTTCGTCAAAATCTACGGGCTTGGCGTCAAGACCTGGGCCGCTCGCCAGGGTGCGAAGAACGCCACCCCGCCTCGCTCATGACGCTGTGGTCGGGCCGCTTTAGTGCGGGGATGGATGAGGCGCTGTGGAATCTGTCGGAGAGTTTCTCCTTCGACCAGGTGCTCTACGCGCACGACATTGCTGGCTCCAAAGCACACGTCGCTGGTTTGGTTGCCGCAGGCCTTTTGACGGCTGACGAGGGGGGCACCCTGGTGGCCACGCTGGACATTGTGTGTGCCGAGTTTGCGTCGGGCACCTTTGAACGTTCGGCTACCGACGAAGACATTCACATGGCGATCGAACGTCGTGTGACGGCGCTCGCCGGACCAGTTGGGGCCAAGCTACACACCGCCCGTTCGCGAAATGACCAAGTGGCCACGACGCTCCGTCTCTTTACCAGAGACGCCCTCACTGAGATTGCTCGGGCCACGCTGGCACTCGCCGAAGCATTGATCGCCGTGGGGGAGCGCTACCCGAATGCCACGTTGCCCGGCTACACCCACTTGCAGCGAGCGCAAGCAGTATTGCTGTCCCATCATGTCAATGCCCACGCCGTCGCGCTCTCTCGTGACGTCGCGAGACTGCTCGATGCTCGGGGTCGGACCAATATTTCCCCGCTCGGGGCGGGCGCGCTCGCTGGCACCTCACTGCCAATCACGCCCGCGGTGGCCGCAGCCGAGCTGGCATTCGACGGCACCTTTATCAATTCCATGGACGCGGTCTCCGATCGTGATTTCGTGGCGGAGTCCCTCTTTGCAATCGCCCTCCTCGGGGTCCACCTCTCACGACTGGGTGAGGAACTGGTGCTCTGGACGACGGCCGAATTCAACTTCGCAGCGCTGGGCGATGCCTTCACCACAGGGTCGTCGATGTTGCCGCAAAAGAAGAATGCCGACGTTGCCGAACTGGCGAGAGGAAAAGCCGGCCGATTCATCGGCAACCTGACTGGATTACTGACCACCCTCAAGGGCCTTCCGCTCTCGTATAACCGTGATCTTCAAGAAGACAAAGAGCCACTCTTCGATTCAGTCCGCCATGTACTCCTCGTTGTCGCCGCGTTGCGAGGTGCCTACGATTCGTTGGTATTCAATGAAGCCGTTGCGGCGCAGGCAGCCGACGATGAACTACTCATGGCCATCGATATCGCAGAAGTGTTGGTGGGTGAGGGACTGCCATTTCGCCAGGCGCATGAGTTTGCCGGTCGTCTGGTTGGAGAGGCTCTCCGTGAAGGAAAGGCACTCAAAGACGTCGTTGCGTCGACGCCCGAAGGGGAGCGCTTTGCGTTCCTTTTTGCGGACGGATCAGGCATTGCGCGGCGGACTTCACCGGGATCATCCGGCCCCGCCACTGCGGCCCAGCAGTCAGATGAACTGCACCAGATTTTGCGTGAACTCCACGTGCGCGTGAAGTGAACGTTCACCCCTCCGATTTGTACTAACATAACTAAGCCTCAGTTATGAGCGCCGCGGAAATTTCGCCCAGGAAACTGGGGCCGAAAAAAAGTTGCGCAAATGACAAGTTGAGGGTGGACCACCTGCTAGTCTGGTTATCCGCCCGAAACGGCGCCGCAGTCAAAAGTGCGATTTGCACCGATGACGAAGGCACTGATAAGGTAGGCATCCCGCGGTTCTGAGAAATCAGAAACCGGGAGTCGAAGGAGAAATCCTGAGACGGTGTACTCACACCTCCGAGCTTGCTCGTGTGTGTTGTCGCTCCTTGAAAACGGAAGAACGAGAGCTAAAAGCCAGTACGGGCTTTGATGGCTAGATCTAACTAGTCGCAAAGTTCGTCAAAAGTAATATGCAGTAGGCCAGGAGAACACCCCGTGTTCTTTTGGTTGTCAGGCGAGTATTAGAGTCACTCGTCTGGCTCTCTGATTCGTAGAGAACTTCGGTTCTTGAAAGATCTTGATGGAGAGTTTGATTCTGGCTCAGAATGAACGCTGGCGGCGTGCTTAACACATGCAAGTCGAACGGACTTGTGGGGCTTGCTCCACAAGTTAGTGGCGAACGGGTGAGTAACACGTGAGCAACCTGCCCCGAAGATTGGGATAACACCGGGAAACCGGTGCTAATACCGAATACCTCTCTCTTATCGCATGATGAGAGAAAGAAAGTTTTTTCGCTTCGGGAGGGGCTCGCGGTCCATCAGCTTGTTGGCGGGGTAACGGCCCACCAAGGCTACGACGGATAGCTGGTCTGAGAGGACGATCAGCCACACTGGAACTGAGACACGGTCCAGACTCCTACGGGAGGCAGCAGTGGGGAATCTTGCGCAATGGGCGAAAGCCTGACGCAGCAACGCCGCGTGAGGGACGAAGGCTTTCTGAGTTGTAAACCTCTTTCGACAGGAACGATTGTGACGGTACCTGTAGAAGAAGCACCGGCCAACTATGTGCCAGCAGCCGCGGTGATACATAGGGTGCGAGCGTTATTCGGATTTATTGGGCGTAAAGAGCTCGTAGGCGGTTCAACAAGTCGGGTGTTAAACCCCCAGGCTCAACCTGGGGCCGCCACCCGAAACTGTTGTGACTAGAGTTTGGTAGGGGATCACGGAATTCCTGGTGTAGCGGTGGAATGCGCAGATATCAGGAGGAACACCAGCAGCGAAGGCGGTGATCTGGGCCAATACTGACGCTGAGGAGCGAAAGCGTG
>Ga0208741_10000022_pt1 | contig 105826 bp, 87 predicted proteins | sample CryBogCBE03Jun09_FD_184576 | JGI IMG/M metagenome (GOLD analysis project Ga0208741, IMG submission 184576) | Freshwater microbial communities from Crystal Bog, Wisconsin, USA - CBE03Jun09 (SPAdes) | ecosystem: Environmental > Aquatic > Freshwater > Lake | place: Crystal Bog, Wisconsin, USA...
CCTCCGAAGGACGAAGTGTCGCCGCTCTGCGGGCGGCAATTGAGCGTGGGCGACTCCGTGCTCACAAAGGAACGGATGGCCAATGGCGGAGTAGTGAGTCCTGGCTCAACGAGTATCTCGAAAGTAAACATCAACGCCACAAGTAACGACCATCACGCGGGCGTACTTTCGAGAGCGCGGTCGCCGAGCACTACTCCAGGACCTCTCAGAACTCCAACGACACGACATCGTGATGTTCTTTCGGATGTAGTGAGTTACAGCATGAAGATAACGCTCGGCGGCCCGAAGTAGAGGGGACGCATGAGTTCTTCGAGGAATTACGACGCTTAACTAGACTGCCCCTATGACTGAAGGCCTCGAAAGCACAACGCCCGTCAACGTCCGCTCCGCCGGAAATCCAGGTCGCGATGTCCAGCGCGTCGGAACGGCCACCTTTCTTGGTGAAGACCCAGCCAAGATTCACGACCCCGTCTGGGCCGTACTCGGCAATCTTGGCGACAGCCAGTGCTACCTCGGTGTTCAGGCCAAAGTGGCCGCCGTCCAGGCCGCCATGTCACGACGCATTGCCGCGGACCAGCGCGCCAATCGACTGATCGCCCCCGCCTTCACCGTCGGTGTGTCTGATGGTCAACTCAATGGCACCCCCGAAATGCGGTTCTCACTCGTTGGTCGCGAACTCGTTAACGACGTGGCCTCCAGTCACTTCGCCGCCAACCGCGTAGCCGGTGCCATCGCGGTGGTCGCCTGCGACAAGCCGCCGGTGGGCACCGTGGCCGCCATGCTGGAACACAACGTGCCGGCAGTCATTCTTTCCGATGGGTCAATCAAACCGGGTCATCTGCCCTCGAGTGGCGAGCGCATTGACCTCGTCACGGCCTTTCAGTACGCGACGAGCACCGATGAGGAAGCCCGTGCCGAAGTCACCATGAACGCCTGCCCCGGCCAGGGCAGCTGTGGCGGCATGTTCACCTACAACACCATGCAGACGTTCATCGCGGTACTGGGCCTCGAACCGCTGCGCATGGTCGCGCCCCCGTCGGACGACCCTCGTCGCCTTAACGACTTCCCCGACGAACTCGTGCAATGCCTCGTCACGATGACCGAGCGCAACATTCGGCCGCGTGACATCGTGACGCCGGCTTCGCTCCGCAACGCCCTCACCGTCGCCATGGCAATGGGTGGCTCCACCAACGTCATGCTGCACAGCGTCGAGATCGCCCGCGCGGCCGGACTCGACCTCTGGACGGATGTCCTGAGTCAAGACGAATTCAACGAACTCTCACACCGCCTACCCGTCATTGTGAATATGCGTCCCTTCGGCGAGTTCTCCATGGTCGACGTCGAAATCGCTGGGGGACTGCCGAGCGTGGTGAGGGAACTCCTCGCCGCTGGTTTTCTCGACGGCTCCACAATGACCTGCACCGGTGAAACACTGGCCGAGCAGGTCGCTCGCCTGGCGCCACCGGCCGCTGACCACCACGTCATGTACTCCGTGGCCCAGCCCTTCAAGAGCACCGGCGGCCTGCGCCTGCTTCGCGGCAATCTCGCCCCCGACGGTGGGGCCATCTTGAAGTTGGCCGGCGTCGAAAGCGGCATTGTCGACGGGGTCTTCACCGGTCGGGCTCGCGTGTTCGACTCCGAGCGCTCACTCATCGCCGCGCTCGATACATCACCCGAGAGCTTCGTGGACAACGACATGGTCGTCATCCGCTACGAGGGACCTCGGGGCGCACCGGGTATGCCCGAAATGCTCGATCCCACTTCCAAGATCACCTCGCTTTGTCGCAAGCAGGGCATCACGATTGCGCTGATGACGGACGCGCGATTCTCCGGTGGCTCGGTGGGGCTCGTCATTGGTCACGTAGCGCCCGAGGCACTGCTGGGCGGGCCCATCGCGCTCGTCGAAGATGGTGACACCATCACCGTCGACGTCAACAACGACCGCCTCGATTGCCTCGAGTTAAGCGACGCAGCGCTGGCGACCAAGCGTCAGCGAGCGTGGCACGAGCTCGTGGCGACGAACGGTGGCGTGCACCCCGCCGTGACACCAGTGACGCACCGCGTGCTCAAGCGGATGCGACAGACCGCCAACCCCGCCCTCTTAGGCGGCGGCATGGCGTCGAACGACTAGGCCCACTAAGCAACTCCTCGCGAGTCGCTACACGCTCGCCAGTTCTTCAGCGGCCACGAAAATACCGTGTCGCCGAAACGCCGCTGGAGCGGTGTTTTCTTCCCACTCGTGCAAGACAGGATTCGACAAGAAATACCAGGCTGGTGCAACGAAGCGACGGCTGTCGTCCACCCAGCGTGGAGGGGTTTCACCCCGCTGATCACACGATTCCTCTACCGTTGCAGCCAGAAATGCGTCCCAGCGGCAATCACCAATCAAACTCGGCGCTTCCGTCACCAGAGAGGAAAAATCGTTCGCGTTCACCGTTTGGAGGACGTCACGAAAACTTAGAGCTCGCCTGAGGAGCGCATCGTCGATAGCAGTTTTCTCGGTGCCATCTCGCAGAACGTTCCTCATGTGCCGAGCTGCTGTTAGCGCCGAGAATGGTGAAGCTGACGTGACTTCCAAGCGAAGGACGTCGCCGGTGGCCTCGAGGATACGACTTAGAAGTGACAACGAGGGCTCACGATTTCCCGATTCAATTGAAGCAATTGTCGGCTGCGGAACGTCGGCCATTTGCGCGAGTTCTCGCTGGGTCAAGTGATGCCGGTCTCTCAACTCTCGAAGTAATGCCGCCGCAGCATATCTTCCGTCCATAGCACCATGATACTTAATTCAGTATCACAATGGTCTTAGTGTCACTGGTTATCAGGTCGGCGATGCCTCGTTGCACTGCAGGAAATACTAATTCTCGTCAATCGCTTGCGGGAGATTGAGGTCGAGAAAAATCCCAGCCAATCGAACCACGAGGCAGGTACCCACGGCCAGCGCGTACCAGGCGAGAGAGAGGGTCTTCAACGCAAAACCGAGCACCACGAGCCCCGAAGCGAGGAGTGAGGGGACGGCGTAGAGGCCGCCACGCAAGACCTGGGGGACCTCATTCAACAAGAGGTCGCGAATGACACCCCCGCTGACCCCCGTCGCCATGCCCAGCAAGGCGGCGGCGAGCAGCCCCGAATGGTGACGGAGCGAAATATCCGCACCAATCACGCTGAAGAGTGAGAGCCCGATGGCGTCGAGGATCTGAATCGGGTAGTGCAGTTTGAGGAGTGGCTCGTGCGCCACGAAGGACACAAGACCCGCGGCCCCCACGGCGACGACGACCCGCCAGTCAAAAATGGCGACCGCCGGAATCCCGAGAAAACTGTCGCGCACGGCACCGCCCGCCAGGCCCACGACGCCCGCCAACACGATGACGCCAAAGAAGTCGAGCTTCTTCAGCACGCCGGCCAGTCCACCACTCACGCCAAAAACGAAGGCGCCACATATGAAAATCGCGATCATCGAACGCCCGCCGATAATTGAGGTCACGCTACTGGTCGCAGTCCCCACGAGAGCTGTCATACCGACCTCCGACGTCACTAACTCTCGCTCAGTCTACGACTGCCCCTCAACCCGCCTTCGAGACGGTCAGTCGAAGACGCAGGTCCGATCGCCGAAGACCATAATGCGTCGCTCAAGGTGCAGGCGCAGGGCGGTGTTGAGTACCGAGCGCTCGACGTCGGCCCCGAGGTGCACGAGGTCACGAACCCCGTCGCGGTGCGAAACCGGAATGACGCCCTGGGAAATGATGGGGCCCGCGTCGAGTTCCGTGGTCACGTAGTGCGCCGTCGCACCAATCAACTTGACGCCCCGGTCGTAGGCGCGGGCGTAGGGGTTGGCACCGACGAAGGCGGGAAGAAAGGAGTGGTGGATGTTGATCATGCGACCCTCGTAGCGAGCAATCACCCACTCGGGGAGCACCCTCATGTACCGGGCGAGGACCACCAACGTCGGGTTGAGCGACTCGAGCGTGGTGGCGAGTGCCTGCTCCTGGGCGGTGCGGTCGTCACCCACGGGTACGTGGTGAAAGGGGACGCCGTAGCGACCAGCGAGATCGCGTGCCACCTCATGATCACTCACGAGGCCAATGACGTCACCATCCAACTGTCCGATGCTCGCGCGCGCCAGGATGTCGCTCGGGCAGTGCAGGGTCTTTGAACACAGCACCACGATGCGCTCACGAGGGTTGCCGAGTATCGAAAACTGCATGCGCGCATTTAGATCCTGAGCCACCGCCTCGAGACGATGCTCGAGGCGGTCGTGGTCAAAGCCGTGGGCAATTTCTATACGACAGCCGAAATCGTTACTCTCGGTATCCGAATGCTGGTCGAGCTCAACAATGTTGCCGCCCGACTCGGCAATGGCGGCGGCGATTCGGGCCACGATACCCGGCTGGTCCGGCGCTCGCACGGTGAGGACGTGGGAGGGTGGTTGGTCGGTGGGGTGCGACATGGACGACTCTCATTCCTAGTGACGGCGGGCCGACCGGCAGTGTCCGCCGTTCGTTAGCCTACGACAGTCGCTCGCGGCGGTGGGGCCGATACGGAGCGAGGGGGAGGCCGGGAATCCCGATGTCGACGCTAAAGAGACGACCGGCATTCGGCTCCGCGGCCAACTGCGCTTCACTCATGTCCTCCTGTGCCGTTGTGATGTAGAGGGTGGTGCCATTGGCCCCACCAATCGTGCAGCAGGAGGGCTGTGAAGTGTCCAGCCGCACCGAGGCGAGTCGCTCACCCGTGGGCGCATACTGACGGACTTCGGCCCCACCCCACACCGCGACCCAGAGTGTGCCATCGGCCGCCACGCACAGGCCGTCGGGGGCGCCCTCGGTGGCGACATTGAATCGTGCGAAGAGACGTTGTCCGCTAATCTCGCCGGCCTCATCCACATCGTAGGAGTGAATGGTGCCCGGCCCCGAGTCCACGAAGTACATCGTTCGCGCGTCGGGACTCCACCCGAGACCATTGGCAATGGTCAGTTCCTCGAACACCGTTTCGACGGGGGCCGACTCGTGGAAACGATAGAGACTGGCCCGACCCACGGCGACGTCGCGGGCCATCGAGCCAATCCAGAATGAACCCCAGGGATCGGCCGCTCCGTCATTGGTGCGCACCGCCCCTTGGTTGTGGGCTTCGGGTCGAGCGAGCACCGAGTACGAACCATCGAGGGCGAGGTGGAGCAGGGCATCATCACAGGCGACAATCCAGCCGTCCTCACGTTCCTCGTACGGAGCGACCGCCGTGAGCGATCCCGGCAGTGTGTACTGGGCAACGATGGTGATGTCGGACCCCGAGGCGTGGGCCCGGAAGAAGGTACCGTCGGTTCGGTCAATGTTGACCCAGTAGAGCTCCTGTCGGATCTCGTCAAAGCGGGCCGACTCGCCAAGGTAAAAGGCATCAGTGGTGCAGGGAACAGCCTGGAGCGGTTGCACGATGGCCCTCCGCTACGCCGTCGGCGCGTCGTGCACGGGCGACACGCGAAAGGTCTGGATGCGGGCCGGCACGATGGGGCTCAGACGTAGTTCACAACGCAGCGCACCCGTGAGGCCCGGCACCGTCCACGTCAGGTGCAGCGGACTATCACTCGTCGTGTCGGACAGGTCAATCGAACGTCTCGCCGCGAGACCGCCCACTTCCTCGATTGCTGCGTCACTACGGTAGCGACGCTCGTCGTAGGGGAAGTCGAGGGCCACGTTGGGCTCAAAGAGCACGTCGGTCTCGTCATCCGACCACGAATAGAGCATCTCGGTCACACGTTCGGCCATGGCCACAGTTTCGGAGAGTGGACGGATGGGTGACACGTGGTAGCCGAGCCCCTTCACAACCGTCTGCATCATCGTGATACCGGTGCCGGTGGCACCGGAATACGTACCATTCTCGAGTACCACGACACCGATACCGGTGTCGGCGTGCCAACGAATGTGCGAGCTGAAACCCGGGTACCCACCCGAGTGGGCAACGAAGTGACCCAGGGCTGCGTCGTGCTCGGCCATCAAGCCAAAGCCGTAGCCCACCGAGCGACCGGCCAGTTCGCCGACCCAGAGGTCGTCCCCACCGGTAATTGCCGTCACGATCTGCTGCATCTCCCGTCGGGACGTAGGCGAGAGCACGTCTGATGGCGAGTCCTCGTCGCGCAGCGCTTCGGCGAGCCAATTGACCCACGTCATTAGGTCTCGAGCACTCGAGAAGAGACCGCCGATGCAGGAGAAGGCGCCGGGTCCGGCGTAGGGAACGGGGACCCAGTCTTCCAGACCGCGCCGATAGCCACGGGCCAGACGTTCCTCCGGCACGACCGATGCCTCGTACCCCGTACTCGTCAATCCCAGGGGCACCAGGATCTCCTCCGTAGCGACGTCGTGAAAGCGCCGACCAGTCACCGCTTCAACGACTTGCCCGACGAGGGCGTAACCAAGATTCGAATACTGGAACACGGTGCCCGGAGCCGTCGTTAGGTACACCCCACCGGCGACGAAGGCCCGGAGTTCTTCGTTCGTGATTGACTCCTGTCGGTCGGCCCACGGGTCGTCAGTGGGCAGACCACCGCTCATCGACAGCAGCTGCCGCACCGTCGGTGGGCTAAATCGAGGTCCGGTGCCGCCCTGACGAAAGACCGGCACGAAGTCAGTGATCGGGGCATCCAGGGACAACATTCCTTGATCACGGAGGCGGAGCACCGTGGCGGCGGTGAAACCCTTGGATACGGAGGCGATGCGATAGACCGTGTCGAGGTCGGGCGACCCCTCACCGCGAACGGCCTCACCAACCGTGTGGGAAAACACGATCTCATCGCCACAGAACACCAAACCAACCACCGAGGGGCAGGCATTCGAGGAGACACGGGTGTCAAGTTGCTGGCGCAGAGATTCCTGGAGGTCGTCGCTTAGGGAGGTGACAAAGGGTGAGGGCATCGGAAGGCTCCAAACGGTCGGTACTCCCGTCTAACGGTAGTGAGCCGACGCGGTGGACTGCGACCATCACGTGATTGTTCCGTTGAATTAATCTAATAATGGATTCAGTCCATATTTCTGTCGTAAGATACTCGTCGTGGCAACCGACCTGCACGAGAAACTTCACGCCCGGGGCCTCTCGGCAACGGCGCAGCGACTGGCCGTGTTTCGTGCCGTTATGGCGTCACCCCACGCGACCGCCGACACGGTGCTCTCCCTGGTCCGCGCCGATATCGGTACCGTGTCGCGCCAGTCGGTCTACGACGCACTGACACTCTTCGTCGAGCAGGGCATGCTTCGACGTATTCAGCCCGTTGGTTCGCCGGCCCTCTACGAGGGGCGGGTGGGGGACAATCACCACCACGTTATTTGTCGACTGTGCGGTCACGTCGCCGACGTTGACTGTGCGGTCGGAGAAACACCGTGTTTGACGGCGGCCAACGACCACGGCTTCGTCATCGACGAAGCCGAAGTGGCCTACTGGGGACTCTGTGCCCAGTGTCAACACGACTATCGCAGTACCGCAGTACCCAGTATCTAAATCGCAGTCACTACCCACACGGACATCCCGTGTGGCGTCCGTCACAAGGAGCAATCATGACCAACGAAGCACAGTGTCCCTACAGCGGCGGTGCCAACACCGTCGTTGCTGGCTCGACCCGAAATGAAACGTGGTGGCCGAACCAGTTGAACCTTCGCCTCCTCCACGCCCACTCCACATTGTCGAACCCGATGGACGACGACTTTGACTACGCCGAGGCCTTCAAATCGCTCGACCTCGATGCCGTCATCGCCGACCTCAATGCCCTGATGACCAGCTCACAGGACTGGTGGCCGGCCGACTGGGGTAACTACGGCCCGCTCTTCATTCGCATGGCATGGCACAGTGCCGGTACGTACCGCATCGGTGACGGCCGCGGTGGCGCCGGCGCCGGTGCCCAGCGTTTCGCACCGCTGAACAGCTGGCCCGACAACGGCAACCTGGACAAGGCCCGTCGCCTGCTCTGGGGCATTAAGGCCAAGTACGGTCGCGCCCTGAGCTGGGCCGACCTCATGATCCTGGCCGGCAACGTGGCCCTCGAGTCCATGGGCTTTAAGACCTTCGGCTTCGCCGGTGGTCGCGCCGACATCTGGGAACCGCAGGAGGACATCTACTGGGGTCCCGAGGGCGAGTGGCTCGCCGACGAGCGCTACAGCGGCGACCGCGACCTCGAAAATCCGCTCGGTGCCGTTCAAATGGGCCTGATTTACGTAAACCCGGAGGGCCCCAACGGCACCCCCGATCCGTTGCTGGCCGCCCGTGATATCCGCGAAACCTTCGCCCGCATGGCGATGAACGACGAGGAAACCGTCGCCCTTATCGCTGGTGGTCACACCTTCGGTAAGACGCACGGAGCCGGCCCCGCGTCCAACGTTGGCCCCGAGCCCGAGGGCGCCCCTCTCCTCGAGCAGGGCCTCGGGTGGAAGAACAGCTTCGGCACCGGTAAGGGTGGCGACACCATCACCAGTGGCCTCGAGGGCATCTGGACGACCAAGCCCACCGAGTGGAGCAACGACTACTTCGACCACCTCTTCAACTACGACTGGGAACTGTTCCACAGCCCCGCTGGCGCGCAGCAGTGGCGTCCCGTCAACGGCGGCGGCGAAGGCACGGTGCCGGCCGCACACGGGGGTGGCACGACGCACCCGACCATGTTGACGACTGACCTGGCCCTACGCTTCGATCCCGCCTACGCCGTCATCTCGAAGCGATTCCACGAGGACCCGCAGGCCTTCGCGGACGCCTTCGCCAAGGCGTGGTTCAAGTTGACGCACCGCGACATGGGCCCGTACGTTCGAGGACTCGGCTCACTCGTTCCCGCCGAGCCTCAGCTCTGGCAGGACCCCGTTCCCGCGGTCACGCACCCGTTGATCAACGACGAGCAGTCTGCGCAGCTCAAAGCCGCCGTCCTCGCCACGGGCCTCAGCGTTGGGGACCTCGTCTTCACCGCGTGGGCATCAGCCTCGACGTTCCGAGGCACCGACAAGCGCGGTGGGGCGAACGGTGCCCGCATTGCGCTGGCCCCGCAGAAGGACTGGGCCGTCAACAACCCTGCGCACCTCGCAACGGTGTTGGCGACCCTCGAAGAGGTCCGTGCCACGTTCAACGCTACGGGGGCCTATGTTTCCCAGGCTGACCTGATCGTGCTGGCTGGCGCAGCGGGCGTTGAGAAGGCCGCGGCCGACGCTGGCTTCCCCATTGTCGTGCCTTTCGAGCCTGGTCGCACCGACGCAACCCCCGAGCTGACCGACGAAGCCTCGTTCGCCGTGCTCGAGCCGAAGGCTGACGGCTTCCGCAACTTCTTGCACCCAATCAAGGGCAAGGCCGTCGAACAGCAGTTGCTCGAACGAGCGCTCCTGCTCACCCTGACGGCACCAGAAATGACGGTCCTGATCGGTGGTCTCCGCGTCCTCAACGCCACGACGGCCTCCAATCCCGCGGGTGTGTTCACGGATCGCCCTGGTGTTCTCACGACGGACTTCTTCACCAACCTGCTCGACATGGGCACCACGTGGAGCCAGGTCGACGAGTACACCTTCACTGGCACGCGCTCGAGCGGCGACACCTGGAGCGCTACGGCGAATGACCTCGTCTTCGGCTCAAATTCACAGTTGCGGGCTATCGCTGAGGTGTACGCCAGCGATGACGCCAAGGAGAAGTTCGTCAAGGACTTCGTCGCGGCGTGGGACAAGGTCATGACGCTCGACCGTTTCGACCTGGTCTAACAACGCAGCAAGGACACCCCCCGCGGGTGGTGTGGTCGGCCTCCGCGGTCGGCCATCCACTCGCGGGGGGTGTTCGTTTTAAGGCGTGGCGCGCCACCACGCCCGTCAATTTCCTACGAATAAGCATCACTATTTCGTACTTTTTTATTGCCTTACTGCAACAATTGAATGAAATTTTTTCACCTATTTATTGATTTATTCGTGACATTTTCAAGGCCAAGAGAACCGGCCCTCCGTCACGATGCCCCCCACGAGCACCCCGGGACGCCGACCCTTTGTGACGCCACGGTGATCCGCGAAGGTGAAACCACGACGCAATCGAGTCACCAGAAAAATAAAGGGCTTACGGGCTGATTAACTCACTAAAAGTTAATGTAACGAGTTCGTAATAGAATCGTTTTGTCACGAAATCGTAACCTACTTTTTCTAGGTTTGGGAGGTGAATGTGCGCGCCATCCGTCGACCCGTACTGGGCCTACTGAGTCTCGCGCTTTTTGCCATTTCGCTGACCCTCCCCGCTTCGGTGGCCGGAGCCGCTGGCTGCGGTGCCTACGGCAACTGCCCACCCGCCGTGCAGCCGACGTTGATTGCCGCACCTACGGGCGTCGTCGCGTCGCAGGTTGTCGTGCAAGACCAGCCCCTCGCGGTGAGTGTCGCGCCGTCAACGGCGACCGGTGGCGCGACCCTGCAGATCACGGCTCCCGCCAACGTGATACCCGCCGGAGCGACGGTGGACGTCGCTGCCGTGCCCTCCACCTTCATCGCGTTGTACCGCGTCAACGGTCGCCTCGAAGTGCTAACCAAGGACCAAGTCCGTCGCCTCAACGCCCACGTGTCAAGTGCGGCCGCTCTCCCAGTGCACTTCGCCAACATCGACTCGTTCTACGTGGGTGTCTACCAGGGCACGACCGAAGTCACGAAGTTCAACGGCTCGCTGACCGTGACGGTCCAGAATCCCAATATCGCCGCGTCAAACATCGTGTACGAGACCTACGGAACGTCGTGGAAGCTCGACAAGAAGGCCGTGGTCGCACCCGGCTCCGTCACGGTGTCGCTCAACACCGACCGCGCCTTTGACGTCATCAACCTTCTAGGCGCAAACGTCACGTTGACCTACAACGACAACGGTGGTGCCGGCATCATCGCACCCGTGACGGTCGCCTCGGGTACACAGGTCACCTTGTCGAACGGCAGCACCATTACGCGTAAGGGCTACCAGTTCGCCGGGTGGAGCACGACGGGTCAGGCCCCGGCGCTCACCAGCCCCTACCTGTTGATGACGTCGCTTACCGTGAAGGCCATCTGGCAATTGCAGCACACCAACGTCTTGACCTACGACGACAACGGTGGATCAGGTGTCGTGCCACCGTACCGGGTGAGTGGAAACGCCAACGTTATTTTGAATAGTGGCGCCACCCTGCAGCGCAGCGGCTACGTGTTTGCTGGGTGGAGCACGACGGGTCTCTACCCCGCCCTCACCAGCCCCTACTTTTTGACGGGATCAGTTACCCTAAAGGCGATCTGGAACAAGGCCACCACGGTCTACTTGTTCTACCAAGTCACGGCCCCAGCGACCGGCAAGGTCAGTCCCGTTCAGATTCACGGCAGTGGCATCATTCGACTGAACGATGGTCGCACGCTGAAGAACCCCGGCTTCGTCTTCGGTGGATGGAGCCTCAATGGTCACCTTCCTTCGTTGACCTCACCACTCGACCTCACCTCCACGACCACGGTGCAAGCCATCTGGGTGAAGCCAACATCGTTCACCCTGCACTACAACGCGAACCGGGGCCGCGGGTCGGTCCGCCCGGTGAAGACGCGGGGCACCGCGTTGGTCGAACTCGACAGCGGCCTGGGTCTCCACCGTAAGGGGTACACCTTCGTTGGGTGGAGCACCACCGGACAGGCCCCCGTGCTGGCGGGCACCTACTACCTCACCGGCAACGTCACCCTGAAGGCCGTGTGGGCCAAGGTGGTCTACATCCACGTGCGCTACAACCTCAACGGTGCCAACGGTGTGATTGAGCCCGTGACGCTCCCCGGCAGTGGCGTTATTCAGCTCGCTTCCGGTGCGCAACTCCATCGCCTCGGATACCAGTTCGCCGGTTGGAGTCTCACGGGTCACCTGCCGGCCTTCACCTCACCTCTCGACGTCACACGCACGATCACCCTGAAGGCCATTTGGCAACGCAGCGCCGTCAAGACCACCACACCGACGTCGACGGCCAAGAGCCCCCGGTCGTCAACCTTGCTGCAAGTGCAGTACGACTTGAACGGTGCCATTGGCCAGATTGAACCGACGTCGCTGGCCGCACCGACCACGGTGCAACTCCCCACGCCGAACGGCTCGTTCCTCCACCGCTTCGGTTACCAGTTCCTCGGCTGGAGCACCACGGGACAACTCCCCGCTCTACCCGCGTTGTACCACGTCACCAGCACCACGACCCTCAAGGCGATCTGGAAAGTGACGACACCGTGATGCCCCCCTCGATGCGTACTGACTGGCGAAGGGATACGTCACGACGATAAATCGCCCCCACGTATCCCGACCCCCCTTGTTTCTCTCACTCATCTAAAGGAAGACCAATGAAGTTTCTCCAGACTAAAACCCAGAAGTTAATTACCCTTTTCGTCGTTCTTGTGCTCGTTGGCGCTGGCGCTGCCGTGGCCCTCAGCATGTCGAAGAAGTCAAACTCAGCCGCATCCGTGAAGCCGTTGTCAATCTTCCCCGCGCCGACTGGCATCATCGGTGGCACCGCACCCACCCCCACTGGGGAGTTGTTCGTCTTGGTGAACCTCAACGGGAAGGCCAACGTCCAACTACTCAGTGGCGCCTCGAAGACCCCACTCGCCACATTCCCTGTATCGAACGCCGCGACCGGCATTGCCAGCAATGGCAGCTCCACGTTGGCTATTTCCCAGGGCACCTTGAACGCGGGGTCGGTGGCCTTCTACACCTCGACCTCCCACAAGCTGTTCAACACCGTGCCCCTGCCCGGGCCGGCAATTGGTATCCAGAGCGGACCGAACGCTTCATTGTTCTACGCCCTCGTCCAAGTGAACAACAATGACTCGCTCGACCTCGTGAGCCCGAGCTCGCGGAAGGTCCAGGGCACCGTCCCCATGCCGGCCAACACGACCTCCTTCGCTCTCAGTGCCGATGGCTCGACCATCTACGCCCTGCAGGGCAACGGCACGGTCTCGCTCATCGGTGTCACCAGTGGCAAGGTCCAGTCAGCCTTTAGCGTCGGCACTGGTGCTCGTAGCCTCGCGCTGAGCCAGGACAATTCGCACCTCTACGTCTTGAAGGGCAGCGTCGTCAATGACAACGTCAGCGTCGTCGACGTGGCCAAGCAGTCCGTCAAGTACGTGTTGCCGGCTCCCGCCTACGCCGTGCAAATCCAAGTTGCCCCGAACAACACGGAACTCTACGACATCGTCGGTAACCCCAACTACGGCAACATTCAAATCTTTCCGACCAACGCCTAAGTACGCTTAGGAAGTGCAGATACGCGACCAAGTGGAGACACACGCCAATCGATCCGGATGGATTGTCGTTGGTGTCACCATCATCGCGTGGGCCTTCCTTCTCTTTGGCTACAACGACGCCTACCCCTGGTTGGCGTACATTGAGGTTGTTACCACCCTGGTAGGAATGGGCATCGTCGTCGTGTCACTCTGGCACGTCGACGATGCCATTCCCCGAGGCCTCGGCCTCGTCGGACTCGTCGTCTCCTGTTTTGCCTTTCTCACTTGGTGCTGGGTGCAGGTTCGCGTCGCCCCCGCCTACGGTACCGACGAAGCGGCCTTCGACCAGTACGCCGCGCAACTATTCGTCCATGGTGTTAATCCCTACACGCACTCGATGGCGCCGGCCTTCAATATCTTCCACGTGTCCCCAAACGGTCACACCTTCCGCATTAATGGCACCTCAGTCAATACGCTCAGTTATCCCGCTCTAAGTTTCCTGGTGTACGTTCCGTTCCTCTGGCTCGGCCTGGGCAATCAGCTGGCCATCACGTTGAACGTGGTGGTGTGGCTACTCGGCGTGGTCGTGTCGTACTTCTTGCTCCCGCGGGCCGTGAAGCCCCTCGCCATTGTCGTCGGATCCCTCGCCATTTACACCGGCTTTGCCGTGGGTGGGGTGACGGACGCTATCTACACACCATTACTTATTGCCGCTCTCTACCAGTGGGACCGTTTCGCCGACCGCGGCCGTCTTTCCTCGTGGGTGTCGCCGGCACTCATGGGGTTGGCGATGTCGGTGAAGCAGACGCCCTGGTTCATTATCCCGTTCCTGCTCCTCGGGCTGGCCCTCGAGGAGATCACGCGTAAACATGGGTGGCGTGTTGGCGTCTCGATTGCCCTGTCGTATCTCTGGCGACTCAGTGCCGTCTTCTTCCTCGTGAATCTCTATTCACTGCTGCAGAATCCGGTGGCGTGGCTCCGAGGTGTGGTGACCCCATTCTTTGACCACCTGGTACCGGCCGGTGAAGGTTGGATTGCCATTAGTGACTTCCTCGGACGGGGTGGTGGCAACCTCCTGCTTTACACCATCTTCTTCGCGACGGTGGGGCTGTTATGTTTCGTCGTTTTTACCCTGACCTACCCTCGATCACGCGGTCTGCTGGTCTTCTTCCCCTCCGTCATGCTGTTCTTCGCGACCCGCTCCTACTCGAACTACTTGGTCATGCTGATTCTGCCGGCGCTGGTGGCCTTTTGCTCAGTGCGCCCTTCACCTCCCGATGCTCCGCGTGTGCGCGTTCAACTACTGAGTACTCGCCCCCGCGCCCTCGCGTTCCTCGGTGCCCTCGCGCTCATCCCACTCGCCGCGATTGCCGTCTCCGTCTACCCCCAGCCCATCAGTCTTCACATTGACAGCGTGCAAACGACTGGTCAGCTCGCCACGGTTATTGACGTCACCATGACCGTCACCAATCACCTCGACACACCGGTTACCCCGGTCTTCGCGAGTCAAAGTGGTGGCGCAATTACGGCCCCGTGGAATATTGTCGCCGGCACGCGTCGCATTCCACCACACAAGAGAGTCGTTCTCTCGCTGCAGGCGCCAAACTTCTTCGCCCAACCGTCGCTCAGTGGCGGCTTTCAGATGGTGGCGCTCACCTCGAGCCCCCAGGCCATGAGCGTGTCACCGCCCTACGTGCCAACTAGATTCCATATCAACCTCACCCCCGAGGCCATCGACCGACCGGTCGGTATTGGTCAGCAAATCACGGTCAAGGCTGAAGTCCTCAGCCCTACCGACGCGCCCATCAATCTGGCCGGGATTCCCGTCTACCTCGGGCAGATCAGTTACGCCCAGAGCGGCATCATCTACACCCAGGCGGTAATCAACAACAGCCAACCCGGGGCCACCCCCGTTGAGGCCTCCACCGATAGTCACGGTGTCGCCACCTTCACAATTTCCGACCTCACAGCGAGTCTGAACCCGGTTTACTTCGAAGCCAACCTCGTCAACGGCGCCTCGTCCTACCCCTACGGATACTCGAATATTTTGACAATTCGGTTCAATTAAGACGAGAACAGGGATTTCCGTAACCTGAATTCTCGAATGTCACGTGCATTTTGCGTAGCGGTAACGCTCTACTGGGCAGAACTTTCCTGGCTTAGGTAAAATAGAGCCATGAAAACTTTCATCAAATCAGCCCTCGTTGCTGCCACCATCTTGGCGCCCGTCGCCATGGTGAGCACTGACGCATCCGCCGTAAAGCTCCCCAAGGTCTACATCGCTACGTGCGAGAAGACCTTCCTTCAGATCCCCAACACTGTGGCACTGTCCTGCAAGGGCACCAGCAAGTTCATTGGCAACTTGGTGTGGCAGACCTGGACGTTGACGTCGGCTACCGCCACTGGCGTGTATCACAACGGTGCAGCGACCACCAGCGGCACCTACACCTTCAGCGGCACCGCCTCAAAGAAGGGCAAGACCTACTTCACCCACGTCAGCGGTGCGGGTCTCGCCTCAACCACGTTGGTTCACCCGTAACGAGAAGCACACTCGAACTTCTAGCGGATGATCAACCTCATTCGTTAGAAGTTAAGTTTCAAACATCGCCGTCCGAAAGGGCGGCGATGTTTCGTTACGCAGCGCTCCGGAGAGTCCATCGACGTAACTGGATCGTACGAGCTGACGCAGGGGATGATGGAACCCGGCAAGCACGGCTACGCTGCCACTGCCTTGAAGCACGGGTCGGACAGCCGTCACTAGCGACGGACTATGGCCTCGACAACTCCGGTGCGCGTCACTGACACGACCGACTTAGATCAACCAAACTTACCGGCGATGTAGTCGATGGTGCGGTCATCTTTCGGACTGTTGAAGATGTTCTGCGTCTCGTTGAACTCAATAAGTTCACCGGCCTTATCTTCGGCCATCAACAAGAAAGCGCAGTTGTCCGAAATACGACTGGCTTGCTGCATGTTGTGGGTCACAATGACGATGGTGACCAGTTCCTTCAACGACTGCGTCAGGTCCTCAATCTGCTTCGTTGCAATTGGGTCCAAGGATGCCGTCGGCTCGTCCATCAGGAGAACTTCGGGCTCGACGGCGAGCGAGCGAGCAATGCAGAGACGCTGCTGCTCACCACCCGACAACGTACCCGCCGCGTTATTGAGGCGGTCCTTAACGGCATCCCAGAGTGCCGCCGAACGTAGGGCCCGCTCGGCAGAGTCACGAAGGAACTGCTTGTCCTTGACGCCAATAAAACGAAGTCCGGACACGGCATTGTCGTAGATTGACATCGCGGGGAATGGGTTTGGCCGCTGGAAGACCATACCGACCCGTCCGCGAAGCTCGGTCAAGCGAACCGAGCGGTCATGGATGTCGATACCGTCAAGCAAAATGTGACCAGTTACCTTCGCCGACGGTGTGAGGTCGTGCATACGGTTCATGGCGCGAAGTAGCGTGGTCTTACCTGATCCCGAAGGCCCAATCATGGACGTGATCTTGTTGGGTACCACTGGGAACGTGATGTCACGAACGGCGGTACGACCGTTGAAGGCGACCGACACCTTGTCCAGGTACATCCGGTCAGTGGTCTGCGAGGCAACGTTTATTGTCATAGTGTCTGAGGCGTTATTCGACATCGGAATTAGCCGTTCGCTTTCTTCGATCGGGCCAGGAAGATACGGCTAATGACATTGAAGAACAACACAAAAATCACCAGCAGCAGGGCCATGCCCCAGCACGCATTTTGCTGCGAGGGGAACTGACTACCAAAGTAGGCATAAATCTGCGTGGGCAGCGTCGTTGCCGGAAGGCGTGGGTTCCACGTCGGCACCAACACTGCACCAATCACGAACAGCACGGGAGCCGTCTCACCCAACGCACGTGACACTGACAGAAAGAAACCAGTCAGAATGCGGGGGAACGCGGTGGGCAAAATGATGCGCCACATGACACGAGAAGGGCGAGCGCCCAGACCGAGACCAGCTTCGATGAGCGTCATCGGTACGGAGCGCAGAGCGGCCACCATGTTGACCGCAGCGACCGGGATAATGATGAAGCAAAGTGCAACTGATCCGTACCACGCCTCAAGGTGGTGCGTCACTGAAACGGTCAAGGACGCGATGAGCAAACCAAAGGTGACCGAGGGCATGCCAACGAACACTTCGACGCCCTTTTCAACCAGCCTCGACCAGCGGTTCTTCAGCTCAAAGATGGCAATGCTCACCAATACCGTCAATGGAATCGAGAACAGAATGGCAAAGCCAGTGACCTCAAGGGTTCCCACAACTGCATTGCGAACGCCACCAATGGGCGAGTCAGCATTGATTGGCGGGATCGGGTTCGTGGAAATGAACTTCCAGTTGATGAAGTGGTAGCCGCGAGACACAATGGTGGAAAGCACACTGTACAGCGGTACGAAAATAACCACCAGCGTGAGTGCCAGGATGGCGAAATACACCTTCGAGAGCAGCTCCCGTCGCTGACCCGACTTTTGGCTTGCGTGGCGGACGATGTCACGCGGCGTTTGCGCGACGGTATCGATCGTGGTCACAGGAACTTCCTTTGCGAGCGGCTAATAATCGATCGAGCGGCGGTGTTGACAAGGCCCACCATGACGATCAGTACGACGGCACAGCAAAACAGAGCGCTGTCACCGAGTGCGCCACCGGCACCCAATTCCGAGGCGATCTGCGATGCCAAGGTAGAACCTGCCGAAAAGAGACTCTTGGGCACACCGTTCACGCCACCGAGTACGAAGGTGAGCGCAATCGTCTCACCGAGCGCTCGACCGAGGGCCAACGTCATTGCGGCGAGGACACCGCTACGGCTCGTCGGAAGCACGACTTTACGAAGTACTTGACTCTTCGTGGCACCCAGCGACACAGCGCCCTCGATGAGGTCACGGGGGATAACTTCAAAGACGTCACGCGACACTGCCGTAACAATGGGAACGCACATCGCGGAGAGCACCATGCCACCGAGCAAGATGCCTTCACCACTAATACCACCGTTGAAGGGCCACGTGTTGTGGAAGGTCTTCTGCAACCACGGGTCAACGTGGTGGTACATCAAAGGCTGCAGCACCTGGAAGCCCCACGCACCGTAGATGACCGACGGGACGATGGCGAGCAGCTCAACAAGCGACGAAGCGAGGAGCTGCAAGCGGCGAGGAATGAGAAAGTTGAGGGCCAATGCGGCACCAACACCAATTGGTGTGGCGAAGAGCATGGCGAGAAGTGTCGTCGCGAGCGTTGTTACGATCAGCGGGACGGCACCGAACTGATTGGAAGTCAGATTCCACTGCGTGCCAGTAAAGAATCCGAACCCGGCCGACTTCCATCCGGGAATTGACTTGTCGATGATGGACCAGAAGTAGGTCACACCGACCAAGATAAAGAAACCGACAACGATCGCACTGAGCGAACGGTACAGCGTGTCACTGCGGACCGGGAGCTTGAGCTCCCGGTCCGCAGTGGAACCACTGGTGGTAGTGCCTGAACTACCGATTACTGATGATTCAGACACTGCCGTTACTTCCTTAGTTGCCGCTCAAGCAGAGGCTCGAGAACGCACCGTTGACGAATGCCGACGAGGTGGAGTTCGAGACACCGCAGAGCTTGGTGAAGTCGTCAGCCTGGATGGTCTTAGGCAGAGCAACGAAGCCGGTGCCGGTCAAGTTGCCGGTCGTGGCCTGGTAGGTCTGCGTGAACCAAAGGACGAACTTCAGAGCCTCAAGCTGCTGAGCGTTCGATGGGCTCAGGGCAGCGTTAGGAGTGACCTGGAGGTTGGTGGCCGAAGCTTCGGGAAGCAGCGCGTAGGTGAAGCCCGAAATTGGGTACGCCTTGTCGCTGGCAACGTTGGTGATCGAGAAGCAAGCGGTCGACGAAGCGTAGTCCGTGCTGAACTTGTTGTTGCAAGCAAACGCGTTGTTCTCGATGGCGGCGAGGCCCTCAGAAGCAGCGTCAGCAATCGTCTTGTCGGACAGTGCAACGAACTTCGCACCAGAAGCAGCGCCCGACTGGATGTTGGCGATGCCAACGGTGCCGTTCGCAGCGCCCGAGGTGTTGGTCGCAGCCTTAGCAGCCGTAGCGTAGCCGTACTCGTCGTACGTGATGCCACCGTCGGTCTTCACGACAGCGCTCTGGAGAGCACCTGAACCACCGTCACCGGTCAACGCGACGTCGCCCAGGTTCTGGAGAGCCGTCGAAAGGCTGTCGTTGAAGCCGTTCTGCGTAGGAGCAGAGAAGTCAGCGTTGTCAACCTTCGAGAGGTAGTCAGTGAACATGAAGGTCGTGCCGGAGCCGTCCTTACGCGAGAAACGCGTAATGGTCGACTTGGTCAAGTCGTTCAAGCAGCTGAAGCTAGCCTTGCCGTTCTTCTCAGCCGTGACCTTCGTCTTGGCCGACGAACCCGTACCCGTGGTGGTTGAGTAACCAGCAGTGGCAGGAATCGAAATCTTCACAGTCAGCTTGGGGTTCGAAGCAATGATCGAAGCGTCGTTCCAGCTGGTGATGACGTCGTTGTTGTTCGAGTAGATCTTGCCAAGCTCGAGGCCCGTCAAGTTCAAGGGGTGAGCGGCCAAGGCCGTTGCGCAGGCGACACCAATGGTGTTCGAAACCGAAGCGTTGACCGGAGTCGTCGAGCCCGAAGGGATCGCCGAAGCCAACGCGTTGTTACCGGAGCCGGGGGTGTAGGTGTAGACGTTGTTGGCGAGGGTGAAGTCACCAGCAGCAGCCGAGAAGGTGTTGTTGAAGCCGAGGTTGTAGATGATGCCGACGGCCGACAGCGCGTCTGGAACCTGAGCAATGCCCGAACCTTCAGCGGTGTTCGCGAAGCCCAGTGGGACGTCCGAGAAACCGATCTGGTAGACACCGCTGGCAACGTTCTCACGACCAGTGTGTGAACCAACGCCACCGAAGGCAGCGGTGAACACACCGGAGTTAGCGCTGGGGGTGTTGTAGGCAGTCAATGCAGCCTGGGCGAAGTTCTGAACGAACGTCGAACCACCGACGGTCAAGGCTGAAACAGTGCCCTTGAGCGTCGCTGCGTTGGAAATAACAGCCGAAGCCTTGAGCTTCACAGGCGCGGTTGCGCCAGCAGGAATCACACCAGCAACGATGGCAGCCGAAGCGGCAGCCATGATTACTGAAGAGCGGATTGCCTTCTTCATAAAACTTTCCTCCTAGAAAGTGTTAGTTGTCGTCCTCGAGGTGAGGCGACTCCCGTCACGTCTCCTAAAGAACACCTAGAAACCTACGGTGGCTAAATGAAGTGAATGTGACATCGGACGGAGCGCAAAGAAAATTCTTCTCCCACTTAATTTTTGACCACCCAGATAATTACTGGGGTTTCGGCACGTAGAGAAAAAATGTCATTCGTTCGTCATAATTCGATCGTCATGACAACGAGTGGAATTTCACTGGCGAACGGTCCCGTCAAACCAGCGACCAGCCGCGCCCTAAGGCTCAGTTCGAGGCACTGAGCGACGCCGTGCCGTTAACCGACATCGTGAGCAGCTGCGAAAAGTCGTACTGCCGAATGGAGAGTGGCAGTGGCGAAGCTGACGATGCCGTGGCAAAGGATTGGCCAAACGAGGCGCTCACACCTGAAGGGGCGGCTTGCGAGAGCCAGGCCAAGTACTTCGCCGTGGCGATACCCATGACGTTTGACGAGGGTGTCCGAGAGGTAATTGCGAACGCGAGTCCGACGAGGGGATAGCCGGCCCCCGCATTGGTCACGTCATACCGCGACGAGCCCTGCAGGACCGAAAATCCACCATTCGCCGCAATGGTCGTCGCGGCCGCGGCGAGATCCCGCCGTACTGAGGCAGTGTTGAGGGCTTGATTCGACGCGACGCCCTTGGTCGTCGTTTGGAGTCGCGCTGTGGAGACACCGCCAGCTACCGCATCTGACCAGGGTAAATAGCCAAGTGACCCGTCAGTCGAACTCACCGCTGCCGCAATCGCGGCACTGTCTGTCAAAGCCGTGCCTACGACGGCGGGCGTCACATCGGTGACCGAAGGGAAGTCCGTCGGATCAACCTGCGACAGGTAGTCCGTAAGGATTGAATTCACGCCGGACCCCGTTGATGGTCCATAGAGCGAGATACTCGGTGTCGTCGCGAAGCGGAGACAGTTAACGACCTGCTTTTGATTCTTTTGTGGGTGCGACGTGCCGTGGGAGGTGTAGGGCGCGGCCACCGGCACGTAGGCGTGAAAGTTCAACTGAGGATTCGAGGCTTGGATGGCGCTCGAGGACCATTGACTGATCTGACCGGAGAAGATGCCGGACAGCGTGGTGGGTGTGAGGACTAGCGGGTACTTCGTCAAGAGCGCTTGACAGGTATCGGTCGTCGTCGCAGTGAGTTGCTGACCACCAACCGAAGCCGTCATCGTCACCGATGAAGGAAAGGAGATGTTGTAGCTCAGCGCCACCGCGGTGGCGGCTACTGGAATTTGGAGGTATTGCGCAACTTGACCGTCGGGGACGTCAGTACCAATCGCATTAAGTGGTGTGCTCGAGAGCGCGATATCGAGCTTTCCCGACGACAGGTCTCGACGTGCCGCGGCCGACGACGAGGACGAAAAGGACGAAAAGGACGATCCATTGGCGGAACTGAGACCCTGGTAATAGCTGAGGGCCGGTCCGAGAAATGCACTCACCGCACTCTCTCCGCCGATTGCCAGTGGCGTCGACGGATTAAACCGAATAAGTAGGGCATTACGAAGTATTGCTGAAGGATTGGTCGTCGCCCCCGTCGGTACCGCTGCGGCCGAACTAGCGAGAAGTCCCGCCAGCACAACGGGAAGCAACCGGCCACGTCGCATACTCGGGCGTCTCACTTCGCCAGCCACGGACTTCGCCTCATGCGTGCATCTTAGGGGTGGTCATTTCGAACCACCAAAGGCGAAATCTGACAATTTCGTTACACGGCGTATCACAATGTTGCGACGCAGATGACACACCTTCTAGACGTGGGCGTACCGTGCGACCCACGCCACCTGCGTCGAAACCGGAGCGGTCGGGCAGGCAAAGCGCGCCGAACACCACGTTTGTTGCTGGAGGTGAACGGACATGGCGACGTGCGGGATGGCCGCTGGTGTCGTGACGCTGCCCCACGCGTGTCCATCCAGCGTGTAGATCAGGGTGGTGGGTGTCCAAATCACGCCCCAGGTGTGCCACAGCAGCATGTTCACAGCCTTCACTCGGTGAATCTGGAAGTCTTCCGCACCGTAGTGCACGGTGGCCGTGGATTGATAGATACCACCAAAGGTCTCGTCAAAGTCAACTTCAGGACTGGTGCCCACTTTGGGCCAAAGCATCTCCACTTGGGTGGCACCGGCACCGGTCATCCGTGAGCGTACAAAGACTGCGCCGTAGCGGAAGGGGCGATCACACTCGCACAGCCCACCAGTCATCCAGATGCCGTGCGACGTCGCAACCGGAAAGGCGTTCAGGCTCACAACGTTATTGGCCACCACCACGTGGCGCGGGCTAAAACTCGTGCCCGGGTCGCCGCCTGGTTGTCCGGAAAAGGCGTACCACCCCGCTGGCACTGAGGAACCAGGAAACGTGGTGGTCTCGATGAGTCGATAGCCCGGAAATCGAGCAGGCGGCGGGGCCATGTGCGACACCGCCGTCGCCGACGGCGTTCCCGTGGGGTAGATGATGGGGCAGCTGCTCACTCCGGCACAGGCCCGGGGCGTTGCCGCGTGAACCACCGAAACAAGCAGAAGGACCGCAATAATGGCCACTGCGCTACTCAACGCACCAAGATTGCTCCAGCGCGTCGCGGTCGTCCGGTGCATGAGAATGGGGGTATTCACAACCCGTAGGTTACGAAGTTTTCCTGCGTGATACCACACACGGTTTTCTCAGGCTTCTTATACTCGTGACCATCAGCACTGACGCGCTCCACCACGACAATCTCGCCCGACGGATCGAGCGACACGAGGCCCTGGGATGGGCGGCACAGATTGACGCCGCCACCCAGGGAAACAACCCCCTCGGGGCGGTGCTCTCCACCTCAGGTCCCACCCCACTTAGTGCCCTCACTGCCCTCAACTTCGCTGCTTTTAACCGTGTTGTCGGGCTCGGCGCGGACCGGCCGGTGACCGAGGAAGACATTGCGTCAATTCTTGATTTCTACGCTGGGCACCAGCAGTCGCGATTCATCATCGAGACCACCCCTCAGACGGCTCCGGAGGTCATCGAATGGTTGCGCGAGCGACACCTTGTGCCCCAGCCACAGCGCGTGGCCAAAAACGTCCACTTGTTGCACGATCTTCCTCCCCGACCAGAGATCGACATCGTTCCGCTCTCCAGCGACGACCAAGCGACTATCGCGAGTGTGAACTGTCAGGCGTGGGGGCTCCCTCGGATGTTCCGGTCGTGGTTCGGCGCACCGATTACGGCGCGGGGCTTTCACTACTACGGGGTTCGTGATGAAGGCGCCATCGTGGCCGTGGCCATGTTGTACGTTGACGGGGACCTGGCCTGGTCGAGCGACAGCGCCACGTTGCCGTCACATCAAGGGCGGGGATACCACCGGGCCCTCCAACTCCACCGACTCTATGAAGCGCGTGGTCTCGGTGCCCAGTGGGTGCACACCGAGAACGTCGTTGAAGCACCCACTTTCGATTCAGCGTCGTACCACAACAATCGGAAATTGGGCTTCGTGCACCTGTATGACAAAGTCCCCTACGGACCGGACACCTCGTCGGCTTCGGCCAGCGCCGTCGCGAGATAACTCCCGAGCAGGGCGGCACTCGGCCCACGCAACATGGCGTTGTGGTCACCGGGAATCGCCACCACCTCCAGCGGACCCGTCACGAGGTACCGCCACGCCCCTTCAATCGCGGTGCGCCGCAGTTCCGATACCGCCAGAAAAGTGGGGCCGTTCCACTGGCTCAGGCGGCGAGCAAAACGTAACTGGACGAGTCCCCAGTAGTAGAACATCTCGAACTGCGTGACGCCCTTGAACTGCACCAGTCCTCGAAAGGGGAGGCGTAGGAGGGTCGACAAGCGTGGACGCGAGGGCATGCCCGGTGCGCTGGGCGCCGCGGTGCTGTTCGCTACCGACGCTGGCAACATGGCCGCGGACACGATCGAGTCCAAGATGACGAGCAGCGCCACCCGTTCACCGCGACGGGTGAGTTCCTGAGCGACGTATAAGGCCTCCACCCCACCCTGGGAATGGCCACCGACGTAATACGGACCAGAGGGCTGAATCCGCTGTATCTGGGTGGCGTAGTACCGAGCGGCGGCGGCGGCCGTGTAGTGCGGTAGTGCCCGATGCTCAATGCCTCGCGCTTGGAGTCCGTAGCAGGGCTGGTCCGGGCCGAGGGCCCTCGCCAATGGTGCGAAGGCCAACGCCAACCCACCCGCTCCGGCAATACAGAAGAACGGTGGGCGGGTACCGCCGGCGTGCAGCACCACCACGGAGGCGTCGGTGGCTCCACCATCGAGGTGGCGCGCCAACTGGGCGACCGTGGGGAACTGGGTCACCGTCGACGTCGCTACCGTCGCGCCATATCGTTCGTGCAGGAGGGCAACCACTCGTTCGCACGTCGCCATCGTGGCCTCGGTGGCGACGTCATCCGAGGGACCAAAATCGTGGTGACCCAGGGCGGTCGCCCACACATCGGCCACGCGATCAGCCCAGGACGCATCGACCGGCAATGTCTCGGGTGCCTCAGTCGGGCCAGCTATCACCGTGGCCAGTGTTCGCACGGTCGCGGCTCTCATCACCGTGGTAATCGGCAAATCGATGTCGAAGCGTTCCTCGAGATCGAAGAACAAGCGCGCGCATCGAAGTGAGGTACCGCCCATATCGAAGAAGTCGTCATCGATGCCGAGTGTTGCGGCGTCACGATCGAGTGCCCGGGCGAACGCGTCGTGCACGACCTGCTCGACCGGTGTGCGTGGTGGCACAACATCACGCGCGACGTGTGGCTTGACCGCAACGGGCAGAGCGGCCAACGCTCGACGATCAATTTTGCCGACCGGCGTCAGCGGGTACGCCGCCAACGGGACAATGCGCTGCGGCACCATATAGGCCGGCAACGTCGCGACGGCTCGCTCGTGCAGTGGCGACAGGTCTACGTGGTCGTCGGCCAAGACGTACGCCACGAGTTGAGGCTCACCCGCCCCCTCGTGAAGAACCACAACGGCGTCATCGATGAGCGACGACCCGGTGAGCGCCGCTTCAATGTCACTCAACTCCACTCGGTAGCCACGAATCTTGACCTGTTCGTCACGCCGACCAACAAAGAGCAACGCACCGTCGTCACGTTGACGCACGAGATCACCGGTGCGATAGACCCGCTCCGGCACTCCATCGACGGTGAGGAGGGGAAACTTCTCGGCCGTTCGCTCGTTGTCACCCAGGTACCCCCGAGCCAGGACGGGGCCTCCAATGAGTAGTTCACCCACGACGCCGGGTGCTACCGGGATGTCGTTTTCGTCAACGACGAAGAGCCGAGCCCCCGCCATGGGCCATCCAATGGGCGAATCGCTGTCCGACGGCGAGAGCACCGCCGAGGTCACTTCGACGGTCGCTTCGGTCGGCCCATAGAAATTGATGAGGGCACTAACGCGAGAGGCCATGGCGGCAATCACCGACGCTGACATGCGCTCGCCGCCCATCCACAGTTCCAGATTCTCCTTGCCCGGCCACTGGGACTCGAGCAGCATCTGCAACATCGTGGGTGAGGTTTCCAAAATTCGGGCGTCGTGTGTCGCCAGTAGCGTCGCCAGCCCTCGGGGGTCCCTCGTCATGCCCGGTGGGAGGCATAGCGACGTCAGTCCGTGCACGAGTGGCAACAGCAGCGCCGGAAGTGAACCGTCGAAATTTGACGACCACGTGGTGGCGATACCCATACCGGGCTCGAGGTTCCGTTGCTCAATAAGGTCGGCCAGAAGCCCAACAATCGAACCGTGTTCAACGACGACACCCTTCGGACGACCTGTTGAACCTGAGGTGAAGATGACGTACGCCGCGTCAGCGGGACCAAGCTCCTGCCACACCTCGGCGTTCACCACCGCGGGCTCCAGAGCGAAGGGGTCAACAATGGGGCACTGCCACGGCTGCGCCGCCTCGCGCCAACGTTCACTCGCCACCAGGGCGCTGACCTGCGCGTCGTCGCGAATTATGGCCAGTCGACTCTCGGGAAACGAGGGGTCGAGCGGCACGTAGACGGCGCCGATGGTCAAAATCGCGGTGACGGCAATGGGCAAGAGATCGGTGGGCTCCACGAATACCCCCACGTGGTCGCCTCGTCGAACACCGGACGCCCGCAGGGCGGCCCCGAGGGCCTGGGCCCGTTGCCACACCTCCGCTGCCGAGGTCTCTCGCGACCCTTCCCGGACAACGATCCACTCGGGGTGGGCCGTCAGCGTGGACGCAATCCAGTGAGCGAGCGACGGCTGCTGGGGCTCTCCACTGTTCTCTGGCTGTGTCACGCCGTACCATCCGATTGTTGTCCTGTCGCCGAGCGACTCGTGATCTCAGTCTAAATTGCACCCTTCTCGTCGGCCAGGGTGATTCAGGGAATTAACTCAGCGACCCAGCGCGCCGTCGCAACGTACCCGCCGCGTTGACGTGCGAGAATTACACGTGGCAACACTGCCGTAGCGATGTAACCCGAGGGGAGTGTGATGACTGACGCCGAAACGACGCCCCGCGATCGCCTCGTTTCGTCGAGTCTCTCTCTCCTCATCTCCAACGCCACCGGTGCCGTGCTCGGCGTTGTCTTTTGGATCATCGCGGCGCACCGCTATTCCCCGAGGGCCGTAGGGAATGGCTCAGCCGAAATAGCAGCCATGACATTGTTGGCCACGTCCGTCCAGTTCGCCCCGATGCTGATATTCAATCGGTTTCTGTATCGTTCCGGGACCATGGCCCCGCGGATCGTGCGCCTGGGCTACGCCTTCGCCGTGACGGCAGCCGCGGCGGTGGCCACGCTCTTTCTCCTCTTTTCTGGCCCCCACCCCTACATTCTCGGTGGCGTTGTGCCCAAATTCACCTTCGTGGGTGCAGTGATGCTCTGGGTCGTGTTCACCATTGAAGATGCCGTGCTCGTTGGACTTCGAGAGATGAAGTGGATTCCAATCGAGAACACCATTTTCTCCCTGCTCAAGCTCGGTCTGCTCGTGGTCATTGCGACCACACTCCCCAAGACCGGGGTCTTTGACGCATGGATTGCCCCCCTCCTTGTCCTCATACTTCCCGTCAACTGGCTTATTTTTCGGCGTCTCCTGCCGCGACACGTGGCGTGGGCGAACGGACGGCGGGCATTTCCCGAGGGTCGGGCCCTGCGCCGGCAGATACTCGGTGAGTACAGCGGCTCGCTGATGTTCATCGCACTCGGTTCGATGCCCTCACTCCTCGTTGTTCGCGAACTAGGACCAAAGGCCGCCGCCTACTTCCAAACACCCTGGCTCGTCGGCACGTCAATTGACTTTCTCCTGTGGACCTTGTCCAGTGCCCTTGTGTCGGAGGTCAATGCCCGGCCCGACCACGGTCCAGCGTCCGTACGACGCATCGTTCGCTACTCGGCCCAGTTCGGTCTGCCACTGCTCGTGATCCTCGCCGCCACCGCTCCCTTTGGGTTGCGGGTACTCGGTCCCGCCTACGCCGCCCACGGCACTCGCCTCCTGCTGTGGTTATTAGCGAGTAGCCCCTTCATGGCTCTAAACGTCCTCTACATCACCTTCGGCCGTCTCGGACGACGCGTTCGTAGGATTTTTCTTATCCAATTCAGTATCGCTTTACTAGTGTTATCGCTGATGATTTCCTTTCTCCACACGTATGGCGAGACCGGTGCGGGCATGGCCTTCTTTCTCGGTCAGGCCGCCATCGGCCTGCTCGTTCTGCCGTCGCTTCTTCGTCAGTTTCGTCGGCCAACCATGGCACCCGGCTTCGCCCCTACCGGCGCGCTGCTGATGCTGCCAGAAAACGAGCGATAAGCCATGAACCCCCGTTTCTACGCTTCGTGCGTCGCACTCCTCGTGGACATTGTCTTCGCTGTTACGGCCTTCGGGCACATGACGTCGCCCGTGCGCTTTGTCACCGGCCTCCTCTTCGCTTTCTTCGTCCTGGGCTGGTCGTGTGTCGCACACTTGCGCTTGACCAATGTGGCGCTCGCCATTTCGCTCACCTTGGGCCTCGGTCTGGTTCTGGTGCTCCTGCCCGCTGAGCTGATGGTGATCACCAGTCATTGGCACCCCGTCACACTGGAGAAGTCCCTCATCGTGGTGAGCGGCCTGCTACTGCTCGTCAGCGTCGTGCGCGAACGGAGTGCCCGTGCTGCGTAACTTTTTCCGCTCGAGCTCGTGGGCGTATGCCCACAGCACGCCAACGGCACTGATGACGGCCACGGTGATCGTGCTGCTCCTCGTGCGACTCCTCATCACTCGTTCTTCCACCACCCCTACAACGCTGCTGCGCTGGGTCAATGCCCTCACCGTGGTGAGCGTCGTACTCTTTGGACTTCTGGTCTACGCGAGGTTTGTGACTTTTGGCTAATCGACGTTTTTCTCTTCCCGGCGGCGGTCTCGCCCTCGGTGTTCTCGGCCTCGCCTTTTGGGTGCTGGCCGTAGCAACAGCGTCCCCCAGTGCCATCAAGGCGCTCGGACTCATCTCCATTGTCGGATGGGCCTACTTCGTCGCACTGGCGTGCATGGTTGCCGGTTTCGCCATGGAAGTAGCCGCTGGATCGCTTCGACCCGCTCGATTGACCGCGTTACTGCTTGGGCTCATTGTCATTCTGTTTGGCACCTCAAGCGCGATTTTCCCGTACGCCACGTTGACTGACAGTTACATCCACGACGGATTCGTGCAGTACATCGTGACCCACGGTCACATTGCCCACCAGGTCGATGCTCGCTTCTACTGGCCGGGTGCATTCACCCTCGCCGCAGCGCTCGTCACCTTCACGGGGCAGCACGACGCCGGGGCGTTCCTTCGCTGGTTCCCGTTCGTTATTGAAGTGGCCTACCTCGCGCCCCTCCTCGCCCTCGCCAAGGCCTCCGGTGTGCGTCAGCGCACCGCCTACCTGGGTGTCGCGTTCTTCTACTCCGCGAACTGGATCTACCAGGACTACTTTTCGCCCCAGGCACTGAACTTCTTGTTCTTCCTGGTCATCATTGCCACGGCGTTGACCGTGTGGAAGGCCGTGCCGTCAGTTCGCGAAGGGGCGGTCACATACTCTCGGCGCTTTTCCAACACTCTCTCAAGTCTTCGCCCTCGGCGCCTCAATGGATTTGACGCCGACGCGTCCGTCAGTGCGGGTCAAGAAATGGCCTTTATTGCCATCATTGCGCTGATCATCATGGCCGTGGTGTCGAGCCACCAGCTGACCCCCGTTATGGTCGCACTCGGACTGGGTGGGCTACTGCTCACCCGACGCCTCCGTCGACCCGAACTCGTACTCCTGGCCGTCGTGCTCACGTGGGCGTGGGTGTCGCTCAGCGCATCGGACTTCTGGGGCGGCAAGCTGTACACCATCTTCGGTGGTGTCGGCCACGCCACGGCGTCGCTGAATCAAAACGTCACCGACCGCATCGTCGGTTCCTCGACCCACGTGTTCATCGTGGACATGCGTATTGCCACCATTGCGGCCGTTTTGATTGTTGCCCTCATTGGGGCTCTGCGACGGGCCACCGACGACCGTGCCCTGGAGTTCTTGGCGTTCGCACCCTTCGTGACGGTCCTGGGTCAGAGCTACGGTGGCGAGGGACTCTTGCGCGCAGCGCTCTTTAGTTTGCCCTTTGCCAGCCTGCTGGCGGCCTCGGCCTTCGCCCCCAACCACGAGGGAACGATTCCTGCGTTGTTCCGCCTCGGGGTCGGCACTCGTTCGACTCCCGTTCGCTTCGGTCTGACGGTGGGCGTGGCCCTCGCCATCGCGGGCACGGTGCAAACACTCGACCGAGGTGGCAACGACTTCTACCAGTCCTTTACCCCTGGTGAAGTGGCGGCGACGACGTACGTGAACGCTCACTTGAAGCCGGGCTATGTTTTCGCGGCTGAAGCGCCATTCCTTCCCGCCGGTCAGGCCCTGGCCGGTTCAGTGGAGCGCTTCTACGCCTCGGTGCAGGGCACCCAGATTCCCGTCAATACGTCGAAGCTACTGTCGTCGCACGCCCAGTACGTGGTGATCACCACGTCGCAGGAGCACTGGGGCGTTGAGGTCAACGGTTTCCCGTACGGGTGGCAGACGTCAGTACGTCAAGCGCTACTCGACCACGGCTACCGCGTCGTGGCGTCGTGGCCTACCGCCACGGTCTACGCCTCCGCAGCCGTACCGAAGTAAGTCCCGCACCTGCGGACGACAACCTGACGGGCTACTGCTGGTACTCGGCTACCCACGCCACGTTGGTGTGCATGGGTGCCGAGGGGCACGCGAAGTGGAGCGCGCAGTAGGTCTGCTGCTCGAGATCCAGCCGAAGCGGCTGGGTCGGAATGGCGTGACGGTTCGTGACCTGGGCCCACGCGTGTCCGTCGAGGACGAAGGTCACCTTGCTCGCGGTCCAGACCACGCCCCAGGTGTGCCACTGCTGGTGGTTCACATTTCCGAAGTAGAAGGTTGCGACGTGGTGCTGTTTTGACCAGTAGACCGCGGCTCGACCCGTCGAGGGTGCATCAGACTCTAAGAACTCGACCTCGGGCGGCCACTTGTCATTCGTCGGCCAGAGCATGGCGATGTCCTCGGGCCCCGAGCCAATGGTCTGGGTCCGCACGAAGTACGCACCCGAGGTGTGCTGGACGCCACACTGACAGAGACCGCCACTGGCCCACCCTCCGTGATTGCGAGCGGAGTAATCAGTCTTGATTGTCAGCATGCCGTTGGCCACGCTCACGAACCGTGCGTCGTAGTACGCACCGGCATCACCGTGAATCGGACCGCTAAAGACCTTCCAGCCCTTGGGTACGGTAGTACCGGGAAAGGCCACTGAGGATGATTGGTGGTAGCCCGTCAATCCAGCGAATGTCTCCGTTGCCAGCGGGCTCGTGCCGGCTGACGACACCGTCGCCCCATCGCCCACCGGGTACGGAATAACGACGGGAGCCGGCTGCAGCGCCACGTAGGTGGCGACGCCGCCAACAACGAGGGCGAGAGCTCCCGCGCCCGCGAGCGCTCGTTGGGCCATCGTGGACTTTGCGGGTGCGTTCTCCGTGCTCATATCCCTCTCATCGTACTAGGAGGAGTGGCGCGAATCGGGAGCGCGCGGCACGAGTCGGCCCTTGGGCCGTTCACCCGTCAGCGCACCAGCCGGTAGTGCCAGTCCCCGAAAGAGGCGGCGGCTGTGCCACAACAACACCGGACCGCGAAGCATGCCCCGTGTTTCTATTTTCAACGTCTCGAGGGGGTAGTTCCTTGGAGCACGATGGCGACGACCGCGGCGCGCCGAACCAAGCCGACGCAGGCCGTAGGGGATGCGGCGTGCGACCTCGACGAGGTGCCGAGGGTGCGAGAGCAGCGCGCTCAGGTACATCGCCGACAGGCCAATCCCGTACCCGTAAATTTGCTCAAAAAAGTCGTCGCGTGTCGCGCGGTGGGTGTGGCGCACGAGGGCGGCTGGTTCGAAGCCGATGGTGTACCCAGCGCTCGCGAGGGCAATCCAAAGCTCGAGATCCTCACCGGCCCGTGCGGGGGTACCAGGTCCGAGTTCGTAGCGAAACCCCCCGACCGCGACCAGCGCATCGCGCCGCATCGCCATGTTGCAGCCCGCGCCGAACCGTCCGACGGCGTAGGGGAAGAGGGGGTCACGGGTGGAGCGGTCGATCGCATCATCAAATGGTGCGAAGTTTGGGGTGAAACCGCCGTAGTACTCCTCAAACCAGAGCTGCGACTCATAGGTCAGTTCTATCGGCTGCACCATGCCACCAACGCCGGCGAGCGCGGGATCCTGAGCGAATCGACGGGCGAAGGCCCGAAGCCACTGCGGCGATACCTGCGCGTCGTCGTCAGTGAACGCGACGATGTCGCCGGTCGCCACTTCGATACCACGATTTCGCGCGGCCGATGCTCCCGGAATTGCCTGGCGCACGACGCGTACCCGAGGATCATCACTGAGATGGGGGAAGGGTTCGGCCAGTGGCTCACGGCGGTTATCGACGACCACCACCTCAAAATCTGGGTAATCAAGCGCCACGAGGCCGGCCACGGCATCGCGCACCTGCACCACATCTCGACAGATTGATGGCACGACGACGGTCACCTTTGGCCACGACTCTATGTCTTGCGGGCGACTCACTGGCGTCGACGTCACGGAGTGGCGTAAGCGCTCGAGGGCGATTGGTGACAACATGCCGTTCGTGACCGGCACTAACGCCCGCTGCACGATCTGACCTTGTCGAAGGACCTCGACCCACACTCGGTCGGCACCCGACACCGGTACCTGGTCGGGACCACCGTCGGCATCGACCTGCACGATCGGGATGGGCAACCACGGATCGGTCGGGGTGACTCCTAGGCCCACGGCAACGGAGAGCCGACCACGGAGATACCCCGTAACGGCGGCCACGGTGCCACCAACAACGAATACCAACTCGGTGAGCCCAGTGCGCGGACGCCGCACCGCGTGGGCGAGGGCTTTGAGGACCGCCTGGGGCAGCACTAACACCATCTGACGGCGCTCGGAGGCCAAGCCCTCCTTCATTCCCACGAGATCGGTAACCACCGCCTTCGAAAGGCCTTCCGACCAACAGCGGCGCAGGAGATACCGCAGCGAGACTCGTTCGGCACCGACTCGGTGATGCACAATCGACGAGGTCTGGTGGACGACTCGCTCAGTGCTATTGACCCGCTGGTACCGAATACACAGCTCCGTCTCCTCGCAACCGAGCAACGTCTTCCCAATCCGACCGAGACCGGTGGTGAAACCACCCACCGCGACGAAGACGGAACGGCGAAGGGCCATTGATGCCCCGATGGGGTTACGAAGGGTGCCGCCGGTCGTGGGCAGTCCTCGGTAGCTGCAGCCAAAGACCCAGTAGAACGATGCCGGAAACCATGGGGCGTTGCGGACGAACCGTGGCTCGACCCACCCGCCCACGCAAAAGACACCGGGGTCTTCAAAGGGCGCACAGAGGGCTTCCAGCCAGGTGGGCTCGGCCGTGGCGTCATCATCTAAGAAGGCGACGATGTCACCCGTGGTGGCGTCGACGCCCGTGTTACGAGCGCCCGAGAGTCCCTTGCTGAGACTATTGGGGACAACACGAATGGTGGGGAAGGCCTCGGTGGCACGAGCATAGAGTTCGTCGTTGTAGTCACACACCAAGACGGTTTCGTACGGACCACCCTTTTGCGCGAGGACCGAATTGATCGCCGACGACAGGTCGTCCCAGCGATCCATGGTGTACGCGCAGACGACGACTGAAACCTTCACACAGAGAAACTAGTTGATGCCCCGTCGCCCGTGCTTCGCTGCCGCACGACTTCGCGACGAAGTCGTAGCCCCAGTTCACTCCACGCCTTGGGGGTCGGAAAGCTCAGTTCAGCGAGTCGGATGGCGTGCATGAGGGCGACATAAATGGACGACGGACTGTGGACATCGGCGACCAGACCACCCACATACCCCTTACCGACAACGGGGAATGAGGTGTCGAGCAGCAGAACTGTCGCGACGCCGCGTTGCTCAGCAAGTGCGTAGGCCCGCGACTCGACGCCCGGGTCAGCCATCACGACGGCGGACGAATCGTCACAGAGGTTACTGAGGGCCTCCTCAGAAAGATCCGAGTCGATTACGTCAATACGGTCGGCGTAGTGGCTCGCGGCCACCGACGAACGAACCTCGTCCGTCGAGGAGCGCATCACGAGTGTCAGGCGATAGCTGTTGCTCCACGCCTCAGGAATCGCGTCGAAGGCCCGAAGGAGCATCTGCAGCCCTGCAACATCATCCTTCGGCAAAAACGCCGCCACGCGGTGCGTATCGGCGGCTCGCTGTCGGCCGAGCAGTGAGAGTGCCCGATGGGTATCAATCACGGGAGTGGCCGACCGCAGAGACCCACTCAGTCGATTCGCCTCGAGCGGGTCACCAACGAGCACGAGGTCGGCTTTCGTGACGCGACGAGCTAGACCGTCGATTTGCGACATGTCGCTTGATGGACCGGACATCCGTAGCACGACACTGACTGCACCCACGTCCTTGGCGGCCGCGACGAAGTCCCCAATCCAGTCGTTGGCGATTGTTGGCCACGACAACGCGATAGCCATCGCGGTGTCGGGTCGTAGGTGCTGATGGAACGCCTTGCGCTGGGCCCGTGTCGAGCCAGCGACGTGCCACGTCGGCACGGCCTCGCCGGCGTAGGAGTAGAGAGCGGCGAGTGATGGCGCGCGGTGAAGACCAGAACGTACGTGCTGCGTCGGATCGATCTCGAGGCGACTCACCGCCCCAAAGTTGGCCACCGCATGAACAACCTCGGCGCCCATTACGCCAGGAATCGTACGCTCAGAGCCAGGTCCGGCCACCACGACGTGCGGCACGATGCCCTGACCAATGACGGGGGCGACGCGATCGAAGAGCTCAGACATGGTAGGCCCGCAGTCGTTCGGTCACGATGGTGCGGGCGATACGCAGTCCGTCGCGCAGGGCGCTGAGGTTGCTGTTGCCGTGGATCCGCTCCGCCTCAAAGCAGGGCACCTCGGCGATTCGCAGTCGTGCTCGCTGCGCGCGAATACCGATCAAGGTCTCAACTTCAAAGCCGTTGGAGTCAATACGCAGTGCGTCGACGCAATCACCGCGCACAGCGAAGTAGCCGTAGGTGGCGTCACTGTACTTGTGGCCAAAGAGGACGTTAATCAACATGCAGATACCCCAGTCGCCGAATCGGCGAAAGGGCGTGATGTCGGCCGAGCCAGCTCCGGGCGCAAAACGGCTGCCCTTGACGTACTGCGCACCGTTGACAATGGCGTCACGAAAGAGTGCGAGTTCGCCGCCGTCCATCGATCCGTCGGCGTCGATAGCTATGCGAACGTCACCGGTAGCTGAGGCGAGGCCCGCCTTCAGGGCCGCTCCCTTGCCGGGAGTGGTGACCCGAACGATACGAATGCTCGGCTGCAACGTCATCGCGACCCGCTCCGTGTCGTCCTTCGAGCGACCGTCCACTAAGACAACTTCATCAACCCATTTCGGCAACGAATTCAGAACGTACGGCAGGTTGCCGGCTTCGTTCAGCGTTGGAATAACAACGGACACGGTCGCAGTGACCACCGTGTTCTCGTTCTCTTGCGTCACGCTACGTTCCACGGCTCTCCTAGTGGCTTTGTTCCAACAATCCATTGCTACATCAGTCTCGCTGGAGGGGCAAAAAGTACCTGAGCGATTCTTTAGGACACAGCTCGGTGGGCACTCATGCAGCGTCGGCGCAGCACCACTTTCAATCGGTTGACTCGTCGCAATCATGGTTCCCCCTAGCCGTTGTAGCTGTACTGGGCAGCCCAGTCGATCTGCATTGACTGGGGAGCGGTGGGGCAGGCCCACCCCGAGCTGCACCACGTCTGCTGCTGCAGGTCGAGGGTCATGGGCAGGTTCGGGATGGCGGCAGCATTGGTGTCACTACCCCAGACCTTCCCGTCAACGGTGTACATGATGCCCTTTGGCGTCCACAGCACGCCCCAGGTGTGCCACTGCGTCATGTCGATGTTCGAGAGCTTGACCTGGTCCTGCGTGTTGCTCGGCGAGTAGTGGGTTGTCGCAGTCGAGAAGTTCGACGAACCATCGGTTTCGTTGAAGTCGATTTCTGGTGGCCAGCTGTTGTTGGCAGGCCACAGAAGTTCGACGTTGGTGGGGCCGGCACCGGTAACACGAGAGCGAACAAAATAGGCCCCGTACGTCTGAGAAAAACCACAGTCACACAGTCCACCGGTCACCCACGCGTTCCCGTAGTTGGGGTCTTTGAACGTGTTGAGCGACAAGATTCCACCGGCCACCGACACGTGAGCGGCGCCACCGAACTGTGCACCGGGGTCGCCTCCAGGCTTACCGCTGTACACCTGCCAACCACTGGGCAGCGTTGATCCGCTGAAGTCAGCGACCGCACTCTGCGTAAATCCAGCCAACTCAGTCGCGGTGGGAGGTGCGTAGCCCGAGGGGGAGGTGCTGGAAGGAACGCCAATAGGGAACGTTGTGGTCGGAGCGGGAGCCGGTGCTGGAACGGGAGCCGGTGCGGGTGCCGGCACGGTGGTCGTTGGCACCGGGGTGGGAACGGTGGTCGTTGGCACTAGGGCGGGCACTGGAGCGGCCGACGGTGCTGGCACGGTGGTCGTTGGCACTGGAGTGGGTGCGGGTACCGCTGGTCCGTGGTGGCGACGGTCACGAGCGGCCGCATTCGACACGGGGAAATCCGAGGGCTTCTGGATCAGCGGTGTCTGCGTCGCCAGTGCGGTCAGCTTGATAACTGGCTGTGTGGTCGAGGCGTGGGCCGCGATACTGACACCGGAGAACAGTGTGGTGACCAAGGTGAGTGCACCAAGGGTCTTTACGAGGCGGGGGCGGATTCGGAGGTTCGTGCTCATGGGCACTACATTTCCAAGCCCACCTCACAGGGCACCCTACAGCATCACAACTTCACCACAACTTGTGAGCGGGCATAAACACCCTGGTCAATGGGGGTTAGGAGTGGGCCAGCCGGGCCTGATACGCGTCAAAAACAATGGTATCGAGCGCCTCGTGACGAGGCGCCCAGCCCAATACCTCGCGAGCGAGCGCATTGGATGCGACCGCTTGCGCGGGGTCACCTGGCCGGCGTTCAGTGACATCGAACGGTACGGCCAACGCCGTGACTCGCTCAACGCTGTCGATGACCTCGCGAATACTCGAGCCCGTGCCGGTGCCGAGATTCACCGTGAGCGCGGCGTGTCGGTCGAGCGCGTCAATGGCGAGAATATGCGCCTCGACGAGGTCCAGCACGTGGACGTAGTCACGGACACAGGTACCATCGCGCGTCGGATAGTCGGTCCCGAAGAGTTGGAGTGGACCACGTCGACCTAATGCCGCGTCAATGGCCAAGGGGATGAGGTGCGTTTCCGGCACGTGGCGCTCACCGTGATCAGGGCCGGCACCAGCGGCGTTGAAGTAGCGGAGTGAGGCGGAGCGAAGGCGGCCGCGCTGGGCCAACCACCCCAGGGCTCGCTCCACCATCAGTTTGCTCTCGCCGTAGGGACTCGACGGCACGGTTGGTGCGCTCTCATCAATCGGTGACACCGCGACCGACCCGTAGACCGCCGCTGATGAGGAAAAGACCACCTTCGGTGTGCCGGTGGCGATCAGTGCATCAAAGAGGCGTAGCGAGGCGGCCACGTTATTTTCAAAGAACGCCTCGGGCTCGGCCATTGATTCGGCGACCTCAATGAAGGCCGCAAAATGAATACACGCATCGAAGTGACCTAAGCGCCGAATGACGGAGGTGTCGCCACAGCTGGCCTCGACGAAGGTCGCTCCGGTGGGTACGTTGTCGCGCCGACCACGCGCGAGATTATCGAGCGCAACGACCTCGTGACCCTCGTCGATCAGGCGTTGCGCGGTGTTCGATCCAATGAAGCCGGCTGCTCCCGTAATCAACACGCGCATGTTTCGTCCTCGCTCTTGCATCGTTGAACGCAACGACATCTTTGACGATACCAATGAACTGCTGGGGGGCTGGCTGGTATCGTCACGAGTGCCTCGTGTCACTTCTCTCGTCTACGGAAGAAAGGCCTCCCATGACGAATGACTTCACTTTCACCGACAGTGGTAGCTCCGACGCACTGCGGGGGGCTCTGCAGCGAGGAGAATTTTTTCTTCTCTACCAAACCGAATTTGACCTTAACAGTGGCCGCTTCGCCGGCGTTGAAGCCCTAATTCGCTGGCGACACGGTAATGCGATCAAGTCCCCACCACAATTTCTCTCTGACTTGAGCGACGCTGGCGAACTCGTCGACGTTGGTCGGTGGGCGCTCATGATGGCCTGTGAACAGGGCGCCCTGTGGCGAGCGATGGGGTACCGATTCACCGTCGGCGTCAACATTGCTCTCGAGCAACTGGTGGCACCCGGATTCGTAGTTGACGTCACCGAGGCTCTCGACACCAGCCGTCTCCCCGCGAGCCAACTGACGCTCGAACTGCCGCCCTCCTGCCTCGACGATGCCCGCACCAGTGCGGTGGTTGTCGAACTGCACGCACTCGGCGTCACCCTGGCGGTCGACAACTTCTCACCAGACACAGCCTCGCTGGACCAGGTCCTGGCCCTGCCTATCTCGATTCTCAAATTGGATCGCGGACTGACCAGCGGCTCGGCCTCGCACGATGCTGCACAGGTGAGCGCGACGCTCGAAGCGGCCCAACAGCACGGACTTCGGATCGTGGCTTCCGGTATCGAGCAGGGTGAGCAGCAAGAGTGGTGGCGAGGTCTAAAGGTCGACGCGGGACAGGGCTTCTTCTTTTCAACCCCCGTGACCGTCGAGGAACTCGACGACGTGCTCGAGGACTACGCACTCTTTTCGGGGCGACCACTGTGACCACCTCACTGCTCGCGCCCGTACTCGCTGCCTACCACGAGCGGCGGCGGACGTGGACGCTTCGTGCGACACGAGACGATGTTCTGGCGTCGGTAGACGCCGCCTGTCAGCACATGCCCGATGGATGGCGCTGCACGCTCCAGCCTGAGGGCGACGCCGAGACCGGTGTGGTCATTCACGATGGCGACGCGGCTCTGGTCTTCGAGGTCACACCGCCCGTCGGACCGGACGATGCGGTAACTCTCTCGCAGTTCGCCGACCTCGTGGCGACCGACCTCGAACTGGTACGCCTGCGCGGGACTTCTCGCTCGGCCCTCCGACAAAGTCAAAAAGTCGCCCGGCAACTCCACCAGATAATTGCGTCGGCGCTCCAGAGCGCCAGTGCGAATACCGCGAGTGGCGTCTTGGTGACCTTGACGCGCGCCGCCCGCAGTCTCTTTGACGGTGACGAGTGTTGGGCGGTCATTTGTGAGGGGCCCTTCGCCCCGTTGGCCGTTCGCTGCCAGCGAGGCCAGCCACCCCAGCGCCTCGTCCTGACCGCCGACGATCTGGCGCGGTGGCACTCCCTCATCCCCTCAGCGGGACCCGTCGTCGAGCCAACGTCGGTAGCGGCAGCGCTCCGCGATGACGCCGGTGGCACCTACGGACTCGTCTACATTGCCCGCCCCGAGACCGCGGTTGACGTGGAGGGCGAGTTGGTGTCACTGGTGAGCCAAATCGCGACGTCATCCCTCACGGCAATGACGCTGCAGCACTCGATAGCCGACTCTGAGAATCGTTTGCGCGTGGTGATCGATACCGCCCCCGTCGCGATCATCGAGGCAGATTCGTCGGGGGCTATTGTCTGGGCGAATCCTCGAGCGCACGCTCTGCTGGCCACTGACGCACAAAATACTCTCGCCTGGCCGGCGTCACTAGTCCCATTGATGGAGGACCTCTGGCGTGCCGATGATCGACACTCTCGTGAACTGCCCCCCGTCACGGTGCGCGACCGGGTACTGGTCCTTACCGCGGCCTCGGCCCCGCTGGCGTCGACGGGCGGCACCCTCACGGTCCTCGACGACGTCACCGACCAACGCGCGCTCAAGGAAGAGATGCGTCAGGCCAATCGCATGGAAATCCGAGGACAGGTGGCGAGCGCTATAGCGCACGACTTCAACAACCTGCTGACCCTGATTACCGGATACGTCGACCTCCTCGAGAGTCGAGTGACCCACGACAGCACGGCCTCGAGCCTGCTGGCCTCAATTGCCTCGACGACCACTCGGGCGGCGGCGCTCACCGCGCAACTCCAGAGTGTCGGCCGCACCGCCGCGGCCCAGATAGCACCCGTCGACATCAATGCGGCGCTCCTCGCCAACGCCGAAGTGCTTGAGCGAGTCCTCGGATCGTCAATCGCCATCACGTGGCAACTGACCGATGCCCCCACCATCACGACGACGGACGCCGACCTCTTTGAGCAGATGATTCTCAACCTCTCGACCAACGCCCGCGACGCCATGGAGGGCTCGGGCACTCTGACCTTCACCACATCGATTGTCGAGCGAGCGACCGAGACCGGCACCGCTTCGTTCGTCTGTCTCGACGTCGCCGATACGGGATCGGGAATGAGCGCCGACACGATGGCCCGATGCTTCGAGCCCCTGTTCACGACGAAGGGACCACTGAAGGGGACGGGCATGGGGCTCGCCGGGGCACGGCGGTTACTCGACGAGAGTCGGGGATTCGTTGGGGTGGACTCGACCCTGGGCGAAGGTACCACCTTTCACTTTTACTTCCCCCGCACGGCTGCCCCCGTGGCGACCCCTCCGCCACTCACCCACCACGACACCATCATTGCGGTCGTCGACGACGACGTCGCATTGCGTCAGCTCATGGTCCACTTGCTCCGCCGCTACGGCTACGAAGTGCGCGAGTATGGCAATCCCCTCGACGTCGCCGCTGATCCCACCATCGGCGAAATCAGCCTGCTGGTCAGTGACGTCATGATGCCCGAATTGACGGGCGTCGAGTTGGCGCGCTCGGTGCGCCACCAGTATCCCGATGTCGCAATTTTGCTGGTCTCGGGGACTGCGGAGCGCGAGGTACTCGAGGGGCTCGGATCGATGGTGGAGCTGCTCGCGAAGCCCTTCCGCCCCAGCGCACTGGTCGACGCGGTGCACCGCGTCTTGGCCCTGCGGGCTAGTACTAGTTAATGACGGGCTCGAACCGGTAGCCAAAGCCCCGGACGGTCGCGATGCGCTTCGGGGAGTCGGGGTCAACTTCGACCTTGTGACGCAGGCGGCGAATGTGTTCGGTCACCGTGGCTTCGTTCTGCCACTCGCCCGAAGAGGACCACACGTGCTCGAGGATCTGCTCGCGGGAAAACACCTGCCGCGGCGAGTGCGCCAAAAAGACCAGCAGTGAGTACTCCTTGGCGGTGAGCTCAATGAGTTCGCCCCGCACCCGAACTTCACGCGTGTTTTCATTAATCGTGAGATCCTCGAACGTGAGCGATGGCCGCTCCGTGGTTCGGGCCACCGTGTGCCCGCGTCGCAGTACCGATTCGATGCGAGCACTTAATTCGCCCAGCGAGAATGGCTTGACGATGTAGTCGTCGGCGCCCATCTTGAGTCCCGCCACACGGTCGGACTCGAGACCCCGACCGGTCAAGAAGATGATGGGGACGTCGCTCAACAGACGAATTTCTCGCAGGACGTCGCGCCCGTCGTCGTTGCCGAGTGTGATGTCGAGGAGTACGAGATCTGGTTCTCGTTGCGCGACGGCGGATACCGCCGACGCCAGTGAGTTCGCCGAACGAATCTGGTAGCCCTCGGCACTGAGGTGTGTCGACAAGAGGTCCACCATGTCACGTTCATCCTCAACGAGCACAATTTCGACCATGATCTCCAAGTTACTAAGACTTGCGCGACGGACGCCGCACTATTACCTCGACGTCATCGTAGGTCTCGCCGACAGGGCGCCCGTGACATTCGGTGTGGCGCTTCATCCCCGCCGGCCACGAGTGACCCGTTCGTATACTGAAGGGACGAGTGGTGGTCGTCACACCCCCTCCCCCTCTGAGGAGTTTTATGACATTTGCTCGCACGCTCGCCGCCTCCCTTGTGGCCGGGCTTCTTCTCGCACCGGGCATCGCCGCCGCCAGCACGACCCCGTTGCCTGCCGCCACGGCACTGGCCCTCCCCACGCCGAACAACGGCGTCTACGAGGGCTACCTTCCGGCCATGGCGTGCGCGTCACCGGGCAACTGCGTCGCAGCGGGCACCTTCAACGACGGCAATAGTAATCAGCAAGGCGTGATCCTCAACGAAAGTAATGGCGTGTGGCAGACCGGTATCCAAATCACGCCGCCGAACGGACCAGTCGCTCGCAGCCAAGGTGTGTCGCTCTACGACGCCGCCTGCGGTGCGGTGGGCAACTGCAGTGTCACCGGCACGTATCTCGACACCGCCGGCAGCCAGTTCACGATGGTGATCAACGAAGTCAAGGGGGTCTGGCAACCCTCACTCACCCTCGCCCTTCCTTCGAATGCGTCAACGAGCGGCCTTCAGTCCCAGCCCCACTCGATAACGTGCGCCAGCAGCGGCAACTGCGTCGTGGTTGGTACCTACAACACGAACAGCTCACTCTTCGTCACCACGGGCTTCGTCGCGAACGAGGTCAATGGCGTCTGGCACAAGGCGGTGGCCGTCACCCTTCCGAGCACGGCGAACGCGAACCCTCAGGTCACCTTCAACCAAGTGAGTTGCTGGGCCGTCGGGAGCTGTGACGCCGTTGGTGGCTTCGCCGATACCTCGGGCGTGACCCACGCCTTCGTTCTGACCAGTGCTCGCGGCACCTGGCACGCCGCTCAATCACTCGCTCTCCCCTCGAACGCCTCGGCCTACGCCGGCGCGTCGCTGAACGAGATCACGTGCTTCGCCCCCGCGACCTGCACCGTGCTCGGCACCTACACCTCCTCCTCCGGTGCCCAGCTCCCCATGGCGGCCACCATGACCAAAGGGGTCTGGGCTCGGGCCGTCTCCATCACGCTCCCCAGCGACGCGGCGGTCAACCCAGCCACCTTCATCTGGGGGTACAAGGGCATCTCCTGCAGCTCGCTCGGTAACTGCACCTTTGGCGGGGACTACACCACGAAGCCGGTCGGGAAGAGCCCCAGTCTCCACCAAGGGTTCTTGGTTAACGAGGTGCGTGGTGTCTGGCAGAACGCGACCACCCTGCCCCTTCCCGCTCATGCCGTCGACGCTGGTACGAATGGCGGCGTGATTGCCGTGAGTTGTGTCGCCGTCGGTTCGTGCACCGCGGCGGCGGCGTACGTCAACAGTGCCGGGAATTACGACACCATGGTGATCAGCGAAAATGGATTTACGTGGGCCACGCCTCAACCCCTGACGCTCCCAAACGGTGCCGCCACCGTGGGCACCGGCGGCGGTATCTACGGTCTTCGCTGCTTCGCCGCGGGTGGCTGTCAAGTGGTCGGGAGCTACCTCGCCTCGGCAACCACCTACGAGGGATTCGCCGTTCGGTGGTAGTGCATAATCCCCAGTGGTTTCATAGAGAAACTACGACGGTGTCGCTCCGTGTTCACTTGGTTGTAACTCGGGAACCTTAACCTTGAAGTGTGGCGTCATTGTTTCTCACTCCCTCCCTTGTCAGTAGTCGTGACGCCATTACTCGCCAGGAGTGCCGTGTCCGTCGCGACCGATAGCGAAGGCCGCTCCGTCATCCTCGTCGTCGAAGACGAGGAAAGCTACCAAGATGCGCTCAACGTCGGTCTCACGGTGGAAGGATTTGTCGTGGTCAGTGCCAGCACCCTGGCACAGGCCCGCGAACTTCTCGTCTCGACGAAGCCCGACCTGATTCTGCTCGACGTCATGCTGCCCGACGGCTCGGGCATTGACTTTTGCCGAGAGGTCTACGACTCCACGCGCACCCCGGTGATCATGGTCTCGGCTCGCACCAGTGAAGTGGACATCGTGCTCGGACTCGAAATCGGTGCCGCCGATTACGTGACGAAGCCCTACCGCTTGCGTGAACTGATTGCCCGTATGCGGGCCGTGCTCCGTCGTCCCGCCTCACCCGCGGACGAAGAGGTCATTACGTTTGGTCCCATGCGGATGGACTTTGTCCGACGCAGTCTCACCCGTAACGGTGTCGACATCGACCTCAGCCGTAAAGAGTTTGACCTGCTGGCCCTGTTCGCCACCCGCCTCGGTCAAGTCGTAACGAGAGAAGTATGTCTCGACACCCTGTGGTGGGGCCTTCAACTCTCCGACACCCGCACACTCGACACCCACGTGAAGCGGCTTCGTCAAAAGATTGAGCTGGATCCCGCCGACCCCATTCACCTCGTCACCATCCGTGGTGTCGGGTTCCGACTCGACGCCTAAGCCGGTAGCGTGCCGGTATGAACGCCGGCGACCTCGCACCTGATTTCACCCTGACGACCGATGACGGGACGTCCTTCACACTCTCGACCGCTCTCGAACAGGGACCGGTCGTCCTCTTCTTTTATCCTGCGGCCATGACCACGGGGTGCACGAAAGAGTCGTGCCACTTCCGTGACATGGGCGCCGCCTACCAGGCAGCGGGCGTGCAGCGCGTGGGCATTTCGATGGATGACGTCGCCAAACAGGCGCAGTTCGCGGAGGCGAATCGCCTCGACTACCCGCTCCTGTCCGATTCGCAGGGCCGCGTCGCCGCCCTCTACGGGGTCAAGCGGGCCTTCGACTTTCTCAAGGTCAAGCGCAGCACTTTCGCTATTGGCACCGACGGGCGCATTGTCGAGATCATCTCGTCGGAATTCTCCATGGAGGTCCACGCCGAGCGCGCCCTCGAGGTGCTGACCGCTCGTTAATCGAGGGGGGCGTCGTGGAGGAACGACGCGACGTGCGCCAGGACCGCTGACGCCAGGGCGCCGTCGATGTGTCGGTGATCAAAGGTCAGTGAGAGTTCGACCACGTCACGAATAGCCAACGCCCCATCGACCACCCACGGCGTCGGCGCTACCGCACCGACACACAAAATGGCGCTCGTGCCGGGGGGCAGCAGCGCCACCGCCGTGTCAATGCCGAAGGGGCCAACGTTGGTGATCGTCACGGTCGCCCCCGTCATGGCCGCCGGGGTTGTCGTACCAGCTCGCGCCTCCGAGACGAGTGCCGAGAGGGCGAGCCCCATGCCGCGGGTGTCGAGTTGATCGGCGCCCCGCATGACCGGCACAACCAGACCACGGGGCGTGGCCGCGGCAATGCCTAAGCCAATGGAGCGATGGAGCACCACCTCGTTCGCTGCGTCATCGAAGATCGAATTGATGGCTGGGTACGTGCGAATGGCGTCACAGAAGGCCAACGCCACGACCGTCAGCGGTGACAACCGAACATCGGCGTAGGTGGGATCGGCCTTCGCCCGCGCGAGGAATCGCATCGTTGCCGTGACGTCGACTCGTTTGAACGCTGCGGCTTGGGGGATGGTCGTGGCGCTCAGCGTCATGGACTCCGCCATCACCTTGGCCACCCCACGAACCCGACGTCGTTCTTCGAACGGTCCGTCGTGCCAACTGGCGAGCGGCCCCCCCATAAACCACGCCGTACTGTCGAAAGCCCCACGTTCAGTGGTCACCATTGGGTGCAGCGACTGCTCGACGTCCTCGCGAGTAATGATGCCGTCACGTCCCGTGGGTCGCACCGACGCAAGGTCGACACCCAGGGTTTTGGCGACGAACCGAACCGGTGGTGCGGCACGAACCGCGGACGTCGGTGGGGTGGCGGATGCTCGCAGTGAGGCTCGCCGACGACGACCTACCACGGGTGCGTCGTCGTTGGTGACTCCGTAGCCAATGAGAACTGCCTGCTGGACCTCCTGCGCACTGGGATCAGCGGTCACACTCAGTAGTGGCGCACCGACGGCCAACGTTTCCCCCTCGGTCGCGTGCAAAGCGGTCACGACGCCGGCGAAGGGGCTCGGGAGCTCAACGACGGCCTTGGCCGTTTCGATGTCGACCACGGGTTGATTGAGGGCGACGTGGTCACCCACCCGCACCTTCCACACCACAATGTCGGCCTCGATAAGGCCTTCACCAACGTCGGGTAGTCGAAAAACGTCGTCGCTCATACGTCGTACTCAAAGAGTCGGTCGACACCGTCGAGGATCCGCTCGACCGACGGACGATACTCCTCCTCGTGGCGACTAATTGGGTAGGGAACGTGGTAACCACTGACGATAAGACCGGGGGCGCGGAGATCGTAGAAGCACTCGCGGGTCAACTCGGCCACCAGCGTGGCCCCAATCGAGGCCGTATGGGGTGCCTCTTGCACCACTAGCAGACGGCCAGTTTTACGGACGGAGGCGACGAGCGTATCGAGGTCCAGTGGGGCAACGCTACGCAGGTCGATGACTTCGAGGGAGCGACCCTCGAGGGCGGCGGCATCCGCGGCCCGCAGCATCGTCTTCACGTACGAGCCAAAGCCAATCACCGTGACGTCGCGACCTTCCCGAACGACGCGAGCGTCAAAGAGGCCGAGACCGGCACGTTCGGTGTCGACGGCCCCCTTCTCCCAGTAGCGAGACTTTGGTTCGCAGAAGATAATCGGATCGTCGCAGGTCACGGCCTGTTGAATCATCCAGTAGGCATCGTGGGGATTCGAACACGACACCACCCGTAGTCCCGGCGTGTGGGCGAAATAGGCCTCGGGGCTTTCACTGTGGTGCTCGATCGCACCGATACCGCCCTGAAACGGTAGGCGAATCACCAGTCCCATCGTGAAGACGCCGTCGGATCGCTTGCGCAACTTGGCGACCTGGGACACGAGTTGGTCGAAGGCGGGGTAGACAAAGCCATCGAACTGCATTTCACACACCGTACGGTATCCCCGCATGGCGAGTCCCACGGCTGTCCCCACGATGGCCGATTCTGAAAGTGGCGTGTCGATCACCCGGGCGGCGCCGAAGTCCTTCATGAGTCCATCCGTAATACGGAACACCCCGCCGAGAGTGCCGATGTCCTCACCCATGAGGAGGACCTTCGGGTTGTCCTCCATCGCGCGGCGAAGGCCGGCGTTGAGGGCGTGGGCCATGGTCATCTCACTCACGGCAGCACCTCGGTGAGGCCGAGCTCACGGAGGTCTCGGCGTCCCTCGTCAATCAACGGGTGTGGTTCGGCGTAGACGTGGTCGAACATCGTGATCGGGTCGGGTCGTTCCATGGCCAGGACGTCGCGGCGAAGATCCATGGCCACCGCCTCCGCCTCGGCATCGACCGCCGCAAATGAGTCCCGGTGGTAGTCGTACTCCCGCGCCAACAGGGCCTTCACCCGTTCAATCGGGTCGCGGTGCTTCCACAACTCGACATCCGTCTCACGGCGATAGCGCGTGGGATCGTCGGAGGTGGTGTGGGCGCCCATGCGGTAGGTGTAGGCCTCAATCATGGTGGGGCCGCCGCCCGAGCGAGCCCGTTCGAGAGCCGTTCGCGTCACCTCGTACACGGCAATAACGTCATTCCCATCCACGCGCACACCCGGGAAACCGAAGCCACTTGCCCGCTCGGCCAGTGGCACCCGCGACTGCGTGGTGACCGGCGTTGAAATACCGAACTGGTTGTTTTGACAGAAAAAGACCACGGGGGCGTTAAACGAGGCGGCCCAGACGAAGGACTCGAGGGCGTCACCCTGTGACGAGGCGCCATCTCCGAAGAACGTGATCACCGCGGTGTCGGCCCCGTCGCGCTGGACCCCCATGGCGTAGCCCACGGCGTGCAGCATCTGATTGGCGAGCACGATGGTTGGCAGGGCGTGGTTGTAGGTGTAGGGATTCCACCCACCCGAACTCACCGTACGAAACAGACGAAGCACGTTAGCGGGCGGCACCCCACGGCACCAGGCCACGCCGTGTTCGCGGTAACTCGGGAAGGAAAAATCAGTGGGCTCGAGGGCTCGTCCGGCCCCGATTTGCGCCGCCTCTTGCCCCAGCGACGGGGCCCAGAGGGCCAGGGCGCCTTGACGCTGCAGGGTGGTGGCCTCATTGCAGAGGCGGCGGACAATCACCATGTCGCGGTACATCGAGAAGAGGGACGCATCGTTGAGCGAGTTGACGTAGTCAGGGTGTGTCAGGAGTTCGCCCTCGGGGCTCAACAGGGAAATTGGATCAGTAACCACGTCGTCTCCTCTACTCGTGGAGTACACCAACTGTAGTGACCCCGTAGGCTTCGGAGGTGGCTGGCTTCCTTCTCAACCTCGGACCGTTGCGCCGAAATCGTAATTTCCGCCTCATTGCCATCGGGCAATTAATATCCGTTCTCGGTAGCAACGTCACCCTGGTGGCCATTCCGTTTCAGGTCTACCGCGACACCCACGACAGCCTGATGGTGGGACTGACCAGCTTGTTGCAGTTGCCATTCCTCATTGGTGGTTCCCTCATCGGTGGGGCCATGGGCGACCGCCTCGATAAACGCCGGCTCCTCCTGCTCAGCACCGCGGCCAGCGCCGTGGTCGACCTCGGCCTCGCACTCAATGCCGCCGGTCACAACCGCCACGTCGTGATTGTCATGATCCTGGCCGCCCTTCTCGCGGGCGTTATGGGGTTCTCGGGCCCTCTCCGCACGGCGGCTCTTCCCGTCTTGCTCGGTGACGACGACCTCGTAGCGGGGTATTCGATCATGCAGGTGATCTTCAACACCGCCGTCGTCGTCGGACCCTCCTTGGCGGGATTAATCCTCTCGTTCTCGTCACTCAGCGCCTGTTACGGCATCGACGCCCTGAGTTTCGCCGCCCTCGTGGTCACCACCTTCTCCATCGACCCGCTCCCACCGTCGGGCGACGCGCCATCGGCCTCACTGGTCGCCGCGATTGGCGAGGGCTTTCGCTACGTGCGCTCCCACGTCATTGTGCAGTCGGTCTACCTCGCTGACCTCAACGCCATGGTGTTTGGCCTCCCCCGGGCCCTCTTTCCGGCGATGGCGCTCACCGTGTACCACGGCGGTCCGCAAACACTCGGCCTTCTCTACACCGCGCCGGGTATTGGTGCCGTCATCATGGCCCTGCTCACGGGCTGGGTGGAGCACGTTCGTCGACGGGGTCGGCTCATCGTCGGTGCCATTGTGCTCTGGGGCCTGGCGATGACGTGCTTTGGTCTCGTCCACGTTCTGTGGTTCGGGATACTCGCCCTGGCCGTTGCTGGAGCCACCGACGTCATTTCAACGGTGCTGCGAAACACCATGCTCCAACTCGCCATCAGCGACGAATTCCGCAGTCGTATTTCGTCAATTCAGATGGCCGTCGTCACCGGTGGGCCGCGGCTCGGTGACGCCGAATCCGGTGTCGTCGCGTCATTCTCCTCGACGGAGTTCTCCATCGTCTCGGGAGGCATTGCCTGCGTCGTTGGCGTGGTGCTCCTCGCCTGGCGCCGACCGGCCTTCTGGCGAGCCGAAGCGACCTAAGTAGTGCGCAGGGTGACCGGGCGGCGCTTGCCGTTGGTCACCGCCGCCAACTGCCCGCAGGCGGCGTCGATGCTGCGCCCTCGCGTATTGCGAACGGTGACGTTAATCCCGAGGTCCACGAGGCCGTCGCGGAACTCGCTGACGCGTTCCAACGTCGACCCCATAACGAGGTACCCCGGGGTGGGGTTAAGGGGGATCAGGTTGACGTGGGCATTGAGACCACTGGCGTACCCGGCGAGTTCGTCGATGGCCTCATCGGTGTCGTTGACCCCCGCAATCAGGGCCCACTCAAAACTGAGTCGTCGCGACGTCGTGTCGATCCACTTTTCGCACGCTTCGTAGAGGCGTTCGAGGGGGTAGCGACGATTGAGCGGAATCAGTTCGTCACGGGTGGCGTTGTTGGCCGCATGCAAACTAACGGCCAGGGTGAGGGGGAGCCCCTCCGCCGCCAGGCGTTCGATAGCCGGTGCGACGCCCACCGTTGACACCGTCAGGTGACGGGCCGACATGCCCTTGTGCTCGTGGAGTCGCTTGACCACCGCCACGGTGGTGTCGTAGTTGGCGAGCGGCTCACCCATACCCATGAAGACCACGTTGCTCAGGCGACGTGGGGCCGCCGCACGCGAAGCAAAAATCACCTGCTCGAGTACCTCACCGGGCGTCAGTTGTCGGGAGTATCCGGCCTGGCCGGTGGCGCAGAAGGTGCAGCCCATGGCGCACCCGGCCTGCGACGAGATGCAGACCGTCACCCGGTCGGCGTAACGCATCAGCACGGTTTCGATTGTGGCGCCGTCGTGCAGACGAAAGACCCACTTGCGGGTCGCACCGTTGTCACTCTCGACGTCATTGGCGACTTCGAGGGAGGACGGAAACTGGTCGCGCAGCTTGGAACGGAGCGCTTTCGGGATAGTCGTGATGTCCTCGAGGTCCAGGCCGTCACGCCACAGACCCTGCCACAACTGATCCACGCGGTAGCGTGGCTCTCCCTCGAGCTGGGCGGCGAGCTCGGCCGGTTCGTATTCGTAGACTGAAGGCACGACTCAAGGCTAGGGCACAATGGCATCGTCGAGAGTCGCCGTTCGTCGCACGCAAGGGAGCATCGTGGACCTCTCCAACTCATCAGCCCTCGTCACCGGTGGGGCTTCGGGCCTCGGGGCCGCCACCGCCCGGGCGCTGGCCGCGGCCGGCGCCTACGTCGTCGTCTGCGACATTGACGGTGAACGTGGGCGACGCCTCGCCGAAGCCCTTCACGGCTCCTTCGTGCACTGCGACATCACCCGGACCGACGACGTGGTGGCCGCGATTAGCGAAGCAACCCAGCACGCCCCGCTGCGGGCCGTCGTTAACTGTGCTGGTATTGCCTGGATTCAGCGCACCATCGGTCGCGACGGCTCCTTCGACAGCGCCCACGACCTCGAGGCCTTCCGTCGCATCATCGAGGTCAACGTGGTCGGCACCTACAATGTCGCACGCCTCGCCGCCACTGCCATGAGCATCAACGACCCTGACGCGCACGGTCAACGTGGCGCCATGGTGCTCACGGCCTCCATCGCCGCCGACGAGGGCCAGATTGGTCAGGCCGCCTACGCCGCCTCCAAGGGAGGCCTCGTAAGCCTGACCGTGCCACTTGCCCGGGATCTTGCGGTCGTGGGGATTCGAGTCAACACCATCTCACCGGGGCTCTTCGACACTCCGATCTATGGTGAGGGTCCAGCGTCGGACGAGTTCAAGGGGCGGCTGGCGTCGTCGGTCCTCTTCCCGAAGCGACTCGGCCACGCCGATGAGTTTGCGGCCCTCGTCCTCGAAACCTTGCGTAACGATTACCTCAACGCCGCAACCATCCGACTCGACGCTGGTGTCCGGCTGGGGCCGAAGTAGGTCCTAGGCCAGATCGCGGCGGCAGAAGTGCACCGCACCGACAGCGCCACCCAGGACCCCAATCATCGTCAGCCACGCCAGTCCGACCCAGTCCGGTGACTGCAGCGGCACCGCCCGAAGGTAGTGAAATGGCGAGAGGGCCAGGAGCCACGCCGGCCAGTGCAACACCGGCCCGAGTGCCGTGACGATAAAGACGCAGCTCAGTCCCGCGGTCAACGTTGCAAACGAACCACGGGGGAGAAAGGCAATGAGCGCCACGCTCAGGCCAATGACGAAGGGCATCACCCCGAGCACCGACAGCATTGACTGAAGGACCATCGACAACGCCAGCGAGGAACCGCTGACCACGATGCCGAGCCACATGATGAGGGCACAGATGACGTCGGTCACCACCACGGCAACCACCACCGTCGCCAGGACCCCCGCCAGCCACACGGCGCGGCGAATGCCCATGGCGAAGGGCATATCGAGGCGACCCCGAAGTTCGTCGGTCGCAATCTGCGTGACCCACGCCGCCGCGAAGATGGCGAACGTGAAGGAGAAGTCCACGCTGGCCTGGGTGATGAAACCAACGCCGCGCACCATGGCGTGAAGTCCCCAGTGATTAAGTAGGGCGACGAATCGTCTGTCGGTGTGGGCTAGGACGATGAGGGCGTGGGTCAAATAGCCGATCGTGAAGCTCAAAATCACGAACCCGGCCATCCAGACCTGCCAGTTGGTGCGCCGTTCGCGGAGTGCGAACGTCCATGACGTGCGCAACAGGAGCGTCGAGGCTCGGTGCTCGTCGTTGTGGTGCCACAGGGCACGGCCCACGTCGCGTCGCCGCTGCAGCAGGTAGGCCGCACCGACCAGCAGCACGGGAACGCCCAGGCTCGGCAGCAGGGCCAACCAGTGCGGACGGTCAAAGGCGCCGGCATCCTCAATCCAGCCAAAGAACGTGAAAGCCCGCCACCATTCAGTACTCGTGGCGCCATCGGCCACGATACGAATCAGCGAGAAAATCATGACGGTGCTCATCGCCACCTGTGAGGCACTCCGACGTGGTGCCACTACCTGGGCACTCACGAGGCCAATGGCCACGCCCATCCAGAGGGCCGCGATGATGTCGAGCGCGAACATCGCACTCGGTGCCACCGCCTCACCACTCGCCACCAGCAGGGCCCACACCAATCCGCCGACCAGGAGACCCGTCTGGGCCAGAACAACAATTGTGTCCAGGAGGACCCGGCCACGACTCGGGCCGCCGAGCACCAACTGATCCCACGAACCCTCGTCTTCGGAAAGCCGCGTCAGTCGCGTGGCGGTGAGCGCGCCCCACGACGCACAGCCCAGCAGGATGAAGGTGGCCATTTTCCAGACAATGAATGCTCCGGCCGTGGTGAGCGACGAGATGCGACCCTCGAGGGCGGCCACCGCGGGGTTCAGCAACAAGGGCGCAATGGGCGCCATGCCTCGAGCGCCACCGCTGGCGTTGTAGGCCCGGAGCCCAATTTCGACCACGAGTAGCACCACGCTCGTCATCACCAGCGTGGTGGTTCTCGCCACGCGCCACTGCAGTCGAAGTGGTGACCGCATCAGACCGTGGTCTCTCCGTAGTGCGCGAGGAAGATCTCTTCGAGGGAGGATTCCCGACTCGTCAGGCCCGTGACCTCTTGGCCACCCAGCGACGCAAAGAAGGGGCCGAGGTCGCCGGCTACTTTCACGCGAACACCGCCGCTCAACGACGAGACGAGGGAGACGCCCGCGACGTCGTCGAAGCGAAGTGACGGACCAAACACATCGAACTCCGTACCGATGCGCGCCCGAAGCTCACTAATTTTCGCGACACTCACCAGGCGACCACCCCGAATCATCGCCACGTCACTACAGAGTTGGTCCACTTCGCTCAAAATGTGCGAACTCAAGAACACCGCCTGCCCGCGCGCCGCGGCTTCGGCCACGCACTGACGGAACACGAGGTCCATCAACGGGTCGAGACCGGACGTCGGTTCGTCGAGCAGCAACAGCGGAGCCTGCGTGGCGAAGGCGGCGACCAGGGCGACCTTCTGGCGATTGCCCTTCGAGTAGGCACGAAGGCGCTTGCGAGGATTGAGTTCAAATCGCTCAATAAGTTCGTCACGGTACGCGTCGTTCTTCGTGCCGTGCAGCGTGAGTAGGAAATTAATCGTCTCTTCGCCGGTCAGTTGCGGCCACATGGTGACGTCACCTGGTACGTACGCCGTTGCGGCCCGCGCCGCGTCACTGCCTGCGTCGTGGCCGAGCACCGTCGCCGTACCGGCGGTGGGGCGTAACAACCCGAGAGCGAGACGCAGCGTGGTGGTTTTACCAGCGCCATTCGGCCCGAGGAAACCGACCACTTGGCCGGCGTCTACCTCGAGCGAGACGTCGCTGACCGCGACAGTGGTGTCGAATGTTTTGGTGAGACCTTGAAGGGAGAGGACAGAAGGCACGTCTGCAAACTACCCACCGATCCTCGGCCGCTAAACAGTCCTAAAAATTACGCGAGTCGGGCATGTTGTCAAAGCGAGCGAACTCGCCACGCCACGTCAGCTTGGCGGTGTTGGTTTGACCGTTACGGTTCTTCGCCACGATGATTTCAGCTTCTGACTTTTCGTTGTTCGGAACTTCCTCGGCATACTTTTCGCCACGGTAGAGGAACAACACGACGTCGGCGTCCTGCTCCAGCGATCCCGATTCACGAAGGTCACTCATCATGGGGCGCTTGTCCTGACGCGCCTCTAACGCACGCGACAGCTGGGAGAGGGCGATGACCGGACAGGACAGTTCACGAGCCAGAATCTTGAGGGCCCGGCTCATTTCGGCCACCTCAACTTGACGGTTCTCCGACTTGCCACGGCTCGTCATGAGCTGGAGGTAGTCGATGATGATGACGCCGAGGTCGCCGTTCTGCTGCTTGATGCGACGAGCACGAGAGCGCACGTCCATCACGGTCAACACCGGATTGTCGTCGATGAAGATTTTTGCCGACTGCAGGTAGGTGAAGGCGTCTTGTGCGCGGCTCCAGTCCGAGTCGCTCAGGTCGCCAGTACGCAGTTTTGAGGAGTCGATGCGGGCCGTCGAGGCGAGGATGCGCTCGGTGAGCTCCTGCTTACTCATTTCCATCGAAAAGAAGAGGGCCGGGCGCTTCACCACGGCACCCACGTGGGTCAAAATCCCCAGGGCGAAGGCCGTCTTACCCATCGAAGGACGAGCACCAACAATGGCCAGCGCGTGCGACTGGAGGCCCTGAAGGATTTGGTCGAGGGAGCCGTACCCGGTTTCGAGCCCGTTGAACTGACCTCGTGTTTCACCACGTAACTCCAGGATGTTGGCCTCTTCAATGAGAAGTCGCTGCAAGGGAGCCACCGTGTCGACCTTGGAGTCGTCACCAATCTTGTTGATCTTGCGCTCGGCCTCGTCAATCAGGGCCACCACGTCGTCGGTGGGCTTATAGGACTCGTCAGTGATCTCGGTGGAGACGGCAATGAGTCGGCGTTGCTGGGCCTTCTCGTGCACGAGCTGGGCGTAGTGGGCCGCGTTGTTGACCGAGGGCGTATTGACCGACAGCGACGACAAGAGGCCGAGGTCAATCGCCACCACGCCCTGTTCCTGCAGCTTGGCCTGCACCGTCACCAGATCGACGGGCTCGGCTGCGTTGGTGAGCGCCAGGATAGCCGTGAAGATCTGCCCGTGGAGGGGACGGTAGAAGTCCTCGGGGGTCACCGTCTCGTACGCCAACGAGACCGCTTCGGGCGAGAGCAGCATGGCCCCAATGAGTGACTCCTCCGCCTCGAGGGCGTGAGGTGGCACCCGTACAGGTGCCGGGGCGTTCGGGCTTCGCCCGTTATCGAATTCATTCTGTGACATAAGACCTCAACGTTCGTCGATTACGGCTGTGGAGCACAAGAACAACAACGTGTGGAAATTCCTGTGGAAAAGACAGTCTCACGTCGCTCTGTGACATGAAAAAAGACCGGGGCGTACGCCCCGGTCTTTCTTCAGAACTGCGGAAACTATTTAGCGACGACGCTGACGGTAACCGTCGCAACCACACCAGGGAACAGGTTCGCCTGGACGGTGGCCGTGCCAATTTCCTTCAGGTGCTCGTCCATCACAATGGCGTGACGGTCCAGCGAGATGGTGGTGGCGGTACGAATGGCGTTGACAATGTCAGCCTCGGTGACCGAACCGAACAAGCGGCCGTTGGCGCCGGCACGAGCGGCCACTGAAATCGTGGCCTTCTCGATGACGTCACGCTGGGTTTCCGCGGCCGCACGAGTGGCGGCGTCGCGCAGGTCGCGCGCCTTGCGCATCGAGGCTGCCTGCTGCTCCATGGCGGGGTTGGCTTCGAGGCCAACGCCGTTGGGCAGGAGGAAGTTACGGAAGTAACCCTTCTTGACCTCGACGATGTCGCCACGACGGCCGACACCCTTTACATCGTTACGGAGTAGAACTTTCATTCGCCGGCCTCCTCAACCATGACGTCGTCGTACGATGCGGCGTCAACACCGGCGTCTTCGACGATCTCTTCGTTCTCGGCACTGGCAACGGCGTCACGGTCGGGACGTGGGCCACGGCCGCGGTCGTCACGACCACCACGACCGCCGGTACGGCGCTCCGTGACGGTGCGCTGCGTGTAGGGCAACAGGGCCAGTTCGCGAGCGGTCTTGATCGAGTCAGTGACGTCACGCTGGTGCTGCTGGCAGTTGCCCGACACCTTGCGCCCACGGATCTTGCCGCGGTCGGAGATGTACTTGCGCAGCTGAGCCAAGTCCTTGTAGTCAACGGCACCGACGCCGTGCTGACAGAAGGAGCAGGGCTTCTTCTTGGCACCACGACGGGTGTCAATCTTTGGTGCCCGCTTGGGCAGCGTGGGCATATTCTTACGTGGCATTAGAAAGGCTCCTCATCAAAAGGTTGGTAGGTGTTGGCGTTAGCCGGCTGGGGGGCACCGTAGCCAGGGTTGCCCCCGGCGTAGGAAGTGCCACCCTCGGCACGTGGGGTACGGGTAACAGCGGCGGTGGCCCATCGGAGTGATGGGGCAATTTCGTCGGCGACGATCTCGAAGGCGTACGCCTTCTTTCCTTCAGGGGTGTCCCAGGAGCGCTGCTCCATGCGACCAGTGACGACGACGCGCATCCCCTTCTGTAGTGAGTTCGCAGTGTTCTCAGCCATCGCGCCGTAGGCGGTCACGTCGAAGTACGACGTTTGTTCCTGCTGCTCGTTGGTCTGACGATTCGTCCATCGACGACTCACCGCGATCGCAAGACGCAATGCGGCTTGCCCGCTATTGAGAAACTTGAGTTCGGGGTCGCGGGTTAAGTTACCCACGACGGTGATGGTGTTATCAGCCATGTCTTCTCCTGTTGGTCGAGCGTCCGAACCTAGGCTTCAGCCGTGACACGGCGAGTCTTGGCTCGTTCGTTGCGACGAAGGATCTTGAAACGGAGGACTTCGTCCGACAAGGTCAAGATGCGGTCGAGCTCGTCAACAGTGACGGGCACACCAGCAAACTCCACCAGGACGTAGTAGCCCTCTTTGCGCTTCTTGATTTCGTACGCCAACGGACGCTTGCCCCAACGGTCGATAGATCCGGGCTCGCCACCATTGTTGCGAATGGTGTCCAAGGCACGGTCGAGAGCAACCTGAATGGACTGTGCATCAACAGTGGTGTCAAACACCACCATGGTTTCGTAAGGCCTCATGGCCACTTTCCTTTCCCTCTGGTCCGACGAATCGGGCTCTGCGGAAGACAGAGCAGGGTGATTGGGTACTTCCCCGCACTCGCGGGACTACAACCTTAGCCCAACGAACACGAAATCGCTAATGGGATGGGCCAGAAACGATCGGGTAGGTCTCATCGACACTCGGAAAGCTCCCGCCCCGCACATCGGCGGCAAACGAGCCGATCGCCGCCGTGATAACGGCGCCCACGTCGGCGTACTGGCGAACAAACTTGGCCGGAGTCTTACCGGTAAGGCCCAGAATGTCGTGGAAGACCAGCACTTGCCCATCGGTATCGGCGCCCGCCCCGATGCCAATAGTGGCGACGTTGAGTGCTTCGGTGACCGCTGCACCAACATTTGTCGGCACCGCCTCGAGTACCAGGGCACAGATTCCGGCAGCCTCCAGGGCAAGGGCGTCTGCCAACAGCAGTTCGGCCGCATCGGTCGTTTTTGCCTGCACTCGGTAGCCGCCGAGTGCGAGCACGCTCTGGGGGGTCAGGCCGAGGTGGCCGATCACTGGAATTTCGGCGTCAACGAGCGCCTGAACGACGGGCAGCCGGTTGCGACCACCTTCGACCTTTACCGCCTGCGCACCGGCGCGAATCAGTAGACCAGCGTTCGCCACGGCTTCGGCCGGCGTGCCGTGATAACTCAGCCAGGGCATATCGGCCACGATCATGGCGGCCGGCTTTGCCGCTGCCACGGCGGCCACGTGATGAGCCATCATGGCCATCGTGACGTGCAGGGTATCGGCGTGGCCCAACACCACATTGGCGACTGAGTCACCGACGAGCAGAAGATCAACGCCAGCCGCATCGGCGAGTCGAGCGGATGGTTCGTCGTAGGCGGTGAGCATGACGAGTGGCGCCTTGCCACTGCGGCGCTTGTGATGACGAAGCTGGGGCGCGTTCACTTCTGCGCCTGTCGCTGACCCCGGGCGACCCGACCACCCGCCGTCCATTTCCGGACGAGGTGGTGAAACTTACAGTTCGTGCAGACCTCGACGGCGTAGCACTGGACGGGTTCCGCCCGGCGCTCGAGTTTCAGTAGTTCCGAGCGAGTGAGCGGACAGGTGCCACCCGCCGGAAGGCGGGCACCAAAGACGTAGGTAACTTCGACTAGCTCGCGCTCCTCACAGACGGGACACTGCTCACCCGAGGTTCGGCCAATGTTGTTGGCCGCGCGCAGGAGTTCGGGGTGGGCGTCGCAGATATCTTCACGCCGCAACGCGCCGGCCTTGATCTTTGACAAAAGGGCGTGACGAACCAGTCCGTACTCAACAACGGCGCCATCGGCGGTCGTAGAACGCGTCTCTTTTTTCATTGAGTAGGACTTTATCGCCCTAATCTCACAAGAAAACAGGTACGTATGTCGAACTGATGTATCGAAGCGATAGTATGAAAGATATGTTGGACCTCGCAATCCTCGGCTTACTCATGGACCGTGATCACCACGGCTACGAGATTCGCACCCAGGTACGGGACCGACTCGGTGTGTCGAGCAACCTTTCCTTTGGTTCTATCTACCCCGCCCTCGCCCGTCTCGAACGCCAGGGTCTCGTCGAAGTCGCCACGGTCGCCGACGCCAAACCCTCGGCTCTCTCGACCGGATCACTCAGTGGCGAGCGAGCCTCACTGCGCGCGCTTCGCGCCACGCAGTCCCTCGGACGTCGGGGTCGCAAGGTCTACTCGATTACGCCACTCGGCCGTCAGACCTTCGTCGCCCTCTTGTCGGATCCGGCCACGGTCGACGACGGACGGAACTTCTCGCTCCGTATGGCGCTCGCGCGCTACCTCACACCCTCTCTTCGCGTCGTTCTCTTGGAGCGCCGCCGCACCGATCTTGTTGAGCGCCTCGCTGAATTGCAGGCCGGGGCTCACAATGAACAGCTCGACTCCTACGCCCGCAGCGTTATGGCGCACACGGCCAAGGCAGTCGAGTTGGACCTCGAGTGGATCGACACCTTGTTGTCCACCGAACGAAATAACCAGCAAACCTTCGCCCCGAGGGCGAAGTAGGAAAGGAGTCCCATGGAGAAGATTCGTGTGGCTATTGCCGGCGTCGGAAACTGCGCCAGTTCACTCGTTCAGGGTGTGACGTATTACAAGGATGCCCAAGACGGCGAAAGCGTCCCTGGCTTGATGCACGTCCGCCTCGGCGGTTTCCACGTCTCGGACCTCGAGTTCGTGGCCGCCTTTGACGTCGACGCCTCCAAGGTGGGCGCCGACCTCAGCAAGGCAATCGAGGGTGGCATGAACAACACCATCAAGTTCGCCGATGTGCCGGAACTAGGTGTCACCGTGCAGCGCGGTCCGTCACTCGACGGCCTCAACAAGTACTACCACGCCGTTATCGACGAATCACCGGCCGAGCCCGTCGACGTCGCCCAAGCGCTGCGTGATGCCCGTGCCGAAGTGCTCGTCTCGTACTTGCCCGTTGGTTCCGAAGACGCCCAGCGTTACTACGCCCAGGCGGCGCTCGACGCCGGCTGCGCCTTCGTCAACGCCATCCCGGTCTTCATTGCCTCCGACCCCGTCTGGGCCAAGAAGTTCGCCGACGCCGGCGTGCCGATCATTGGTGACGACATCAAGAGCCAGGTGGGTGCCACGATCGTGCACCGCGTCTTGGCTCGCCTGTTCGAGGACCGCGGTTTGGCCCTTGACCACACCTACCAGCTCAACGTGGGTGGCAACATGGACTTCAAGAACATGCTCGACCGTGAGCGTCTTGAGTCGAAGAAGGTCTCAAAGACGCAGGCCGTGACCTCGCAGCTCGAGAACTACACCCTCGCCGCCGACGACGTCCACATCGGACCAAGCGACCACGTGCCATGGCTCAAGGACCGCAAGTGGGCCTACATCCGCATGGAGGGACGCAACTTCGGTAACGTGCCGCTCAACGTCGAGCTCAAGCTCGAGGTCTGGGACTCCCCCAACTCCGCCGGTGTCATCATCGACGCCGTGCGTTGCGCCAAGGTCGCCCTCGACCGCGGTATCGGTGGACCAATCCTTGGACCTAGCGCCTACTTCATGAAGTCACCCCCGGTGCAGTTCCACGATGACGTGGCCCACACCATGGTCGAAGACTTCGCCAACGGCGGCGAAAACCCCGTCTGGCCGTAGTTCCCCCCGTAGTACCCAACACGCCCCGGTCGACTGACCGGGGCGTGTTGGTTTTAATTCGTCTGTAAGTTTGGGGCGGTTGGAAACAGGAACGTGATGAAGACCACCAAAGGAGTTTCCATGAAACGACGCACTGCTCTCACCGCCGCCCTGCTGCTCAGTACGGTCGCCGTGCCCCTCTCGGCCTCGCTACCCTCCGCCGCCAACGCCGGCATCGTGGTCACCGCCTGCACCGCGGCCCAGCTGAAGGTTTCATTCGGTCACCCCGACGGCACCGCCGGCACTATCTACTACTCACTCACCTTCACCAACACCGGGAAGAATCAGTGCTCCATCTCCGGCGTCCCCTCGGTGCAACCAGTGGCCGACAGCGTCAAGCTCCTCCCCATCGGTCCGGCCGCGCGCAATATGTCGATGGGTCAAATGGGCGTGGTGCACATCTTGAAGAAGGGTCAATCAACGAGTGCCGCCATTGGCTTCGTTGAAACGGGCAACTACACGCCCTCAACGTGTCGGCCGAACACGATCATCTTTCTCTCTGTCTCGCTCGGTGCGGTGACCAACCGCCGTGTCGCCACGGGGCCGCTGTCGGTGTGCACGAAGATCTCCTCAGTAACGACGCGCCTTTTGGGACCGGTCCACTAAACGACCCGTCGGCGTCGTTACTCGTAGAGCTCTTGCTCGCAGCGACCGTCCTCGTGCCACGGCACGAGGACGTCACGCACCGTATCTTCGTCAATCTCATCTTCGTCAACGTCGTCGAGGAGGGCGTAGAGCGCCTTGCCGACAAACTTGCATTTGAGGGGTCGCAGTACCCCGGCCACCAACTCACGGAGCGGCCACGCCTCACGTAAGCGGAAGGTCGCCTCGGCTTTCGAGACTTCACCCTCAGCGTGTCGAAGGGCCAGCAAGTAATCAAGCGCGACACCGACGTCGCGACTCGGCGCCAGCCCTAGAAGGTCCATCACCTCTTGGCCGTCTAGCGCGGGACGCTGGTTGTCGATGTCCTCTTTTTTGCGAAGTTCGTCGATGCGAATTTCCAGACTGTCCATCCGCTTCGAGAGCTCGGCCGCCTTGCGGGCATTCCGCGTGGTGCAGTCGCACCGAGTGAGCTCGTTGAGGTCCTCCAGGAGGTGTCCGGCGTCGCGCACGTAGCGACGAACCGCGGCGTCGCTCCAGCCGAGTTTGTAGGTGTGAAAGCGGAGGTGGAGTTCGACCAGCAGGCTGACGTCATCGATCATCTGGGTCGAGTACTTCAGCGCGGTCATGCGCTTCCGGGTCATTTTGGCGCCCACGACTTCGTGAAAGCGGAACGTGACGCCGTCGGACGTAATTTCACGCGTCGGGGGTTTGCCGATGTCGTGAAAGAGGGCCGCCAGTCGAAGCACCAGTCGCGGCGAGGTCTTATCCACCACGGCCCAGGTGTGTTTGAGCACATCCTTGTGATGGTGAATGGGGTCCTGCTCGAGCTGGAGCATGGGGAGTTCGGGGAAAAAATGAGCCGCGAGGCCCGTGCGAACAATGAAGTCGAGGCCGATGGAGGGCATCTCGGTCAGCATCAAGAGATCGAGTTCACCCTGAGTCCGTTCCGGACTCACGATGGCGATCTTCGGGGCCAGGGCTACGGCGGCCGCTTCCAAATCGGGGTCGATCGACAGATAGAAACGAGCGGCGAAACGAGCGGCCCGAAGCATGCGGAGTGGGTCGTCCGAGAACAGCACCATGGGGTCAATGGGGGCCCGCAACCGCTTGTAATTGAGGTCGGCGGTGCCGAAGAACGGGTCTGTGAGAAAACCTAAAGGATTGGCACCCTCGTCGGCGTGGCTCAGGCCAATGACGTCGAGGGCCATGGCGTTGATCGTGAAATCACGACGCGACAGATCGGCTTCGAGGGAGTCGCCCCACTCGACGGCTGGTTTACGCGAATGGTCGACGTACGCTTCGGAGCGGAAGGTCGTAATTTCGGCCTTGAGGCCGTTTTCCTTCACAATCCCACCGATAGTGCCAAATTCACGGCCCTGCTCCCAGAGACCGGTGCACAGGGGCTTCATCAGACGCGCGATGTCGTCGGGGCGAGCGTTCGTGGTGAAGTCAATTTCGAAGTCATCCTTCGTCACGCCCAACATGGCGTCGCGAACCGAACCACCCACGGCGTAGAGAGAGAATCCTTCGGCGGCGAAGGCATCGGCCAGGGGTCGCGCCCAGGTCGCGAGTCCCGACAAGCGAGAGGAGATTTCTTCGAGCACCGTCACGTCAGTGCAAGGCTAGCGTTCGGCCACTCTGCGGGTGGCCGAGGGGTAGCCTAGGTGGCGTGTTCCACCGACTTTCTCTCTGGTGGCGGGCGCTTGGCGTCGTACTCCTTGGCCTCGCAACGCTGACGTGGCCTTCGGCCTCGTCCGCTTCGACGACCCCGACCATCACCATCCTCCACCAGGACGCGTCGGTCACACTGTCGAGCAGCGGACTCGCCCCGTTTCAGGTGGCCCTTCGAGCGCCCAAGGGTGCGGTGGTCAACCTCGCCCTCTACCCACACTTGCTGGACCGGGGTCAAATCACGCAACTCCTGAGCGGTGGGGGTGTCGGTGATAGTCCCGTCAGCGTCACGACACTGCTGTCACCACAGTGTGCCGTGACGGCACGTCAAACGGTCACTCTCACCACCACACTGCACACGGAGCCACGGTGTGGCCACGCGCAACTGCTGCTCCCTTGTCAATTCAGTTCCTGCGACGGGGTCTACCCACTTCGCTATACCATTCGACACGGCAACCGCGTTGCGACCACGTGGTCAATGGTGGCACTGCGATCGAGCACAATCCGGACGCCGCTTCGCCTCGTGTTGCTCGTCGATGTGAATGACACGACGTGGGCCCACGCCGCGGCGGCCACGCGGACCCTGCAAACGCTTGCCGGTGCGTCGACGGTGCCCCTGACCGTCGCGACGGGGTATCACCCACTCGCCCAGGCCGCGTTCGCGACTGACGGTCACGCGAGCGAGTGGCGCCATCTCTTTTCCGCGCTCCTCGCGAACCCGTTGCACCAGGCAATTGTGACAACCCCCGCCGGCGCCGACTTCGGGTCACTCGCGGCCAACGGCTTGAGCGGTGAGGTGGCCGCGCAGTTGCAACTCAGTAGCACCCTTATTCGTCAGGTCACTGGCCGATACTCCGCCGGTGCTGTCTTTGTGGATGGAACCCCCTCCGTCGCTGACGTCGCGACGCTCGGCCACGCGGGAGTGTCGCACCTCGTGCTGCACGGCACGGCCGTAGCCCCCGACCCTTCGAGCACGTTGCTCTGGGGGGCTCCCGAAACGTTAGTGAGCGCGCCACACGTGAGTGAGTTGGCCATCGACGACCCGCTCTCACTGCTCGCCAACAACGCCGCACTTTCGCCGGCGTTGCGGGCCACGTTGGTGCTTGCCACCATGTCATTCCTTCACTTTGACGCCCCCAATGCAGTCAGCCCTCGGACGGTAGTGCTCCAACTCGCACCAAGTCGCTGCGGGGCGGCCTTTACTCGCGAACTGTTGGCCGGCCTTCACCGCGATCCCTTCGTCACGCCCGCAAGTCTCGACCCCTCGTTCTCCGCCAACCTCATCGGGTCAAATGCGCTCCCAACTTCGTGGCAACTCGCCCCCGCCACCACGTCGACGTGGAGCCCCACGAACGTCTCATCTCTCCGCACGCTGTTAGCCCAGGTCCACGCCTTCGAGCAGGGCGTGGCGAACACCGGCGTGACGACGGCGCTCGCGAGCATGGTGCTCGACACCGAGCGCACGGGGACAATCCAACAACGTCAAATGGCGATCGACGCCGCCCAGTCGGGATTAAATCGAGAGCTCTCCAACTTTCATATTGATAACTCCAGCATCACGCTGACCGGGCAAGGCACCGCACTCCCCATCACGATTGTCAGCCGGGCCCACTACCCGGTCACCGTGGTTGTCCATTTGCGCAATGCCTCGCTCGTGTTCACCAAGGGCTCAACGTTTGCCCTCACCTTGAGCGCGCCGACCACGGTCGTTCGCGTCCCACTTCGCCACGCCTACGGCTCGGACGTCACATTGCAAATTTCACTCACGACCACCAATGGTGCGGTGACCCTCGACCACACCGCCGTCCAGGTACGCATTGCGGGAACCTCCTTTGTTGGCTACCTCCTCTCCTTTGCTGCGCTCTTCGTTCTGGCGATGTGGTGGTGGCGCTCGTATCGTCGAACCAGCCAAGGACGGCACGCCAAGTGAATAGCCCTCGCGGCACCGGTCGGCGCATGCTCGCGATGGCCGGAGGGACGGCCGTTTCGCGCGGTACGGGACTATTGCGTGTCCTCGTCCTCGCGTGGGTGCTCGGCTTCTCCCCACTCGCGGACGCCTTTAACTTGGCCAACACCGTGCCAAACATGCTCTTTGATCTCGTGCTGGGTGGCGTGCTTAGCGCCACCTTTATTCCCGTGTTTGTCGAACAGCTCGCGGTGCAGGGCGAGCGCCGCGCGTGGCGATCAATCTCGAGCGTGATCTCGGTGTCACTCCTCGTCCTCGTCGTCGCGTGCGTGATCACCTTCGTAGCGGCCCCGTGGATTATCGACGGATTCACTGCAGTTCAGCACTCTTCCGGACACGCGGACACGGCAGCCCTCGTCGCCCAGCGCCACGTGGCCACGTCATTTCTTCGATGGTTTGTCCCGCAAATTTTCTTCTACGGCGTCATCGGTCTCGCCTCGGCCCTGCTCAACATTCGTCATCGCTTTAGCGCCGGCGCGTGGGCCCCGGTGGCCAACAACATTGTCTGCATCGTCGTACTCCTCTGGTTCCACCTCGTCGATCCAGCACCGTCGGTGGCCACGATTACCCAGCACAGTCACCTCATGTGGTTGGGGCTGGGCACCTCACTGGGCGTCGCCATTCAGTTCCTCTGCATGGTGCCGACCATGGCCAAAAACGACCTCTATCGACTACGCCTTCGCTTCGACTTCGCCGATCCGGCACTCAAGGCCGTCGCTCGTTTAGGTGGTTGGACTCTGGCGGTAGTTCTGACCAATCAGGCGTCGCTCTACGTCGTTTTGGCCTTCGCCTTTTCGAGTGGTGGCCACGGCCCAGTCAGTGCCTACACCTACGGGTGGTCATTCATGCAGATGCCGTACGCCGTCGTGGTCGTCTCGGTACTGGGTGTTCTCACACCACAACTGGCCGCCCTGGCTACCGCACACGACACCGTGGGCTTTACCGCGCGACTGAGTCAGGGGCTTCGTCAGTCACTGGTCATTATCGTGCCGTGCTCGGCGGCCCTCATCGTGTTGTCACAGCCCGTGGTGGGCGTCCTCCTCAATCACGGTCGGCTCAACGCCTCCTTGCTCGCGGGCAGCGTGATCGCGGTACTCGCCGCGGGCCTCCCTGGCTTCACCGTATTTCAACTGTGCGTTCGTGGCCTGCAGGCGCTCCAACGCGCCCGAGACGTGTTCATTCTCTACGCCATCGAAAACGGTCTGACAATCGCTCTCTGTTTCGTTCTCGGTCGCCACTCCATCACCGGTCTCACCGGCGCCGTGGCCCTCGCCTACACCCTGAGTGCGGGCATCGCGTTGGCCGCGTTGCACGTCCAACACGTGCCCCTCACGAGTACGTTGCTCAGCCGCCCCCTACGTCGTAGCCTTACCGGATCGGTGGCCATGGCCATAGTCATGGCCGCCGCCTACGCCGCGACAACCTGGAGCAGTGGCCTGCTCCTCCTCGTCCGGGTAGGCGTGGCCGTCGTGGTGGGTGCCGTCACCTACGGCCTTGTTCTCTATATTGCCGAGCGTGGCGACGTCCTACGTCGTAACGTATAACCCTTAACGAGGGGGAACCATGGGAACGATTGCAATTGTGTGTGACAGCGGGTGCGACGTTCCCGTCGACCTCTGTGCGCAGTTAGGCATAGTCATTGTGCCGCTCTCGATTCGCTTCGGCGCCGAAGAGTTCACCGACCGCGTCACCATCACCAACGAAGAGTTCTGGCAACGGTGCGCCACGAGTCCGACCCTGCCAGAAACGTCGGCCCCATCACCCGGTAGTTACGTCGAGGCCTTCACCCGTGCCATCGCCGACGGCGCCACTGGCATCGTCGTGCTCTGTCTTTCGGCGGACCTCTCCGCGAGTTACCAGTCGGCCACGGTGGCCGCCACTATGGTGTCGGCGGTCCCCATTGAGGTCATCGACACGCGGGCCGTCTCCATGGCCCAAGGACTGCTCGCCATTGACGCCGCCGAAGCGGCCCGTGACGGAGCCTCCATGGACGACGTGGTCGCCCGCGTTCGGGCCGCCATACCCAAGATCGGTGTCTACGCCATGCTCGACACCCTCGAGCACCTCATAAAGGGCGGACGTATTGGAGGTGCGCGGGCCCTGATCGGACAAGTTCTCGCCATCAAGCCCGTCCTGCGACTGCATGACGGTCGCGTCGATGAAGCTGGTCGCGAGCGCACCGCAACCAAGGCCCTTCGGCGCGTGGCCGCCGAGGCGAGTGCCCACGCACCCCTGGCTCGACTAGCCCTGTTTCACGCCTCGTCACCCCACCTCGAGACCCTGCTGACCCTCATCGCCGCGATCGACGTTACGCACCCCGTTGTCGTCGCCGACATTGGACCGACGATTGGCACACACGGTGGCCCGGGGATTGTCGGACTCGCGTGGCTCGAGGCGGAGGCCAACGAACACGGGTAAGTTAACGTCGTGGCCCACGACGACTCCCAACGCGACCCGGTTGACGCCCTCCTGGGCGGTCTCGATCGGGTTCTTGACGTGGTGCACGACCGAATTGTTCGTCCCCTGCTGTTACTCACTCGCTACCTCGCCTTCGGCTTTGTCCTCCTCACCCTGTCCGCAGTGGCCATCGTGGCCGGACTTCTCGGCCTCATCCGCTTCGGTAATGTCTTTATCTTCCAGGGCCTCGTATGGCTGAACTACGTTGTCGTCGGCGCCCTGAGCACCATCATCGGACTAGTAATCTGGCGCCGCCGGCGCGCCCCAACGGTTAGGAAACCATGACCCACACTCGCGTACTCATCATCGGCTCAGGCCCCGCCGGCCTCACTGCGGCTATCTACACCGCCCGCGCGCAGCTGCAGCCCGTCGTCATCGAGGGCGAGCCGTCCTCCACAACAGACCAGCCAGGGGGTCAGCTTATGTTGACCACCGAAATTGAAAACTTCCCTGGTTTCCCCGAAGCCATCACCGGACCGGAGCTCATGACTCGTATGCGGGCTCAGGCCGTGCGCTTCGGTGCCGACCTGCGCACCACCAAGGTCACCAAAATCGACGCGTCGGTCCGCCCCTTTCGTGCCTGGGTGACCGAAGACGGCGAGGAGCCCTCACTCACTGCGGACGCCGTCATTGTCGCTACCGGTGCCCGCTCACTCATGATGGGCGTACCGGGTGAGGACCGCCTCCTCAGCCACGGGCTCTCCACGTGTGCGACGTGCGATGGATTTTTCTTTCGCGGTCAAGACATCGCCGTCATCGGTGGTGGCGACTCCGCGATGGAAGAGGCGCTCTTCCTCACTCGATTCGCCTCAAGCGTCACCGTCGTGCACCGCCGCGACACCCTTCGCGCGTCAAAGATCATGCAGGAGCGGGCCTTCGCCAACGAAAAGATTCGTTTCGTGTGGAACGCCCAAGCGACGGAGGTACTGGGTGAGGACCGCGTGGCTGGCCTCGCACTGCGCGACACCGTGACGGGTGAGGAAAGCGTCTTGAACGTCACCGGCATCTTCGTGGCTATTGGTCACGTGCCCAACACCACCGTGGTCAGTGACGTTGTCGACATGGTCGATGGTGGCTACGTGCGCACCGGTCCCGGCTCGTACACCTCAATTGACGGTATTTTTGCCGCCGGTGACGTACAGGACCACGTCTACCGTCAGGCCATTACCTCGGCCGGCTCGGGGTGCGTTGCCGCAATTGACGCGGAGCGTTGGTTAGAGGCGCAGGGGCTCTAGGCGGACTCGCTACAGTGGAGGTGCGCTAGAAACGGCACCAACGGAGGTCACCATGAGCGACAACATCACGATTCTTTCCGACGCAACCTTCGACGAAGTCATTGGTTCGTCCGACAAGCCAGTCCTCGTCGACTTCTGGGCCGAATGGTGTGGCCCCTGCAAGATGATTGCCCCAATTCTTGAAGAGTTGGCTGTCGAGCAAGCCGGTTCCTTCGCAATTGCCAAGTTGGACGTGGACGAAAACGTTGCTACCGCCACCAAGTTCTCGGTGATGAGTATCCCGACCCTGTTGCTCTTCAAGAATGGTGAAGTCGTCGCTCGTTTGGTAGGCGCCAAGCCCAAGGGCGCGCTTCTGCAAGAAATCACCGCCAACCTCTAACGACACTGTCGACGTCTCTTTTCCAGCTCGGTGATACGGGGCCTCGGGTCCGCGACCTCCACGCACGTTTACGTTCGTTGGGTTTCAGCGGTGTCCGAGACGACGACGTCGTCAGCGACACCACGTTTAGTCTCGTTGAGGCCTTCCAGCGATCACGCGGTTTACTCATAACCGGGGCGGTTGACGCCACGACGTGGCAGCGGCTCGAAGAGGCGGGGTGGCGACTCGGTGATCGACTGTTATACCTGACCAGACCTTATTTACGGGGAGACGACGTTGCCGATTTACAGGTGCGGCTCTCACAACTCGGCTTCGATCCGGGCCGCATCGATGGCGTATTCGGCCCACTCCTGCATGATGCGCTCCTCGAATTTCAGACCAACTGTGGGGTCACCGTCGACGGCACCCTCACCCGGCGCACACTGCTCGAACTCCTTCGCGTAACACCCACCGTCGGTGAGCGAACACTCGTAACCGAACTGCGAGATGGCGCCTCTTTGGTAGGAGTGGAAGGGCCACTTGTCGTGTGGGGCCACGGTGCACTGCACGACGCCCTGGTGGCGCACCTCCCGAGGTCAATCGTGGAACCACCCGCCGCAGACTCTTCCGTGGAGCGAGTTGCCGCATTCGCGAACGCCCAAGGTGCATCCGGCGTGGTCGTGGTCGTTCCCAGCCCATCAGTGGATGGCCTCGAACTGCACTACTGGGCGAGCTACCGATCACACTCCCGTCAAGGGGAGCGTCTCGCCAGTCTGGTTGCTGCTTCACTCACGGCGGTGGATGACGCCCCGCGCATTTCCGTCGCCGGAATGTCACTCCCGATTCTCCGCGAGACCAAAATGACCACCCTGCACATCACCCACGGGTCACTTGAGGGCTTCAATCACGCGTCCTGCGCCAGCGCCATCGGCCGTACCGTTGCCGATTTTTTCCACAATTGAACAAAGTTCTGAACAAGAACGAACGTCTCAATAAGCCAATAAATCAAAGGCTTTTCGAACTCTAAAGTTAATGAACCCACAACTTAATCCACAGGTTGGGGATAACTTTAAGGATAGGGTTAGGTTTAAGGTTGAGGGTTGCGAGCGTTGTCGCCGCCGCAGGTGGTCATGGGACTCTCGTCACTCACCGGATCGCACCATCGTGAGCGCGAACACCCATTCACTTACTTATTTTGGCTGATCGCGATATAAATTCGCTCGAGGTCGTCGAGGTCGGCGAAGTCCACAATGATCCGACCGTTGCGTCCCTTGAGGTCCACGTGCACGCGCGTATTCAAGTAGTCCTCGAGAAGTTGCTCGAGTTCTGCCACGCTGGCGTCCGGAACCGGGCGGAGGCGAGGCTTGGTGGCAACGTCCGATGGTGCTGTACCGGTTGGCTCCAGAGGGCGCGGCTCCAAAAAAGCCTTGACGGCGTCTTCGGCCGTTCGCACTGACATCTCATTCGCAATGATGCGCTGCACCATCTCGGCCTGCGCCACCGGGTCGGTGATAACGAGGAGGCTACGCGCATGACCAGCGGAAATTTGCGAGTTCGCTAGCGCCGACTGGGCGGCCTCACCCAACTGAAGCAAACGAAGCGTGTTGGTAATGCTGGTGCGGGCCTTACCGACTCGCTGCGCCACTTGCTCGTGCGTCAAGTTGAATTCGTCGATCAGCTGCTGGTACGCCGCTGCCTCTTCGAGCGGGTGAAGGTCGACGCGGTGCAGGTTCTCAACAACGGCCTGCTCGAGGGAGAGGCGGTCATTCACCGCGTCTTGCACGAGGACGGGCACCGAGGTCAGTCCGGCAATTGTGGCAGCGCGCCAGCGACGTTCGCCGGCGATCAACTCATACGAGCCCTCAATGGTCTCGTGGGGGCGCACAATGATGGGCTGCAGAACGCCGAGCTCGGCAATTGACGACGCCAGAGCCTGCAGACTCTCGTCATTAAACGACTTGCGGGGCTGGAACTGGTTTGGCGTTATGAGCGTAATAGCGACCTGCCGCAACGGACCAGTACTGACTACCTCGTCATCGTTGTCGCTGGCGCCACCGTCGGGAATCAGGGCGCCGAGGCCCTTTCCTAGTCCGGACTTTCTAACCATTCATAATCTCCTCTGCTAGTGCCCGGTACGCCTTGGCCCCACGAGACGTGGGGTCGAACGTGGTGATTGGCTGGCCGTGTGATGGGGCCTCGGCCAATCGGACCGTCCGGGGAATCTTGGTGCGGCACAGTTCCTCTGGAAAGTACCGGCGTACTTCAATGGCAACGTCCTGTGCCAAGGTATTGCGAGAATCGTACATCGTTAGAACAACCTTCGAGATGTGCAGACTCGGGTTGAGGTTTCGACGAACCAACTCAATAATGTTTCGTAGCTGGGTGAGTCCCTCGAGAGCGTAGAACTCCGTCTGTACGGGCACCATAATGTCGGTCGCTGCGGCGAAGGCATTGATGGTAATCAGACCCAGTGACGGAGGACAGTCAATGAACACGTAGTCGAAGTCGCCCTCGACCGAGTCAAGCGCTCGCTTCAGACGAAGCTCGCGGGAAATGACCGAGGTTAATTCCTGCTCGACACCCGCGAGATCGATTGTGGCCGGCGCCACAAAAAGGTTTGAAAACCCAGTCGGCTCAACGATATCCACCATAGGGACATCATTCAGTAGGACGTCGTAGACCGAGCGCTCGAAGCGTCGTCCATCAACACCTAGTCCCGTCGTGGCGTTCCCCTGAGGGTCAAGATCGACAATGAGAACCCGCTTACCGGCCTCCGCCAGCGCAGCACCGAGCGAGGTGGTGGTGGTCGTCTTTCCGACGCCGCCCTTCTGATTAGCGACGGCGAAAATTCTCATTCCGTTGGCGTCTGCCATGTGCCTCTTCCCGACTTGCGAACTTCCGACACTGCGTCGAACCCCTGCCATTCAACTCGGTTTTCGCTGTTTCGTCAAGTACTGATGTTTCACGTGAAACAACTGACCCCCAAGAAACGACTTAAAAAGGTATGGCCACTATCGGCAAAACGTTTCACGTGAAACATTCCCACCCGCCACCGTGCGGGGCCGGACGATGTTTCACGTGAAACACGAACCATTCGATCATCAATTCGGTATTCGTGTGAGCGCAGGGGTCGCAGGCTGCGGGTCGTCGGTTGACCTGGTAATGGCCAGCGTTTGTTTATCAATGAAGCTGCCTCATGAATACCAGACGGTGCATCTCTGTCTCCATTGGACCAATGTTTCACGTGGAACATTGAAGTGGTTGAACTCCATCGAGGAAATGTTTCACGTGGAACATCAGCAGGGTGTCGACAACGGTACGTTGTCACAACCGTTATTTCACATCCTGGTTTCTTCGAGGGGTGCCGACCAGCCAGCAGCCTTTTCTAGAGGCGTCCTGATAATGAGGGTGGGCTCCGAAATCCCGAGCACTGTCCGGTGAGAATGAGGGAACCTCGGAACATTGACCCGACATTGCATGACTCGTTTCGATCACGCCAAAATTGGAACCTTGCCAGCTGGTTTGCCCCCTCGAGGCCGGCGCTCCTTTCTTAGGATTGTCGATGACCCGCTCGTTCGTATAGGACTTTTAGCGTCTAACCGGATCTGCGCAGTAGTGAGCGCGTCAGCGAGCAGGAGTGATCGCCCGTCGTTTTGACACTTCCGCCGCAGCGACCACACTTTTCTCTTTACTGACGATGCCCGACTCGGCAACGAAGTAGCCAAGGCTGTCGGCACACATCGGGTTTCCGCAGAAACAAGTGAAGGGGCCTCCACAACACCGACGTGGTGTGACCAGGAAGACAACTCCTCGAGTAGCAGAAGAATGGAGCTGAGTCGATGACTCCACGTGCGGTAGTTGGGGGAGAACCAGCCTGACTGGTGCCCATGTCGCGGGAACCCAAAAGCCACACCCCAGAGGTGGTGGCAGGCACATGTCACGCCACTTGTTTCACGTGAAACATTGTTCGCACTGATGACCGGTGATGCAACCAGACGTCTTTCAATGTTTCACGTGAAACACTAAAAGAGTGGTGACTTACCCGGTACCCCTACTTCCCGGGGAAAGCGATCGGGGGTTGGGCGAACCTTTTTGAGAATTTGGTAGGCCGCACCATGTCGCACTCGTTCGACGACGTGGAGACCCAGCTGTCCAATCGCGTCTGGCTTCCAGCGACTTGGTGAATCATCATTCGGCGGCTCAGAAACAATAAGGTAGCCGCCAACCTTCAAAAAGCGAGTCGCGCATTCCGCAGCTACCGCGGGAGGACCAAACGAACGAGCAGTCACGAGATCGAATGATTCGTTTAGACGAGGGGTTCTGGCGAGTGCCTCAGCCCGTCCAGTTTCCACTCGTCCCCCCTGTGGCGCACCTTCCCACGTCAACACCTCGCGAAGAAATGCCGTTCGCTTCTCCATTGAGTCGAGGAATGTTGCTTGGCAACCCCAATGGTCGAGGAGTACTAGTCCCGGCAACCCTCCGCCACTACCTAGATCCAGAAACGACGATGGGGCCTCAGTTGCGACATCGGACCATGACTGTGCGAAACCTGTCGCGTGTTCAATTTGTTGTTCAAACGGGACTGGGCCCAAAAAGTCACGCGCCCTCGATTCCTCGAGGGCGCGCAACAACCATTGATTTGTCATGGATTAATTATGCCGGAGCGATAACCACAAAGCGACGAGGCTCTTCGCCTTCAGAGCGAGTGACAACGGAGGTGTTCTCCGTCAACGAGTCGTGGATGGCCTTGCGGTCTGCGGCGGACATGGGTTCCAAGGCACGCTCTTCACCAGTTTCGACCACCTCAGTAGCGACCTGTGCAGCAAAGCGACCAAGGGCAGCAACGCGACGCTCACGGTACTGCGCAACATCAACCAGAATACGGTCAGTCTTGCCGGGGCTCTTCGCCTGAACCACCGTACGGGTGACCTCCTGAAGGGCCTGCAGCGTCGCACCACGAGGTCCGACTAGGACACCGAGCTCGGTGGGGGGATTGGCGTTGACGGCGATTTCAATGGTCTCATCGTCAATTTCACGCGTGGTCACCTCAGCGGCGATGTTCATCGAGGCAAGCAGGCCAATCATGAACTCCTTGGCGATAATGCCCTGATCTTGCAACGAAATGCTTTCGGCCATGCTGTTCTCCTTTGATGAATCCTGTTCACGACGAGGTGCCTTCTTGCCCTCGTTCTGCTTGGTACGGCCTGGTTCGCGTGGTTCGCGTGGAGGACGAGCCTCACGAGGAGCACGGTCTTCTGTCGGGGCAGCTGGCTTCGGGCCCTTAGGGCGATCATTGGCAGGACGCTCGTCACGTCCACCAGAGCGACGCGAGCGCTTTGGGCGCGGGCCCACTGGCAGGACGCGTGCGCGAACACGGGCCTCACCACGGGTGCGGCCGAACAGACCAGACTTGGGCTCCTCGAGAATTTCTACTTCGGCGTCGGTACGAGCGACACCCAAGTGAGCGAGGGCACGTTCCGTGGCCTCATCAATGTTTTTACCGGTTGTTTCTACCCAATCCATGGTTACCGATCCTTTCTTTTGCGCTTTGCATTCGCGCGGTTCTGTGCTGCATTTGACTTTAAGGTTGAAGGTTTAGCCTTAGGGGCGACTTCGCCACCCTCCCGACCAGGTACTTCACGCTCTACTTCCTTGGCACCAGCGGTGTGCTTGTGAGGGTTGGAAATTCCGGTGGCAAACATCACGTACTGCGTAATGATGCGGATAATTGTTGAGGCAATCATGTACAACACCACGGCCGCGGGAATAATCACGTAGAAGTAAAAGAAGACGATCGGCAAAATACGCTGCATGGTCTGCTGCTGCGCCGGAATTGGCTGCCCGGTCTTCTTGTTTCGGTTGTTGACCTGGGCCATTTGGAAGTACTGGAGTCCCACTGCGGCCAACACGAAGGCGAAGAAGGGGAGCTGGGTGTAGATCGACGAATGGTGGCTGAAGGTTTTCAGGCTCATGTCCATGCCGAACACCCGAATCTGACCGTGCGCAGCAACCAGATTCGAGTACATCTTCGAACTCGTGGGAATGTACCGAGGGGCGGCCATACCGTGCGCGTTCACTGCCGACAATCCCTTGATAACGCTGTACAAAATAAAGAGGAATGGGGCCTGCAGAACGACCGGAAGGCAACCACCGACGGGATTCACGCCCTCTTCCTTATAGAGCTTCATCAGCTCTTCGTTCAATACCTGGCGATTTTCAGGGCCCTTGTACTTTGTCTGCAGCTTCTTAATTTCGGGCTGCAGTTTCGACATGGCCACCATTGACTTGGTGCTCTTGACGGTAAAAGGGGTCAGCACACCCATAATGACAATGGTCAGCATGATGATGGCGAAGGCGTAGTTCGGCACTACCCCGTAGAAAAAGGCAAGAATTGCGCCAAAAAGGTGGAAAACGGGCTGAAAAATCTGCCCGATTGGGTGGGTAATTGCATGCATGACTAACTACCTATCTTTCTTTCGAAGTGGAACCAGGTCCACACCATGTGAACCAAAGGGGCGACAACGCGCAACACGGCGAGACGCCAGCAGAAGCCCACGACCAACGCCATGGAGCTCAACGGCTTCAATGGCGTAGGACGAACAGCTGGGATAAAACCGACAAGGTGAGACTCGACCAGCCCTCGCTGCCTGATACCAGCGCACTGCGCTAATAACCAACTGGCGTCCTCGACTGCGTTCAGCGACCATTCGATCGTCTAACTGCGAGGGTGAGGTGGCGATGGAGTTCATCATAAGAGAGATCCTTCGTCCCGATTGCGCACTTGATCAGGTATAATCCTGGAAGTGGTCGGGGTTCCAGTCCGTCCATTGCAGCCCGGAGACGCCGACGAATACGGTTTCGATGCACCGCGTTCGCGACCTTTCGGCTGATTGCGTAGGCCACACCCACTGATTCGGTTGAACGTGCAACAAAGACCACTCGTAGTGGCCCGCTGCTTCCGCGCCCCGTCGGTGACGAGAACTCCGCAAACTGCCGTCGGGAAATAACCCGACCAGGCATGCGAAGATCAGACCGTCAGCTGGTGACGGCCCTTGTCACGACGGGCCTTCAAAATGGCGCGGCCGGCACGAGTGCTCATACGGGCGCGGAAACCGTGCGTCTTGGCTCGCTTACGCTGATTTGGCTGGTAAGTACGCTTCACAAAAACCTCTTCTTAAACTCATCTTGAGCGCAACGCGGTACCCCCGGGGGGTCGCTGTTGCCCTGTGGGTTACCATCCTAGCCGATAAACCAGTCGTTTTGAAAAGAAGATCCAGAAGCGTGTAAGGTGTCGTTCCCACCCCCCGGGATTGCTGGAATTAGCAGCGGTCCACCCTGTGGATAAGTGTGGTTTGGGCCTGTGGAGGAGTGTTGGAATGAACGGTGAAGAACTCTGGGGTGCGCTCCGAGAAGCTTTGCAAAATAAGGCTTCTGACGCTAGTTGGTCGGCTGGTCTTAGTTCGTTGCAGCTTGTGGATTACTCCAACGGTGTGGTGACCATCTCGCTGCCGAATCAAATTCAACTGATTCGCGTGCAGCAGAAGTACTTGCCCTTCATTACCGAGCAAGCGCGTCTTCTGACGAACCCCGCGACCTCTATTGCTCTCGTCGTCAATCCCGAGTCTGCGGCTATGCCAGCAGTGGAGCCACCACCCGTCGCCACTGCCACGCCCACCGAGGCCGACGCGCTCGCGACACCAACGAGCGCCTCGGACCGACCACTTCGCCTCAACAAGAACATGACCTTTGACTCGTTCGTCGAGGGTCCCTCCAATCGACTCGCTCGTGCTGCGGCCATCGCGGCGGCCGAAACACCGGGGCGGGCATACAACCCCTTGATGATGTACGGGAACTCTGGCTTGGGCAAGACCCACCTGCTCCACGCCATTGGTAACTACATCCAAGAGAACTACCCGTACCGCAAAGTCCTCTACGTCTCAACCGAGACGTTCTTGAACGACTTCATTCGAGCCATCCAAACGCGCACCCAGCTCGCGCTCCACGAGCGCTACCGAGAGATCGATGTTCTCCTCATTGACGACATCCAGTTCATGGAACAGCGTGGCGAGACGTTCCACGAGGAAATCTTCCACACGTACAACACACTGCACTCCGAAGGGAAGCAGATTGTGCTGACCTCCGATCGTTCACCGAAGGACCTTGGTGGTCTCCAGGACCGATTCCGTAGCCGTCTGCTCCAGGGCTTGGTTACCGAGATTGACCAACCCGACCTCGAGACGCGGATCGCCATTCTCATGGCTAAGGCTGAGCGTGAACAGATAGACCTACCGTCGGACGTGGCGCAGTGGATCGCCCAGCGGGTTCGTGACAACATTCGCGAGCTGGAGGGTTCCATCACAATGTTGCGGGCCTTTGCGGCATTGCGCCAAGTACCCGTTTCGCTCGAGCTCGCGAAAGCCCACCTCACGAATCTCGGCCACGAGCACGTCGTGCTCAAGCCCGAGGCAATCATTGAGACGGTGTCGGTGTTCTACGGCCTGTCTCCATCCGACGTGCGCGGCTCGAAGCGTCTGCGCCCGATGGTGCACGCACGCCACGTGGCGATGTTCCTTGTTCGAGAGTTGTTGCACGACTACAGCTACCCAATGATTGCTCGGGTATTCGACAACCGCAATCACACGACCGTGATTAGTGGTGTCGAAAAGATCAAGGACCAACTCGCAACCAACCCCGAGCTCTTAGCCCAGGTCAATGAGTTGAAGCGCAAGCTGCAGGGCGAGCGATAGGCCTGTGGAAAAGTAGTGGATAGTGGTGTGGGCGTACTGTCGCCAACTACAGCACAATCCACATCACGTGAAGGTTGAAGTCGACAGGTTGAAGGAATTATGCACAATGCTGTGGGAAACACCTTGGTATAAAAATGGATTTCTACCAGGGAAAATAAAAAGTTAGACACATACACACAGCCCTACTACTACCAAACATTTCTAACAACTAAAAAACACACGTAATCTCAGTAGGAAAGAAAGGCCCTCACATGAAGTTCAAATCAGAGCGCGACATCCTTGTTGAAGCACTCAGCGCGGCGAGCCGTGTTGTCGCCACTCGTCTCATCGGTGCTTCATCGGGCATCCTCCTCTCACTGAGTGGCAACCAGCTCACCGTGACCGGTACCGATCTCGACATCACCATTCGCACCACTGTCGACGTCATCGGATTGGCCGACGGCGCCACCGTCGTGCCCGCTCGTTTGATTGTGGATGCTGTTCGCTCCCTCGAGGCCGGCGCTGTCACCATCACGAGCGCCGAGGACAACGTTGAGGTGTCCTTAGGCCGGGCGAAGTTCTCACTGCGCACCTTCGCGGTGATGGACTACCCCAACCTGCCACCCGTGACCGGCGCCTTGACCACCGTTCCTGCGTTGGACCTTGTGCAAGGCCTCAATCAAGTTGTGCGCGCCGCGGCGTCAGATGACGCTCGCCCACTACTCACCGGTGTGTTGTTTACTCAGCACGAAGGAACCTTGCGGTTGATTGCCACGGACTCGTATCGTTTGGCCGTCCGTGATGTTCCTGGGGTACCGGGTATTGGGAATGGGCAGGACCTCCTCGTCCCAGCTCGTGCCCTGCAGGAACTCCAGCGGGTGGCCTCGTCCCTGCCAGCTGACGCGGAAATTGGCGTGACGCTGACTGACGCCGAAATCTGTTTCGTTGTGGGTAAGTCCACTATTGCCTCACGTCTCATTGACGGAAACTACCCTTCGGTCTTGCAGTTGATCCCGGCGAGTTACCCCAACCAACTGCGCGTCGCGAAGGACACCCTGATGACCTCGCTCCGGCGCGCCAAGTTGCTCGCGAAGGACTCAACCTCGTCGGTTCGCCTGACTGCCCGTGACAAGGGACTCGAGATTCGCACGCAGAGCCACGACACTGGTGACATCGAAGACGACGTCGATGCCGACTACCAGGGTGAGGACATCACGATTGCCTTCAACCCGAGCTTCCTCATCGAAGGAATTGAGGCAGTGCCTGGTGACGAAGTGGTGCTCGAAATCACCGATGCTGTTCGTCCCGCCATGGTCCACGCCGTTGACGACGTGCGGTTCCGGTATCTCCTGATGCCGGTACGCGTTCAGTAGTTCATCGCTGACGTGGGGCTGCACGAGCTCACGCTCCGAAACTTTCGACTCTTTACCGAATGCGTATTTCGTCCTGACACCTCGGCGGTGACGGTATTACTTTCACCGAATGGATCAGGAAAAACATCAATTCTTGAGGCGGTGTATGCGCTGGCGACGGCGTCGAGTTTTCGCACCACCACGGCCGTTGACATGATCCGTACGTCGACGGAGTTGGCGGAAGTACACGGTGTCCTCTTTCAGCAGGAGCGCCGCGTCCAGGTTGATCTCACGTTGACCAAGGGTGTCCGTTCCGTCTCAAAACGAATGTTGGTCAATGGACAGCGACCAACCTCTCGGGCCGCACTGTCGGCGGTCCTCCCGCTCACCATCTTCACCCCCGAAGGTGTCGATGTAGTTCGACAGGGACCAGAGCATCGCCGTGTCTTTCTCACGACACTGCTCACCGACGCCGATCTGTCCACGGGAGAACTTGTTGAGCGCTACGCCCGGGTACTCCAGCAGCGAAATGCGCTCCTCAAGCAGTGGCAGGGTCAGCGACTTTCTCCGTCTGCACTGGATGAATTGGCGGTCTGGGATGGTGAGTTCTGCACGACCGCCGAACTACTCGTGGCCGCCCGAGAGCGATTGCTCACGACGCTGTCACCACTCGTGCAGCTGTACTACCAAGACCTGGCACAGAACACCCTCCCCGTAACGTTGTCGTACGAACGTTCATGGAGTGGTCCCTTGCTCACAGCACTACAACAATCACTCCACGACGACCTTCATCGCGGCTATTCGACGGTGGGTCCCCATCGTGACGATGTGGCGCTGCACCTGGACGGCCGAGACGCTCGACGGCAGGCTTCGCAGGGCGAGCAGCGATCGTTCGCCCTTGCCCTGCGCCTGGCCGGCCACCACGTGGTCCGTGAACAGCGCGGCGTTGACCCCCTCCTTCTCTTGGACGACGTCTTCAGTGAACTCGACCCCGTTCGTTCTGATCGACTTCTCCACCTCCTTCCCGCTGGCCAGACTCTGGTCACCACGGCGTCGCCGCTGCCGAGCGGTATGACGCCAGCGGCGATCGTCGACGTTGGGACGCTGCAGTGAGGCGGCGGGAAGACCAACCGGTCGCCATTGGTGACATCTTGCAGTCACTCGCCAAGCGCGTTCGTCGCGTCGACCTCGCGGTGATTGAAGAGATTCGAGCGATGTGGCCCACACTGGTTGACGAGGTCCTCGCGCAACGCTGCCGACCGGAATTGGTCAAGAATGATGTACTCATCGTGGCGGTGCCGTCAGGTGCGTTCGCCCAACGTCTCCTTGAGGATCACGACACCATAATTGCCGGTCTGGCCGTGTTGGGAGATCGAGCGCCCCAGTCCTTGCGACCATTGATTGCCCCTGCTCATTAATCCTTGATTAATAAGGGTTTAAGTCCCCTGATGCAACCGTTGTGTCGCACCCGAACGAGTAGGATTTCTGTGTTCCCTACGGGGATTTGGCGGCATTGTTTGCCCCACCATTTTGTATTGAAAGGATTACTTCGTGGCTGAAAAGTCCAAGGGGTCGGCGAGCTACGGCGCGAGCGACATCACTGTTCTCGAAGGCCTTGAGCCGGTCCGAGTTCGTCCAGGTATGTACATCGGATCGACCGGTCCCGCCGGTCTCCACCACCTCATTTGGGAGGTCGTGGACAACGCCGTTGACGAAGCGATGGCTGGTTACGCCACGCGCATTGAGGTAACGATTCTCAAGGATGGCAGTTGTCGCGTGGTTGACGACGGTCGTGGTATCCCTGTTGATGAGCACCCTCAGTACCCCGGGAAGTCAGCGGCGGAAATCGTACTGACCGTCCTGCACGCCGGCGGAAAGTTCGGTGGTGAAGGCTACAAGGTCTCCGGTGGTCTCCACGGCGTCGGTGTGTCGGTGGTGAACGCCCTCTCAACGTCACTCAAGCTCGAAATCGACCGCAATGGCAAGCGCCACGAACTCAACTTCGCCGATGGTGGTAAGCCCCAAGGTCCAATCACGATTACTGGTGACGCCCCCCGTGGACGAAACGGCACAACGGTGACATTCGCGCCGGACCCCACCATTTTCGAAGATATCGAGTTCCGAGCCCAGACCGTCCTTGAGCGTTTGCAAATCATGGCCTTCTTGAACAAGGGCCTCGAGATTCGCTTTGAGGACCAGCGGGCTGGTCGCGAGGTCAAGGAAACGTTCAAATACAGCGGCGGCATTGTGGACTATGTTCGCCACCTCAACAACGCCAAGGAATCGCTCTTCCGAAAAGTTGGTTCGTACGAGCAGTCAGAAGAGGGCCAGGAAGTCGAAGTCGCGTTCCAGTGGAACACGGGCTACTACGAGAGCATCCACTCCTTCGCGAACGGTATCTCGACCATCGAAGGCGGTATGCACGAAGAGGGTTTCCGCAAGGCCATTACGAACGTCCTGAACCGCTACGCCCGCAAGCGCAATCTCCTGAAGGAGAAGGACGACAACCTGACGGGTGATGACATTCGAGAGGGGCTGACGGCCATTATCTCGGTGCACCTGGCGGAACCACAGTTCGAGGGGCAGACCAAGGGCAAGCTCGGTAATGTCTCAATGCGTTCACTGGTCGAGCGCGCTACCAACGAGAAGCTCGCCGAGTGGCTCGAGGAGAACCCCAAAGAGGGTGGCCAAATTATCGCCAAGGCCATTCAGGCCTCACGGGCCCGCATGGCGGCACGCCAGGCTCGCGATCTGACCCGCCGAAAGACTGCCCTCGACGGCGCGGGTCTGCCCGGCAAGTTGGTGGACTGCTCGTCAAAGGACCCTCGCGAGTGCGAACTCTTCATTGTTGAAGGTAACTCCGCCGGTGGTTCGGCGAAGGACGCACGAAACCCCAAGAATCAGGCCATTTTGCCAATTCGCGGAAAGATCCTGAACGTCGAAAAGGCGCGCACCGACAAAATTCTGAAGAACACCGAAATCCAGGCCCTCATCTCCGCCATTGGCGCGGGTGTCGAAGCCGACTTTGATGTGTCAAAGACCCGGTACGACAAGATCATCCTGTTGGCCGATGCCGACGTTGACGGCAGCCACATCCGCACGCTGCTGCTCACGTTCTTTTTCCGTCAGATGACGGAGCTGGTGAACAACGGCCACGTCTACGTGGCCCAACCACCGCTGTACTCAACCCTCGTGGGTAAGGAAAAGGTCTACCTGCGCGACGACGCCGCGAAGGAGACGTTTCTCCGCGAGAACCCGAACCACAAGAACGACTTCCAGCGCCTCAAGGGTCTGGGTGAGATGGACTTCGACGAACTTCGAGACACCACCATGGACCCGACGAAGCGAGCCCTCCTACAGATCACTGTGGAGCAGGCCGCATTGGCCGACGAAGTCTGTTCAATCCTGATGGGTGATGACGTGCCGCAGCGTCGTCACTTCATTCAAACCAACGCAAAGGATGTCCGCTTCCTCGACATCTAATCGAGAAGGAATACCACTATGGCTCGTACCCCAAAGACTCCCAGCACCAGCGACGGCGACGAAGTATTCGGCTACGTCGAACCCATTGAAATCAACTTGGAAATGGAGCGCTCCTTCCTGGAGTACTCCATGTCCGTCATTGTGTCGCGCGCCCTGCCCGACGCTCGAGATGGCCTAAAGCCCGTCCACCGGCGCATCTTGTACTCAATGTTTGACCAGGGTCTTCGCCCCGACCGCCCGCACACCAAGTGCGCGAAGGTGGTTGGCGAAGTGATGGGTACGTATCACCCACACGGTGACAGCGCAATCTACGACGCCCTCGTCCGCATGGTGCAGGACTTCGCGATGCGCCACCCGTTGATTAGTGGTCACGGCAACTTTGGTGGTACCGGACCAGACGAGGGTGCGGCCGCCATGCGCTACACCGAATGTCGTTTGGCGCCCCTCGCCCTCGAACTGCTCGACTCGATTGATGAAGAAACGGTTGACTTCGAACCGAACTACGACAACTCAACGCAGCAGCCCACGGTGTTGCCCGCACGATTCCCCAACCTGCTCGTTAATGGCTCACAGGGCATCGCCGTTGGTATGGCGACGAAGATTCCGCCACACAACCTGGGTGAGACTATCGACGCCGTTCTCCACCTGCTGGCCCACCCCGACGCCACGCCGGACGACTTGATGGCCTTCGTGAAGGGTCCCGACTTCCCCACCGGTGCCCAGATTCTTGGTCGCCAGGGCATCCTTGACGCCATTCGTACTGGTCGAGGATCAATCAAGATGCGCGCCGTGGCCGAAATCGAAGAGACGGCCAAAGACACCCGCATTGTGGTGACGGAGTTCCCCTACGAGGTGTCCGTCGAGTCGATCGAAGAGAAGATCTACGAGCTCGTCAAGAACAACGAAATCGACGGCATTGCCGAAGTGCAGAACGACTCCGCTGGTCGCCAAGCTCGTCTTGTCATTCGCCTCAAGCGCGACGCCAACGCCAACGTCATCTTGAACAAGCTGTTCAAGAACACGACGCTACAGACGACCTTCGCCGTTAACCAGCTCGCGCTGGTCGATGGCGTACCGCGCACCCTCAACTTGGCCCAGGCCCTTGGTCACTACATTGACCACCAGGTCGACGTCGTGACCCGCCGCACCCAGTTCCGTCTGCGCAAGGCGGAGGCCCGCGCTCACATTGTCGAAGGTCTGTTGAAGGCCATTGACATGCTGGACGCCGTCATTGCGACCATCCGCAACTCGGACGACCGCGGGGCGGCCCGTCAGTCGCTGATGGCGAGCCCGTTTGACTTCTCAGAGGAACAGGCGAACCACATCCTCGACATGACGCTCGGTCGATTGACTCGACTTGGTCGCCACGAACTCGAAGAAGAAATGGCCAAGCTGCGCGCCCTCATCGCGGAACTGCAGGAGATCCTCTCCACTGACGCCAAGCTGCGGGCCGTTATCGCCGATGAGATCACCGTCATTCGCGACAAGTACGCCACCGAGCGTCGTACGGCAATCGTGAACGACCCAGGTGAACTCGGCATGGAAGATCTGATTGACGATGAGGATGTCGTCATCACGATGACCCAGGCTGGCTACATCAAGTCAGTGTCGGCCGACGCGTTCCGTACGCAGGCACGCGGTGGTCGCGGTGTCCAGGGAGCGAAGCTCAAGGAAGAAGATTTCGTTGAGCAGATTGTGCACACCACCACCCACGCCTATCTCCTGTTGTTCTCGAACCTCGGGCGCGTCTTCCGACTTCGTGGTCACGAAATTCCAATCAAGGAGCGCACCGCCAAGGGCACTGCGGTGGTCAACCTGTTGAACCTGCAGCCCAACGAGCGCATTCAGGCAATCGTCACCACGAACGATTTCCCCGCCGACAAGTTCCTCGTCTTCGCCACCGCCGACGGCACCGTGAAGAAGACGCCGTTCTCGGAATACGACAAGTCCCGCCGTGAGGGCTGGATCGCCATCAAGTTGCGCCCGGGTGACGAAGTCGTGCGAGTGGTAGCGACGAGCGGAACGGACGACCTCATGGTGGTGACGTACCGCGGTATGTCGATCCGCTTCAACGAAGAAGAAGTCCGCGAGATGGGCCGCGACGCCACCGGCGTTCGCGCCATCAAGCTGAAGGGCGACGACAAGGCCATCTCCCTGGACTTGATTCGTGAAGACGCCGACCTCTTCTTGGTCACCGACACTGGTTTTGGCAAGCGCGTCAAGGTGGAGCGATTCAACCGTCAGGGACGTGGCGGTATGGGTGTTCGTGCCATCAAGCTCTCGGCGGCTCGCGGATTTATCGTGGCCGCCTTCATGGTGCGTCTGACCGACGAAATTCTGTTGGCCTCGAGTGGCGGCGTCCTGATCCGCACCCCCGTGCGCGAGGTCTCGTCACAGGGTCGTGACGCGACCGGTGTTCGCGTGATGAACCTGGACGAGGGGCACACCGTGGCCACAGCGGCGGCCGTACCCGCAGAAGAGGCGTAAGCGCATTCGCTGTCTCTCAGCGCCAATGGTAAACGGGGTGCGAAAGCGTCGTATCATTGACGCCATGACCCCCCGCGCCATTGTGACTTCGCCACGCCTTCGTGCGGCAACGGTGGCTGAGGGTGGGCACCGTGGTGGCGCTCTTGACCCCCGTCGTTCCACGCCCGCGCTAGGAGCGTAACGTGCTTATTGTTCGAGACTTGGGCATTGAAATTGGCGCACGCCGTATTCTCGAACCCGTTTCGTTTACGGTTGGCAACGGTGAAAAGGTGGGTCTCGTCGGCCGTAATGGCGCTGGCAAGTCAACACTTCTGTCGGTGCTGTTGCTCTACACCCCGGAGCACCTTCGTGTTACCGGTCAGGTGCAACACCAGGGCCGCGTGGCCCACTTGCCCCAGGAGCCGGTACCGGGCGGACTTGGTGTCGAACCAATTGGCCTGAGCCACGTGCTGAGCGCGCGAGGCATTGACAAGCTCGACGCCGACATGCAGGCGGCGCGGCACGCGTTGGCCGCCGATCCCACCGAGGAGACAATCGAGCGGTTCACCGCACTCGAAGAGGCCTTCCGTGAGGCCGGTGGCTACGAGGCTGAATCAGAAGTGGCGCGGTTGGCGGACGGCCTGGGCCTGGAGCAAGAACTGCTCCTCGAAGACCTTGACTCCCTCTCGGGTGGACAGCGCCGCCGCATTGACCTCATGCGCGTCCTGTACGAACAGCCCGAAACAATGGTGCTCGACGAACCGACGAACCACCTCGACAAGGCCGCGAAGCGGTGGCTCTTTGACGAGCTCGAGCGTTTTCGTGGCACGGTCCTCGTGATTAGCCACGACCTCCCGCTCCTCGACAAGTCAATTGACCGAGTGCTGGCTCTGCGTGACGGTCAGTTGCGCGAATACAGGGGTAACTACACGAAGTTTCTCGAACAAGAAGAGGTCCGCCGACTCTCGGAAGAGAAGATGTCGATGCACCAGGGTGAGCAGATTGACCGCATGAAGGATTTGGCGAACTCGATGCGTGGACAGACGGCCGCCCGTGCCCGCCTCGCCAAGGTGCTGGACCGTAAGGTCGAAAAACTGGAAGAGAATCGCGTCGAGGTCACGAAGCAAGAGAAGAAGGTCGTCTTCCGCCTACCCGTGCCACCGCGGAGTGGCGACGTGCCGATGACCGTGGAACACGTCGGTGTTCGGTACGGCGAACTCGAGGTGTTGAAGGACGTCAATTTCATTACTCGGCGAGGTGACCGAATTTTGATCGTGGGTCGCAACGGTGCTGGTAAGTCGTCGCTCTTGCGATGCCTGGCTGGCACGCAGCGGGCCTTCGACGGCTCGGTGCGCTTCGGCGCCAATGTCGCCATGGGCTACTTCGCCCAGGAGCACGAACAGCTGGACTTCACCAAGACCGTCCTCGACCATCTCGAGAACGCCACGGTGCAGACGGAGGTCCAGCGCCGCGCACTCCTTGGTGCCTTCGGTCTTAAGGGCTCCGCCGCACACCAACTGCCGGGGACGTTGTCGGGTGGAGAGCGCGCCAAATTAGCACTCGCAATTTTGGCCGCATCCGACGCTAACTTGCTCCTGCTCGACGAACCAACGAACAACCTGGACCCGGCCAGTGTACAGGCCCTGGGCGAGATGATGGGACAGTGGCAGGGCACCATTGTCGCGGTGAGTCACGAGCGCGATTTCGTTGAGGCCCTGAAGCCCACCCATGCGGTGTTGTTGCCCGAGGAGTACTTCGACCTCTGGCGCGATGACTACATGGACATGATCGAGCGACGCTAGGGTCGATAAAACTTCACCCCTCGGTGCCGTGGCCTCGTCGTACGATGTCCTCAGGTCGCGAATGAGGGGGAAGTATGTCGCAGCGTCCACAACGGATTTCCTATGTACCCGTCGAACAGATGGATGACGAGATGCGTGCGGTGCTTGAGCGCTGCGCCATCGAGGGAACACCTCGACCCGAGTCGTCGGCGGTGCGGGCGCACTCCCAGGCGGCCTTCTGGTCCTTCGACTTCGCGTGGAACCGACTCTTTCGTGAAGGTGTTGTCGATCACACGCTCAAGGAACTCTGTCGGGTGTACGTCTCGCGGTCCGTCAAGTGCGAGTACTGCGGCAACCAGCGGTCGGACGCCGCTCGTTCGGCCGGCCTCGCCGAAGGGCGACTCGACGAGTTGGTCAACTTCGAATCCTCGTCAACGTACAGCGAACGGGAAAAGGCGGCCCTCTCCTACGCCGAGGCAATTACCTGGCGCCTCGAACCAGACGACGCGTTCTGGGAGCGACTGCACCACCACTTCAACGAAGAAGAATTGGTCGAATTGGCCTGCTTCATCACCCTGACCATGGGTCAGCAGAGCTGGATTCGTCTCCTCAATATCGATCACCACCAGGTACTGGCTGGCACCGACGCCGCTATGGCACCGGGGTTCGCCACGGCGGACGAACTGGTCGCAAGTAGGCAATCAGACGAGTACTGGGCCTCGCGCTAGCGCTTATTCAACACCGGTGTACCACGGCGAACAGCGTGGCGGGTAGGCCAGTTCCCAGACGCCGTGATTAAGTGACAGGTTCGGGTTGTAGTAGGGATCCTGCGCAATCTCGAGTCCCCAGCGGTCCCGCACCATCAAGACCTCTCCCATGAATCGGCGGTACTTGTCGTCGGCAATGTCGAGTCCACGCGAGACCGACTCGTAGTGGACCAACTGGGCGTGGGGGGTGTAGGAGACCTTCAGACCCGAACGCTGCACTTTGAGGCAGAAGTCGACGTCATTAAAGGCCACTTGCAGACTCTCGTCGAGCCCACCCACTTCGTCCCACGTCGAGCGACGCACCACGATGCAGGCGGCGGTGCAGGCCTGGAATTCGGAGGCGAGGGCAATTCGCCCGAAGTAGCCAAGGTCGTTGCCATCGTGAAACTGACCCACGTGGGCGGCGAGACCGTTGAGACCGAGTAGAACACCGGCGTGCTGAATGCGGCCGTCGGGATAGAGCAACTTGGCTCCCACCAGGCCATTGCCCGGCTGGAGCAACTGGGCGACCATGGCCGACAACCAATCGGGGGTAATAACCGTGGTGTCGTCGTTGAGCAGGCACAACACCTCACCCCGACAGCTGTCGACGGCACTGTTGTGCAGGGCCGAGTAGTTAAACGGACGATCGTCGCGAACGACCCGCACGCGTTCGTCGAGTGAGGCGAAGAAGGCCATGGTGTCGGCCTTGACCGACCCGTTGTCAATGATGATGATTTCGTAGTTGGGGTAGGTGGTGTCGGCTAGCACCGAGCGCACGCAGTCCTGCAGGTAGATACCGTCCCTCGTCGGGATCATGATCGATACCAGTGGTGGGTTCTCGGGCAAGGCGAAGTAGACATCTGCGAAGCCGGTCGAGCCGACCTCTCGCACCTCACCTGCGACGCCACGTCGCTCCAGCGCAGCGCCCACGGCCCGACGACCGGCCGTTAGCGCCCAGGGCTTCGCCTCGGACGACTGCGACGTGGAACCCACGTGGGAGCGCCAGTGGTAGAGCACATGAGGAATGTGAATGATGGTGGAGCGGTCCACGACTTCACTGACGCGGAGCACGAGGTCCCAGTCCTGGGCCCCATCGAACTCGCTTCGGAGACCCCCGAGCTCGTTGAGCAGATCACGGCGCACCGTGGTGAGGTGGCAGACGTAGTTCTGACCCAAGAGCAGGAGTGGGTCGAAGTCACTCTTGAAGTACGGCATGAAGACCTCGTTGGCCTCATTGAGCTTGTCTTCGTCGGAGTACAGCAGGGTCGCATCGGGGTGTTCGTGGAGCGCTAGGACAACGTGGAACAGTGCGTGGGGCACAATGGTGTCGTCGTGGTCCATAAACACCACGTACTCACCGGTGGCTTCGGCAATCGCGGAGTTGGTGGCCGCTGAAATGTTGCCATTGGTCTCGCGCGTGACGAGTTTGACCCGGGGGTCCTTCTTGGCGTACTCCGCCACAATGCTGCGGACTGTGGCGTCCGGCGAGCAGTCGTCAGCGATAATCAGTTCGAAGTGGGGATAGATCTGGTCGAGCACCGAGTCAATCGCTTCGCGAAGGAACGTGTGGTCGGTGTTGTAGGTGGCCATCACGATGGACAGCAGTGGTGTTTTGGTGAAGAGCACCATACGACGCGTGAGGTGGTCGCGCACCTGCACCGAAAACTTCCGGTAGTAGAGGGCCCACGCCGCGTACGAATTGGCCTCAAGGCGGGGGCTCTGGCGACCACCATTGCCACGAACCAGCACCTTCAATGCGTGGAGGAGGATGGAAATACCCCGGCGTAGAAAGAAGAACCGGTAGCCCCAGGAGTTTGCGCCGCCCTTGGGCGCGACCGGCGCCACAGCGGGACCAGTCTCCTCCTTGCTCATAGCCGGGCGAGGTGACGGCACGGCGATGACGTCACCACCGAGCGGGGCCTTTCCGAGCCGGCGGCGGACTGAGCCTTCGAGGACGTTGACAATTTTGACAATCAGAATCATCAATGGGTAGACACGCGATTGTGTGATGCGCCGAAGTTGCGTGCTAACAACTTGATTGTTCGCCGACTCGAGTTCGTAGACCTTTACCATTTCGCGCAAGACCGTCACTTCATTGGCACGCAGGGTGTGCGCTTGGTGCGTCGAAGAAACGGGGCGCGCGTCGTCGTGGTCAGGCATGGACATGTGGTGGGTCGTCCCTTCGCCGTGGGGCCAAGTGCCCTCACGTACTGCGAATTCTACTAATGGACTCGGCGAAGATTGGGACGTTGTGCTGAGCGCATTGGGCCGTGGGCGAACCACGTCCAGGTGATCAGAAGGCCGGCTACCGCGGTTGTGGCGAGACAAAAGACGACGAGCGTCGGTACCTGCCCTGTCGGTGGTGACCAACCCTGGTTGCGGAGAAAGAACAGGTGCGCGCCAGCGCGACCAACGGCGTAACGCTTGAGGTTGAAGTAGAAGGCGTACATGTTGCTGCCGGCGATAGCCGCAATGGCACCACAGAGCAAGAGTCGAGTCAGACGACCGGGATCTCCTTCGGGCACAATCAGACCACCAGCCATAATGGCGATGCCGACCACGAGCGGGAGCGAGTCGCGGCCTTGCCAGACGATGCCCAAAATGTGTGCCTGGCGGGTCACGATAGCAATCGGCACCACGAGTGACAGCGTGCACACGGTAATGAGCGCCAGACGCTGATGGTTCTTCGCGCGAACCAGAGCGATGAGGACCACCGCGGCGATAAGGAAGTACCACGTCTTATAGACAATGACGGGCAGTACGGTGTCGAGCCAGCCAAGTACGCCGACCGACTGACGAATCCACTCTGGGACGTGGGTCAGTACCTTGGCCACTACCGCGAGTTCACCGTCTGAGGGGGCGACGGGGTAGCCAACGGGCAAGACGTGCAGGGTTCCTTGTGTCAAAATCCATGTCGCGGCCACCACGACGCCACTGACGATGGCGGCCACCACGTACTGGACCGGTCGCTGATCGCGCACGAGGGACACCATCTGTCGCGGTGTGATGAGCACGACAATCACGACACCCATGAGGAACAGCCAGAAGGGCGAGAGCCCCCGAATGAGTTCGAAGGCGCAGGCTTCTATGGCCAGTATGCGCAGAAGGGCGGCGGGTGGGTCGGCGCGGTGATCGAGGGCGAGCACACAGAGCGTGGTCCACACCGCGATGGCGGTCATGATCTCAAAACCACTGGGATTTATGGAGGAGCTGAGGAAGTACGTAATCGGCGTGATGGAGAGGTACACCCCGAAAATCAAACCCCGTCGTCGTCCCCACCGCGCCACGGTGTAGAGCGCGAGGGCAATCATAAGAGCACCCAGGGCCGCGCTGATGAGGCGCATGAGGTAAATGCCCGGAGCACTGGCATTAAAGAGCCCACCAATGCCAACGAGGGCGTAATACAGGGGCGGATAGTGCCCCACGTAGTCCTGGGTGAGCACCATGGTGGAGGAGTTGTCCCACGGCGGCGAGCAACTCGCTGGAATATTGACCTTGAACTGCCAGCACTGCTCAATTTTCTTAATGCTATTTATCGACTGAGGAACGTTGAAATTAACGAGAACGTTGCTCGGCGGCGTCGTTGGCGTACCAATTTGACCGTGGTCGATGGCGTAGGCGTGAATGACGTGCGCCTGCTCGTCGGGGGCGGCAGCCAAGGGGCTCGCGTAACTCCAACAGCCAAGAATGACAAAGAAGAGGCTAAATGTGGCAATGAAGATGAAACGTGGCGTGGCACGTAAGCCAAAGGGGCGCCACTCGTTTTCACGCCAAGTCATTCACTCATGCTACTAACTAGGCCCCGCGGTGAAGGGTTGCGACGCTACAAGTATTGGCCTGTCGTGGCCGGGCCGCCATCGGCCGTGACCTTCGACACCGTACCGAGAAGTTCGTAGATTTCGGCCAACGTTTTCGCCGAATCCACACTCCAGCCGAGTCGACTACTGGCGTCGCCCGCGCTAAACGGCATGAATTCAATAGAAGCCAGGCAGCGCCCCGGTCGAACGAGGGCTTTGTCGAGCAGTGAGGGTGGGGCATTCGTCGACAACAAGATCAGGACATCACTACTGGCCCCGACGAGTCCGTCGGCGGCGTTGAGCAGCCGGCTGAGACTGGCATCACGTGTGCCGTTTTTTTCCGCAATGTCGTCGGCATCCTCGATGACGAGCAGGCGAAGCGCGCTGTCACTCTGGTAGTTCAGCATGCTCATGAAGTAACTGGAGTTCGACAGAAACTTCTCGGGGTCGATAATGACGTTGGGCTTCGTCCAGTGCTTCCACTTCGTCAGGAGGGAACGAATGGCCCACGTCTTTCCGGTACCGGGTGGACCGTGAAACAAGATAATGCGGCCGTTCTTGGTCACATTGGCTCGTGTGTGGCCCATGAGTGTGTCGAGCCCGCGCCGGGTGGTGGAGGCGTAGTTGGCGGCAATGTCGTCCCAGCGCACATCGGAGAAGGAACTCGAGGTGGGGAACTCATCGCCGGACCACACCTCAAAGTTCGTGATTTGCTTGGGTGGGGCCTTGGTCTCGAGGCCACTGCGAAAACGACTACTCAGTTCCTCGGCCTTGATGGCGGTGAGCGCACCAAAGTTGGCGCTTATGAAACCGTCACCGACCTCAATGGCGGCCCACCACGATTCGCCACGAACGAGAAAGTACGTCCGAAGGTGATCTTCATAACTACGAATGATCTCAAAGGGCGGCAGGTGATAGGCCAACGCGGGAAGCTTGTACCGGTCGTCGCGATGGTAGGCAAAAAATATCGTGTGGCAATGCGTGAACTCACCTCGGTAAAACAGTTCGATGAAGCCACTCTCAACGACGAACTGCGGTCGATTGTGGTCGTCAGTTGAGCCGACGTGAAAGACGGGTTGACCCGTGGTGATGGTGGTACCCGGAAATGCGGCGAGCAGCTGATCGGTGAATTCCATAGTTCAGCATGATGCCAATGCACTGTGACACGGACCGTTAAGGCGCAACGCCCCCGTCATCAATCGACAGGGGCGTTGCGAAAACGGAACGGGGGATTCCAACATTACCTTCGCATGGAAATACTAAAAACGCTGATGAGAGAGGTAAGAATTTTCAACAGCGCACCGTAGGCCTAATGCGGGAGGTTGCTCCGCTCGCGGACGATTCGGGCCAGCGCGGCGTTGTCGTCCTCCCCATGTCCGTTCGCGATTAGCTCGTCTTCGTACGAAGCAGCCAGTGACGCCACCGCCACGTCGGTCGAGGTCGCCGCGGCGAGGTCCAACGCAATCGCCAGGTCCTTTCGGTGGAGGGCGATCTTGAAGCCCAGTGGGTAGTCGTTGTCAATCATGCGGCCACTCCGGTTGGCGAGTACCCATGATCCACCGGCTCCACCGACCAGGGCGCCAACAACCTTTTCCATGTCGAGGCCGGCCTTAAGTCCGAGCGTCATCCCTTCAGCAACCCCGATGTACGTGCCGGCCAAGATCACTTGATTGATGGCCTTGGTCCACTGGCCCGCACCAACGGGGCCAAGGTGGGTGATGGTGGCCCCCATGGTGGCGAGCACGGGGTGGGCCCGCGCAACGTCCGCCTCTTCGCCACCGACCATGATGGTCAGTGTTCCCTTTTGGGCGCCTTCCGAGCCACCGGACACGGGTGCGTCGACGAAGCCAATGTGGTGTTCCTGTAGTCGCGCGGCCATATCCTGGGCACGAAGCGGGCTAATGGTGGAGCAGTCAATGACGAGCGCGCCGGGGTGAAGGCCCAGTGCCGCGCCGTGGTCGCCGAAGAGGACCTCCTCGACTTGTGGCGAGTCCGTAACACAGATCACGACAATGTCGGAGTGGGCGCCAACGTCGGCGGGCGATGCGCCTCGTCGCGCACCAGCAGTGACGAGTGCCTCGTCACGACCCGGGGTACGGTTCCACACCGTGACCTCAGCGAAGGCTGCCACGAGGTGGTGCGCCATAGCGGCCCCCATCGTGCCGAGGCCGAGAAAGCCGATGCGAGGGGTGGTGGTCGAGGTCATGTCGCTCCTACAAACGTGGTCGACCCTACGCTACCCAGTACGCCGGTCTTAGCCTTCAGTAATCGTGCCGCCGGGAATGGCCGCGAGTTCAGCGTGGTGGACGTGCGCCTCCTGGTCGGGGGTGGCAGTGGGGATGACCACCGCCGCGAGGGCGGCGATCACGGTACAGCCCGCCATGAAGAGAAATGCGTGGGTGTAGCCCGACTCGGCGGGGTAGTGGTTCGCGAGGACCTTGGCCGTGACGATGGACGAAGCCACGCCCGCACCGACGGCACCACCGATGGTACGGATGTTGGCGTTCATACCACTGGCCACACCCGTCTGTGAGCTCGGGACCGCCTGAACAATCAAGTTCGACATCGCCGAGAAGGCGAGCCCCAACCCGATGCCGAGGAGAGCACTGCCACCGTAGATGTCAATCGCGTGGTGGTGGACGAGGGCCAGCAGCAGATAGCCACCCGTCGACACACACGAACCAAGAATGACGGCGGTCTTCGATCCGAATCGAGCGGCGATCTTGCCGGTGTAGAGCCCCACGAAGAACATGAAGCCAGTCATCGGCAAGAGAAACAGACCCGAAGCGTTGGTGCTGGCGGAAAAACCGTAGCCAGCCAGCGACGCTTTTGTCTGGAGAAATTCGGGCAAGAAGGCCATAACCGAGTACATGCCCATACCGAACAGAAAGGACACGAGATTGTTGGTCCACACCGCGGGAATACGCATCATCGTCATGTCAACAACGGGATTGCTGGACTTCATCTCCACTACTACCCAGAGAACGATAAGTACCGCGGCGGCCAGCAGCAGGCCGATCACTTTCGTCGAGTGCCATCCCCACACGGGGCCTTCACTAACCCCGAGCAACAGGGCCACGAGCCACAGTGACAGGAGGGCGACACCCGGGAACGAGATTGCGCCCGGTACGCGTACCGGGGATTCGGGGACGAACAGATGAGTGAGCAGCGCAGCTGCTGAGGTCATGATGAGCGGGATCCAGAAGAGCCAGTGAAAGCCAAGGTTCGACAGGATCGGGCCAGCAACGACAAGTCCGAGGCCACCACCGACGGCGGTAAGTGCGGCCATGGTCCCGATGGCACTGGCCAGTTTGTCTCGAGGGAACTCGTCTCGAATGATGCCGAAGGCCAGGGGCAGAACACCACCACCAATACCCTGGATGGCTCGGCCAATAATGAGCACCATCACGGAGTGAGCGATACCCGCGACCACCGATCCGAGCGCGAGCGACCCCAGGGCTACCACCATCATCCGCTCTTTGCCCACCATGTCACCAATACGGCCGAGGACCGGCGTGAAGATCGAGGCCGACAGGAGGTACGCCGTGACTACCCACGTCACCGTGTTTTGGGTGGTGTGAAGATCGATCTGAATAGTGGTGAGCGCGGGAATGACGAGTGATTGCAGGAGTGCGTACGCCGCTACGCCCAGTACGAGGACCGCGAAGGTCACTTTGTAGGAGGCACGCTCGAGTGAGGCTGACATTGGAAGTCCTTTTGGTCGCGGAGGGGAGGCGACGACTCCATTCTACGAGACCACTCCTTCGCGCGTGAGGAGTCGTGCTGCTTCGGTGGTTTGTCCGACCCTCGGTACAGTGGACGACGTCGTTCGGAGTGAGGGGGAACCAATGGCGCGAAGTGGTGGTGTTGAGGGTAATGAGCGACTCACCGCCCTCGTGGCCGCAGTGCTTCTCCTCTCACTCTTCGTCGTTGGACTCACGGTGCCCCTGGCCCACAGCAACACGCGACTACACGTGATTGTCGGGACCGTCGTCATTCCACCAGTGCTCCTCAAAATTGCGAGCACCACGTGGCGTATGGTGCGCTACTACACGGGTGCGGCGGCCTATCGGCGAAAAGGTCCTCCGTTCATTGTGCTGCGGCTCCTTGGACCTGTCCTTGTGGTACTTACCGTCGTGTTGTTGTTCTCTGGTGTGGGTCTGGTGGTGTGGGCGCCGAGGTCGTGGCACGCCCAGCTCTCACAGATCCACCACGGCTCCTTTCTGCTGTGGTTCGTCGTGATGGCCATTCACGTCCTCGCGCACCTCAAGGAGACGGCACTGGTGGGTCCGCGCGACGTGCTGGCGCGGACGCGACGGCAGATTGCTGGTGCATCACTCCGGGTGTGGGCCAGCCTGAGCTCACTCGCGACTGGCGCCGTCGCCGCGGCTCTCATCGCTCCCTACGCACACAACGGTGTCTTCTTCGGGAATTAGTACTGCCCTCGTCTTCTGCGACCGGAGCAGTAACGTTGATGTCTGACAATTATGTAATACAATGAAGTCGTGCGCGACGTACCAATGAGAGAGTTGAACCACAACACGGCGGCCGTGATCGCCAGTGTTGAGCGTGGCGAACGACTGGCTATCACTCGAAACGGAGAGCGCGTGGCCGTCATTGAGCCGATTACACCACATCCCCTCGCCGCACTGATTTCTCACGGCTTCGTTCGTCCGGCCAGCGCGGACATCAGGGACACTCTCAACGAGGAAGAAAACGCAAGCGGCTCAGAGGGACTCCGTGCCCTGCTGGCCGATCGAGAGAACGACACTCGCTGGTAGTTGACAGTGATCTACCTCGATACCTCGGCTGCCGTAAAGCTCATTCATCCGGAAGAACACAGTGCCTCACTGGTGGTGTGGTTACGGGAGAGGCCGGCCGCACCACTCGTGGCATCGGCGCTTATCGAGGTTGAGTTGACCCGATCGTTGCGGAGGCTAGACGGCGAGTTCGCCCTACCGATTGCCGCGTTGCTTCGAGGGCTGCATATCATCACCCTCGCCCCCGAGGTGTTGCTTCGGGCCTCGCAGTACGAGAATCGGTTTCTTCGCTCCCTCGACGCGTTGCACCTCGCGAGTGCTCAGCTGGTGTCGGAGCAGGCCGGACTCCCGTTGACGGCATGTGTGACCTACGACCATCAACTCGCTGTGGTCGCATCGAGACATGGTCTACCCGTGGTCGCGCCGGGCCTTGACGACGGTATTTTTCTCGCCCCGCGCTGACCATTCATGTCACACACTGACGTCACTATGGGAGTGAAAGAAAGTGAGTTGCATGCCCAACGAAACCCTGTCATTTCTCCAACTCGATCGCGTGCTCGGTACCGTCTTTGGTGGCGCCGTTGGTGACGCTCTGGGCGCGGGTTACGAGTTCGCCCAACCACCGGAGGCGCCGGCCATTGCGATGCGCCGCGGAAGGCTGACGGGGGAGCCGGCGGGACACTGGACTGATGACACGGCCATGGCGATTGGCGTGCTGCGAAGTGCGGCGACCTATCGAACCCTCGATACTGTCGAGGCGCAGACGGCAGTGGCCAGCGAGTTCCTGGCCTGGTATCACTCACACCCCAGCGACATAGGAAGGCACACCGCACGAGTTCTGAGTCGCACCACAACAGCGAACGAGATGGCGAGCGTGGCGCTCGCCGTTCAAGGAGAAGACCCCGAGGCGGCGGGCAATGGTTCGCTGATGCGAACTGGCCCGGTGGCGCTCACTGGGCTCGGCGATGATGAGCACATTGCGCGGACGGCACGAGCCATCTCCACCCTGACCCACGCCCATCCCGACGCCCAGGACGCGTGTGTGCTGTGGTCGATTGCCGTCGACCGAGCAATCCGGCTCGGATCACTGGAGGGGCCTCGTGCGGGGTTGCCCCAACTGTCGCCCGACCAGCGTCTCAAATGGGAAGCCTGGATTGAGGAGGCCGAACAGAACGACCCCGTGACATTCAACCCCAACAGGTACGTGGTGCGCGCATTCCAGGCGGCGTGGTCCGCAATAGTGGCGACGCAGGGCGAGGTTGATCACTTTGGGGCTGGTCTGCGACGCGCCATTACCATCGGTGACGACACCGATACGGTGGCGGCGATTGCGGGGGCGCTCTTGGGTGCCCGCTACGGCGTGACGGCCATTCCCTTTGCGTGGCGACACCGCCTCGCTGGGTGGCCGCGCGACGTTGGTGGCATTGATCTCGTCTCGCTGGCGGTACGAGCGGCCCGTGGAGACGACGGCGATGGTTGGCCCTCCGTCCGAACGATGGGGCCCGCCTACGAGCGCTTTTCGCCTCGGGGGGCGACGTACCGCTTCGCGGTTGATGAGGGCGTCATTTTTGGCGACTTCGGGGCGTTGGCGACAACATCCACTGACGCCTATTTGTCACTCTGTCGGATTGGCGTTGATGACCGTAAAGCGGGCGAGCACGAGGTTGTTTGGTTGCTCGATCAACCGGGCAATGCCAACGCCGCTCGAGTACTGGCCGACACGGCCGACGCGATTGCGGCATTTCGCGCTGTTAATAAAACAGTCTTCGTGCACTGCGTGCGGGCCGAGAGTCGAACGCCGACGGTCGCGATGGCCTGGCTCATCCGGCACTATGGCTACGAAGTCGAGAGCGCAATTACCGAGGTGCTGGCCACGATGCCGTCGGCGGCTCCGGAAGAAAGCCTGCTCGCCGCCGTGCGCCACGTGACCTCGAGGTAGTCGAGGCGTCGCTCTACTGTGGCGCCATGTGTCGAAACATCACTCCGCTTCGTGGCCTTGAACCGCCGGCCACCTCAGACGAAATTGCGGCTGCCGCCTTGCAATTTGTTCGAAAGGTTGCTGGACTCCAATCGGTGAGCAGTGCGAGTCAGGTTGCCGTCGACACGGCTGTTGCGGCGATCGCGGAGGCAACAAGGACCCTGCTCGCCGAACTTCCCCCACGGCGTCAACCGCCGACAAGTGCGCCACCTCTTCGCCGAGCCGGCTCATGGCCAAAACGTAAGTGACTGCTCGGGTGCGTCGTTGGGTGGGCCCCCCGTGCTACCCCCAGTCCGTATCTCAATCAGCGTGTTTGAAGGCTACTGAGTGGCCAACAGGTCATTTCCAGTGGGCTAGGTGGGACTAGGGGCCCCCGAGAGGTCCTTTTGGCCCCGATACTTGCCTTTCTTGAACTCCTTTCTTGAGGTGTCCTGTTCTGGTTAGGCGTTGACTCCGAACGATGTCGTCTCGGGAGTGCATGGATGTGGTGACCGCAGTAGGTATGACTGTTGATTGAAACGAATTGCATTCATTACCCCGACACCCTATGGTGCGGGTAGGAGGAGAACGGTTCTCTTCCTGAGACGCCAAGTTCGGGTCCGGTGCACCACTGGTGTATCGCCCTTCGGGTTCGACGCCTTCCTACTGTTGGAGGCTGCGTATGTGCCTGGTTTTTCGTCGTTCGTCGGACCTTACTTTTCGACGGGCGCTTCCCCTTTACTGTTTCTGGACTCGCTCGTGAAGACCAGTGACCATCCCAGCGGTCACGATGCGCGACTTCGTATTGGCATGGTCTCCAGTGCGCTACCGACACGGTGTGGCATCGCCACCTTCAATGAGGCCCTCGGCACCGAACTCGCCCTTCTCGGTCACCACGTCGGAGTGGTGCGGGTAAAAAAAGGAGGGCGAGACGATAATGGCCCGTCGAGCGCCCTCTTCGAAATAGGACAACTCAACGGACTCGCTCTCGAGGAACGTCGTCGCGTGAGCGAAGTACTCAACCGTTGTGATGTGGTCCTTATTGAGCACGAGTTCGGCATCTACGCCGGTGCCGACGGAGTCTCATTGCTGGCCCTACTCGCCCTGCTCACGGTTCCTGTGGTCGTCGTCTTGCATACCGTGCTCGCTGACCCTTCTCCCCACCAGGCCGAGGTCATGGCGGGCATTATTGATGAGGCCGCGGCGATTGTCGTCATGACGGAGGGGGCACGGACGACGCTGGTCGACACCTTTGATCTCGGTGATGTCATTGTCTCGGTCATTGCCCATGGCGCGAAGCGTGACTGTCTCGTGCGGACCCACCCTCGGGGTGTGCGTCCACTTATTCTCACCTGGGGGCTGCTCGGGCCAGGCAAGGGGATTGAGTGGGCTATTGACGCCCTCACTGAACTCGTCGACGTGCGACCGCTCCCGCGCTACGTCATTGCGGGGCAGACTCACCCCAACGTGGTTGCACGCGAAGGCGAGGCCTACCGTGCGATGTTGCACGAGCGTGTACGCGCCGCCGGACTCGAGTCAATGGTGGTCTTCGACGACCGCTACCGCGACCTCGGATCGCTGCACCAACTCATCGCCAGCGCCGACGTGGTCATCCTTCCCTATGACACCACCGACCAGGCGACGTCGGGGGTATTGGTTGACGCGGTTGCGGCCGGACGACCCGTGGTCTCGACTGACTTTCCGCACGCTCGCGAGCTGCTCGCTGACGGGGCCGGTTTTCTGGTCAGGCAGCAAAACGCCCACGAGATGGCCAACGTATTGCGACTCCTTCTCACGAACGAAGCGGTGCGGGTCGAAATGGCCGCGGCCGCTCGTCGCGCGGCAGTTCCCCTCGACTGGCGGTCAGTCGCTACGGCCTACGTCACCCTTGCTCACGAAGTGCTCTCTCGAACAAAGGTCCATGCATGAATGCCTATCCCGCACCAAACTTTGCCCACCTCCTCGCGTTAAGCGGTCCACATGGGACATACGAACACGCCGAATATCACCTGCCCCGAGTAGCACACGGCTACTGCGTTGACGACGTGGCACGAGTGCTGGTGGTGGTGATGCGCGAGCCACGACCCGACCACCGCCTCGTGGCCCTGTCACAACTGTCACTTGACTTCCTTTCGCAGGCGCAGACAGCAGTTGGCACGTTTCGGAATCGTCGCAGTGCTGATGGGGAGTTCTGTGCTGAGGCTTTCGGTGACGACAGCTGGGGCCGAGCAATGTGGGCGCTGGGAACATGTGCCGCTGCCACCACCTCGTCGCATCAGGCAGAAACGGCGCTGCAACTCTTCAAACGGGGTGCCTTCGTCACTTCGCACCATCGACGGTCCCTGGCTTTCGCCGCGCTCGGAGCAGTGGAAATTCTCTCGATCAATCCCTCTGATGTCGCCGCGCACTCGATACTCCGTCGGGCCGCCGCGTTTGTGCAGGGGGGCAGCCGGTCCGACTGGCCGTGGCGTGAGGCGCGACTGACGTATGCCAATGCGGTACTTCCCGAGGCCATGATGATTGCCGGTGACGTCTTGGCCGACGAGGCGCTCGTCAAAATTGGGCTCGAGCAGTTAGCGTGGTTACTCAATCGTTCAACGGCCAACGGATTTCTCTCCGTGTCCCCCGCGTCCGGCGCTGGCCCAGACGACGACGGCCATCAATTCGATCAGCAGCCCATTGAAGTGGCGGCGATCGCTGACGCCTGTAGTCGAGCGCACCAGCTCACGGGTCAGCACGAGTGGCTCGACGGCGTCCGGGTAGCGGCCGATTGGTTTATGGGGGTGAATGACGGCGGCGTCATGATGTACGACCCCACCACCGGCGGAGGGTTCGATGGACTGACCCCTGACGGCCCCAACCGTAATCAGGGGGCTGAATCAACGCTGAGTTTCCTTTCCACCATGCAGCAGGCACGCCACTATTTAGTCGCTACCTCGTGAAAGAGATGGGCTTGGCGCACCGAGCGCCCTTACGACTACGGGCCGACGCCTCACGAGTTATTGCTTGCTTGTTCATACCCGGTCAGGAGCTCGTTGGGGGCAGCGAATCGCGGGGTTCGGTCGCTGTCGAACGGGTGATGGCCCTCGAGGAGGACGAGGTCACCGAGGTGCTCGCTGAATTGATGAGTCGCTTCGGCAACCGTCATCGAGACCTCGACCAGGTCTTTAGCGCCCACGCTGCACGAGTGACGGGGCTCGTCAAGACCCCGATGACGGACAACCAACGACAGCTCCTCGGTGCCGTTTTTACTAACGAGTACGCCTTGGAGGGAGCGGCTATCTGTAACCCCAGCATCGTGGCTGCACCCGATCAGCAAAGTGCGGCTCCGGGGGAACTCAACATCGTGATGAGTTATCGCTGTGTTGGCGAAGGACACCTGTCGTCCATCAATTTTCGATCCGGCACTATCGACGCAGTGGGAGTGCTCACGATTGATGATGCGGCACGCTTTCCGGAGACGGCCCGGATTTCCGATGGCATGCTCGAGTGTGACGTCTTCCACGGTCGACTTCGCGACCTTGGACTTGACGGCGAAACGGCAGCGTACGTGCTTGATGACTTGCCGCCGACCTTTAGCAGGAGCGAGCTTGAAGCGGGTATTGCCCACCTCACGACCGAAACTGACATTCGTTTGAATGTGGCCGACACGACTGCCCGTCTACGACTGTTTGCCGACAACTTTTATGTAGCCACCTTCGCTTCGGATCTGTCGATTTCCCAGCGTGTCCTGTGGCCGGCTACGGCGAGGGAGCGCAATGGTATGGAGGATGCTCGATTTGTTGAGATGCGCGTGGCGGGCCAGCCCCGGTACGTGGCCACCTACACAGCCTTTGACGGTCAGAGTGTCTCGCAGCAGCTCCTGGCCACGAATGATTTTCGGGTCTTTACCTCCACCCCACTGGTGGGCCTCGGGGCCATGAATAAGGGGATGGCGCTCTTTCCGCGCAAAATCAATGGTCAGTTTGTGGCGTTGTCGCGACACGACCGCGAATCGAACGCCATTGCTTTTTCACACAATCTCCACCAATGGGAATCGGTGGAACGAGTACAACTGCCCTCGAAGAGTTGGGAGTTAATCCAAATTGGTAACTGTGGATCACCACTAGAGCTCGATGAAGGTTGGCTCGTCATCACCCACGGCACTGGACCGATGCGCAGTTATGGACTCGGCGCCATGCTGCTCGATCTTGATGATCCCCGTCGCATTTTGGCCGAATTGCCACGGCCACTTCTCTTCCCCAACGAGAGCGAACGCGATGGGTACGTACCTAACGTCGTCTATTCGTGCGGCTCACTGCTGCGTGACCGCACCCTCTACGTGCCCTACGGTATGGCCGATCAGGCCATCAGCTACTTCACGGTGAACATAGACGAGTTGATAGCGGCGATGGGGCCTTTGCCACCATCCGATGACTGAGTTGGAAGTTTTGGCCGAGCTACAAAGCGGCTAATGAATTCGTTCAAAAACAAGATGTTCTAGGCGCCGTGGTCAAGCCCCACCACCCTCAAGCCTGCAATTTTCTTGTTTCCCATCACCTCAACGAGGTGGGTACGCTACTGCGGTAGGCCATTACCGGAGGAGGACTCGCATCGAGGCGGCCGAGTACAGGCCGATTCCGACCTTGTTGCTGGCCGCGACGCGGAATACGTAACTTGATCCCCTGGTCAGTCTCGTCACAACAAAGGGCGATTTCGTGGCTGCAGTGGTCGCCATAGTCCAGGTCTTACCCCCGTTTGACGAATACTGGACGACGTAGGCGGTGATCGCCGCGCCACCATTTGAGGCCGGAGCAGTCCACGACACTTTGGCCTGGGTTTTGCCTGCGAGGGCTGAAACGTTGAGTGGGGCTGATGATGTAGTCGCGGGTGTCACCGGCGCTGAGGCCACCGATGGCGTGCTCGTACCCACGCTGTTGGCCGCGGTGACCGTGAAGGTGTAGCTTGTCCCGTTCTGTAGGCCCGTCACCGTGCAGGTGAGTGCCCCGGCGGTGGAGCAAGTATTGCCACCCGGTGTGGCGGTTACAACATACGAAGTGATCGCCGCGCCACCATTTGAGGCCGGAGCAGTCCACGACACTTTGGCCTGGGTTTTGCCTGCGAGGGCTGAAACGTTGAGTGGGGCACCCACTTCGATGGTGGGGGTGCTGTTAACGGAAACAAACGCTGGACCATTGCCCGATGAATCCCGGTAATTCCCCCCCGCGACGCAGAAGGTCGACGACGAGCACGAGACCGAGTAAATCGTAGCAACACCACCGGTGTTCAACGCTGCGGCCACCTCGCTATCGGTCCACGTCGTGCCGTTCCACACAGAGACGAACGCCTGGCCCTGACCCGATGAATCCAGGTAGCTCCCCCCCGCGACGCAGAAGATCGACGACGAGCACGAGACCGAGTTGATCGAAGCAAGACTACCGGTGTTCAACGCTGCGGCCACCTCGTTATCGGTCCACGTTGTGCCGTTCCACACAGAGACGAACGCCTGGCCCTGACCCGATGAATCCTGGTAATTTCCTCCTGCGACGCAGAAGTTCGACGACGAGCACGAGACCGAGTTGATCGAAGCAAGACCGGTGTTCAACGCTGCGGCCACCTCGTTATCGGTCCACGTCGTGCCGTTCCACACAGAGACGAACGCCTGGAAATGGCTCGATGATTCTTGGTAGCTCCCCCCCGCGACGCAGAAGGTTGACGACGAGCACGACACCGAGGTGATCGACGCAAAACCGGTGTTCAACGCTGCGGCCACCTCGTTATCGGTCCACGTCGTGCCGTTCCACACAGAGACGAACGCTTGGAAATGGCTCGATGACTCTTGGTAACTCCCCCCCGCGACGCAGAAGGTTGACGACGAGCACGAGACCGAGTTGATCGAAGCATTACGGGTGTTCAACGCTGCGGCCACCTCGTTATCGGTCCATGTCGTGCCGTTCCACACAGAGACGAACGCCTGGCTATTGCCCGATGAATCCTGGTAATTGCCCCCCGCGACGCAGATGGTTGATGGCGAGCACGAGACCGAGTTGATCGAAGCATTACGGGCGTTCAACGCTGCAGCCACCTCGTAATCGGTCCACGTCGTGCCGTTCCACACAGAGACGAACGCTTGCTTCTGATTCGAGGTATAAAAGTAAGAGCCCCCCGCGACGCAGAAGTTCGACGACGAGCACGACACAGAGGAGATTTGGGCGTCATGAAAGTTGTTGAATGACTTAGCCACCTCGTTATCGGTCCACGTCGTGCCGTTCCACACAGTAACGAACGCTGGACCATTGCCCGATGAATCCTTGTAATTCCCCCCCGCGACGCAGAAGTTCGACGACGAGCACGACACAGAGGTGATTCCTGCGCCGAGGCCGGTGTACAACGCTGCGGCCACCTGGCTATCGGTCCAAGTCGTGCCGTTCCACACAGAGACGAACGCTTGGCCATTGCCCGATGAATCCCCCGCGACGCAGAAGGTTGACGACGAGCACGACACCGAGGTGATCGACGCAAAACCACCGTTGTTCAACGATGCGGCGACCCGGCTATCGGTCCACGTTGTGCCGTTCCACACAGAGACGAACGCCTGGCTATTGCCCGATGAATCCTGGTAATTCCCTCCCGCGACGCAGAAGTTCGGCGACGAGCACGACACCGAGGTGATCAAGGCATAACCACCGGTGTTCAACGCTGCGGCCACCTCGCTATCGGTCCACGTCGTGCCGTTCCACACAGAGACGAACGCCTGGCCCTGACCCGATGAATCCTGGTAATTCCCTCCCGCGACGCAGAAGGCCGACGACGAGCACAACACAGAGGTGATTTGGGCAAAAACTCCTGGATAACGACCGGTGTTCAACGCTGCGGCCACCTCGCTATCGGTCCACGTTGTGCCGTTCCACACAGAGACGAACGCTTGGCCATTGCCCGATGAATCCTGGAAATTCCCCCCCGCGACGCAGAAGGTTGACGACGAGCACGAGACCGAGTTAATCGAAGCAACATTACCGTTGTTCGGCGCTGCGGCCACCTCGCTATCGGTCCACGTCGTGCCGTTCCACACAGAGACGAACGCTTGGCCCCGAAACGATGATTTTTGGTAATTCCACCCCGCGACGCAGAAGGTCGATGACGAGCACGACACCGAGTTGATCGACGCACCACCGTTGTTCAACAATGCGGCGATCTCGCTATCGGTCCACGTCGTGCCGTTCCACACAGAGACGAAAGGGCGCCTCGAACGGGATGAATCCTGGTAATTCCCTCCCGCGACGCAGAAGTTCGGCGACGAGCACGACACCGAGGTGATCAAGGCATAACCACCGGTGTTCAACGCTGCGGCCACCTCGCTATCGGTCCACGTCGTGCCGTTCCACACAGAGACGAACGCCTGGCCCTGACCCGATGAATCCCTGTAATTCCCCCCCGCGACGCAGAAGGTTGACGACGGGCACGTCACAGAGGTGATCGAAGCAGAACCACCGTAGTTCAACGTTGCGGCCACCTCGCTATCAGTCCACGAGGGCGCTTGGCTGGCTCCGGCGTCCGAGGAGATCGGTGTCGCAAGCCCCATCATGATGATTGCGGTGCTCACCGCAATGTGAGCCACTTTTGACAGACGAGGGCCAACCGCACTATCTGATTTATAGGAATTTTTCACCTTAGAACCTCCACGATGTGAGTTTTCCATAGGCGATCGCCGCGAACCGGAACTCCTATTGCTTTTCACATAAAAAACACTTGCGCTCCTCTCCAATCGTGAAGACTTTGCAAACGGCCACGACGGAACAAATGGTTGAGCCCTCGATCTTGAAATCAGAAATGGCTCCTGTTGTAGGCATTGAGCGACCTGTTCCTCGGGAAACCTAATGGAGACCGCTTTGATGCGAACTTGATGCGGAAGGGCGCGGAACCCGCAACTCGGTAGATTTAGACCTCACGAAGCTTGGCGGATACACCCAAGTGGGTTCATATCGTGAGATTTTCTCAGTCCTAAGTCACACACCGATTCGCAGGCCTAGGGCGCAGTTGGTGATCCTGCGCTCACTCCAACGCGCGCAATTCCGGCGAGTCGGTAAATCGGCAACTTCCCGCAGTCCACCGCTTAGTTCTGGTTAGCTGGGATTGCAATCCCCAACGATTGAGCGAGTGACTTCGATGAGCTGGTCAGCGCGAGTTGCTGTGACTACCTTGGTCGAGGTGTGATTTTGGGTCCCACGAGATAATTCGCTCAATGGGGTCAAGCAGGTGCGTTCACCATGGGAGATCTGCCAATTTTTTACCACCGGAGAATGTCTCCGAAGACTTGAGGGGTTGAGGTGTCGTCATTTCTTTCTTGGGCGAATCAAGGAAGTCCTGCCGTGAGTGGACGGTTCTGAAATGAATCTGCCCATGTTTTCGAGGACAAAACTTCTCGGGTGTGATTTCGTCGAGTGCCAAGGGTCCTCTTGGACCCCAGATGGTGGGCGAGGCGGTCTTAGGGGACAGGATTTCTGGGACATCGTCTAGTGAGGTGTCGCTATGGATATCGCTGCCTATTGCGTTAACGCCGTCCTGGTTGAGGGTCGGTCTATTCGGGAGGTGGCTAAAGCCACCGGTTGCTCGAAATC
>Ga0208741_10000028_pt1 | contig 87413 bp, 87 predicted proteins | sample CryBogCBE03Jun09_FD_184576 | JGI IMG/M metagenome (GOLD analysis project Ga0208741, IMG submission 184576) | Freshwater microbial communities from Crystal Bog, Wisconsin, USA - CBE03Jun09 (SPAdes) | ecosystem: Environmental > Aquatic > Freshwater > Lake | place: Crystal Bog, Wisconsin, USA...
GTACTTGATTTATATCAAGATACTTTAAAATCAATACGTCCCAGTATATTTGAACAAGTGTTTGATTATGATTGGAATAATAGAATTTTATTACCCGTGGATATTGCCGATAAAAATCCACGAGATCGTGGTGGGCACCTTAGACGCAGAATTGATCTACATGCTGGTCCTGCAGAACATTTAGAATATCTTGATGCAGTACTTCCAGAAATCACAATTAGTGATCAAACAAGGAAATTAGTTGCGTTGGCCAATGATCAAGTAACTGCACCTTGCAATGGACAATATCCATTTGAATCAAATTACTTACCCTGGGAGCGCCAAGGATGGGAACCAACATGGGATCTTCGCAACACTAGACCAAACAGATTATGAAATACAAAATAGTTAAACTTGATGCCAGATACAATCATCGTAATCGCTTTAGCTACATGATTTCATTTACCAAAGCACCAGGACATTCGGCCATCTTAGAATTTGATCGTTGTCGTAGATGGTTCAATGATACCTATGGCTGGAGCCAAGATGTAGAAATGCAATTCCCCATGGCCAAGGCTCAAAAGTCTCATCCAGAAATTACGGATGTTGAAATCAATCAGCATTGGGCATATAACATAAAATACAACGACTACAGAATCTATGTTGTTGATAATCAGGTCCTGACCATGTTTCAATTGCGATGGGCTCAATAACACCTAACTATGACTTTACGGACTTTGTAGAATGGATAAATGGAGGGTGTTATATGGCCAAAACAATAATTAAATGGCATAGATTGCCTGGCTACAAATTAAAAGCCACTTGGGAAGTTCTGCCAAGAGGTATAGCAGTTGGACTCAAAGAATCTGACATGGATCCCATACATGACTGGTCAAAATCCAACAAGTGTGGAGTCCGGGTAAGTTTTGACATGTGGCGGTTCAAAACACCTGAAGAAATGACTATGTTTTTGTTGAAGTGGTCATGATGGATAGTCTGTCAGCATGGTATGTGGCCAGTGTTCGGGCTCCTGTTATAAACTCTGATCCGATCAATGGACACCGATATCAAGGCTGGCGACCTTGCATGGAATGGTGTGTGGAAACATTTGGAGGCGGTATAGGAGCCACTGCATGGGGGCCGGGATGGCGTTTTGTGGGCGAAGGTGTGTTTGAATTCCGGCAGGAGCAAGATAGAACAATATTCCTGTTGAGGTGGTCATGAGTGATTTTGTAATAGAGTATATCGACGAAGAAATTAAAACCACTGTGACCAAGAAAAAACTCTGGATCAACAACGAATGGGTTGACTGCAATTTATATCGTTTTCCAGCAGACCGCAAACTGTTAAAGTATCTTGAAGATAACCATGCAAAAGATTTTGGTAAATTGTGGCACAAGCATTTTGATAAAATTGCAGTAGAAGAAAAAATATACATGTGGTACTGCTTACAAAACAAATGAGCAACAATCAACACTACAACTCTTACGAAAAAAGATTAGATACTGTGCTGGGTCCTACTGCACAAGACTGGACAAGAATACGCCGGGCCAGAGCTGAGTTTGATGAAGAATACGAGTGTATTCCTGACATAGATGAGCGAGATTTTTCACTATGGCTGGCCCATAATTATGGAATACAGTTGAAGTTAGATGGTACTTTTGCAGTAGAAACTATTTTTGAAATCGTCGACGATCAAAAGTACACAGTTTTTTTATTGAAATACAGCTGATATGAAGCACATCGAAATCAAAAAAAATTTAATTATTTTTAAACGGCCCGAGGCATGGTACAAAATTCGCGAACAAATGATTCAGGACTTTGGGAAGCTCAATATTATTATCAGTTGGCGATGCAAGAGAGAATTTGGATTTACTGTCAGAGAGCATCGCGGACTTGAACCACATGGTAAAGATTTTTTGGATCTTGTTGGTGATGATTGGAAGTATAGGTATCACTATCAAGATCAAATACACTTGGACTTTTATTCTGAAGCACAGATGACCTGGTTTCAACTCAAATACTTAAACAATTAAAAAATATGAATATCTGTGTCATAGGTGGTGGTAGAAATTTTGGCAAAGATTTCTGTGATCGTGCACACCTGGACGGGCACAATGTGAGAATACTTTCCCATAAAGACTACAAGAATAATAATGCCAGACATACAAGTGCAAATTTCAATGATTATGATCAGTTGCTTGATGCATTTAATTGCCTGACAGACGATCTTGATCAAATTGATATCTTTTTGTATAATTCAACCACAACAGATAAATTGGGTAAAGCTTATTACAAATCTACATGCCGAGTGAATTATCACGCACACATTGATCAATTAAATGTGCATGTGATTGTGCCGCATTTGTTGTGTGTTGAAGCATTGAAAAAAATGAATTCCAACAGTAAAATTATTTTTATGACATCGGGCATGGGTAATTTTGATCAATACAAACACAGCGGAATGACTGATGTTGCAGCCTATGCAGGCGGCAAAGCATATCAGAATTTTCTTATGGCAGCATTTGCTGACCACAATGATAAAAATGCCATTGTTGCATCCATGTCACCTCATTTTGACTATAACAATATGGAAAACTATAAACCAGTTTTTGAAGTCTGCTATAAAAAAATACTGGCATTGACTTATCATGATAATGGTAAAATAATAACTATGAATGATATTAAAAATATTGTATAATTACTGTATTGTCTCGCTGGTGTAATGGCAGCACGTGGGTCTCCAAAACCCTTGGTCGGAGTTCGAATCTCTGGCGGGATGCCAAGAACAATGCAACGGTGGCAGAGTGGTCCAATGCAACGGATTGCAAATCCGTAAAGCCGTAGGTTCAAATCCTACCCGTTGCTCCATACAGGGCCGTTAGCTCATTTGGTTAGAGCAGAGGACTCATAATCCTTTGGTGGAGTGTTCGAATCACTCACGGCCCACCATTTTACTGTGTTGTTTTTATGCAACAGCAGTGATTTGACACAAAATTCACGATTTGCTATAATAACTACATATACATAAAGGACTGTTATGAGCGCAACAACAACAGAAAACAAAGATGCCAGTAAATTTGCCAATCTGCTTGGCCCTACTATCAGCTCAGAAGATCGTGACGCTAGAGAAAAACTGATCACTGCCAGGGTTGGATTGTTGCTCAAGGCCAGTTTCTTTGGCAATTTGGCCACTCGTCTCAAATTGGTCAATGCAGATGAATGGTGTGGCACTGCTGCCACAGACGGCAGAAACTTCTACTACAACAGCCGTTTTATCCGAATGCTCAAACCCAAAGAAGTTGAATTCTTGTTTGGTCATGAAGTGTTGCATTGTGTGTATGATCACTTTGGTCGTAGAGGCGACAGAAATCCTCAATTGTACAACATTGCCAGTGACTATTGTGTCAACGCAGACTTGAAGAAACACCGTGTGGGAGAGTTCATAACATCTGTTCCTTGCTTGTATGACGAAAAATACGAAGGCATGAGTTCTGAAGAAATCTATGATATCTTGTATGAAAACGCAGAAAAGATTGATATCGGCAGTCTTGTTGACAAAATGATTGACGACCACATGGATGGCCAAGGCGACGGCTCTGGTGATGGTGATGACGAAAGCAAAGGTCGACCCCGACTCACTGAAGAAGAACGCCAACAGATCCGTGACGAGATCAAAGAAGCAGTGTTAGCGGCCGCGTCAGCCGAAGCCAATGGTGCTGGCAATATTCCTGCAGGTGTACGCAAGATCATTGAAAATCTCACTGCACCCAAAATGAACTGGCGCGAACTGTTGCGTATGCAATTGGAGAGCACTATCAAATCTGACTATACCTGGATGCGGGCCAGTCGCAAAAGTTGGCACATGGATGCTGTCATGCCTGGCCGCAAGCCCGACGAGCTGATTGATATTGCTGTCATGATTGATATGTCAGGGTCAATTAGTTCGGAAATGTCACGAGACTTTTTGAGCGAAGTGGCAGGCATCATGGAACAGTTCAACAGCTACAAAATACACGTGGCCACATTTGATACTGAAGTGTACAATCCACAACAATATGACAGTGAAAATCTTGACTCCATTACTGACTATGATCTCCAAGGCGGTGGCGGCACAGACTTTGAATGCATGTACAACTATTTGAAAGAAGCTGATATCCAGCCCAAGCGCCTGGTGGTGTTCACAGATATGTATCCATATGGATCATGGGGTGATCCAATATATTGTGATACAGTTTTTGTAGCACACGGAACTACCAGTATTGTAGCACCATATGGCACCACAACATACTATGAAGAAGAAACTAAATCATAATCTTCATACAATTGGTCAAGTGTTTTATCTGATTTTTTGTGTTTTTTATAGTTATCTTGATCGCTGATGAGTCTTAAATTTGATATGTCAGATACTACATTTATTGGCACATCATTTAAGAATCCATCAGTGACACTATAAATGTGATCCACATGCCAATGTTTGCTTCGTTTGTTATCAGGATCAATTAGTTGTTGATGTCTATAGTATTGTGTTTCTGCATATTGATGACATCTACGGCTGTATTGATTTCTTGTTAGCCCATCAACTGTAAACTTTTTATTCTTGTAAACTTCTGCCCAGTAGTCGGATCGTTGTTCAGACAAAACTTTTTTAACGGATTCTGCTTTGCTTACATTATCTACTCCGTATTTTTCAAATGCTTTTTCGCGGCGAATACATTTGACAGATTCAAGCGAGCTAGCGTTTTCTACTCCATATCTTTCCATGGTGGTAGAACGCATTTTGGCTAAAATAGAAGAGCACCCTGCAGGTCGGTAAGCACAGACATATGTGCCTTTTTTGGTTTGATGAATTGCTTTTTGACCACATCCATAATGGCAAAAATTTTGAGAAATAAATATCATTGCTGGCACTCCTTTTCAGTGTTAGAGTAGTTGGATATTTCCAGTATCGCGAACTACACACTTATTTAGTGCCAGTTGACAAATAAATTTCAACATGTTATAATACATTTATGGAGTTAAAAATGAGAACTGTGGTAGATTGTTTAATAATTGTGGCCTTGTGGGAATTTCTGTATTTCAATCTAACTGCAATTCCCAAACAAGACTACATTCACAATAATCCTTATGTATACAGTTGGGTAAGACAATGAATGAAAATCTAAGAAAATTGATGCTGGAGGCTGGCTATGCGGCTTCAGAGTTGGCCGGGCGTGCTCAACCATTGGCCGAGTTGATCATACAAGAATGCGTTACTGCAATAGAATCCACTGATAGACACCGCAGTGATTACTTTACGGCAAAGATTCGGGAGCATTTCGGAGTTGAAGAATGAAAAATCTATTTAAGCAAACACGAGTTGTGTATGATGCACACTTGAAAGAATATAACGTACAATATAAGAATTTTCTGGTTTGGAAATTCGTGGAATGTTATAAAGTGTCTGAGCATCTTCCTGATGAACGAGCAAAAGAACTTGCTATAACCCAAGCAAAGAATATGTTAGATACTGTTGAAGTGTATCGTAGTCCCAAACCTTATTATATGTAAAGAGTAAAAAATGAACGAACGAATCAATAAACTGTTTGGACAGGCCATGGATCAATCTATACCAGAAACTTGGACTACACTGACCCATTCTCAGTTATCAATACTAAAGGACAAGTTCGCCGAGTTGCTTGTTCGGGAATGTGCTGACTTTTTGAAAGACAAACTGGACGACCATTTTGCGGCAGAACAGTTGGAAGAACATTTCGGAGTTGAAGAATGAACGAACGAATCCGACAGTTAGCAACAGAAGTTGGCATTAGTGTTGAATACTTAAACAATACCAAACAGTGGCCATTGATAGAGGCATTAGCCGAGTTGATTGTGAAGGAATGTGTTGATTGTGCTCGCGGAGCAGGTCTTGCCGACGATGTTGCAGTACGAAATACACTTGGATTCAATGATGGTATTGCAGAAGCAGTAACTCATATAAAGAAACATTTTGGAGTTGAACTATGATTATTTTAAACACATCAAATCGTCCCGCACCGCCGGTGAATACTGCATCCAATTTAAATATTGCGTATATCACAGACTTTGCACCTGGCTCTCCACCTGCCAACAATATCTTCCTGGCCTATCAAATAGCACAAGGGTCACATCCAGGTTCTGCTATTTTAATAAATACACCTTTCTATACTGCACCAGATACACCGCAGTATGCAGCCATGCCGTCAATCACAAGTGTGCTCAAACCGCCGGTTGCACCAGTGTATGATGCCAACTATGCCATGCTGGTAGGAACCAATCCACTGGGTGCCATATTGGGGTACAATGCTCCTCTTCTCAATCCTGTACATTCATGAACATAGACGATTTAACTCATATCTTTCGCCCTCAGATCCAACAAGGCACTAAAAAATTACACTACATGTTGATAGAAGACCTACATGTAAAAATACAACATCATCCTGTGGATAGATTGGAAGAGTTGATTCCAGTATTAAAAAATTTCCAATTCGAAGGCTACAAGCCCGGGCATATAGCGAGGTTTGTGAAATGAAAGAATATCTAATCGAATTTGATGTGTCTTTGTGGGACTATGTGTTATACTACCGGAGTGAGAAGTATACATTAAAAACTCTTGATCGCAGGCGAGCACATGAATTGGCAGAATTAAAAATGTCATGTGTAGACAGACAGGAAACAAATCATAATGAAACAGTTTTTTGATTGGTGTAAACAATACTATGTAGAGATCACATGGTTTCTCATAGGCTGGTTGGTGCTGTCTGCCATGATCAATATTGGCAATGAAAATTATCTTGTGGCATTCACCAACATAGTGCTGGCAGGTGCCAACTACTTACTTTATAGGAACAAATTATGATCACACTCAAACAATGGATGGAACTGGTTGACTACAGAATCACCGAAGGCACTGACTATCTTCTAGCAGGTCAAAGTCTTTTTTCACTGAATTCCTGGAACAGCCGTTACAGCGATGGTGGCTACAGCATGGAGATTGTGTTTGATCAAAAGACACAAGATGTGTACTTGGTAGAAGTGTGTGATTATCAACGCAATCGTGCCTACAGATTGATCAATCCTGACCACGCAGATCTTGAATATGACAAAACTGCCTGGGACGATGTAGCATGGACGGATCTTGATGTTGAAGCAGACTGGTTGGAAAAAGCCACTGCTATCATTGCTGGTCTAGATTATGATACTCGTGTGCAAATGACCATTGACCTACCACATGATCAACTGCACAAACTCATGCTACAGGCACATCAAGCAGATATCACGCTGAATCAACATATTGTAAAAATTCTGCATGGGGTCATGGAAGATCGCCGTCTAGAAGAAATCGCTGAATCAATCGTACCCAGGGCAAACTTCCGTGATTAAAGGTATTTTTAGCAAAAACAGCAAGTGGGTAGATGTCTCAGGATCTCACTATACAAGTTCTGTTTATATAGATAACCACAAGGTTCAACAGGGCATTGCAGGGCAAGTCAGACACAACGGTAATGAATTTGAAATCAACGATGGCAACGGTTGGAAAGTTCTCTACGACAACATGGTAGAAGTGGGGCTATCACCGTTGGCACAAGAAGCTCTGGCCTGGGCAGAAAAAAAGATGGCCGTGGAACGCCAAGCAGAAGAATTGGCACGACACAATGTCACAGTCAAAGACGCTTTAGATCTTTATCAACAACAGATTACAGATGCTGAACATCAACTAAAAATGGTTGTGGCATTGGTACAAGATTACGCCCAATCAGTTTAACCAAAAAGCCCGTTTACAGGGCTTTTTCAATGACAAAAATATTTTCTAAAACGATTTAACAAGTAAATATCTACATGGAAGACACAACACAACCCGTAACAATCACAATTCAGGATCTCGATGTACTTAAAAACATTGTGGATCTTGCATCAGCTCGCGGCGCGTTTCGCGGAGCAGAACTAGCCGAAGTTGGTGCAGTTTATAATAAGCTGACTCAATTTCTTGAAGCAGTAGTAGCACAGGCCAAAGCACAAGCTGATGCAACAGAGCAACCAACCAATCCAGGAGAATAACATGGCATTTATAAAACACGTGGGTAAAATAGGAGATCGCAAAGTTTGCGTGCTGTTTAGACAGGTACCCGGCGAGGATCACATGTGCTTGATCATTCATCCTGAAACACTGCCTGCACACTGGCAAGATGCGGTACAAAAAGTCATCGAAAGTGATATTGGTCAGCAGGCCGAAGAACTAGCAGATGCCTTGCATCGTAGTCTGTTGCCAGATGGTCGTCCTATCTTGGAAACATTCCACAACGAGCGCATGATCAAAAAAGTGCGTACCGCAGATGTGATCATGACTCCCAATACCAATTCCAGCATTAGACTGGATGAACTCAACAAAATGTTGAATGAAATGAAACAGGGTACAGATGCCATCAAACGCATGGCGCAGAATGATGCCAGCCGCGGACTTGTTGAGCCCGGAGTCAAACGTGCCGCTGAAGCTGAATACAAGCGAGGTCGTGCCGAAAAAGCAGATCCCAACTATGTTGCGCCACCCATGCTCAAAGCAGGCCAAGATGGGGCACTCACAGATCGCGACATTGCAGCCAACATGTTGGCACAGGCCAAGGCCATGGAACTCAACGCCAAACAAATGGTTGCCGAAGCAGCTCGCATGAAGAAAGATGCTGAGCGCATGGATCCCACTGTGAATGCAAAAAATGCCAAAACAGCCAAAATAGAAACTGCACCAGTGGTAGCAGAAACTGCACCAGCACCCAAAGCTCGACGTTCTAAGGCCAAAGTTGCAGATGCCACAGTTCAGTGATGAATTTTTAGACCAATGGGAACAGATCATTGCAGGCGTAAGCAAAACTGAAGTTCCCCTGGAATGCATCAAGAAAGTTATTCTTAGGTTCCCTGGTCGACAACAACAAACTATCAATCTACATACTTTGAGAAAACAAGGTCTTGATTACGAAGATATTGAAGCTTTGTTAACCAGAACTTTTACTGAGCTCGACGATAAAATACGAGATGTAGATTTTGTCGTAGATATCACTGCAGTAGCAGAGATGGTTCAACCCGAAACAGATAAATTATTAGGAAAACTTAAAAATTGAATGTACAACTTATATCATATTCGCAGCCCACTGGAGAATTTGCTGAATTGGGCATCCAAGATGCCCAGCATCTTGTGGCATTTTGTGCCCGGGTCTCAAATCCCTCCAATCAACTAACTACCGAAACCAGTGAAAAACTCATCAAGCACCTCATCCGCAACTCGCACTGGAGCCCATTGGAAATGGTTTCAGCATGCTTGGAAATTACGACAACACGAGATATTGCACGGCAAATCCTACGCCACAGATCGTTCAGTTTCCAGGAGTTTAGCCAACGCTACGCTGATCCAACAGAGGATCTTGGCTTTGTTACCAGATCTGCCAGATTGCAAGACACAAAAAATAGACAAAACAGTATAGAGGTTGATGATCCCGAACTAGAATCTTGGTGGCAAGACCAACAAAAAATGTTGATTGAACAAGTACAAACCATTTATGATGCGGCCTTGGATAGAGGCATTGCTAAAGAACAGGCTCGGGCTGTGTTGCCTGAAGGGTTGATTGAAAGTAGACTGTACATGAATGGCACTTTGCGATCATGGATTCATTTTATAGAGTTACGCAGTGCCAATGGAACTCAGCTAGAGCATCAAGCAGTGGCACTGGCCTGTGCTCGGGTGATAGCAAAAATATTTCCCATGGCCACTGACTTGGTTGCTTGATTTTGTCAACTGTACTAATAGCATATGGCAACAACTTTTCAACATCACAAGGATAACTGGTCTGAGTTATTCCAGGCACCGTATACAAAAATTATCAACGGTAAAGCTGTAAAATTTTCTGATGTTGTAGTGCATTCTTTTCCAATGGGAGACGTAGAAGACCCAGACTTATATGCTGGGCAACCTTTGTTTGAATGGCAAGAGTCTGAATCGGGTAAATGGGTCATGGCACATGCTGCAGATAAACCTTATTGGGTCCGACGAGCAGACTCATATAACTATGGATTTAGATTTTACATATTTGCAAGATTAAGCAAAGCTGATCAAGTATATTGGCAATTAAAATGGGGAAATAAAAATGACAGTTGAACAGATATATTATGCAACACTTTTCAGTGCAGTATCAATTAGTGCGCTATATACTTTTATTTCCTGGAGTCATATCCAAAAATGTTATGCCATGTTGTTTAAAAAAGACTATTGGACTGACTATAACACAATTGAATTTGTATCGTGGACGGCCAAAGCAATTATTATTATTCCAGGGTTAATATTTGGAATCAATATTTGGCAATTTTATTATGTAACTTTAATCACATCGGCAACACTGATCTGGGCCAGTCGTAAAAAGTCCTTACCTACCTTGGTAGCATTTAATACCATGTGGTTTTGGTTGAGTGCCATGGTACTGGCACAACATTTAATTTAAGGAAACAGATGAATATTTTAGTAACAGGCGGTTGTGGTTTGATTGGACACAACGTAGTACATCTATTAGAGCAACTAGGACACGAAGTCTCTGTCATAGACAATCGAACCACATATGGATTGGTACCCGAGACTGAGATAAATTATCTCATGCATGAACGGTTAAAAAAGATCAAATCTCGATTGATCTACAGAGAAAATATCGAAACTGCGGTAACTACAGATTATATTATAGACAAACACAAGCCTGATATTGTGGTACATATGGCCAGCTTTCCTAGACAAAAAGTTGTAAATGTAAATCCTGCCTGGGGCAGCAGAGTCATGATGGAAGGCCTCATCAATGTGCTTGAAAGTTCTCGCAAACACGGTGTTAAAAAAGTCGTGTACATTTCTAGTTCAATGGTGTATGGTGACTTTTCTGATGATGTCTCAGAAGACGCAGTATGTAATCCAATTGGGCAGTACGGAATCATGAAACTTGCAGGAGAGCAACTTGTTAAAGATTACACTCGTCGTGGTTGTTTTGACCATGTTATTATACGCCCTAGTGCCGTGTATGGACCCCTTGATGTGGAAGACAGAGTGGTTGCCAAATTTATGCTCAGAGCTATGCGCGGAGAAACTCTTTGTGTAAACGGAGCCACAGAGACTTTGGATTTTACCTATGTTGACGATGCGGCAGCTGGTATTGTTGCTGCGGCCTTGAGTGCAAATACCACAAACAAAACGTACAACATAACCAAAAGTCATAGTGTGAGCCTGGGTCAAGCTGCAAAAATGATAATAGATATTGTGGGATCGGGTAATATTGAAATCAGAGACAAAGATCCCGACTTCCCCAGTCGTGGAGCATTGAATATTGATGCGGCTCGTAGAGATTTTGGATTTGATCCTTTAGTAGATGTTCGTGAAGGATTTGAAAATTACTACTCATGGTTAAAAAATTCTGTGTACTGGAACATACAACAATGAAAATAGTAGTGATTAGTGCTCATCCAGATGATTTAGAAATTGGATGTGTTGGCACTTTGAAAAAATTTCAAGATCAAGGAGCTACCATCATCTCTGTTGTTACAGTGCGTCCGTCTGCAGAAGTTAATTCTCAAAGATCCCGGTCCGTTGTCGAAGATGAATTACATGCCAGTTACACTATGACTGGCTTTGATCTTAGAATTTTTGATACTGACTTGCACGACAACGGACGTCCCAATTTACAAGTAGATAATGTCACAATGACCAAACTTTCATACTTGATTGACAGCTGTGATTTAGCAATTATTCCCAACAGTGAAGATTATCATCAAGATCACAGAGCTACAAATCATTTGGCATGGCCATTGTTACAGAAAAAAGCCAAAGAAGTGTGGACTATGAATTCATGGCCCTATTGCTATCAATACAGATCTAACCCCAACATTTATCATGGCATCGACTGGCATGCAAAACAACAAGTATTGTCATGCTATAAAAGTTATATCAGTCAAGATAATCTTGATCAAATTCAAGCAATCAATTGTGTGAACGGCAACAAGGCTGGAGTACCCCATGCTGAGTCATTCAATCTATTGTACAAGTATGTTAGATAACATCAGTTTATTTCAAAACAATAGAAACTGGGATCAAATTCGTAACGAAGTCATTGACCTGGTTGATACCTATCATGCACTGGGTATTGCTCAAAATGGCAGCCCAATGTTGGAACTTGAATCTGTACTGGCCGGTAGATTTAATCGAAAACACTGTGTGACCACTGCATCATGCACAGATGCACTGGTTATTGCTTTGAATGCTTTGAACTTGCCAAAAAATTCCTGTGTTGCAGTTAGCAATTACACTTTTACCGCCACTGCGCATGCCATTGCACGAGCAGGTTATCAAGTTATCCCAGTGGATGTTGACAACAACTACTGTATCAATTGTGAGTTGATTCCAGATGTATCAGCAGTGGTAGTGGTAGATTTGTTTGGTAATATGAGTCAGTGGAGCACTCTTGAAAAATTCAAAGTTCCAATTATCAACGATGCAGCCCAAAGTATAGAAAGTCACAATGGGGTCAAATGGTCTGCGGAATATGGTCTGATCAGTTGTTTGAGTTTTAGTCCATCAAAAACCATAAGTTCATGGGGTAGCGGTGGTGCATTGGTCACAGACAATGATGACATAGCCAATATTGCACGGAAACTAAGATTGCACGGCAAAATCAAAAATTCAGATATTGCAGTTGATGCTGGGCTCAACAGCATGATGTCCAGTTTTGAAATCGCGTCAGTTCTAGTGGGTTTGCGATATTCCAGTAACTGGCAACAACGTAGGAAATCCATAGCTGATTACCTTATAAGCAATAGTACCCATGTTTCTGGCATGGACACCCAGCTTGAACAGCACACCTATCACAAATTGGTATTTCAGTCTTGGGATCGTAATAGCATAATTAAAAAAGCAAGAGACAATCAAATTGAGCTGGCAATACATTACAATATCACAGTCAACGACGAAACACTGTATCAAACTGCTGGCAGTTATCCTGCAAGCAATGATTTGAAGCAAATAAGTTTTACTGTGCCTAATCAACACACATTGACTGATGTAGAAGTAGAAAGAATAGCAAAGGTTTTAAAATGAATATTTTGATACTTGGTGGGCACGGATTTATTGGTCATCATACAACCAAACTTTTGACCAATCTAGGGCATAGTGTCAGTGTGGTGGACTTGCATCATCGCTACGGGGACTTTGAACTTTGGGAGTATAATCCTGTGCTTGCGCAACGAATCGAGTACATGGGTGATCACAAATTTTATCCTGGCAATGTGTCCAATAGAGAATTCATGGAATCTGTGTTTGATTCTGAATCTTTTGACGTGGTAATTGATTTGGCCACATATCCCAATGCCAAAATGGTCAAACGTAACATAGTTGATGCTACGGAAAATATGATTACAGCCACTGCCATTGCACTGGAACTATGTGTCAAGTACAATGTCAGGCGGTTTGTATTGGCCAGTAGTTCTATGGTTTATGGAGAATTTGGAGCTGACCCGCCGGATGAAAAGTCACAATGTAATCCTTTGACGTTGTATGGCAGTTATAAATTACAATGCGAACAAATGTGTAAGATATGGCACAAAGAACACGGCATTGAATACAGTATATTGAGACCAAGTGCACTGTATGGCATCAGAGACATGGTAGTACGTGTGATTAGCAAGATGACTGTGAATGCTATTAAACTTGGAATCATGGAGGTCAATGGTCCCAACAACAAACTAGATTTTTCCTGGGTAGATGATGTGGCCAGTGCTTTTGCTACTGCAGCCACTGATCCAGCCTGTGCCAATCAGATTTTTAATTGTACCCGGGGAAATGGAAGAAAAATTATTGAAGCTGCTGAACTGATACAGGCCAGAATACCCAGTAAAATTTTACTAAAACCGCATGATGAATTTTATCCCAATAGAGATACTTTGAACAGCAGTCGTCTAAGAGAAATCACATCCTGGAATCCTACCATGAATATTGACACTGGCATCAATTTGTATTTAGATTGGTTTTTAAAACAAGACTATATTACCAAATTTTAGTATTGTACTTGTTGTAATAGTAATTCTCAAGCCATTCCCAATCAAAGCTGAGTTTTAATGCAGAGTAGTCACCGTTGACCTGTTCATAGTATTCTACTGCATCGCCTGCGCCTTGCAGACAATATTCGGCATTTTGCCCTTGTGCTCGACTACACCAAACTTTTAGTCTGTACTGTATTTCAGTGCCTGCACCTTGATCAACTTCTTGTTTGAGCTTTAGCACTTCTCTAAATGCACTTCGCCATGTGATCCAGGGATCTGTGTTAAATCTTGAAATACTGGCACAGATAGGCACAACTTCGTGAGCTGCACTCAAAGTAAAATCCAGGCCTGGTACAGTGTCTAACACCAACTGTTTGTTGTACAAATTTATATTCATGGCACCATATTCTAAACCATTCAAAGGGTTACGACTGTGGAAAATATAGTGCTTGGGTTGTTGCAAGCGATCTGGTGCAAAATCAAATTTAAATTCTGGCAAAACTTCAGTCTTGGCAAACACAGCAAAAAACCAAGGAGTTGAGCTCAATGCCGCAGCAGTTTTATACGCAAGTTCTCTGCCAGTTACTCCGTCACTGCGCAGAGCATGTGGGCATATAGACAACAAATTTTTCCAATTTTCTTCAGCCATTGGTTCACCATTGCTGATAAACACAATGTCAGATGGTGTTGCCTTGCAAATACGCTGACTTCGATCTATATATGGATAATCATAGACCTGTGTTTTGACATAGGGTATTGCAGCTCTGGGCACTATCACAGTTTCTGCTCCTGAATCCAATGGCACAACAGTTTTGGTTTGTTCTCTCCATAATGGCACAGTGGGCACAAAATTGTCATAATCATTGACTGTGAACAAGGCCAGTGGACCTGTCCAGGATCTTGTTTTGATTTGTTCCACATGTGTATCACTGTTGTGTGAAATTATTGGCATGGGTCTTCTAGGCACAGAAATGCCTACAAAATTCAAGTCATACCATTCTAACAATTTACAATTTTCAGATCTAGACAAAAATGTTGGTGAGTGCATGAAAAATGTGTCACCAAACTTTTCTCCGTCAGATGCAAACACATGCAACATACCTGCTTGCCATTGTTCTGGATGCCAGGTAAAGTCAAAATTGCTGTAGTCACACACGCTGGAACATATCCAAACAAATTCGTGGCCATCTCTATTGGCACCGCGGGCAATGCGTTTCAATGTGTCCAAGTAGTTGTCAAAATATCTTACAATAGAAACGTTCTGATTGACTTGGTCAATTGTAATCTGTGCATTGTTGTCTAGATGATCTATCACATAGGTCCATGCTGCTACTCTAGAAGTTTTGATACGTACCTGATCAATGTATTTGATTTCGGTGGCACCAGGCATGGAGTACACTGGTCCTCCTGTTTTTTGATGTTGTGTGGCAAATTGGTAGATATAGGGTGGCGATCCTGGATCTGGTACCCAACTGAAATCTACTTCGCCCACATCCACTGTGTCAGGCACTGACCATTGACTGTAATCAGGCAATAGTTCGGCTCTGGGCCAGGTCATGAACTTTCTTTCCATTGCACCAGGCACACAATACTCGACCGTGGGCATAATTTCAGCACGATGCCATTGGTTACCAAACACATAGATATAAGGCGGATCTCCTGGATCCGGTACCCAACTGAAATCCCAATGGCACTCAGTCAATACCTGCCATTGACAATGATACTTTTGTGGCAATTTAGCCAATGGTGACTGCATAAATTTGTACTCATTGGCACCAGGCACATGGTACTCGACCGTGGGCATCTTGGTAGCTGGGTACCATTGATTGCCAAACACATAGATATATGGTGGATCCCAAGGGTGTGGATGCCAGGTGTAATCAAACTCTATATTGGGCACCAGTTCCACATAGTGCGGATCATTGATCAGTCTGCGAGTGGGTATGATGTGTTGATGAAATCGATATTGTACTTCTGTAACATGCGTGGGCACAAGATATGTGCCTGAATACTGATGATGTTGACTGGACCAAGTATGCGTAAAGTCTTTTTCCCAAGACACAGGTTCCCAAAGAAAATCAAAGTCAGTATAGTCCGCTAAGTAGTTGATCCACCAAAAATATCTGGTACGACTTAGTGTTCTTGCATGATCAATATCGGATGCCAGTTGCTCGTGAGGAAATACGTTGGGTTTTGTTCCAGAATAAAATACGTCAAACATAATGATTAGAATAGATGAAATTTACAACAATACATTTTGGCCTTGGCTGAGAAAAAACAAAGTTGGAGCCAGATTATTTTTTTGTGATCCGCCCGGCAAGGCCGATGTAGACAGTCTATTTAATCTTGGTTCTGACAACATGGTAGAAACTGACTATGTTTTTTTGCATGATCAAGAACCTGTGCATTTGGATTTGCATAAACCCTTGTTTGATGCAGTGATAAGTCGTAACCAAGACATACACTGTAAACCGCAAGGACACATAATTGTCAGTGAACAAGGCGAATATGTTGACCAATTATTGGCCATGTACGGTTGGCAGAGTCATTATTATTTTTACCATGGGTGGGCATGTAAAGATTGGTTTCGTGGGTATGACAAAACTTTTCTGATTGATCGGGCTCGAAATCGACAACCCACAAAAACTTTTATTAGTCCCAATCGTATTATTGCAGGCAAACGCGATCATCGAGTGTTGTTTCTTTACCATGTGTTTAAAAATCAACTTGAACATAATTGGATATCTGCTCCACGCACATGTGTTTATGAAAATGTAGATATATCTGTCATAGCTAGCAAGTATAATAGCATATACACAGACATAGAGCAAGTGTTATTGTCGGCACAATTGCCCAGGCTGTTCCCTGGAGAACATGTTCAACATATGACCAGTTGTTGGTTGACCAATTTTGACGAAGCAGCAGACAGTCTTGTGTATGTGCCAACCGAAACAGTATATTTTGGACGTAGGCTACACATAACAGAAAAAACTTTCAAAGCCATAGCCTTAGAAATGCCATTTGTGCTGGTTGCTCCTGCTCATAGTTTGCGTTACATGAGAAGTTATGGATTTCAAACGTTCAAAGGCATATTCGACGAAAGCTACGACGACGAAACCGACGATATCATTCGCATTGAAAAAGTTACAAAATTATTGACTGATCTAGATAATATGACAGTCAAAGAACGACAAGAGATACATCGTGCTTGTTTGCCTGTAGTGGAACACAATTTTGAACACTTTTATGGTTCAGGGTTTGACCAGATACTATGGGCAGAGCTGAAGGATATGTTGCATGAGCTTGCCATTTAATTTTGTCACTGACAACATTGTAAAAAACAAAATATATCCAGCCTTGGCCCAGTGGCAGGCACAACCATACACAAAAGAATGGCGAGATTTTGTACGCCATTGGCCAAACACAGTGCCCATAGAACTACTGGAACACTGTAGAGCTCACAATTACCCACACAACATATCCACTACCGGGCTGGGATTTTATGCCATTGGCCTGGGATTTTTTAATTTTGATGTTGATTATTTTGACCTAATACCGCACTGGGTTTTAGAAAACAACAACAAAATACTATTTTACTATCACGAAGGTGACAATCCTTATAGAATAAAACAACGTCTGGACGAACTTTGTTATATTCATCAGTTGCCAGTGGATTGCTATCGTTTTGTCAGTGGCAATACCGCAGCCGATAATATTCCAGGATTTGTTTACTTTGCAGATCATGAGTTGTTGTACTGGAATCGAAATCGCACAGTGCCTGCTTGTGCTCTGAATTTTGCTCCAAGATCAAAAGAATTCACAGTATTGTCTCGTACACACAAATGGTGGCGAGCCACTGTGATGACTGATATGATTCGTAATCAAATATTGACCAACAGTTTTTGGAGTTATAATACAGATATCTCTTTAGATGAGTTGCCCAACGACAACCCCATTGAAATTGATACGCTTGATATCAGCACAGATATAACTGATTTTTTAGCAGGAGCACCTTACACATGTGATACTCAAACTCAAGAACAGCACAATGATCACAGTCAAACTGAACTTGCACACTACTGTGATTCTTATTGTAGTGTTGTTTTAGAAACTCATTACGATGCTGATCAAAGCGGGGGTGCTTTTTTGACCGAAAAAACATTCAAACCTATCAAGCACGGTCAACCATTTGTGATTGTGGGCGCACCAGGAAGTTTAGAAACTTTGAGAAAATTAGGCTACAAAACTTTTGATCAAGTGATAGACTCAAGCTATGATAACATACAGAACAACACTCACCGTTGGCAAAAGACACTCCAGGTTATCAAACAATTGCAACAACAAGATATGCATAAAATTTTATTGGCCTGCCAGGCAGATCTTAAACACAACCAAGAATTATTTTTGTCATCAAAATACACAAGATTAAATAGCTTACTTGAAAGATTACATGATTAACAGTTATACCAGTTGGCAGCCTTTGCAAGAAGTCATAGTAGGTCGGGCTTACTCACCTGACTATTTTGATTTTATCGAAAATGCTCAAGTTCGAAATCAACTACAACAAATATTGTCAGAGACCGAAGAAGATTTAGATAATCTTCAACGTACCATTGAGACCTATGGCGCTCGAGTACGCAGGCCCAGGCTGATGGACAAGGACCACTTTCAAAGTCAACAGATACTCGGGCAAGGAGCACCTTTGCCCCCGTTGACTCCAAGAGACTGGCAAATTACCTTGGGACAAAAACTGCTTAGAGTGTTGCCAATGAATGAATTGGATGAAATATGTCAGGAATACTCGGACCAGGTAATCAACCCTCACGGCGAGAACTGGGATCCTGACTGTGTATTAAATGGTGCCAGTGCTAGTTGCATTGTGCGTGTGGGGCGTGATGTGTTTTTTGACAACAGTGATTTTCTTAGACCAGATCAAACACAATGGATTGTTAAAAATTGTCTGGGTCCAGAATATAGAATCCATGAAGCCATAACCGACGGACACGGTGATGCAGTGTTTGCTATCTTGAAACCTGGAGTTATATTATCTAGCAAGCATGATATGCATCTGTATCTGGCAGACGATTTTCCAGGATGGGAAGTATTGAAGATATGGGATTCCAGCATATGGGCTGCCATGGAAATTGGCAAATTCAAATACGAGACCAGTCCTGGTGCTTGGTATGTGCAAGGTCAGACCCCCACACCAGAATTCACACAGTTTGTAGATACTTACTTGAACAAATGGACAGGATTTGTAGCCGAAACAGTGTTTGACGTCAACTGTCTTGTGTTAGATGAAGAAAATGTTATTTTTAGTGCCTACAATAAAAATGTTTTTGATTTCTGTAAAAAACATAGAATTAATCCTATTATTTCAGAACTACGACACAGTTATTTTTGGGATGGCGGAATCAGCTGTTGCACACAAGATTTGTGTAGACTTGGATCGCTAGAAACTTATTTGTGATGTATGCCATATCTGATATCAAAAAATTACATTTGGAAATTTCCAGTCTGTGCAATGCATCCTGTCCTTCATGTCCTAGAAATTTCCACGGATACCCATACAATCACGGCTATACTGAACGCAATCTAACGTTGGCTGACGTCAAACAAATTTTTTGTGTGGAATTTGTTCAACAACTGTCAGAGATACTGATCAATGGCAACTACGGCGATCTTGTAATGAATCCTGAAAGTTTGGATATCATTGAGTATTTCAGACAACACAACAGTCATGCACATATTCCTATTTCAACCAATGGATCTGCCAGGAACAAACAATTTTGGCAACACTTGGCCAAACTAGACACCAAAGTTTATTTTTGCCTGGACGGTCTTGAAGACACACATAGTTTATACAGAGTCAATACCAATTTTGCCACAGTGATAAAAAATGCCAAGACTTACATTGATGCAGGCGGACATGCAGTATGGAAAATGATTCCGTTTGATCACAATAGGCACCAAATACAACAGGCTCAACAACTCAGCAGAGATTTAGGATTCAAAGATTTTATTGTAACAGATTATGGTCGCAACAACACTCCAGTTTTTGATAAAAATGGCGATTTAACTCATGTGATTGGAGAACCAAATCAAACCAATTTTGCTGTGATGTTTTCGGCCTACAAAAGAAAGTTTGACAACTGTTCTAACCTGTTTGATTCTACTCCAATCAAAGATCCTATAACCTGCGAAGCTCAAACAGACAAATCCATCTATGTATCCAGCACAGGAGAAGTATTTCCCTGTTGTTACATCGGCGATACCATTGACATTGCCAAGAATTGGCAAATGAAAAAGCTTAAAAAAGAAAACAATGCATTGCACCACAGTTTGGAACAGTGTATCCAATGGTTCGCTGTTATTGAATCTTCTTGGTCTCAGCCCACATGGGCTCAAGGGCGCATGGTGGTTTGCAACAATGCTTGCGGCAGTAAAAATTTATAGATCTATTTGAATACACTGTTGTTTGTTAGAGTGTGACAACAAGCTGTTGTGAACAGTGTGGGCTAGCCGCAGATTAAATTCTGGCGAAAGATGATTGTGATACTGATGCATTAACTTTTTAATATCTTCTCTATCGCCCCATGTGTTGGGTTGCCCGCCTGCAGATGTAACTGCAATATGCAACAATGGTGTATCAAATTTAATGCCTTCCAGTATGGAAAAATACTGCTGCGTATTTGGAAAACACTGCAAATGCACAACTTTTTTTCCTTGCATCAATTGGTTCAGCTCATAAAACCATTGTTGCATACACCAAGTTGTTACGTCGTCGGTTTGTATATAAGTATGCCATATTTTTTTGGCCAGATCCCCATCGCTGGAGGGAATACTAAAAATAGGATTGCTGCTTAGTAATCTGTTTGGATCAGTATGGCAAAAAACAAAATATTCAGTTTCTTCAAACTTGTGAGATTTCATATAATCCAGTAGATGTTTACGTACTGGCCACCATCCTTGTCCAGCAAATCCATACCCTTCCAATTGTAAACTACAAAGCTCTGCTAGTTTTGCGGGCCAGTGTTTTTCAATGTTTTCTCTGTGAAAACAATAACTATCGCCTGCTATGTAAATGTAACTCACGAACACACCTTAACATTGTACAACTGTTCAAATTGATCTGCATCTCTACGGTCATTGATCATGGGCTCACCTCGTATGTTAAGACTAGTATTCAACAACATAGGACACCCAGTGATCACAAACCATTTTTCCAATAGTTCTCTTATGCCGGATCTGTCAGGCGGCACAGTCTGAATCCTACTAGTTCCATCCACATGAACAATAGCAGGAAATAAATCAGGGCGCCGACAACGGCCTACAATTTGCATATACCTACTGTCACTCCAGCCGCTGGGCATATCAAAGTACTGATCAACAAGTTCTTCCAATATAACAGGAGCAAACGGTCTAAATTTTTGTCTACGTTTGATTTCATTCACAAGGTCCTTTATTTTGTCTCCTCTTGGGTCTGCCAGCAAACTTCTATTTCCTAGTGCTCGCGGCCCAAACTCTGCTCGACCACTAGCCACCCCAACAATATGATCACTAAGAAGCCGATCAAGTATATCATTAGTTGGATAGCAGCCATCGATATTATGCCCAAGAGAAGCACTGTGCCAATTAATAGGTCCGCCATATACCAGTGCTGCGGCGCCAAGGCTAGACCCAGCATCACCAGGATTAGGCATAATCCAAATGTTTTCAAAATATTTCCCCAAGTTTCTATTAGCCAGGCAGTTGAGTGCAACACCGCCCATGTAAACCAAGTTAGAGCTCCAACAAAAATCTCTAGCTCTCTTCATTACATTATATATCAAGTTTTCAGCTAGGTCTTGACTCATTGCAGCAATATCTTCGTTCTCTGCATGTGACATAAAATCAGCGTCAACGCCAATGTGCAAGTTTTGTTTGAATGTTACAGCATGTTCGTCTTCCACCAGACGTCTTTTCAGCAAGTCTCCAAGGCCTTGCCCACCGTAGGCACTCATGCCCATCATGATGTATTCTTCTTCGCCGGCTTTGAGTCCCACACGATCAGTCATTGCTGAGTAAAACAGTCCTATGCTGTGCGGATAGCGTTGCCCCCAAAGTTTGGTATACTGTGCTCGACCGTTGACATATTCTGCGCCCCAAATTGTTATGGTATCTAGTTCACCAATGGCATCTATAACAACAACTGTGGCCTTTGTGTAGGGGCTGGTTTGGAATCCGGCGGCAGCGTGCGATAAATGATGGGACATGAATCTCCGAGGGCATCGTAGTAGTCGTTCCTGATGAACAGATACAGATAAATGTTTACGCAAATACTGATCAAGAGTGAAATTTTTAAAATCAAAGGCTTCATGATATTGTCCTGACTGTAGTTGTTGTAATTTTTTGATCCAAGGACGCTCGTAGTAGGCCACAAGATCTGGATTGCCATAACTTAATGCGTCTGATACTAGTGCATCATTTATATGGGCATCATTCTTGATCTTGCTGTAACGTTCTGCATGTCCAGCAAATAAAATGTCACCGTTGTCAATCAATGACACTGCAGCATCATGAAATCCAGCACTTATACCTAGTATCTTCATTTATAGATAAAAGGATCTCGTTTGCGCAGTTCTTTTAATTTTTTTCTATAACGTATTTCCAACTGTATACGTGCTATTAGTTTCTTAATCCAATTCATTGTTTTTTTCCTTTTGCCTAGCAGCCAGTTCAGGGTCATAGTAAGGAACCATACAAAATGTAATAGTACCTTTGTCCACCGTGGTCCCCCGTCGAAATGCCATGACTGTTTCTATATTATAGTAATTATACCTAGCGTCAATGGGTTGATCCCATTTGAGACCAGATCCCACTGCAGTACCATTGTTTATCTGATAGTTAGGTTCCACAGAACCAGCAAATTCATGCCAGTCAGAATTCCAATCCAAAAGATAAGGCAGTATTATTGCACGCCATCCTGGCGCCATGCGAGCACGCCATGGCCAAAATAACAAACGAAATTGATATTCGTAAGGACTTGAATCTAGCAGTCCATGCGAATCTGGTTGCATGGTCCACGGTCCCTGAGATCGATTGGCCCACTTTGTACCGTGTAACATTTCAGGGTGCAAGAATCCACGATTAAAGTAGGTATCGTAGCCATCCAGATTTTCTGGTAACGGCATAGTATAGCCTATGTTGAGCAGGCCACGAAAGCCCAAGCAGTGTCGTATGGTATGCTGCAATCCAAAACCTTCTGGCAAATAATCTTTGATATTGCCTTTGAGATTTTTATACCAGCCAGGCAAGAAATTTTTCACTGGTTGTGGCGCAGCACAATCAAGATACTGTATGTCAGGGTCTGACGAGTATTCCCATGCAAGATAATCAGTGACTTGAACTGTAGTCATATCCAGGAGTTAGTAAATTGATCTGTTGTTGATAGTAATCAGCATCTGTCCAGGCATAATCATATGTTGCACAGACATTGCCAGCTTCTATTTTGTATATGTCCAGATACCCACTGAGTATGGGCCACACTTGGCGAAAATCAGTGGTGCCAAAACTGGATTGTAGTTGCACTTGACCCACTGGGTGATAACCATAGTTGTATTCTGGATTTTGTGCATCAAATCTATTACGATGCAACCAGTCTCTGAATCCTGACAGCCGTTTGGTGTGCCAAGGGTGAGGACCATGATATACCACATCCTGAGCCCACTCAATATCAAATTCACCTGTGTAGTATTTCAAATGTGTAATTGTATCACATACTGCTTGATCAATATCCAGCCCTTTTTCATCCTGATAGACTTCAAACAGAGTTTTTCCAATCTGTGCCCAGTGTAAGTAAACTTCTCCAAATTTTCTATCATATCTGGTTTCGTCAAATGTTGTCTTGTATTCCTGAGGAAACTCTAATCTTGGTGCATTCAAAAATGTAGTGATTTGACTGGGACGTACCCAGTCCGGATCGTCGGCTTGTTTTCGCTGACTCAACATGAGACTTTCGGCTTCATGGCATAGATTATTCAACTGCCTTATAGCAAATTTGGTGTTGTAATCTGCACGTTTATACCATTCACTCAATCCCCATACTGTGCCTTGAAGATGTTCAAAATGATTATGCAAATGATTCATTAAATCTTGATTGGGCTCAAGTCCGTGGCGCAATGCGTTTGGACTGAATATTTCATTTATGACATATTCGTTGACAAAAAACTCATTGATGGTTTTTTTGGCCCAGTTTAACTCTTTGCAAATATAGTTGAGATTTCTTAGGCTATTTGGAAAACCCAAAAAACAAAAGTTTTTTTCCAAGTATAGATTTCGTTTTAACAAATCTTGCAAGGCATGGTACCAATTGTGTGCCATGGGTGCATCATTGACAGCTATTTCATAGTCAATGGTGTCTTGTTTGTTCAACGGATTGCGTAAAATTACCTTAACTGATTGAATCATACCACTCCAATATCTCGGGTCTTGATCTTAATATGTCTCTTAGAGTATACCGATCTTGCCTTATTCTTTCTAATTCTATCACTCTAAATTTGCCTTTGAGCAGTGCAGATTGATATTGGTCTGGCCACTGCTCTTCAAACGTGGGTCGTGTTTTTAATTGCTCAAGTACATCTTTGATTGATCCACTGGTGACCAGTGCCAGTTGGTCCAACCAAGGATCCAACAATGTTCTTGGCAGTGCCAATGGACTCATAATAATGTCAGGACTAAAACTGAATATTACTTTGGCCAGTATATCCACATCTAACTCTAAGGCCAATGCCTGCATGTTTTCTACTTCAAACATGCCAGGTAATGTGAGTGTAAAGTCCAAGCGCATGTTGCGTCTGTTGCGGCTGAACTTTAGACCAGTTCGAAAATTCTGCAAAAACTGTTGGTAATCAAGCCCGGTGCGTATGTACTCACCAATGGCACCAGTGCCGTCAATACTGGCACAGATTTGCCAGTCTCTCACATGAGACAAAATATCTCTGAACAGGTGTGTTTGTCGATATTCAATCCGGCTTAGATTGGTGTTGTACCGAGCATAAACTTTGGCGCCATCTCCAAGATCAACTATGCGTTTCATGTAGCGCCAATGTTGCTCAAACATTAGTGGCTCACCACCAACCCAATATATTTCTTCCACACGGTGCTGCTCCACTGCTTCACTGAATTCTTGTTCAATTTGACTGTCTTGAAACTGACTAATGCTAGACCGTACTTCGGGTTTCATCCAGTTATTTTTTGGATTATCCCAATGAATCATGTTGTGTTGGCGTTGTTCGCTTTCCCATGCACTGCTCAGCATATCACCACAGGTACGACATTTGAAATTACACAGATTACTGAATCTATAGTCCCAGCTCACAGGCTGCATGGTAGTGTAGCCAGTTTTGTCAGTGGTATTGATCAACTCTGGATATTTGTGTGCAAAAAGTTGATTGAAATAACTACGATATACGTCTGTATTCAACAATTTATTATTACACACCTGACATTCAGACAGAGTTTCGCCGGCCATCATTCGCCTGCGTACCGAACGCATGTGATCACTGTTCCAGTGTTGCTCCAGGGTGCTGGGTTTGTAAATTCCAGTTCCGGAACTGGTATCTATGTACTGTTCAAAACTTTGAGCCGGTTCTCTACTGGCACAACACATACGTCTTTCAGTCTGGGGACTGAGGTATGTGTGTGTCCAGGGTGCCATGCATAATGTTTCAGGTTTTAACATAGGCTATTAATTGTGCCAACTCGGGCTGAGTTTGGCTTAAATTTTGATTGCGTTTACGGTCAAGATCGGCAATTTTCATTCGCAGTATATTGCCATCAAGACTGACTCCGCGAGTCATAAAATCAATGATTTTATAGAATTCTTGTTTGTGCCAGTCATTGACTTGAGCCTGCATGAGTTGCTGTTTGACAGCCATCTTGGCGGCGTCAGGCATGGTACCCACACTGAAATAGTAAGCTTCGTGCATCATATTCCAATACACAAAATCAAATTGTTGTTGATCGATCCAATTTGCCAATTCTTCAAGATACAACACATTGAATACGTTTACTGTAGAACAAACTTGCAGTCGGATATTTGCGTAGTGTTCTCTTAGAGTACGAAACCAACCAATGTTTCTACACACTTCTGACCATACAGCATTGGTGCGTTGGTATTCAAATCTTTCGCCTACATCGTCAATGCTGAATGCAATTTCTACTAATTTAAAATGCTTCCAGATTGTGTCAGCATCTTCAGGATAGTGTGTGCCATTGGTATTATAATGAATTTCAATGTTGTGGGCTATACCACGATCTACCAGTCCTTGCAACATATCGAAATGCTCTTGAATCATAAATGGCTCACCACCTGTGAATTCAATATAGCGTATCTGATTCATGACCTGATCAATTTCTGTCCAAAATTTTAGATTTTCTTTGGGCCATGCACCCTGTTTCAACATTTGATAGTGGTGACTAGATTTTTTATCTTCTCCTGGACCAAGATTGGCCAATTCTTCCACTGCATACTGACTACTTGACCATGATCCACAAATACGACATTTGAGATTACAGATATTACCCAATTTTAAATCTAAAAACATCAAAGGACTAGCATCAGTGGTCCATTGCTGATCGGGCAACATATGCTTGAGTCTATCCAGTGTGTGCATGCGTTTACTGGTTCTTCCGGCTCGTTCTTCGCGCCAGCATTTTCTACAGGAACTGGGTTGTTTCTGATCTAAAAAGTCTTGTCGCAATTTTTGCATGTAGTTGCAGTTTTGAATATCTACAAAACTTGCGGTATTCAAATCAAATTTGACTCCTTGATTGTCAACAATTTCATCTTCGGCCAAACAACACGGGCGCACTGTGCCAATAGGACTGGTCTCTAAACTGATCCAAGGCAATACGCAAAATTTATCATGTGGTATGTTCATATGTGTGTTATAAATCTCTTACTGGTTTCTTCATAAAAAAACTCTTGTACTATGATCCATTTAGCGAATTCGTCAAACTTCTCGTTGATAACCATTGGAATAGTTATGTTGTTTAGCAAGCACATAGCATGACACCACGCTAACCAAGGAATATTATTGGAAATATCTATTTTGTTCAATGACCAACAAGTTTTTTTGTAATTATCTACAGATTTCAGTACAAAATCTATGTTGGCAGTGTAAGATATATTGTATTGATTTAACAACTCAAACACTTGATTGGCAAAATTCACCGGATTTGTAAATATCAAATCAGCATCTATAACAATATTGTCAAGATAATCTTTTGCCAATGTACCTGAGCAATCTTGATGCCACCTGGCTTTGTTAGTTAGAGCATAAAATAATTCTGAATTACTCAAACTTTTTATGTCTAATTCTTTTTTGTACCATTTGTAATACACAGTTAGATAGGTTATAAATTGCGATCTAATTCCTGAAAATGATCCGATTGCATTTTCAAGATTATTTTTATGTTTGAGATTAATAGATTTACTGCCTGGATATTTGTGAAAATTATTATTTGTAGGAATTATATCGTAATTTTGAGTTTCCAATGAATAAATTAAATTGGATAGCCAATGGCCGCCCTGACCACCTGGATATATTATGGTTATTTTATTCATTGTAATGCTTGTAATTCTGGAATAATATTTAACATTTGTTCATTTCTAATATTATCCAACTCGTGTGTTTTACGCCAGAAAATGTTTATTAACTGTGTGTTGTCTGTGGCAAACATAAATTTAACTGCACTCTCAAACCCTTGTGTAGCACGACCTAACTGATCTTTGTCTTTTAACCAATTTAAATGTGCAGTGTATTTTTCTTTTAATTTTTGTTTGTACTCTATTGGCGCAATATCAATTCTATAATAAGCAGGGTCTTGAAGTATATTTACATTTAAATCTTGTGCTTTAATAAATCCTTGTTCAGTCCAATATCTATGAAAGTCAGGCAAGTGCCAGGCATTCATCACACTCAGGGTAGGGCTGATATAAAAATCCACATTGGGACACATGGCCAACATTTGTCTACGATTGTTTTCAACGTCTTGCCATACGGTGCCTTTGCGTATGTATTCTGCTCGTGCACCCATGGCATCTAAACTGGCGCCAACTGCAACACTATTAAATTGCCTCCAATATTCAAACACACTTTGACCTTTCAAATCCACATGCGTGAAATTTGTATTGTAAATTAATCTAACATCAAAACGTTTGCGACGAACAAGTTCATCCAGTATGTGATAGTGTTCTTCCATCAGCAATGGCTCGCCACCAGCAAAGTAAATTTGTTCAACATAGTCTATGTGCGGAATTAGTTGTTCCCACATGTCTGTTTCTGTACGACCTGCATAGTTAAGCACAGTGTTGCGTTGTTTCCAATCACCTCCGGCCAATTTGGCTTGATCTTGATACCATTGGCTGCTGAAAATATGTCCGCAACTACGGCATTTTAAATTACACAGATTACTAAATCGAATATCCCAGTAGGTCATTTCAAACTTTTCATCAGTGATACGGCCAACATGATGACCATGGTGTTTGTTGGCACTTCTGCGACCGCTGAAAAATCCAGATTCTTCTTGTTCATAACAACGAGTACAGGTTGCATTGGGAGTTTCTGTCAACATATCCTGACGAAGTTGAGCCATTGGTTTATCGTGCCATATTTGTTCCAGCGTGTTTTGACGACAATTACCAATCTGACCAACACCCATTTCAGCATGACAACATGGATAAGCTTCGCCAGTGGGATAAGCGTGTAAATGTATCCAGGGATAGATACAAAAAGTTTTTGACTCTGACAATAAAAACTTTTGTCTCTCACTGAGTTCAACGGGTTTTACCAGATCGCTGGAATTGTAATTATATTGTGTCATACCACTCTGCTAGTGCTGGAAAAGTTGCGCAAAAGTTTTTGCCTCGTCGTTGATCATATTGTGTATAAAAGTTTTTAAAATCTCGTTGCAGAATAATCTGTGCCATTGCTTGATCATGCGCTTCTGTTACTTCGTCAATATAACTGATTAATCTACTTAATTGATTCCATTCAAATTCTTGCATGCCATTTGACATGTCACGATATCTCATTGCAAAGTCAGTTAACCTATTGCTGTATTTCCTACGAAGATACTTTGGCAACACAGTTAACGATTGAAAGCTAGGAAAGCGTAATATATTCAACGAAAAATTAACTGCATCTGCACCGTACTCTAATTTCCAGTTCATCACACATTCCAAGAAACTATCCAGGCTGTCCAAACACAGCGCATTGATTGTGCACATGATATGGATGCCACGGAACTGACCTGAATCCAACAGTCGTTCTACATTGTTGGCCCAGTCATCCCATACCAGTCCGTCACGGATATATTCTGCTTGTAGATTCATTGATTCGTTACTGGTGTACAGGTCTACTTCTACACCATCAATGGAAGCCAGTAATCGATCAATATCAACATCTGTGCCCAAGTTTGAATTGATGGCAAGACGAGTTTTACTTCGACCTTGGTTGGTTTTAAACCAGTCAATCAGCCGCCATGTTTCGGCACTCATCAAAGGCTCACCGCCGGTTATTCTCAGCTCTTGCAATGTTCTGTGTAGGTCGGATTCCCACCATTCAAAGAAGGCGGTAACGTAGGGATTAATATCGCCATTTCTATACAGTTGACTATTCCTGTGATCATGACTAAAGTGGCCACGGCCGTCTGATACGAGCCCCAAATAGGGTCCGTTATTCCTAATGTCTCGAACCCAAGTGCTACTAAAAGCAGGATTACAATAGCTACATGCAAACTGACATGTACGATCAAAAGCAATTTCCAATGTTTTAAGATCAAAGTCTCGATCAGCTGGCGTAAGAAATGCATGATTCAAATCCTCTATGGGGTAAATTTTACTTTTGTATACGCGATCACTGATGGGCACCGGAACATCACTTTTGGCATATTTTGGATCCTTGTACATGTCCTCAATCTTCCAACAGTATTCACAACCTGCAGGACGCTCGCCGCGTTGCATTTGTTCACGCTCTATTTTTTTCTGTTGCGTGTTGTGTATGGCTTTGGGATTGGTCTGTATCTCATTGACATCAATTGCATGTGGCAGGGGGTGATGACAGCTGGTGGTTTGCCCTGATCCCAACCATATGGTGGCGTTGTACCATTTGGCACCACAGAAGCTTGCACTCTTGGTGTCCAATATCTGGTGTTTAAAATCTAGATCATTCATTAAATTTGTGTTGTTTTAGAAATTCAAAGAAGCGATCTGGAAATTCTTTTCTCACTGATAATCGCATTTCTTCAAGATGTTGTTGATTGTACTTACATACATTATAGCATGCATCTAAAAAACTTGCAAGATCTTGTTGGCATAAATCTTTTACTACCATTGTAATTCTTTCTAACCTGTCTTGATTGTTATCGATCTGATCAAATGACTCATCAATGACATGTTCAAAAGTTTGAAATCCTGCATTTTTGATGTCTCTATAATAACCCCGACTCGATGCTGCTATCCAGGGATGTCCTACTGCAATAGGTTTCCAAATTTTTTCTGTTCTAAAACTGTAAGGGTACACAAACACCGTTTCGGTTACTAGACTAAAGTATGTGTGATTATAGGGCATGGCTTTGATGTATATGTCGCCCCAGCCATCTTTGGCAAAAAGTTGTGGTTTAACACATTTTTGATCTAGAATACTAATTTTGGTATTAAATCTATCAACTTCGTATTGATCTGACAACAAGTTTATGGGCCCATTGCCAGTGTCTAGATTGGACCAAATGGCAGTGTCCAGCAAGGATTTGAGTTTGTCCAGGAGATATCCTCTGTGATATCTTACTCGACCATTCAAGAACAAAAATTTATAAGGACGGTCTCGAGAGTATTGATCTTGGTATTGTTGTATGGCTTCACGATTTTCAAGATAATCAAGAACTTTGGGTAAAAAATTTTCATAATACAATGCTGCATACTCTTCAGGCACATGTCCTCCAGTCAACATCAATATTTTTTTTTGCATTATTAAATCAGTTATCTGCAACTGTTTACAGTGATTAACCTGTGTTTCAGACCCCTCAGATGGATTACTGAAGATGACTTTTATTGTGTTATTGTTGACCAAGTTAATTATTTTGGAAGTATTCAGAGTAAATTGATTTCTTGAAATAACATATACTGCACCTGGCACAAGTTTTTGTTCAGCAACATGTTCTTCAAAATTCCAAAATTCTGCACTGGCCCAGGGCTTTAACAAATCATAAACTTCGCAAAATGTATCTAGCACCAGCTTCATGATTGATTTCCTAGCAAGTAATAATATTCAAGATTGATTTGTTGGTATTGCTTGATAAATTCTGAAATTTCCTGAGATTCAGCAACACCAAGCATATCAGCAACTGCACTGTTCAAATTCCCACTGTATATAGTTTTAAAATTTAAAATGTAATCAACTTGAGTTTTGTCTACATTATCTATCCACCGTTTGGTATCAGGCACACGAAAAGCAATGCATTCATCTCTAATCAGTTTAGATTGTATAAGATTATCAACATGATAAGATGGCCAGTCTGGACCAGCAACTTTGTTGTATTCTTCCTGTGTCCATTGCAAGGTATAAGCTTTCAGTGTTCTAAAAGTTGATATTTGTACAATGTCTGTGTGATCATAGTCAATCAATACCACTTTGATATTTGGCATCACTGCACGAACACGAGCAAAATCAGCACAATGAGAAAATACCACTGGGTGTTTTGATGCAGATCCATTCCAGTGATCACCAAATAATTCTATACAGCTGTTACTTCGCCAGATTCCCTGGCCCAAATCATGACAATGCCCAGTGGCAGCAATCTCAGTGGGACAATCGTGCCCCAAGTATTTGGCTATCACAGTGGACAAAAACATACCACAACTACCTGGTACACAACAAATATAATATTGATTGTTCATAGACTATTCAAACACATGATTGATTTTGTATTCTTGTTCTTTGGCAAATTCAAAAAAACGTTGTCTGTTATAAATTAGATCTGGCAACATGTCATGATACATTGATAATATGTCTTCTTTTTTCAGTGATACTAGATGTTTTATCACATTGACTATGGCATAGTGAACTTCAAATTCTTTTATGTCTTCAAGTTCTATACCTGGAAAATAATGATTAAATGTTTTGAAACCATTTTTTCTGAGCCAAGCATACACTGTGGTCTGACCGTTGATCACAAAAGGCCTTAGACCAATGATTGGTTTTAATGTTTTTTCAGTTACAAATACTGTGTCCCAGGGATAAAATTCTGTTTCGCTGACAATGTTTAAAAAATGACTACGCCAAATATTCATGTTGCCCAGACTGCATAAGTCATAAGGCACTCCGCCGAAACTTTTGTGCTGGGGAAATTTGCCACCGTGAGTATAGTCAGTTGCATCTTCTATGGTCAAGTGGAGATTTGTTTTTTGACCCAGAGATACATCATAGCTGGCATCATGCTTGCCCAGACTGATTACTCCGTGTTGTTGTAAATTGTGTTCGTGTAAAATTTCTACCATGCGAATACGATGAGGCTTGGGTTTTCTGTTGTAATTTAAATACAACAAGCCAACGTCTTGCAAACCCACATCTGCTTCTGTATAGGGAGGAAAATCTTCGAGACACACAATAGATGCTGTATTGAATGTGTGCTTGCCGTCGAATGCAGTGCCTATGTAAAATTTTTCTTTGATTTGCAGTTTGTTTTCTAAATCTTGCAACTGTTGCGGTAACAAGGTCACAGGATCCACTATGCCAATCCAAAATATTCTATCAAAAGTTTTTTGACGATTTATCAAACGATTGATGCTTGACCAGGCTTGGTTACCAAATTGCGGACCAAACCACGTCAAATTTATCAGTAGATTGTGACCAGATTTGAATTTTTCTTGAATTTGTTTTTTGACAACCCGGTATATACGATGTTCTTGAGCGCCAAACTGTTCGTCGATAGGAAATTTGACTCCAATTTCAGTGATCATGCTTTAACCGTTTGATATCTTCTATGACCATGTTTGATATCAATGTATCAAATTCCATCGTGGATTTCCAGCCCAATTTTGTCAATGCCTTGGTACTGTCTCCGCACAACGTGTACAGTTCTGCTGGGCGCGAAAACATAGGATCTGATTCTACAAATTGACTCCAATCATTTATGCCTATGCACCCAAATGCCACGTCTAATAGATCCCTGAGCGAATGCATGACACCAGTGGCAATCACATAGTCGTCGGGTTCTTTTTGTTGCAACATACGCCAGGCAGCATCCACATAGTCGCCGGCAAATCCCCAATCTCTGGCTATGTCTAAATTGCCCAGTCTGATTTTATCTGCCAAACCCAGCTGTATTTGTGCAATTCCATGTGTGACTTTTCTTGTGACAAATTCTTTTCCTCTAATAGGACTTTCGTGATTGAAAGCAATGCCATTGGAGGCATGAATGCTGTAACTTTCTCTGAAATTTACTGTGATCCAATAAGAATACAATTTTGAAATCCCGTAAGGACTCCTGGGACAAAACGGTGTTTGTTCGTTGTTGATGGGTTGTGATGAGTTACCAAACATTTCGCTAGAACTGGCTTGATAAAATTTTGAAATAGGGCTGTGATTTTTAATTGCATTAAGCAGGTTCAACACACCAATTGAATTGATTTCAGTGGTAGACTTGTTTAGGTCCCAGCTTATACCAACAAAACTTTGAGCTCCAAAGTTATAGATTTCAGTTGGACGTATCAGTTTGACATAGTGATTGATTGAAGCTTCGTCGGTCAAATCACCAGTGAGCATTTCAATGTCATTGGCAATGCCAAAAAATTTCAAATTTTCAAAACTTGGATTACTGTGACGACGTACCAACCCGTAAACTTTGTAACCGTGATCGAGCAAGAAGTTGCACATGTATGCGCCATCTTGACCAGTTATGCCAGTGACCAATGCAGTTTTTATCATAGTGTGTTTAATAAATTTTCAAGTTGATCCAAATGTCTGTTGTTGACAAATTGACTGTTACCAATGTAAAATCCATTTTGATTAATTAAATCAACATTGTAGTTATGTTTGATCACAGTAAATTGATAATTTTTTAAAAATGGTTGGCGTAATAAATTTCCACCCACAATTGGTCTGTGTTCAATGCCATATGCAGTAAACTTTTGTTTTAGTTGCTGCATGATGTCAGGAGTCCTGCACACAAACGGCAAGCTGTAATTGCTGTTGAGAGGATCCAAATATATTTGATAAAATTTGTCAGGATGTGAATTCACAATGTTCACAAATCTAGTGAAGTTTCTACGACGTTGTTGTATGATTGAATCCAGTCTTGGCAACTGTGCCAGCCCCAGTATGGCATTGAGTTCTGAGCTTCTAAGATTGTATCCGTCGGTAACAAACAAAAATCTTGGATCAAGATCGGGATATTGACTGGCGTAAATTTCTGGATTCAATGCTTCTCTGGACATGCCATGACTGCGTTTCATTTTCATGATGTTGTATAATTCCAGATCACTGGTCACAATCATGCCGCCTTCGATGGTGGTCATGTGATGCCCAAAATAAAAACTAAAAGTAGCACCCAGGCTGTCACTGCCTCTTTTACGACCATTGGGAGTCATGCATCCATGACTTTCGCACACATCATCAAGAATGATAGCATCTGGAAACATGGTGCGATACAGTTCATTGTTTGCAGAAAATCCCAATAGATGAGTAACAAAAATCAACTTGATATTTGGATGTTGTTGTTTGATCTGTTGCATATGCTCAATATCAAAGCTGAAATTTTCTAAATTCACATCACAAAATATAGGAGTGAATCCCAGCTGAATTATTGGACTTATGTTAGTCGACCATGTGCAGGCCGGTACTAGAACCTTGTCGTTGGCCTGCAACTGATATTTTTCTTTGACCGCAGACAGCAATAACAAATTGGCTGACGAGCCAGAATTGGTCATTAGACCATACTTGCTGCCAAGCCATGTAGCCCATTGTTGTTCAAATTTTTTAACATAAACACCATTGGTATACTTGTTATTGGTCAATAAAAAATAACACAGTCTTAACTTGTCTAACCATGTAATAGAGTCTTTTATCAATGGCCAATGTAAAGGTTTTATTTTCATTGTTGACTCCAGTATTTGCATTCGTTCCACCATGCCTCCATTTCTGGAAAAGTTTTCAAAAAATCTGTGCCTCTACGTCGATCATGCTCAGAGAAGAAACGATAAAAATCGGCTTTGTTTTTATTAACATAATCAGTGCTTATTTTTTGACCGTCTCTCATCCAGGCAATGTCTCTGTCTAGTCTTTGAAGTTCAAAATCTTTGAATCCATGAAAGGGATCATCCAGTGTTTCACTTTGACCGGTCATGCAACCCCAGAGATTTTCCAGTTGGTCTGCATAGCTTTCCGGCAACAATTGAAGACTCTGCCAGCTGGGTTGTCTAAGAACAGGAGTATCAAACCATACTCGTTGATAGGTTTTACTGTAAATTTTCCGCAGTCCTAGTATGCCAGCCATGAGTTTGGGGAATCCAGTTACCGAAAGATTATTCATGGTAATTATAAACGTAATTGAATTTCTGCCTGGTATTTCTGTCAAGAACTGATTTACTCGGTCCCAGAGCAAATTAAAATTCAATCCATGTCTGATGTACTCAGCCTGCTCCATCCAAGAATCTAAACTGACAAATTGCATGAAGTGTTCAATCTTTTCGCCTTCGCATAATTTTTTCACATAGTCTTTGTACTTGGTCCATAAATTCTCATCCACTGAAAAATTACTGGTAACATTTAAATGCAGATCAGATTTGGGATGCTCCAGTACATAATCAAACACGCGGTAGGTGTTTTTATCCATCAATGGTTCGCCGCCGGTCATACGAAAATGTCGCAGTTCTGGATACAGGGTAGGCCACCAACGCCAAAATGCTTCTACATAAGGGTTGTGTTGATTTACAGGTATAGGACGATTGCGCCCTGTAAAATGCTCAGGATCATTGTGCACAGTACTAGTAGGGTATCCACCATGTCTATCGACTTCAGACTGCCAGGTCGAACTAAATTGTGGACTACAATAGCTACATGCCAAATTACAAGCATGATTAAAATTGACTTCAACATAACTGGGAACAATATCTTGGTCTCCTGTTGAGTATTTAATCTTGTCAAAATCAACTGCGGCCCAGGGTTCTCCAGATCTGTAGTGTCGATCGCTTAGTTTTCCATTGTCTTCCATGTGCCAACAGTAGCTGCATTCGGTGGGCCGCTCACCATTGAGCATGAGTTGGCGTTGTACTTTTTTGTACTGGGTATTGTGTAGTGCCGACGGATTGATTTTGATTGTGTCTGGATCTATCATATGCAACGGCGGATGATAACAACTGTTGTTCAATCCAGTGGTCAAATGCAGACTGACCTGTTTCCACTTGGCCAGACACAAGGATGGTCCCAGCTGATTTTTCATTTGTTCAGCTGCATTCAAAAATTTACTTTTGTCCGACAAGTTTTAACTCCCATGGTTGCAGTTGCAACAAGTGATTTTTATTGTGTTCTAAGATTGGTAACATGTCTACGTACATTTTTTGCAACTGTGTTTGGTCTAGTAAAAAGAGCTTGTCTAGCACACCTCGGATAGCAACAATTCTGTCTGCAGTTGACATATCGTCGTAGCTTTCGTCCCAGTAATCAGAAAATGTTTTAAAACCACAACGTTGTAGATTTGATATGAATCCTTGCGGACCAAAAATTACCATTGGTGTCAATTGCATGATTGGTCTAAATGTTTTTTCTGTGGGGAAAAATGTCAATCCGTTGTAGTAAGTTTCGCATACCAGTTCTAAAAATATTTTGGGATAAGCACCAGACAGTTCTGACACCAATGAAACTATTTCGCCAAGATTTATTTTTTTATCATACTGCATGTCTACTGAGGAAATTTTTCTTGGACAAGAGTGTAAAAAACTTACTGCACTGTTAATTTCTTCTGGATAATCAAACATAATTTCGTTTAATTGCAACGAACTCTTTTGTTGAAATGAGCTATTATCATAGTGACAGGTCAACAGGGTTTGATCATGATAAAATTTATCCAACCATGCCAACATTAGCAATCTATTCCAGGTAGTTTTGCCTACAAAACAACCCACTGTGGCCAAACTGAGATTTTTTGCCTGGTGACTTGTCTGTATTTTTTTGCTGAAATTGATCCAAATATTGGGAACAATCTTGATATTGTATATATCGTGGTATTCTTCAATATTAGCAGTTTGTATTTCAAACCTGTCTTTGTCAATGTCATAAGTGTCACATATTTTATCTAACACATCATATAAATTACAAGATCGCAAACATGGGCCTTCGTTGTTCAGACTAATTATGACCTTATCATCAGTTTGTGTAGCAGCATGAATTATTTCAATAATTTTTGTTTCAAAATTCCAAATATGACTATCTTTGTTTTCTAATGTTATCATGTTTTTACTTAATTAATTGATTCAAATAACTCCTAGACACTTTTCCTGTGAAGTTCAATGGGATTTTGTCTACTTTGACCAGTTTGTGAGCCTTACAGTGCGAGCCCAGTGACAGTAGAAATTTTTGTATCTGTTCTGGCGCACAGTCTCCCACATACATACAATTCACAGAGTCCTGCCCAAATACAGCACAATCGCTGATCTCCGGAAACTTTTTAAGCAACTGTGCTTCAATGGTAGCAGGATTAAGCATTACGCCTTTGGATCTTATTTGATCGTCGCTTCTTCCCAGTAATTTGTAGTAGTGTTTTTCATCTTGTTCGGCTAAATCACCAGTGTCAAACCAGTCTGAAAATGCACATGCTGGTCCTTTCAGATGCAAATGATTGGCCAAGTCTATTTTGACATCTACACCAAATGGCAGTCCAATGGTATTGAATCTTTGTTCACCGTAACGCGGATTTGTAAAGCAATGACCCATTGCTTCGGTCATACCAAACGATTCAAGAATGGGTGCGTTGAATTGGTCTTTGAGTTGATTGTATTCATTTTCATCTTTGAATTTTCCGCCAGCTGATATAATAAAGTCTAAACTGTTAAAATTAAATTTGACCAAGGTTCTTAAAAATGCTGGGCCAGTGGCCATGTACGTGGGACGGCATTGCGGACTCAGGTGCCAGTTTTTCACAGTGAAATGATGTAGTTCACAGCTGGCTTTTTTGGCTGCCCAGTAAAATGTTTGCCCGTAAGCATGCCATAGTGGCATCACCGATGCAAAAACATCATTGGCAGTTATATTGTATGCTGACACCACATTGGATGTCAGGATATCCAACTGGTCTTGACTGAAACTGTAAAATTTACTGTCTCCAGTGGTGCCCGAAGTGTACATGAATAGTTTTTCGTTGGGGTAGTCACGGCCGTTGCGATAGCGTTCTTCGGTGTCAGTGATCAGCAAACTCCAATCTGAATTTTCCAGTATGTAATTATTTCTGTCAGCATTGGCCGATGGATTTAGTATTACCAAGCTGTATTCTGATAGCTGGTCTATATAATCTTGCGGATTTTGTACGCAAATTGCGGCTCTTTTCATTTTAATCTATTTTCCTGTCTAAACTTGTAGAATTATCCAATTGTCTATTGCCATGGTAGGTTCCGGCCAGTTGTATATTTTTGGTCACTGTTGATCCTATAAGGTAGTTACAATAGTCAACAGTTTCAATATTGTGGGTAGATTTTCCTAAAAAATTGGATCTTGCAGCCACATATGAACCTTGCCCCAAAGTGGCAAACAAACAGTATACATAGGGACCAATATGGCAAAAATCTTTAATTTGCACCTTGTGGCTCAATGCCGAATATGCAGTAATTACCACAAAATTTCCAATTACTACATCATCTAAAACAATGTTGAATTCATTGATAAAACATCCTCGACCAATGGTCACATTGAACCCAATTTGGTTTGATGATCCAATCACGCTAAAGTAATCTGGGCCAAACTGATCTAAAAAATCAACTATTTTCTTTTTTAAACCTATGCTGGCTGTGCCTGTGAAAAATTGCCGGTTATCAAACCAATCTTGATTGTTATTTTCTATATCTTCCAGTCGGTGTAGTTCGCATGGTCGGTACTGTTGAAAATAATTAAACAAAGTCACATTTATATAACTGGATCCCACAAAACATAAAATTTTGTCAGTGTCATACAATATATTAAATTTTAAATTAGTCATTTATAAATCCAGAAACTTGCAAGGTGTATTTGTTTTCCATACCAGCATTGGCACTCAGATGTAATATTTCACTGTCCCAGATCAATGCATCACCAACAGACCAGTGTGTGTGTACAACATCGTTGTACTGTATAAAATGTCCCAGTTTCCATGATTCTAAATGTATATTTGCTCGTACTTTGAGATCCGTTCTACCAGGATAACGTTTGTTGATTTGGAAAAAAGTGTCACGATGCAGTGGTACTATACAACCAGGTGGTTGTAAAATGCTACTCACGGTAATGACCTCCATGCCCAGTTGACGACCAATATTATCATAATCCAAATTGGTATTGTCCCACCACAACTGATGTATAAGTGTATTTTCATACCCGTAAGTACTGGGCATTCCACCATACTTGTTGTGTATATCAGTTAACTCATATACCTGATGTTGGATACAACTGCCTTGGTGTTGAGTATAGTCAGCCGAAAGTATTTGCGTGAAGTCATAATCCAGATAAGATTTTTTAAGCATTTTTACCATCCTTCTTGAGAGCGTATGACATCAATTTCTCTAGTCATAATTCCACGATTGTGCCAGTTTGATCTGTAATGATGTTTAAAAAATGCACTTTCTTTTTCCAACAACATGTTTATAGGCAAGTCTAATTGTGTAACCAAATCTTCAGACACACGACCAGCCAATAGTTCCGGATCGCTATTTTCAACTGTGCTCCACAGTGCTGCTAACTCGTCAAAATTTTGCACTGTTCTATAGTCCCATTGCGGAGTTATCATGGTCATGTATGTGCCCATACGGGCCCCGGCTATGGCCCAGATTCCGTGTTCAACGTCTCGTCCCACATTGTGCCATACAGTGAGATGATCAAGATTTCTGCTGTGTACTCGATCACGAAATTCTGAGATGGCAGGTCGGTTACCGCGGTCAAGACACATCTTGACCCCTTCTCTGAATCCAGCTCGCCAGGCATGAAAAGCCGATCCATTGGGATAGGTAATGCTGTAGCAATCGTGCATGGCCCAGTACATGGGATCAAAACAAAATTCTACTTCAGTCTCTGTGCGTCCATCAGTGGCTTCGTGAGTCTGCATGTTCCATGCAAATTCTCTTGTCCAAGAACTTAGGCCGCCGTTTCCGTACATGAGACCATTGATATGATTGCGAGCACGCCATCTAAACACCGCAGACTCCCATTGGCTGTCCGGAAACTCCAAGGTCAAATTAAAAAACTTTTCATCTGGCATATTGTCGCCGTCGATTAAAATAAATCTTTCAGTTTCGCTAACATCAGCAGCAGCTTTGTGTGCAGCATCACTTCCTTTGACACCATCCACACGTTTGGCCCATGGAATCAAATTGCGAATTTTTATCCAAAATTCTTCACGTTGAGGTTCATCGTAGGAAAGATAAATGCAGTCTAAATCTGCTATGTCAATTTGTTTCATCTAAGGCTTTCAATTTCCAATATTTTTTGTTTTCATGATTCACAATCACTGTAATATCTCTAGGATCACAGGCCTGACCTGCAGTGCTAGGAATCAGTTTTGTTGTTGTGATTGTATGTTGAAAAAATTTTAGTTGTCCATTAACCACCTTAACCTGAGGATTTGCGGCAGTAAAGGTGGCATGATCAATCTCTATGTAATTACCTGAAATTGCTTCCATGCTGTAAAATAAAAAATTACCGAGATCGTCGTAATACAATCTATAAAATGGTGCAACTGCTGGCTCTACTGGTTTGTCCCAGACAGCCCAAAAATTATCTGTGGTCTCTTTACTCATACAATTTCCAATCTTTGACATGATAGTGTACCAGTCCCCATTGTGCAACAGTGTTGATTCTCATGCCAGGTTCGGTGTTTTCCCATATCAGTTCTTTGGTCCAGTTGTCGGTGGCAATGGGGTTAATGTGACGTTTCATGTGAACAATAGTAGGACCAAGTCCTGCAGGCAAAGTCACACGCTCTGTGCCCATTATTACTGCGGCCATGGCATAGACAACATCTGTAGTTGCCAATTCATCTGGTCGCTTCAGTAATTTTCTATAGTGCGTCCAATTTAAAAAAATATTTTGAACCAACCGAAAAAATTCTCTAGCAGTCTCACTCACACGCCAGTAGGTAATAGCATTGTAAACATCTGGCAAGTGATTGTGATCAAATAGTTTTCTATAATGTCTAGAAGTTGCGGGTTGATTGTAAAAATTTCTAGCACCTTGGCTGATCACAACATCTCGATGTTCAAACAAGGTCCACCAATGGTCCATTGGGCTGGTTGCTACCATGTCAGCTTCTAATTTGATTGTTTGTCTATATGGACTAGCGCGAAACACTTGCCCATCGTTGGCGTAGCCGCCTAGATCACCGTATGGCAACTGATCTTTGGTGAGTATGGTGATATGAGCATCAGGGTGCCAAATTTTTATACTGGTAGCTAACTGTTGAGCGCAGGATTCATAATCCACAGTATCGTTATTGATGGCAGGAATTAGATATCCGCGTTCATGAGTGATTGGCAATTATCTCTCCAAGATGATGTTTGCCCATGGCATGGAAATCTTGGGCAAGGGTAATCCAGCGTGATTTTTGATCTGCAGTGACAAAATTTACCCTATACTTGTCAGGTTCCAATTGTACCAGTTGATGATCTGGCATTACTGTGGCCAATTGCCAAGGAATAGAAGGCATGCTCAAAGTATGCCCGTCTACTATGTTCATAGCAATGCTCAATGCAAAATCATTTCTATAGGTAGATTTCAATATGCCGTAGATATTTCTATAATGTTGCCAATGGTCACGAATCATTTGCATGGCATCAAATATGAATTTCACAGTGCTGGATCTGCGGAATATGATCACAGTGGCCCAGCTCATGGGCATGAGATGCCGACCAAAGAAATTATTGTCATCAAACGGTTGCTGACCGGTGACATCATATGCCCAGCGGTGACATAAAAAATCTTGATCAACTGATAATAGTAGTAACAATTGATCGCTGGCTACCACATAGTCTGCATCCAGCAACAAAGTTTTATCCCAGGGACTTAGGTCATAGGCATTTGATCTATTGCCGTTGTGCCAGGTCACAGTAGTATCAAGATCAGCAAATTTACGAGTATTGAATCCCACTGTTTCCGCAAATATAACTTTTTCAAATTTATACTCAGGCGGAATTGGTTGATCAGTGACCACACACACAGGCAAGTTTAAGTGTCTGCGAATATTTTGCGCCGACCAATTGGCCATGGCCAAATAATCTATTTGTTCGTTGTTGTAGGCAAAAATCAATACACCAGTGGTCATCGGTTTTTACTTACCTCATCGTATTCTACTAACCAAGCATTCATTTGTTCTTGCCAGCGTTGTTGTGCAAGCTCAATCAATTCTTGTGGTATTATTTTAATAGGATTTTCGTATAAATCCAACAACACCATTGGTGTCACTGGATCACAGATGTGTAATTGAATCAACAACGGTGGGCCTGCTTGCCATAGCCCTCCTGCATGTGCAAAAATCATTTTGGCTTGATACTTTTCTTTGAGTACTCGTTTGACCGCAGCATGATCAAATCGACTGCGGCTGTATGCAACTAATTCATCTGTATTCATACGTTAATTATATACAAAAGCTTGCCAAAGGTAAAGGGCCAAAAGGCCCTTTAGGTGATACTGATTTGTTTAATATTATCCAGCAGTTGCTGCAATAGTAGGTGTGCCCCACTGCGAAGTAATATAAGTTGTTTCAGGCGAATAATATGTGACCAAAGTGGCCGGCGCACTGCCAAATGACCCACCTGACGGAGCGCTGCCGCCAGAAATTTGTGCAGTAGATCCTGGATTGGTATCACCTGTACTGTGCCAGTATGTGGTATAAGTTATGGTCGACCCACTGATGCTGGCATATACTTGAACATAATTACCAGAATAAGCTGAACCTGCATCATACTGCAAATACAGTTGTGTGTTTGACCCAGTATAATTAAATACTCCTGTTGACGTGGCCAAGCCAGAAGGAGTACCAGATCCGGAAAACTTTGTTGTCCCTGTATAACCTGTGCTAGCAATAGTTTTACTGGTGCCAGCTCCGGTAAAGCGCAGGTATCCTACTACCCCATTGCCGCTGCCGTTGCCTATGAACGCATTCCATTCTGTGTCGGCCACTGTACCTGTGCTGGTTTTTCCAAATGCCATTTGAATAAACCCACCGCAGTTGAAAAAAGTGTAAAGTGCGGTGCTACTTGCAAATGTAACTGTGTGAGTAAAAGTTGCGGTCCATGCACTGCCACCAGATCCATATCCACTATTTAAAGATGTAGTACCAGTCCAACCTGTGTACTGTGATCCTACTGCATAGGCGTTGTTGCGATTATTGTACAAATTGGTTAAATCTGTGTTGATGTTAGATAATACTGAAATAGTCTGACCTGTAGTGGGATTACTTCTTGAAGTAATTGATGTGCCTTGATGATTGGCGGCAGCAGTCATGGTATTGTTCAATGTTGCCCATTGTGTAGCAGTAACTGTGTCAGTGGCAGACACTGTGTTTAAATTGCCTTGTCCATACCCTGCACCTGCTGATGCAGTACCCCAGGTAGCATTAATATTTGCGCCTGAATTGGTATTCACAAACCCATTATAGTCTGTTGCTTGAATTAATCCGCCGGATGAATACGTCATTTTCTTTTTCCAATCATGTTATTGTAACAATGGCTTCTATTAAACCTTCGTCTGTATTTAATTTATCTTGCAATGATCTGCCAATTACATTGAAAGAACCGGCTTCTCCAGGGCGAGCTGCCCGTGCTTTACCATTTCCTGCACTGACTAAACGATCGCCCTTGTGAATAATACCAACACAGTTTACAGGAACTCGTCCTGTCATAGCCACTGGCGGATGTGTTGCATCAGTGCCAGCGCGACTATTCATTAGATACGCAGCTTTTGTACTGATAACACCAAAAACTGTTTCGCTGAGATCTTGTTTCGACATGGTTATTTCGGCTGATCCGCCAAGTTCTACCACAGTACCTGGTTCATATTCATAATCAGCTGCAAAACGCTCGGCCATGTCAGCATAGTTGGCATCAATTTGGTTTCCGCTGATAGTGCCAGTGCTACCATTGATTGTCATCACTGTGCTTATTGTGCCACCTTTGTTCACAGTAAAGTTTATGTTTCCATTGTTAGTTTGATTAGAAATATTAACTGCAGTTCCTACTACACCAACTCGGAAATCACTGTTTACTCCTACTGCAAGTCCTGTATTGTTAAGCACACTCAAAGTTCCAGATGTAGAAGTGGTTGTATCACTACGCATGAATTGTGTGGCTGATATGTTACCAACTGTTTGAGAATTGGTAGCAGTTCCTTGAAACAAAGGAACATTTGCTCCTACAATAGTTGCCAGTGTTATACCAGGACGTATAGTTGCGAATCCACTGATAGAATTTTGAGGAGTAAAAGTTGCATCCTGACTAATGATGCCTACTATATCGTTGCCGCAATATAGTTCAATGCAGTAATGACTTACACTGCTGTTGTCTACAATAGTGGCAGGAATAGCTCCAGTGATGCCTTGGCCTGCATTGAACTGAGGACCAATCAATAACCACGTGCTACCTGTCCACACATTGAGTTGTTGATTTGTGGTATCAAACCACAAATCACCAGTGGAATTACTAGTAGGGGCAGTGGCACTGGCTGTTGCTGCCGAAATGGTTTTGAACACAGTACCATTGTATATTTTGAGCACATTGTTGGTTTTATCCCACCAAAGTTGACCGGTCAATGGAGCTCCTGGCGGAGTGGTATTTGATCCTGACTCTAATAAACGTATGATATCGTCATTGATAAATTGACCATAGCCAGCATAATTTTTCCCCACCAAAGTCATTGAACTTGAAGTGTTTATTGTGCCATCTGCTACAGTAGCAAAAACAGCGCCATCGGTTAACGTAATTGTATACGACATCTTTCATCTACTCCGTCATTGTGTATTTAGTGCATAGTAATATATACATATTTATGCTGCGCTGAGGTTGGTTAATGTCTGAATACGCAAAGTGTAATCAATTTGTATTTGACGATTTAAACTTTTTTGCACTGGATGAAATATCACATGCGTTATCAACAGCAGATTGGTAGAACTTCCAAACCAACATTTTAATCCAAGTTCATCAAACACATATTCACCATTGAAATTGGTGCTGTTGTCAAAAGCTTGTTGTCCAGCTGGTTCTCCGTAGTCTAACAAACATGTTACCACAATATCAGTGTAAACATTACCAGAAGTATGCAACACAGTGATGTAATTATTGGCAGGGTTGGTATCAGCAGCAGAATTGTTGTCAACAACTTTGTAATATGTCTCGTTGTACAAATTGGCATTTTGCCCAGTGGTGTTTGGTGGCAAATAGGTAATAACTCCAGTAGGATCTACTGCGCTACCGCCGTTGCCAAAGGCCATTTGGTATATGTATCCTAAATTTTTGTCACTCAACATGTTGGCCATACAGATGCTGATATTTTCATAGTGTATGGCATTTTTTTTGTCTAGTAAAATTTCTCCTGTTTTAGGATCATGTATTTTGACAAATCCTTCTATTTTGGCCAGGCCGGGTTGAATGATCATGCTCTTTTCTCCACAAATTTTTCTTTTGTGTTAGGATCAAAAATCCTTACAAATCCTTCAACCAATATACTTCCTGTTTCATTTGGCCGCTTGGATGCGGGTTTTGGTTCTACAATCGGTTGTGTTGGTAGTTTGTTATCAATCATGCTATATTTACCTTGCTTATAGACCACGTAGGAATCTTGCTGATGGAGTATCGGTTTCTTGCAGCGGTTTTCCATTGCTGGCAGTTCCAACACCGGGTGCGTACCAAGTTACACCTCTACGAACCAAAATAGTCACTTCTGAACCAATGTCTGGGGCAAGTGTAAATTCAACCGTGACAGGATTATCTGCAGTTATCACATAGCCGGTGGTTTGCAATTCACCACCGACATATACTTCAACAGTTTGATTTCTAATAGAATCAGGCTCTTGAGAAATATCAAGATTAGCAGCCACAAACGTGGTTGTGGTACCGTCGGCAATGATACTATCTGACACAATGTAATTTTGATATTCTTTTGGTAACAAATTTCCAGGTCCCATGTTGTATACTGCACTGCCCACTGCATGTGATGCAGCTGCTGTACCAGCAGTGCCTCTTAACAAACTGCTGACTGTGTTGTCTGTGGTATTTCTCACACGGTACATGATTCTTTCACCATCTATGGTCAGTGCTCCCCAAATATTATCTGCTAGGTTAGGCTCAACCAGTGCGTTGGCATCAGTGACATAAATTATGTCAGCAGTGGCAGTAAGTGGTTGTGCCACCAAAGTAGTGGCATTGGGTGTGATTCTATAAGTGGCTTGTACGCCACGCATGTCTTGAAATATACGAAATGCCATGGCTTCTGGTACAACATATTGTGTGAAACTGGTAATCACTACCACATCAGTTGATCCAATGATAGGACCAGTGATAGTTATACTTGACTTGTTGACTGTGTAACCTTGTCCATTGAATACCCATTGGCCATTCAAAGTCACCAAGATTCGTTCTGGATTGGTTATAACATTTCCGGTATCAAACGTATTGCCTTGAGAGGTAGGCCCTTGCCACAACTGTGTAAGCAATCTTTGTTCAGTGGTATCATTCCAGGTTATAATTTCAATGATATCTCCTGCTTGCAAACTGATACCTGCGCTGGGTTGAAATACCAACTGCGAACCTATCACATAATACTGTGCATTTGTTCTCACCGATACCAATATCACTGCTCCTGCATTGGCAGGATTTGACAGCGTAATCGTACGTGGGTTGACTCCGTCCCATGCATTCACAACATAATCAGTGTTTTGAATCAGTAATCTGTTGTTTTGGTACACAGCAACATCAAGATTATTTACTAGTGCAGGACTATATCCTCCGTTTTGAGGCAAATCATATGTGGTCTGAGAACCATCACTGACATAATCGACTCCGGCAGCTGGGCGTGCCCTGGCACCATTGATAGAAATCACAATGTTTACTGGATTGGTACCTTGTAAACTGTTGGTCAAACTGTAGGTCAAAATTGACGGATCTGCTACCACAATGGTTTGGAAAACTGGCAAACTCCAACTGTGTGTTGGGCCGCTTGGGGCATAGCCAAGACAGGTCAAGTTTATTCTGTCACTGTCTCCGTATGTGGTGGTAAAAGTTATTTTTGTTTCACGATCGGAATAAGAAGCATAATTGTAATCAGTTCCGGCCAATAACGGTCCTTGCTCACCGTTGTAGATTACAAATCCACTGATAGCACTGAAAGGAAAAGATACTATTATGGAATTACCGATAGTTGACCCCAAGTAGGTGTTATTCAACAGCTGATTGCCACCGCCGGTGGCCACAACTGCAACTTGAATAATATCGCCATCGCTAACGCCCTGTGTTAAACTAAAAGTGTAATTGACCCAATCATAGGAATCAGGTTCTACACCGAGCCCAGTTGTGATGTTCCAGGTAAGCACAACCATGGGATAGGGCAATAACTGACCAAAGTATGCTGTTGGATTGGCAATATTATAGGTATATCTCAGAGAGTATATAGGGAATCCAAATCCTTGTCCCAACCAATCTGCCCCTGGAGTTGTGTATACTCTAAAATCTAAAGTATCAAATTCTGCGCCTGGTACCAATTCTTCTGGGGCATGACTGCTATAGGGACTTATGTATGTGCCACCATCAATGTTAATATCAGTGGGCCTAGTTCCAAGATACAAATCCAAGTACGAACTGCTGTATGTAACATCAAGAATACCAGGATCGTATGTGATAAATCCTGCAGGACTTATGTAAAAATTATCAAACGGATTGATATCAAAGTTACCAACATCAAATCCGGTGTTTTGACTAAACCCAGGAGCTGATACTTGAACTCCAGGATAGTCAATTCCATTGACCAACAGTGGCAAACTCAATCCAGGCTGATTGGCAGTGGGATTGTAAAATCCCATGGTTCGATTCACTCCACTCAAAGATGCTGCAGGAATCAACGTCCATTCGCTGGGCAAAAATTCCAAAGAAGACTGAGTGGCATTGGCACTCCATACCACATTGGCATATCTCACTTGGGTTCCGCTATTGTAAACAACATTTGGTTGCCAATCCACTAGATAGGTATTGTATTCATATCTGTCATACTTGATAACTGTGCGAATTGAACGTACCAGACCATTGGACATCTGAGCTACAATCACTGCTCCTGACCCAGTTGTGGAAGTCAGTGTAATTTGTGCAGTGGTACTATATCCTTGACCTGGAGTGATAATATTCACCGCAGTGATTTGACCAGAACTATTGACTATTGCTGTCATGGTGGCTTGCACTATACAAGTCCCAGAAACAGTCACCGTAGGCGGGTTGTTGTAGTCATATCCAGAACCGCCGTTGACCACCACAACGTCTTGTATTTCTAACAAATGATTGTTATACCATTGATTCCAAGGAAATTCTAACCAGATTGCTGCATTTGAAGCAGCATCACTGTTGAAATTTTCTCCAGTGCTGTTTGCAATTGCATAAGGAGTCAACACAGGACTAACAAATTGAGGAATTTGCAACTTGTTATCCCAGTACGCTGGTACATCATAATCCGTCAATGATCCATTGAATACATCTTGTCCTGTGTAAATCAGATTAAAATTAAGAATTTGCGTGTGATAGGGTTTGACTTCTTGTATGTAATTTTCTACAAAAGTTTGATTGTCAGGTTGATACAATTGATAGGGCAACAATGCTCTCAGTGTATGGTCAACATTGATAAAACTGGTCTTGAGTAACCAATCAGGTGCGGTGAATTCACTGTAGATATAGTTAAACATCAAAATTAATGACTGATTACGCTCTAGCAAAAGATCGCCAATGTAGATTTCTTCATTGAGTGCTCGAATAATTTGACGAGTTTCAATCACCGGTTCCTGGTCAAAATATTGTGCATCAAAAACTTCAGCATCAAAACCATACGGGCCCAGGGCGTAATTCCATAGTGTTTCATCAAAGGCTATGGTACCGTTTTGTAGGCCAACTCTGTCCCAACTGGTTGTAGTTCTTTGATATATTTCAAATTTGCCCTGACTGTTGGCAGATACCTTGACACTGCTGCCAATTGGCACAGTAGACAAAGTCAAACTAGAAAGATCTGCATAGTTGGCCACTGTGGCCACAATTTGAGTTGAGTTGTTGTAGCCCGGGCGATACCAGTTGATATACCTCCAGTACATAGGAGTATCATAATTTTGTATACGCACAAGATTTAGTGTGCGTGCTGCTGGATTAGTTGCTACAACTTCATAAATGGTCCATAAGCCGTGTTGACTAGAATCTGATTCAACCAAATACAAATACCCCAATGGTGCCTGTGCAAGATTCTGATAACTCAGTACAGTCAGATCTGGTACTTTGAAATTCCATGCGCCGGTGTTGGGAGCCGGCACAGGTTCAGAACTGTTGAGCAAGTTAAAACTTCTAGTTTCACTAATTGGATACTGAGCTAGTGTGTTGTTGGCCCTGGTAAGATAGTTTTGTAATGCAGTAAATCTATTGGCAAACATACTTTGTCGTGGGCGAAATTGAACTCCATAACGCTGACCTGGGCCCAATGTTGGATCAGGCACTAGATTTCCCAGAGTGTTGACTCCACAAAAACTATCCAGCAATTTTCGATACAAGTTGTCATTTAAAAAGCTATTTGGCTCTCCGTCAGCTATAAAAGCATATTCCACATGTACATCTGCATTGGTGGCTTGACGGTCATATCCAATGTGCAATATAGTATCATTTGCGGACAACAAACTACTGGCATTATAAACTGCAATTGTACTGGCATTCAATCCTGCTATGTAAGGGATTCCGCTACCAATGGGATTCAGAATATAATTTGCAATGCCGGCGGTACTCAAAGTTTTGCCTACCGATGTGTCAATGGTTGTAATTCCGCGAACCCAGTAATAGTAGTTGGTAACAAAAATGCCATTGGTGTCCACTGTGGTAGCCACAGTATAACTAATCGTGCTCAATGGAGTTCCTTGTCCAGCGTAATTAACAGGTGCCACTGAACTTTCTATCCATTGATAAACATCTACATTGCTGCCAGGAAACACTTGACCCCAACGCTTGCTGGCATAGATAATGTCATCTTGCCCTGGATTAATAAATCTCACGCGATTGGTATCCCACCATATTTCCCCCACATGAGATGCTCCCCAACTTGTGCCCACGTCGTGAACTGAACCCTGATTGTAGTTTGCAGGATCTACTGCTCCAATGTAATCAATATTTTGTCTGGCTGCACCTAAGATTTTACCTTGCAAAGGGTCAATGAAATCATAGTAAGTTTGAGTGCTGTTCAGCTGTTTGTCGTAGCTGTAAACTGAATCTAGTAGATTGGTATCTACCACCGGTTGTTGGTAGTATTTGACTTGCCATGCAGGAGCATCGGTAGGGTTATCAAACACATAAGCTTCGCCATAGCTATCAGCAGCTGGCACTCCTATCAGTAATCTTCCGTTGACATAATTTACGGCTGATGCAAAACTGTAGTCTACATCATTGGCATACTGCTCATCTGAGCTAATACCAGTGTTGTAAATTTGTTGGCCAAATATAAATGCTCCTGGATTGGCAGCTGACAAGCTTGCGCTGGGCAAATAGTCAAATGTGTATGCTACACCACTGTTATTTTGAACCATAAAAAAGGTTGTACTACGCTCGTCAAAATAAGTGGTACCACCATCATATATTTCTTGTTCGTACACATTGCCATTGGGTGCGCCAACTATGAGATTGATTGCACCAGAATTAACACTGATACTAGATCCAAAATATGCATAATTGGTTGGGTTAGGACTTAGTATGTCCTGTGTCCAAATATATGTATTAAATCCAATGTCAGCAAAAGCAGAATTTACCAGTCCGGGCAGAACACTGAGCTTGTTGAAAGGCATAGCGGTATCAGTGTTGATAACTGAAATCGTCAGCCTTCCAGACACTACAACAATCAATGATTTGGCTGGTGGTGCAACAGTAAACAATATTTGTTGTGTAGAATTGTTGTAGGTATAATCAACTCCTGCAGTTTGTAGCACAGTATTGATATAGACAACTGTGGTGTAGGAACTGGCAGCAGAGTAAACATTGCCTACATCATAAGTTTGAGTAGATCCATCTCCAACAAAGGTAAGATCTGTGGTCACATTGGCCATGGCATTTGGCACACTGGTCGCATTGATTGCGCGAGCCAACCCTGCAATGTTGTTGTTGGGTGCCGAAGGCACTGCAATCTCAATACCGTTGATTCGAATGGTGTGTCCACCAATCAAAGAAGGATTGGCTGTGGTAGATGTTGTTACTCCGTAGGCCCGACTTTGATTGACTTGTCTTTCAACCATGCCTGATTGGTCTGGGCCAGATTGACTGCTCTGTGGTGCACCAATGTAGAGACTGCAATTATTGGGACAAATTTTTACACTGTAGGCAAATGCTGATGCGGTTGCTGGCATGTTGGCAGTTATTTTTTCAACCAACTGGAATTGATTGGTTTCAATTGTGAGTATATCTCCAATGGTCAATGTCACAGATGAGCTCAATACAATATTACTGCCGCTTATGGTGAATTGTCCATTGATAAATTGCGCAGCATCGGTCAGATACATGTTGTTCAAGAGTACTGCTATAGGCGCTGTGTATGATCCTGGAATAACATAGGTAGTTTGGGCAGTATTGGTAATTTGATAATTTATCAATCCGCGATCATAGACATAAACTGCTCCTGCGTCAGGTAGACTTCCAGCAGAATCATTTACTGCACCTACTAACAGTTGTCTACCATCTGTGGTTGTACTGACGCTGGCCCCAAATACTGCGTCACCGGCCAATCCACTGGCAGTAATGGCGCTAATATATTTCCAGTATGTTTCAGTAGTGATTTCAATTACTGCACCAGCAGGAGGTATAGTAATAAAATTTAGATTTCCACTGATAAATGTGTAGTCAATGTAAGGTCGTTGAGTGGTGCCGTTGACCTCAACTGCAAATGAATATATGTCAGATACTGTGTAAAAATAATTGACCAAGGCAAAATTGTTGTTGGTCGTGATACCACTGCCAGTGAATGTGAATGCTGTAATTGCCCCAGCGCTGACTGCTGTGACTGTGACAGTTATGTTGTTTGCACTAGATCCATTGGGACAAATTCTTACATAATTTATGGTCAGTGTATCGCCAATTGCATATCCGCTGCCGCTGGCAGTCAACGTGGTATTATATACTCCTCGGGTGTTGACCACAGTGAATTTTGCACCTGATCCGGCGCCACTGGTAGAATTTTGAGCAATATTGTAATAAATTGCATGATCAATTTGCCCAGCCTGGCGTCGTAGAAGTTTGATTGGTTGTCCAGGTGCAGGTGCAGTATAAAATTGCACAGAATTTGCATCCAGTGTATAATCATTGCCATACACAGCAATAACATTGTTGATGAGCACAATCAATTGGCTGGTATAAAAAGGATTTATTACAATTGAATCTGACCAATTGAATGCTGTGGTTAAACCGTCACTGGTGTAAGTTACTGTCTGAGACTGCACATCTACTCTGCCGTAGGCATAAACTGTGTCAACTCCAGGAGCACTTATATACAACCAACGTTCATCTTGGCTGATTGCCACTGCTGAGCCAAACTGTGCATTGCTGAAATTTTGATCAGGCGAAACAAACAACTGTGTTTGAATATAATCATTGGTGCCAGGAATTTGGTATACAGTGGCGGCATAGCCAGCATTACTATTGCTAGCGCTGGCTCCTATCACTGCCCAATTATTGTCACCAAACATCACAGTATTTCCAAAGCCCGCAGTATCAACTGCAGACAGTGTTAAAATTACATTGTCAACATAAGGAACCGTGGTAGATTGACGATATGTGTATACAGCTCCTGCTCCTGAATAATCAGCAGGAGCACCAATCAAAACACTGTAGTGATTTTGTGTCTGACTTACACTGGTTCCAAACAACGAATTAGCAAACAGTTTATAGGGAGCAATTAAATTTGCTATTTTGAATGGAGCAGTTTTTTGTAAAACTTCCCAGTGACCCGAGCCATCATTGTCCACCCAGGCCTGTGCACCAGGCACTAGTTCTCTAGCGTAAGGTAAATTGACAATGTCACTAGCTTGACCAACTCGCATGCTTTGTAGATAAAATACCAGACCATTTCCAGTTATCTGAGTTTGAGTGGTATTTGTAAATGCAAAAGCAATAACTAGAGTGGTTGAATTTGGTACACGTAGTACGCGGTATACTCCGTCAACTGCATTGTTAAAGTATTTGATGATCAGTATGTCGCCCACTGCTCGACCATGTATACCACTGAATTGGACCAGACTGGTAGAATTTAAATTATTACTCAAAGCAATCATGCGACCTGCAACCTGCACACATCTATAGATTCCCCAGTCATAACTGTTGATTTGTGCTACCCAAATCACGGTATTATTCCCAATTATATTGATATTGGCATCTATATTTGTGGGATTGTTTAAATTAAAAACAGTGATGTCTACATCATTGATGTTGACATACCCAGCAGTAGGCAGAGCAGTGTCAAGATTTGTTCCATATGTGGTTGGCAAAATATCAACTGAGGGAATGGCATAACTCTCACTCCATAAATCGTTCAAATATATTGTTTGATTGGCTTGACTTGCTTGTCCTGGTTGTATGATTTGCACTACACCAGGATTGCCAGTCAACACTGCTTGATTCAAGGCTATTTCAAACCAGCTGCGATTGGCATTGGCACCATATGTTCCAACCAACACGCCCCAGTTTTCGTAAATATTGTACTGCCCAGTTTCTCTTCCTAAATTGGCCTGCGTAAATAATTCAGCACTTAATCTAGTACCCTTGGTGGCAATAAAATTTTGATAGATTTGAATCTGGCTTACATCATCCAGATTTAAATCAACCATATATTGACGTGGACGGTATCCTATAAGGCCGTATGCAAGTAAATCATTATCGCTGGCCAAGTTGGCATCATAGATATTGTAACTGTTGGCCTGTTGGTCAGCTTTGTTTGGAATATTAGGTAAAAGCCCTTGGTCAATCATGGCATAATTGCTCTTAACCCAGTTGGCATAGTCAAATGTGTCAGCTGGTTGAACTATGGTCAATGCACTCCAATAATTGTTTTTGTACAGTACAATTTCGCCTTTGGTGTATTTCACATTGGGTTGCCATTGAATCACATTGTTTTGATTTAGTACAAATCCCTGTGCATTCAGTGTGCCATCCCAATCACTGCTGATATTGGCTTTCCACGCCACACGATTTTGTCGTTCTGCGGTTATAGGGTCGTAGATTAAATCATTGAAAATACTCACATTGTTCAACACTGCCATATTTTCGTAGGTGGTAAATTTCAAATCCAAATACGAAATAGTTTGACTTGTTGAACTTGATATAGTAAATGTATCGCCATCGCGTACAATAATCAAATTATTGGCTTTGATACTTTGTTTATTTTGATCAGTTAGCTGATTCTCTGGTGTCAAACTTGTTACTGCTGCTACCACTGCACCAGGTTTATACACAGTTATTTTACTGGCACCCGGATTCAAATTTATAATTGTGCCGGGCGCCCAGCCTTGTTGACTCCAGTACAAAAATTCCTGAGCCATCTGCTGCCAATTTAGTGTATAGCCATTTTGTACACCATTGAATACTAGTCCTTGACTGGTCAAATATATTCCATAACTAAGAATAAAGTCTACTACAATAGTGGCATTGGTAAAATTATACCCGTATGGAATATTCACTATGTTGTCTGTGTATTGTGCTGGTACTGTTACTGTGGCATTACCAGCACTTATTACTTGAGTCACTCCATTAGACGAACTGGCCAGTATTGGAAAATAAGGTTGTACATTGCTGTAACCATACACGCTGAATCCAGACTCTAGTTGTTCAATGATCAATGAGCTGTAGACAATTTCATTGAATGGCTGATTGGCATACAACAATAGATTCCAACTTTCAGGAGGCAACAACAAGCTGGCATTTTGGCTTTCTGGACTGGATTTTTCCAAGTATATGTTGGCGTACTTTTTATCTGTGAATGCTGCCATTCTGTAACACAATCTCACATCAAGATTGGCCAAATCAGTGGTCAAAGCTGACGAAGAATTGATGCCAAGTTGTTGATTGTAATCAATGATCCAGTTTATATAACTTGCTTTGCTAACACCATTGCCGTACACCTGTACTTCATTGGCATTTATTCTATAGCGACCGTTGTAGAGATACTGTTCAAATTCTGCACTGTATCTATAAAGATCTCTATCTACAAATAAACTAAAAAATTCAGCTGGACGAGTCAGTGCTAGCAATCGCATAACTGCAAAAGGATAGCTAGAACTCGACCACCATGATGCTTCAGCAGGCCCACCGTCACCTACTACCCAACTTTTTCGCCAGGCATTGGGATTGTAAAGTCCTACTAGGCTTTGCAGTGGTGGCAGTAAAGTTCCCTGAGAATCTACAGGAATCACACTAGTCAACCCTGGACGAGCATATTTAGGATTTATATATGGCGCCACTGGATCAGCAATATATCCTGCTTCAAGATCTCCCCAAAGTACCAAGTTGTCAGATGTATATGGCACTGGTCCATATCTAGCGGTCCACCAACTTGGTTGTTCACTGAATCCCAACATTTCCCAAGGAGTCAAATTAGGGTTTACGGTGTCATAAAAATAACGATAGATACCTCGCCAAGCTCCCAACAAAGGTTGTTCATTGATACGATTTCCGGCTACACTATAATTGTAGGTAAATAGGTTTGATGCAATGTAATTTTGTGTTTTATAGTCAATCTTGTTTTGTCCAACCCAGGTCAAAAAACTTTCGCCAAGTATCTGAGTGATTTGGGCCTGACTATAATCAGTGGTTCTGAAAAATCCCGGAATTACATCTTCAGCTATCAGTGGCACTGGATTGTCGTCGTTCTTGAGATTGTTATAGATTCTTTTTTCAAATTCCAGTAAAATTTCATCCCTGATGTCTCCAAATACCACTGTTACACTGCCATCGTGTCCTTGTAGCACAGGTGTGGGATTTAGATAATTTGGATCGTAAAAAATCTCAGGTTTGAATTTTGGATATAACCCTAGCTTGGTAGGTGTATTGGGCACAAAATTTCCAATGGTACTAGAATATTCGTTTATGGTAACTGTATCACCAATGTTGAGTGGTGCCAAAATAGTCAACACAGGACTATTGTCTGATACCACATAGTCATAGTTGCGTACCAATAATGTGTTATTCACATAGACCAATAAACCTGAATAATTAGATTCTAAAAAACTATAAGTTTGCACTGTGTTGAATACTGCAGTGGTAATGGCAGTGACTGTGGTGCTATTTGAAGTAAATGTGGTGCCAGTGGGCAACATGTCTGACCAGTAGAATGAACTCAAACTGGTTTTGCCCGCGGTAATTTGTGCAATTGCTGAATCCAGTATTTCTGGAACAGTCATTGTGCCATAGTCTGTGCTGATTACAGTGCTCAACAAAAGAGACTTAAATTTTATATATTCTCTACTGTTGAAATCTAAACTGGCAAATATATTGTAATTGGGATCTCGCAAAAAATAACCAGTCAGAGTCAATGGAGAACTTTGTTGTAGTATTTGTAATCCATAAGGTACTATATTACCAAGATCTCTAGTGTTGTTGGCACCAATAACAGGGCCCTGCAAAGGAATCAAATTTTGTGCTATGGTACTATAGTGATTACGAATAGTGCCCAAGGTGAACTGTTTGCTATTGCCGTTGAGAGGATTATTTTCTAAGTTAATAGGAACCTGGAAAAATCCAACTGAACTGACTTGATCACTGAGTACTTGAATCTCAATCAAATCTCCTGGCACATAAGTAGTCAACCACGTAATTGTTGTGGTGTTAGCTCCTATGCTGACCCGATAGTTGTAGCTTTCTTGAAAAGTAGCATTTACAAATACTTGAACCGCCGGCACCGAAGAATTTGTATTCACTGCAATATCCAGTTGCACAGGCGATCCATTGTATACAAATTGAAACTGTTGTCTTATAAGACTTTTGTCAACCGCAGGTTGCCATCCAATTTCTCTCTGATATGCTAGTCTGCTGCTGTACTGATACACAAAGCCAGAGCTCAAGGGCACAGTTTGTCCTGCATTGTTTATGGTATAATTAAATGAATCAGCATAGAGATTGTTGTCAAAAACAATGTCGCCAAGATTGGTCAAACTCAGATAAGTTAAAGGAAATCCCAAATATAGATCCAGCGGACCTGAACCTACTGCATAGCTAAACAACGAACTACCTCTAAAGTTAGTGCTAGGATAGGTTATTTCGTCGCCAAAGCTAGTTCCATTGGCATCATAGACATCAAACTGTGGAGGTTGATTCACATTGTTTTTTTGTTGTTCAGTGATCCAATTTGATCCATTGAATCTAAAACTTTGTCCTTGCAAGGTGTTGCCATTCAGGCAAACCACAGTTTGATCGGTCAGTGCAGGACTATCAGCAGTTGGTGTCAAGCTTATCAGTGGTTCTGGAATCAGCGGAGGCACTGTGTCGGGTACAATAAAATTTACTTGGTATACAGTTCGTCTTACCACTGGATCTGCATCGGCGGCAAAGATAACTGTGTCTCCATTGGACAACTGATATCCATCAGTACCAAATCCTATAGTACCGCTGACTGTTCTTAGTGCATCTGTTTGTGTAAAATCAATTATACTAACCGGCGATTTGCCTTCAGTGCCAAAATTAAATAATTTGGTGCCTGCTCTAAATTCCAAAATTGGTCGTCGGGCACGGAAATTGTTGTCAAGTACCGGCACTGTATTGTTATACATGGCTGATGCATTGATTACATCAACATGGAACCAACGATTACTACGAGTCCAGGGATTTAAATCTCCACTGGCTCGATTAATGGTGAGATAATCTGGAACTATGGGCTCAGTGACTGGATAATCACTGCTATTTGTAATGTGTTCTTGTGCTACATATTTTTCAGGCGTGACAAAATTTACCACTGGCAACAACTGAATAGCTGATCCAACTCCTTCAATGTAATAGGAATTATTTTCGTAGCTGGCAGGAGCAGTGGTGCCTCGGAAAGTGATTTTCATACCATTGGTAAATGTCACACCATTGGGGCTGGTATAATTGGTTTTGCCAATTATGGTGCTGATGTCTAAAGTTGACACAGAAGTTTGTTCAATCAGTCTTATTTGCCCAAAAATATTAGGATCTGTACCGTCTTGATACCACAGTGAACTGCGAGCCGCAGTCAACAATGGAATCTGTTCGAAATATCCGCTGCCATTCTTGTACCATTGTGTGCTGGCCCATGTGGTGCCAAATAAAATTGTAAACTTTGTGAGATCGTTTACAGGCGATACACTGGTTAAAGACAAATACACACGGCCGCCAGAATCTGTTTGGTACTGTATTCTCCACACACTGCGTTGTTGAGCAGTATTGGTTATGTACTCAGTGTTATCAAATGGCACACTGTCAAAACTGCCAGGCAATCCATTTTGCGCGATATTGTTAGGCAAAGGATCGAACGGCGATGTTATGTACCAACCGTCTGGAGTAGTTGTGTTAAAAATCACAGTGCGACCATTGAGATTGGTAATACCGTCAATGCCATTGGGATTGGCTTCGATAAAATCACTTAGAAATTGATTGTTGATCTGGGAAAATTCTAATGTGGTCAATAAATCCACGGTGCCATTGTTCAATGGCAATACATTTAATCCATAATAAAAACTTTGTGCATTGGTCAATGGAACATCAAAGGTCACTGTGCCAAGATCTATGCCGTTGTTGGTCACACCCAATATAGTTCTACTACTGATGTTAGGAGTTGAAGGAATAACGCCATTGATGCCTGGATCAGTTTGTATCCAAAAAGCATTACCGGTGCCAGCAGTGGCATTGACTACGTTGAACTGACCACGTAAATTAAATTCCACCGGATTGCAATAATACAAGGTGTCAGGCGCATCTTGTGGCACAGTAAATATGATTTGGCCAGCACTGGCACCGTTGTTTATGACTCCTTCACTGTAGACATTTACTATTCCAAGGCTAGCAATGGTCTTGATATAAAAAGGCAGGGCATCAGTCAGTGATAAATTGAAATAATATGTATTGCCACGAACCAGAGTCAACGTAGGATTATTGTTTTGATTGATCACATATGCGCTGGTTCCTTGATTGGTCACTCGGTAGGTCACTGTTTCCGTGGTATTTTGTGCTACATTGAATGTATAGCTACCGCCTTTGACCAGTGCCAGTGTGGGATTATTTCCTGTATAATTAGAAAAAGTATACACACCATTGGCACGTGTTACTGTGAAATTATCAGTGGTAGGAACACCGGTGGCGGAAACATCAACGGCCGGCGGACCTCCTGGCAACCAATAGTACTGAGCATAATTTACAAATTTGTCAAAATCCACAAAAGGATCCCAGGTATAGTAGTCACTGGTATAAAGATAATCGGTATTGGCGGTGATTCCGCCTTGCACTGTCAAAGCGTCAGTGATACCAGGGTAAGTGATTGCATCTACAATTTTAGCAGAATCCATTGGGTCAATCTGCACCACACCCGGTTCCAGTTGGTAGTCATTGCGACTTTTTGTAGGCTCAATCACATAGTGATCATTGGCATTTACTCCTGGGCCAATTCGTTGACCAATGAACCCTTGAGATTTTTTAAATTTAGGTTCTTGTGTAAGTTGATCCAGTGTGGCTGACAAAAATTGTTTGTTGACCGGAGTCTGGAATATATCTGGCAGAAAATCTACCGTGCGAACTGTAGCCATTAAATCACTCCACTGCCAGGAGCAGTTTGTAAATTTGTACTTGTCAACGCAGTGATTACCTGAACATCATTGACAGTGGCACCATTGACAAAGATTTGATTTGGAGCGCATCTTATTTCGTAAAGATCCCCAAAACTTTTTTGTGGGTTCAGTGGAACCAACACAACAGAACTAACTACATCACCTATCTGTTGATGAATATAAGCAGATAATTCAGAAAAATAAAAAGTCTGTCCAAAGTCCCAATTGGCAATGTCAAAATACGCATTCATATTGGCCACAACTAAATTTTTTATTTCATTGACACTTGCAGTGCTTTGAGTTGATTGTATGACTTTGACCACTGCTCTCAGCGCAGGATCTGCTTTGCTTCCAAACAGTGGCTGAAATTGCACTGAATTCAATATCATGTTGTCAGATATCATTTTATAATCTTGCAAGCCAACATAAGCAGTAGTTAAATCGTTTATGGTAGGTGCAGATGGCAGTGCCACAGTGCCCGTGCTGTCATACAGCCAATTGGTATAGGCAGTATAGTAAGCATTGGTCACAATGTACACATCAATGATATTTGTTGATCCTGGATCAATTCTACTGGTCAAAGGGCTGTTGTGTCTATATTGAAAATACAAGTTTTGTCGACCAGTGTAGGCAATATACGTGTTGTTGACAATCAAAGTTGGAGTTCCAGTTGAATTCAGCACATATTCATAAAATACTTGATCTTGATATGCATAAAATACCTGGCCAACTGTGTATTGAACAATTGCTAGTTCAATGGCACCCAATGTAGCATACTCACTGTTGACTGTACCTGCAGCTACCAGTAGGTATCTTTGCAAGTTATCAAAATCTACTGTTTGTTGTAAAAATACCAATTTTGTGTTGGGATTCACATTAGGAGCAACTATGTCATTGAAAAAATCAGGATTGATAGGTATTAGATCTCCAGATGTGGTAGCAAAACTGACCAAGACCTGAAAATCGTCTACTAGCCCGTCGCTGAGCACAGGTTGATCAATGATGGTCAACACATTATCACCAGACAGTGGATAGTTGGTATCAGGCTGGCTGTTAATTTTGAGCACATTAATATAATCTCTTACCACAGTGCCAGTGCGTGAATCATAGATTGGCTGATTGGTATAGAAGAAAAATCTTGTGTCAATGACACTGCCAAAATAGTAGTTCAAACTTCTAGACACAACTGTGTAGTTGGCCAATCCAGGAGCAGTAGTAGTGCACTGTATCAACCACGAAGCGTCACTGTTGGTACCAGCGGTGCTTTGTTGGTTGGTCAAACTAAAAGGTGCATTGACGGCAAGATTGTTGGCGGAAATAATGTACCACGTTGCAGTAATATTGTTATAGCCAATACCAAAATTTTGATTGAGATAAATTTGATTTACAATACTCTGTTGCAGACTCACTGGTATATCGGTGACAAACACCGGTATAACTTGTACCGGAATAGCACCAGTGGGCACAAATGTGTTTAATACCACTGGACCAACTCCAGATGGCAAATTACCATAGCCATTGCCAGTTCCTGCTAGATAAACTGCAGTGGGACTGGCCCAAATACTTAATTTGTCTCCGGCAGCACTTGGTTGACCAACCACAAGGTGGTTGTCTGCGTTGAAATAATAGCCAGTGGGCGGAATAAATTTGACCAAACTACTTTCAGTGATGTACTTGGCATTGTTACTGGCATAATTTCCAATAGGCACAGGCACACCAGAAGAATTTTGAAAATAGCCTGTGGTTTCATTGGTAATAACTGTGCTTTGATGCCAAGTGTAGTTGAGCACTGACAAATCAGGCCTGGTAAAATTAGCATAGTAAAATTGTTGCAGTCCTGCTTTTGTCAACAGAGGATTGATCTGATTGTATACTACATCAGATATGTCTGGAATTGTCAACCAACTGAATTGAAATGCTGGCAAGTTGTTAGATTCGTACAAGGCACCGTCGCTGGCAAAAATATTAGTACTGCTGTACTTTCCAGTACCGTCAACCAAATCCAGATATCTGCTGGTGCCTATCGATGCCCGATTTAGTGCTTTGCTTTTTAAAATACTGTTGTACTGTGTAAAGGGAAAATTGTTGTAATCTTCACCATTGACCATGCGATTTTGGGTGTAGTATTGTGCCGGAGCTCGTTGTTTGATTTGTTGTAGAGTTTCTCTAGCCTGGGCATTGGTCACTGGAGTAGTAATACCACAGGTAAATGTTATGGTTTCGATTTGATTGGTACGACTCACATAACTGATAGGTACGCTGACACTTTGCATTTCTTCTGGATTTATTATATAGGTCAACCCATTGCTGGCACGTACATAGGTTCTGAATGTTCCCACTGGTATGCTACTGAAAACTCCATCGCCGAAATTCAATATAATCTGATCGTTGGTAGCACTGGTTATACTATAAATGTCTCTAGTGCCAGGTGCCAATTGTTCAATGGCTGCGGCATAGACACTTTGTACAATTTGCCAATAACTGACTATATTACCTAAATTATCCAGTTGATATAACCATACATCCGTGTTGTTGATTCCTTCAATATTAATATTGACTTGACGATTGGCAATGCGCTCTGGCAGATTAAAATCCTGATTTTGCAGTACACCTTGTTTGAAATAAAAGAAAAAACCAGTATTGGCACTGCTGTATCCCAACTGATCATTTCTGAACAAAACATTGAATTGTCCATTGGGCAGTGGCGGTGGTTCATAGATGTAGGATTTTCCAGAACTAGTAGAATTCACTGCTTCAAATGGCATATTGACACCGTCAATGGTTGCTGTATATGGAATGATAGGAAGATATCCTGGGACCAAATTTATGGTGTATTCTTGTGTGTCAACTCCTAAGATTACTTGATCATTGCCAGGCTTGCCAAAACGTTGGGTATTGACCAATGCTGCATTGATTATACTAGTAAATTGTTCTTGCCAATTTAGATTGCTAGGATCTGCCCAATTTATAGTAAGATTGGCAAGATTAACACCGTTGTAGTCTGTTACATTTTCAGTGGTCTTAACACTGAACACTTTGAGGTAGCCTGACGCTTCAGTATTACGCAAAGGGGCATAGCTGACCAAATTAGCCAATTTGATCACTGAATCCCTGCGTTCCGCAGTGTCTAGATAATTTTCACGTGTGTTTAGATCCGATCGAAATGCCAAACTCTGGCCCATAAAAGCCATGACGTCCAGCAGAGCAATAAATTCTGATGACTCAATGTAATCATTAAAGGTTTCTGGATAGTACAAACGTAGATAGTCTACAAAACTCTTGCGTAATGTTTCAAAATCGTAACTTTGGAAGTCAGCTTCTCGGTAAGTTTGGTAGATTCGTTTCCAATCTTCTACACCGAATATTGCCGTCTGTCTCGTAGTTGTTGCCATGTCTCTTCCTATTTTTATTATTTATGGGTAAAATAAACTAGGTAGTTAAACAAATGAAGCAACACCCTGGCCTTGATCGAAAAAAATACTTAATAATTTGGCATCTTGCCCTGCCACAGTTTTAAGTGATAGTTGAATCAATAATCCATTTTGTTGCGGAAATACCTGCAGTGAGTCCACATACACTCTGGGATCGCCTGCTACTACTCGTTGTATTTCATTGTAGACACTGGCCAAAGTTTCTTGAGTCTGATTTTCAAACAAGTTATTCCAGAGCGTGGTTCCATATCCCGGGCGCCCTACTAGTTGCCCTTGCCTAATATTGAATGCATTTAAGAGATCAATTTTTATCAGGTCAAAATCAACCACAGTAAATTTTTTATACTGATTGATAGTGTTAAATCCAATGAATGTGGCCATGTTGTATTTACCCGAAGAAATCGCTCACTGCACTGCTAATGTCTGCAGACGCAGTGTTTACTGCAGAGCTAATTGCTGATGTGGCTTGACCTTGTAGGCCAGATAATACATTTTGTGCTTGAGTTATGTTGGTTGCCGCCGCTTGTGATTTTATAGACGGGTATTCATATATAGGTGTGGGGATTTTGTTACTGCCCAGTATTTTTGCCACGGCTACATCTACAGTAGCGCGATTAACAGTGTTGCTGAATCCTGCTGCTTGTTTGGTTTGTCCGCTTAGTCCACCGCCACCACCAAAAGCTCCTAACACTGCTCCAACTCCTGGTATACTGCCCAGTGAGCTCAATGAACTCAATGCTCCGCCACCTCCTAATAGGCCAGTTATGCTGTTAATTACGCTAGGATTGGTGAAAAGACTGGTGCCGCCGCTGAAGATAGCGGTGCCAATCTGTATGGCGGTATTGAGATTTTTTGCATCGGTTCCCTTGATGCCCAGAGCTTTTTCCGCAAGCCCTAGTCCAGGACCAGATACCAAACTAGCAGGATCTAAACTAAAATTGCCAGAAGTTATGTTGTCTAAAGTGTTGCCAATATTGGTTGAAACATTGTCGATGTAATTAGTAACATTGTCAATTCCATTGTTGACTGCATTAGTCAGGCCATCGCCTAGATTATTAAAGGCAGTGCTAGGATCTGCTAGACCACTGGCCCAATCTGAGGACTTGGCCAATGTAGCAATTTGATCTGTGCTGGTCGTGCCATTTATCAGGCCCGTGAGTGTGTTAGATGCACTGTTTACTATTTGATTGGTTACTTTGTTTATGGTACTGTTAAGGCTAGAGGATATCAGCTTGGACACTGGATTACTGCCTAATGTTTGATTCAAATAACTATTCACAGCCAATGTGCCAAATTTACTAGCAGTAGAAATCAGTGCGGCTGTGGTACCTGTCACAACTTTGGTCACTGCATTGGTACTATCTATTGTGCTTGAATATGCACCAGAATTCAAATTATTGATAGCGCCATTCATCAATGTAGAAGTTACTGACACAGGATTTGACATCAATGCAACCACTGGCAACGTAGAAAACGCAGAGCGTGTAATACCAGGAAAACTCAGAGCAGCATTGATATCCAAACTTAACGCCGACAGTTCTTGCAACCCACTTTGTGTATAAACTTGACCCTGAGATATACTGGGTTGAGATTTAGGAGGATTTATTACTCCAGTTGCACTCAAACTATCGTAGGCATTTTGCATCAATGTTGTTTGTGCAATATTCTGCACAAGCGGATTATTCAAAAGAGTATTCAAAGAGTTTATGCCATCTTTGCCAGTCCATACTCCTGGAGCTCCCAGCACCTGAATAAAATTTCCCGGAGTTCTTTCTATGTAGTTAGGCCCAATGGGGCCATCATAGGTAATGTAATTGGTCCATCTGAACGCTTGTCCCGTACTGAATATTCCATAGTATTGATAGGTACCAACTTTATCATATCCGGCTGGAATTGGCGGAAATGTTCCATTGCCGTCGAAAGTAAACGGGCCGCCTTGTGTAAATCCATTGGGATTGAGACTGGGACTGATGGCATTTAAGGTATTCCAGAGTTCAGAACTGTCAGGATTAAGTATCTGCAATGCTATTCCAGCAGGACCTTCATTGTTTGTAACTGTGAGTACCACTTGGTAGATACCAGCATTGATAGTTTTGGTCACTGTGCCAACGGTGTAAAAATCTCCCCAGTAAAAAGTTCCTACACCATTTACACTGACACTGCCTTCGTTGTCTGTGCTGAGATTAAATGTATAGGTACCTGTGGTAGGAAATGTCAAATTAAAAATATAGCTGTGAGTGGTTACTTCTTCAGGTGGCCCAACCCATATCGCATACTGATCCATAAAAGCACACCATCTAAAGTCTGTAGGAGCTTTGTACCACCCGCCCACTGATTGCCAGTAAAAAGTAGTACCAGGTACACCAGTCACAGTGTAATACTGTATTGGAGAGTTTATTGGGAATGTAGTAGGGCCTGTGATACTTTCGTAGCCATAGGTGATAAAATTGCTGATACCAGGTTTCAAATAACCTGCTTGTTCTAGCTGTGACGCGTCGAATCCATACTGTCCTAACCCGCCTGGATAGGTACTGCCTATCGCATTGTTTTCACCTGTGGTGTTTGTTGCACTGTTTGGAAATGAGATTGGTATACCATTACCTAGCCCAACTCCTCCATTGCTGGCAGCACTGCCGCCCGAACTATTATTGGCAGTCGAATTGAATGTACCTGGTGTGATTATAGCATTGGTAGGTTGCCCAACAAAATTTTTAATCTGTGCCTGCACTGCCTGTACCTGAGCCGAAGTCAATGGCCCAATACCCGGCGCATTGAGATTGCTGCCATTGTTGTAACCAGTGCCGTCTGACACTATACCTATAATGTTGCCGGCATTCACTGGATTTGTCAGTGCAGTGCCCAATGATGACGGAAAGGTCGTAGAACCATTGGCCAGTGATATAATAGGCAGACCTGATATTGATGACAACAATGCAATATCATCAACTCCAGCAGTGCCTCGATCTAGCCTGCTAAGTTGAAATTTAGTTAGATTAGTTATACCACTACTGAGAGTTTGCCCTGGCACATAGCCCACTAAACTGCCGGCCGCTACTTGAGAATAGAATATGGCATCCGCTTGAGCCTGTGTTGTACCAGTTGGAGCAGTCAGTTGAAAAGTGGACCCTGACGGCAAAGTATAATTGAATATGGCCATTATGGAAAGTTGTCTCCAGTGGCTGTATTAAAAGCATCAGTGACTGCATTACTGATATCTGTTGCTGCACTGCTGATTGCCGTGATGCTGACATCGGCAGGCATAGTAGGCGCTCCTGGCGGCTGAGTGGGTTGTGCAGTTCCTAAGTTTACACTGACCTGCACACCTTGATTGTGATAAGGATAAGGTTCGTGCGTGGGTGCTCTAGTAACTGAACTGGTCAATCCCGACGGATTAACTGACCATCCAGTGGATGCATTAAATTGCACATCTGGTTGAATATAATTGGTTATACCAGTGGGCGCATCAACAGGTAGCGTAGGACCACCATTCAAGAACATGATGCCACCACTCAAACTCAGAGTTGCCCCGGCACCCCAACTGCCTAGTGTACTGCTCAATGCCAGACTGGTTCCTGCCTTGATACCCATGGCCTTGGTGGCAAATAACGTAACGCTGCCTTTGCTGGCAAGATCTAGTTTGCCATCGCTTTGAATTGTGGCATAGCCTTTGCCTTTGACATTCAATGAACCTCCAGCATACATGTTTATGTCTTGATCAGCATGAAAGTTTAGAGTACCTTCTGTACGTAGATTTATACTGTTGGTAGAGTACACATCCAGTGTGCCTTCTTGCCCTAGCTCTACCCAGGTTTGTCCATTGGCATGACAGATATAAAAAGCATTGCCATCATCACTCATGGTGATTTGATGACCCTTTGATGTGCGAATACGCACAAGATTGTTGTTGCCATCCACATCGCCGTCGTCCATAACAAAGGTGTGTCCACCTCGTCGACCAATCACATTGACATCTTGAGCTTGAAGTTGTGCTTGATCTTTGTCGGCAGTGACATCATCCATTCCGCCTTGATAGATTGCGCGACCCGGAGTTGATATGCCATAACAATTGCTGGGGCTTTCTCGTTGACTGCTGGATGCAATAGGACCACGTATGGGATCATTGATTAGACCTTGCTGGAACAGTGTGGCTGCCACATAACTGTGTACAGGTTTGTTGGCTTTCCAAAACTGCGGGTCGTCCGCAATTTGTGTATTGTCGTTGTTTATTTCAGTCACTGGTAAATTGGCAGACCCATTGAAGTAGCTGGCCTGGGTGGCATTTTGAGTAGTAGCTTGTGATTTGGGTGCAGAACCAATGGCTGGAATCATGTGGTTGATCCCAGGTTCCGGAATACATCCTATGTAGTATCCCTTGGATGGGTCGCCTTCCACAAACATACACAAAACACTGACGCCAATGTCTGGCGGAGTAAACCACATGCCGTAACTTTGTTGATTGCCCGGGGTATAGCCACCCACACCTGCACTGGTTCCAGATTTTGGAGTTACTCCATAAAAAGGCGGCAAATAACTGACTGTGCGCCAACTATTAGGATTGTCGGGAGTGCCCGTGGCAAACTGTTCAATGTAGACTTGCAGTCGACCCTGACGAGTTGGATCAATATTATTTTTGACTACTCCTATGTAGGGTCCATTTTCCGTGGGCATGCCTCCACGGTCAAATTTAAAATTACTTGCCCTGCCTGTACTTCGTGGTAGATTTTCTCCGGCCATTATGCGTCGTCCTGTGCTATTGGTTGTGAGGTATCTGTAGTATTTTGACCTACAGTTTGATCTTGTGGTGTATCACCGTTGGTGCTTTCAACGTCTCCGTTGCTGGTCGGCGGAGCTGGTGGTGCAGCTGGTTGTGTACCCGGATTGCTTGGCGGTGTTTGACTAGTTGAATTAGGTGCGGGATTAGAATTTTGAAACTTTTGTAGGCCTGTTACCCAGGTACTGGCATCAGTGGTCAATGAATTGACCTGTCTACTTAGATTGTTCAAACTTAAATTGTTGATCACTGTATTACCAATAATTGCAGTGGATGCAATGTTAGTTGCAGAGTCTGCACTGCCTGTTTGTGGTCGCCCATTGGTCGCGGCTGCAGTGGTACTGGTTTTATTGTACTCAATCAAGGCACGACCTTCCAGCTCCTGCTCAAATCTTCCTTTGCTGAATGTGCTTTTGCATTTGACCGCTGTGTAGGTAATATTTTCAATGGGTTCTCCATACTGATTTTTTTGAATATCTGTAACCCCGGTGTTAAAATTATAATCACTAGGACGATTCCAACTTATATCAAACACAATTTGTTGACTATCGTAATTTATGCCGCCGTCGGTATTGAAGGGTTGAAAACTAAAATTGCTGGCAGGACCAATGCCAGGGCCTGCTTCGCCCTGTTGCAACCATGCGGGATCGCCTACAATTTTTAAATGGCATTTGGCTTGATCAGTGGGACTACACAAAAAATCCATTAGATTGTCGCCAGCTTCGTTGGTATAATCAGGGTTGCCACCTTGTGTGTGTTGAGCACTGGTTGGCATGTAGGTTCTACGGAATTGATCTCTGTGGTCAACCAGTTGCTTGTTGCTAAAATTTGCTTGTCCAATACCACTGATAACCAATCTATAAAGATTGTTGTATTCCTGCTCAAAATTCAATATTTGAGTATTTAGGCCAGTAAACCAGTAATTGTAACTTTTGTGACTGCCACGATATTGACTGTCTGGAAAATATTGACTGGCAGATTGATTGATAGCATACGGACTTATCAAGTATCTCATAGTGTAAGCATAATCATGCCTGATATGGTCATAGCCCAGTGGTGTAGCCGAAACTGATATTTTATACCAAGCAGTACTGTTAGTTGATGATGGATTAGGCTTGCACTGGCCGTTTTTGTCAATAATTTGTGATTGTTGATTGGTTATATAAGTGCTGCTACGCATGATCTGATCAATCAACTGTACTACCTGAGTTCCAGCAGTAACTTGCCAACCTTGTGTGTTGTAGTCTATGGAATTGGTTGACGGATTTAGTACGCTGGCCGCAGTATTGTTATTTTGCATGGGGGCTGTTTGCGCATTTGTTTGCCCTTGTTTTTTCATCTGGCTGGCGGCCAAGTCAGGCGGTGCAAATTCTATAACATACTGATCTGCTAGTTCTTGTTTGTTGGCTTTGACTAGATCTTGCTGATGTTGATTCAATGCATTTACTAGACTGGCAGTTATTTCATTGGTTTTTATCTGAGCTGCAGGGGCTTTGGGCGGTGGCGTGGACGGATTGGCACTAACAGATGCAGTGGCTCTGTCTACCACTCTTGATAATAGTCCTGAATTAAGTGTGGTGGCCATAGGTTAAAAATTAAAATTAATTCCTGTACTGGTATCAACACCATTGGTCACTGCCAGTGTTAGATCTTTTAATACATTATTGACAGAAGCAGCAGCTGGAGATGTTCCAGTTATATTTGTGGGATTTGGTTTGGCAACTCTTGCTCCAGGATCAGCAGTGTTGGTTTGAGTAGTGACCGGAGTGCCAACCAACATCTGTCCTACTGTACTACCTACAATATTAAAGTTAAATGGAATGCTTCCACGATCTGTTCCAATATTATAAAAGTGCGCTTGAGGTTTTCCAAGTATCTCATACTCAATTTGTTTGTTGGCCATACGATATTTTAAATTTGCTATCACAAATGGATAGTACTTTTCTATCACTGCCCGCGGATCATTCTTGGAGGGTACACCATTGGGACTATAGGAACCAACTGCAGGTGCAACTAGATTACCTTGCTGATCATATCCATAAAAATGTATGATCATGCAATAATGAGCCATGGGATAGTTGGGATTTTGAATAGCTATAGTAGCATTTGTAGTATTGGTAGGACCAGTGGCCACTGGTTGTGGTTGTTTGTACAAGGTAGACACTGCTTTGTATAGATTGTTGATCAAGCTTATGCCATTGGGTTCAACAACTTTGAATCTTATGTCTGTGGCACTGTGACACAGTCCAGTGCCACCCAATGGAATCAAAGTTGTTATTTCTAAATCGTCCATGTAGTAGTCATAGGGGAAAAATTGACTACGTCCGCCCGCCAGTGCAGTGGCAGCAGAAGCAGCAGGATTATCAGCATAAAGGTCCTGTCCCACTGTGGGACTGGTGGCTGCACCACCGCTCTGCATCAACAACGACCATTGTGATGAATTTTTTACACCATTTTGAAACTCAGTATATTGTTGTGGTGTTAACAGATACCAAGAAAGCGCATAGGTATAACTGGCATACTGATCCAGTTGATTTTGTTGAGTGGGTATTACTCCAGTAAATGTTTGTGTCAATACTTGTTGAGTATTTGTTATGGGATTGCCATTGGAACCAGCAGGATTATCATCTGCTTGACGTAGCGGATTGTTTATACCAGTTCCCGATCCTGCTCCAGGTAATTGTCCAGCAGCATAGAGCTGTCCCTGGATGCCAGCAGCAGATGCTTGACTACCGGCCTGATTCAACAGACCAAATGTGCCTGTTTCAGCCGCAGTGTTAACAGGATTACCGTTTTGATCCAGTATTCCAAAAGTGCCACTGCCTAACACTCCATTTGATCCTGCATTTATGTTGGGATCATAAGGAGGAGTAGCCTGGGTTTGAGATATAGATTTCAATGGATCGTCGGTGCCTACTTCCTGATTGATAGGTACAATCTGTCCATTGACCACAGTTGTGCTAGGGGCATTTTGTCCCAGTTCAATGGATTGTGCTGGTGGTGTAGTGGCCTGACCTGCTGGTAAAATTCTGCCATCCAGTGTTAAAACTGTGCGTGGTTGAGTCGGATCTTGATCAAGAGCACCATCGTCTTTGGCAGCTTGTTGATTGGCTGCTATTTCTCCGGAACTGGCTGGTGCTTCATTGGCAATTGGTCTTTGTGCATTGGCAATGGCTGCATTCAGCCCGTCAACATCCAAGTTATTCAATGCTGCTAAAAAAGCAGGATTATTTTGAGCTGCTCCGTTGCCTTTTTGTGCATCAATTGATGCTTGCGTCACCGGGACAGGCAGTGTGCCCACAGCGTATTTGTCGTTGCCAAACTGGTATTGTAGTGTCCCTGAATTTGACCAAGTAAAATTAAATCCGCCATAGAAAAAAGGTGACGACATGTCAGAATCCCAGTGCTGATTTCAGTGTGGCAATTTTTGGCAAATATATAGCAACACCTGCTGCAAAATCCAAAGGGGGTGCTTGTAAAGTATTGGGATTGCGCTGATAAAATACCCACCACAGTCTTGAATCATTGTATAAATCAAAGGCCAAAAGATCCGGACGATACTGATAAGTCATGTTGAGGCGAAACAAGATGTCGTCTGGTTGCTTGGGTATGGGTCTATTGACCATGGTGTCAAGAAAAAATTGACTATACCCAGTGAGATAATAAGGACTTGTTGAATCGTACGCAGCCATTACCAAAATCCTCCATTTAGCAAAGCACCACTGGCGTAATCTTGCATGTTGAAATTTTGACTGACCTGTTGACGACTTTGCACAGGCAGCAAAGAAATAGAAATTTCCATTTTAGTTGGAACATATGTGGGGGAATTCAACAAGTCAGCGGTGTTTGGTGCCGGATTTGGTGTTGCAGTTGCTCCCGGTAACAAACCGTTGTTGGCCAACCTATCGCTGCTGGTTGACCCATTGGTGGGCACTGTGCTTTGTTTGATCTGTTGATTTTGTTGATTGATATTCAGATTGCTATTACTGAGAGCTCGAATATAATCAACATCCGAAGGCAAGGCATATGTAAAATTTGTAACTACACAAGGATGTTGTGAAAATTGATAACTTCCTAGCCCAGTGAGGAAAACCAATGGCGGAGGCGAGCCTCTCAAAGGATCATTGGCACCATAGAACATTTTGGTAACCGATCTGAAAAAATGAATGACTGCCAAAAGATAATTGGCTTCATTGGTGTTCTGAGCAGTAAATTGAGCCCGCATACTAACTTGATCTACATAACTGTTTTGATAAAAATATCCACGATAGTTTGAATGAGTAAGATCGTAATTACTGTAGGTCGCACGATAAGATGTATCTATAGTGGGCATATAAGGAAATATCACACCACTGGTCACGGCCAGTGGTGCAAGAATGCCCGGGGCAGGCGCCTTGTACAAATAATTTGCATTTGGGGCCAGACTCAGTTTGACTCGCCAGTCGCCGTAGTTCACTGCTCGTTGTTGTGCAGCTATGGTTTGTTGTTGCTGGGCCAAGGCCAGGGTAGCTTGTTGTTGAATGGCAGCCAGTTGGGCATCTGAATTTACAGGTGCAGTGCTCAACAGTGAACTTACACTACCAATTGATGCTTGTTGTGCTGAAGTTATTCCAAATGCATTTGTGGCACTGGTATTAGTTCTACTTGATGTGTTTATCTGAGATGCTGGCACGCTACTGCCAGTGCCAGCAGGTACTTGAGGATTAGCATTAGGATCAACTGCACCTGCTGACGCAGTGCCAGTGGCCTGTGCTTCAACGTTTGCTAACCCTTGTTGTTGTTGGACTAAATCAGCCTGTGCATTGGCTATATTTTGATTGGCAATAGCAATGTTAGCTTGGTTGGTATCTATTGTGGTTTGAGCTTCGTCGATATTATTTTGTATGTCCTGAACAGCAGCAGGATCAAGATTGGGATCAGCCAAGTTGGCTTGATCAGTTTCAATTGTGGCCTGTGCTGAATTAATTTCTTGTTGATAGGTAGCCAGTGCCGCGGTATTTTCGTCAATGGTATTTTGATCAGTCTGAATATTCTCATTGTACTGAGCAATTGCTTGTACTTGTGCGTCAGTCGCTATATTTGATGCTGTGGCCATGTACATATTTACCAGTAAAATAATCGGCTATGATAATGATCAAGGTTGACAACCTGAGTTTTTGTGCTACAATAAATATACATATGTAGGAGAATACCCAGTGGCAGAAACTATTGCTAGAACCCCAGCCAAAGTTAATTATCTCAACAATAGAGATATTCTCAAAGAAATTCATTCAAGTAAAAATACATATTGCACATTCCGTGATCCTAAGTTGGATCACCAGTACGATATTATTTTGCCAGCAGTGAACAAAATCAATCAAAAAACTGTGGCCGAAGCTCGCCGCAATCGTGCAGATAGATTAAAACGCGAAGGTATCATTGTGGATCCCAAAAAAATTGCCAACACTGATCTTGTGTTTAGAATAACTTGTTGGGAACACATTCCTATGGCTCCTAAAAAGATTACCAAAGCCGAAGCTAAAAAACAAAAGCTACAGGATATTTTTGAATTGGAGATAGAAGATGAAGATCCCCTAGCAGACCTTGTAGAAGTGCCTGTGCTAGATCCCAAACACGTTAGATTGAATTTTCCTCCGTTCTATCACTATCGTATAGACGAGAACAAGGTACCGTATTTGGTAGGTAAAAGTCACTGGAAAGGTGATTTAGAAACAGGCGAGTTTTCAAGAGATCACGGCGAAATGACTCGCAAGTTGGCCACCATGTTTATGAAGTTGTGCGAGCGTTATGCCACAAGATCAAACTGGAGAGGATACACATACAATGAAGAAATGCGCGGACAAGCCTTGCTACAGCTCAGTCAAATTGGACTGCAATTTGACGAATCAAAATCGCAGAACCCTTTTGCGTATTATACTGCCGCTATCACTAATAGCTTTACTCGTATCTTGAATTTGGAAAAGAAAAACCAAAATATCAGAGACGATATTTTAGAAATGAACGGACTTAATCCTTCATGGACTCGACAAAATGCCGGTAAACATTCTATGGTAGCATTGTCCGGACCAGTTTACTCCAGCCTTGACGATGTAGTATAATAGCTCAATGAGTCTATTTAAAAAAGTTGCAGTTTGCACAGATATACATTTTGGGTTGAAATCAAACAGTCTTGTACACAATCAAGACTGTAGTGATTTTATTGATTGGTTTATTAGCACCGCACGAGCCAATGGCTGCGAAACTGGTATGTTTTTGGGCGATTGGAGCCATCATCGTGCCAGTATAAACATGCAGACTTTGCAGTACAGTTTGAAAAGTCTGGAAAAACTGTCAGCAGCATTTGACCGTTTTTATTTTATTCCTGGCAACCATGACTTGTATTATCGTGATCGCAGAGATATCTATAGCACAGAATGGGCTCGCCATATACCCAATATACAAGTAGTCAATGATTGGTTTACTGACGGTGATGTTACAATTGCTCCATGGTTGGTTGGCGATGATTACAAGCGAGTGCCAAAGTTGAAATCCAAGTATGTGTTTGGTCATTTTGAACTGCCGCATTTTAAAATGAACGCCATGGTTGAAATGCCAGATCATGGCGAAATTTCAGCCGACGACTTTGGCGGAGCGGACAAGGTTTTCAGCGGACATTTCCATCTGAGACAACAAAGAAAAAATGTCAACTACATTGGCAACTGTTTTCCGCACAACTATGCCGATGCTGGCGATAGCAACCGCGGCATGATGATTCTGGGTTGGGGAGCTGAGCCAGAATACCATGCCTGGCCGGCACAGCCGTTGTATCGTGTGACCAAGTTGAGTTCTTTGATTGATAATGCTGACACCATATTGACTGCTGGCATGCATGTTCGTGTAGAACTTGATATTGGTATCAGCTACGAAGAAGCATCCATGATCAAGGACACATTTATAAAAAATTATAGTTTGCGGGAAATGAGTTTGATTCCAATTAAAAATAATTCCGTAGAGTCTGATATGGCCCCAGGTGATATTAAATTTGAATCTGTGGATCAAATTGTCACTGATCAATTAACCAACATCGAAAGTGATTTTTTTGACCCTAGACTGCTGTTAAAAATATATCAGAATTTATAATTTCATGTTAAAAATAAAAAATCTCACAGTAAGAAATTTTATGAGTGTGGGCAATTCTACACAAGCTATAGATTTTGATCGCCAAGATCTCACGTTGGTTTTGGGCGAAAATTTAGATCTCGGCGGAGATGGTTCGCGCAATGGCACAGGCAAGACCACAATTATAAATGCATTAAGTTATGCCTTGTATGGCAATGCTTTGAGCAACATTCGCAAGGACAATCTTGTAAACAAGACCAATACCAAGAACATGTTGGTCAGTTTGGAATTCAATATAGCTGATCAAAGTTATCGAATTGAACGAGGTCGCAAACCCAATGTTTTAAAATTCTATGTTAATAATCGGGAGCAACAAGCTGCAGACGATGCCAGTCAAGGCGATTCACGAGAAACACAAGATGCTATAGAGTCTTTGTTGGGCATGAGCCATGAAATGTTCAAACACATCATGGCTTTGAACACTTATACTGAACCTTTTTTGAGTTTGAAGGCAAATGATCAAAGAACTATCATTGAGCAGTTGTTGGGTATCACCATGCTCAGTGAGCGGGCAGATCGTATCAAAGAGCTCAATCGAGAAACCAAAGATGCAATAACTCAAGAAGAATTTCGTATTCGAGCAATTAGCGAAGCAAACAAACGAATTGAAGAACAAATAGAAGCAGTAAAACGCAGACAAACTTTATGGACTGCCAAACACAACGAAGACATTGTTAATCTTGGCAATGCCTTAGACGCATTGAAACAAATTGATATCGATGATGAAATTCAAGCTCACAAAAATCATAAGCTATGGGATCAAAAACGCAGGGATATTAATGATCTAGCCAGTACCATAAGCCGTGTAAAATTAGACTTGGGTAGAGAACAAAAAAATATTGCCAAGTTGATTAAAGATATAGCTGCCTTGGAAAATCATACTTGTCATGCTTGCGGACAGGATCTTCATGATTCCAAACACGAAGAAGTCTTGGCAGGCAAACAACAAGATTTAACCACTGCGCAGACCAATGCCCACACACATGCCACTGACTTGGCTAATTTTGAAGCTGTTCACAAAGCATTGGGTATTTTAGGACAACCTCCCAAAATGTTTTATGATCGAGAAGAAGATGCTATTCAACATCGTGCTACTTTAGAAAATTTACAAAAACAAATTGTGGGCAAGACCGCAGAAGTAGATCCATACGGTGAACAGATTACTGAAATGCAAGGTCAAGCTCTGCAAATCATTGATTATAACACACTCAATGAACTGACTAGATTGCAAGAACATCAAGACTTTTTGCTCAAACTGTTGACCAGCAAAGACAGTTTTATTCGCAAAAAAATCATTGAACAAAATTTAAGTTATCTCAATGCCAGACTCACACACTATCTAGATCGTATTGGGCTCCCCCATACTGTGGTATTTCAAAATGATCTCACTGTCAGTATTGAAGAACTAGGACGCGAATTAGACTTTGATAATTTGTCTCGAGGCGAACGCAATAGATTGATATTGAGCATGAGTTGGGCCTTTAGAGATGTGTGGGAAAGCTTGTATCATCCTATTAATATTTTGTTTATTGACGAAATGATTGATAATGGGTTAGATACCCAGGGCGTTGAAAATGCACTGGCTTTGCTGAAGAAGATGAGTCGCGAACGACAAAAATCAGTCTGGCTGGTTAGTCACAGAGACGAACTGGCAGGACGTGTGGAAAACATACTTAAAGTTGTCAAAGAAAACGGCTTTACAAGCTACAACACAGATATAGAACTGTCATAATTAAAATATAAAATAATATATTTTGCCTATGACATGGTACTACCAAAACAATCCCATTGAATCACTGCCAGAAGATTGTGTGGGATTTGTTTATTTGATCACAAACAATCTTTCCAATCGCAAGTATATTGGTAAAAAATTGGCAAAATTTTCCAAAATAACTTATAAAACAGTCAAACAAAAAAATGGTGTCAAAAAAAAGAAAAAAATACGCTCCAAGATAGATAGCGACTGGCGAGACTACTACGGATCCAGTCCTGAATTAACCGCCGACATAGTCAAATACGGTGCTGAAAATTTTTCTAGAGAAATTTTGTTTTATTGTACAAGCAAAGCAGAATGTTCCTATATTGAAGCACGAGAACAGTTTTCTCGTAAGGTATTAGAATCAAATGATTACTACAACGGTCACATACAGGTGCGTGTACACGGATCACATATTAAAAAATTACAAGAATAACATATGATTGTTATAGCATCAATGCCATTGATTGAAACCAACCGAGCTCTGGCAGCACCAGCAGTGTTAAAATCTGCTTTGGCTCAACATGGCATGACCAGTGTTGCGCTTGATCTCAATGCAGAAATTTATGTGAAGTTTCAAAACAGTGGTCATAAAAAACAATTACTAGATTTTTTTTACAATCAAGTTATTCATGATGAAGTAGTGGCAGAAATTAATTCGATGATTGAACACTGCACAAAAAAAATTATTAAACATAATCCAACGCTGATAGGACTGAGTTTATTTGCCAAAGACTGCCAAGTTTTTACTGCATGGTTATGTGCGTCATTGAAACAGATCAGGCCTGAATGTGTAATAGTGATAGGCGGGCCTGGTATTTTTCAGTTTGATTATGCAGAAAAAATCAAAGAACTTGGTTTGATAAACGATTATATCTCAGGCGACGGTGAAGAATCTTTGATTGAATATGTGCGTGGAAATACAACTTATCCTGGTATAAATTCTTGGCAATGGAAACCAGTGACAAATCTCAATACGCTGCCTTATCCTGATTATTCCGACTATGATTTTTATTGGTATGCTGAACCATCAATTCCCATAGTTGACAGTCGAGGATGTGTGAGAGCATGTGAATTTTGTGACGTAATTGAAATGTGGAATAAGTTCCAATACAAAGATGCAGACAGTATATTTGCTGAGATGCTGCATCAAATACAAAAACACAATATAAATTATTTTGATTTTAGAAGCAGCATCTCAAATGGCAATCTAAGAGAATTTAGAAAACTATTGACAATGATTGCTGACTATAATCAGTCAAAATTTACGAGTGAGCAAATTGGCTGGGAAGGATCATTTATTGTACGTCCCAAAAATAATCATCCAGAATCCATGTGGGAAATCTTGCAGAAAACCAATGCCACACTGTTTCTTGGTATTGAGAGTGTGATACCCCGAATAAGAAATCAAATTGGAAAAAATTTTGCCAATGAAGACATTGACTGGCACTTGGCCATGGGTCAAAAGTACAATATTAAAATTGTACTGTTGTTGATATCTGGGTACCCTACTGAGTCTCTAGCAGACTACGAAGCGACCAAACAGTGGTTTAGAGATAGAAAACAATTTGCCAATAACAGTGTGATAAAAGTCAATGTCAGTCAGGCAGGCATTATATATAATACAGCGTTGTACAAAAACGCTGATAAATATAACATCATAAACTTTCATACAGGAACAAATTGGGTCAACAAAGAGTTAAACATTGCAGTTGATCAAAGAACTCAGTACCACAATGAATTAAAAAATATCATTTCTAAAGAATGCAACTTTTTAATTTAAAACTAGTTCTTGAATTTGGTCACTGTAATGGTACCATGAACGTGATAATACAAGATCGGCATGGTATCTTGGATGAAATTATTCAACCGCAAGCACAACAAATACAATTAGATTACAATATAAAATTACCAAATCAAATTTCAATTATACTATCAAACAAAAATTACAATACTGATACAAAATTAGACAACACAAATAACATAGTCCAAAACAAATACGTAAAACTTTTAGAACTTTGGCTAGGCAATATAAAAATCAATCACAATACCATTTTACAATTATGTGCATACAAAAATGATTGCAATGGCAATCATGAATTCACTGATTTTTGGGATCGCAACGGCATAGTGACCTTGGAGCTATTTGATAAAAATTTCATTGAACTTCTTTTGCATTATAAAAATACCATAAATTTTTGATCTAAGATTTTTTGACTCTGTGGCAGGTGCAATGGCCTGCCCCCATTGAGGAACGGTGAGATACCCGGTCCAGACTTGGGCGTCACAGGCAATTGCTAACTACAGGCAACAAATGGTTCGGGCTCTGATAAAAAGATACAACCCGTGCTCATAGGACTTGGATTTATTGTTGGGTCACTAGGGTTCCGTTGATATGTGAAGCTTGAGTAGGGGGTACCGGTCAACCGCCTCCGCTGTAACCGTGGTATTACAAATCTCATTACAATAAATGACTGCTGTCACTCAGATGATGCTTTCTTTTCACCGTGCATACGGTGAATTGTGACCACGTAATCTAGATGATACTAAAACAAGTCAAGTAAAAAAGATGTCTGAGCGCAAGCGAAAGACATAGAACTTCGCTAAGAAGTTCTCTTAAAGCAGTTATAAATTGGTATCAGGCCAATCTCTAAACAATGCATGTTGTATGTTGCCGCTGACAAATTGATTGAATGATTTGTGTTTCTCTTCGAGTTCACCTTTGAGTGGTGCTACTCGTCGGAATGCATTGTCCATTTGACCCATATCAGTGAATTCCATAATAATCATCCATTCTGGCATATCAGCAATGCTACGGAATCCCATTTTACATCTTGTGATTCTATAACTTTCCATTCGGCCTTCTGAGATCAAATGATCAAAAAAACTTTTCATTCCGTTTACCCAGTCTATGTCTGAGATGTCGCCTTCTTTGTCTGCCCAAATTGTATATAAATCTGCCATTTTTTACTCCAGTGGTCCTAGTATTTCAAATCCGTCTATTTCAGATTTGTACAAATGTGCTTGCTCAAGATAAAGATATTTAAACCCTCTTTCTTTGTAGATAGCACATTCTGTTTTCATTGTTTCTATACCTAATCTTGTTTTAGGATTATGATATGTCCAGGCAAATTGATCACACAAGGCATTGTGTTGATCAAATCGCCGAATTAAACTCCAGGCCACAAGTCGATCATTGTCGTAATACCCAATTATGTCTGCCATGGGATCAAGATACCTGCTGTGAAACATAGGCATAACACTGGAAAAATGTTTGTAGATAGAATATGTTCTATAGATATCATCCAGTTTTTTCAATGTAATTTCGCTGCGGTCAGTGATATATCCCCAGGTCACGCTGGGCATGTATGCAGTTTTATCTAGATCTATTCTGGCAAATTGATATGTCATGACCTTGGATCTTTTCTGTGTGTGAACAATGGCCGAAGATACGACTCTGGCCAAGAATGATAAAATCCTTTGTTGGCCAACTGTTTGGCTTTGTCGTTAAGGTCACTTAACTTTTGTACCAGAGCCATGGCATAAGTTCCTTGATTCATTGATACTCCGTTGACTATTTCTGGATCGCTGGGATGATCCTCCAAGGCCAACATGTCCTTGCGCAACAAACATTCTTCATTGGCCTGTGAGATACTGGCACTAAACAATTCATAAGTCCATTCTGCAGGATCATACGCATACACAATGACTTCGTACTGGCCCATGCCCCACTGACTGCGATTTTTTAAATCATAGTAAGGATCCATGCCTGTAAAAATTGCCACTGTGTTTTTTAATCTAGCACTGCGAGCATAAGGGCAAGGCGGCCAGCCTCCTAGTGCTGGATGTGGAACTTCTATAAAGTGTTCACTCCAGGCTAAAATATCTCGACGTACTTGTTCTTGATCTAACATATTAAAAAAATGGAAGCCCTGATTTTTTAGTGGTTTCCATGTTGTCTTTGATTATTTGCCCAATCATTTCTTTTTCGCTGATGCTGAGTTGCAGAGCCTGCTCGTAACTGATACCACCTCGCATGTACCAAGCCATTTGCAACGCCTCCCTTTTGATATTTTTTATATCTTTGTCCATCTGATCCACAATCTTGCCAATTGTGTCAGCATCTGAGACTAGGAGGCGGGTACGAAAAAAGTTGACATGTCCAGGGCCACACTCTGCTCGTATTCATTGGTACACTCATCACATACTATTTTCATGGGTTGCATTTCGGCCTGTGCTTTGAGTTTTATGATGTGATCTCTAATCTGTGTGAACAAATTCCTGTCACAGTTCTTCAGGAATTCTTCTATGTATTCTGGCTCACTGACCATGGCAGTGGGCGTTTTGATTGTGGCCACACTTTGTGCCAAGGCCGACACTGTGATATCCGTGATCTTTTTCATGGCCGCAGTCAGTGCAGTCATTTTGTCATTGTTGTTCATTTCAGTGTTGGGCAGGATCTGCAACAGTTTTTGATTTTCAAACTGCATTTGATTGTTGTCGTTGAGATTTCTATAATTCATGGGTCTGAAGTAGATCTCGACGTCACCGGCTCTAATGCTTTCACCATAATTGGGTGCAGAAATTCTGTCTAGCACAGTTCTTAGATCAACTGATCTGTCACTGGTTGCGGCACATTTTGGACATTTGGTATCAAATTCCATGTCGTGACCATAGCTGGCAATGCGTATGGCAATTAAAATAGCATCCACATCCATGGCAGGCACTGCCCAGCCATTTAAGATATTGGGCAAGCAACTTTCAATCACATTCACAGTGGCTTGACCGTTGAACAAGGCATCGGGTGTGCGGTAAGTTATTTCGTCGATGGCAGTCATGGGCAACACAGGTAATTCTCCTGTGTCAGTCATGGTCAGTGTGCCAGGCGGATAAAACTGTCCGTTGCTGGGCAATCGGATGTAGATTGCAGGTTGTCTAAAATACTGTTGAAGCGGGTTGTTTGATGGCATGGTCGTCCTCGGTAAATATAATTATGACTGATCGCTACACCCAAGAAGAAATCCAAGAAATCTCTGACAACTATGCCAACGCATTAAAATCTGGCATTGAGCCCACGGCTGACATGACCCGTGAAATGAAAGATGCCGCAGTTGGTATCAAAGGCTATACTGCAGCAGTCGAATCGGCTAAAAAACAATTTGTTTCAAGCTTGGGCAAAACTGCAAGTGAGCTAGGCTCTGCCATGTACAAAGGCACCAAAGGCGCTGGAGTCCTAGGTGATGCAGCCGAAAGTGCAGGAATGGCGATAGAAGCCATGATCTTGGCCATACCCGGAATTGGTTTGGCCGCCAAGGCGGCTGCAGTGGCCATTGGCTTGTTTGCCAAAAGCGTCAACATGGCCGCCAAACAAGGCGATGCACTGTACAAAAGCTATCAAGAACTTGGCAAAAGCGGTATGGGAGCTGCTGGCGGCATCACTGATGTGTTCAACAGCATGCAAAAGTTGGGTTATGGTATCAACGAACTTGATTCAGCAGTCAAACTCTTGACCAGTAATTCCACAGATTTAGCTACATTCAGCGGTACTGCGGCTTCAGGTGCCCAGGCATTTGCAGATTCAATGAAAGGCATAACGCACGGACCTTTCCTTGAAGAAATGATGAATTTGGGCAAAACAGTTGATGATCTAAATTCAGCCGGTGCATCATATGTCAAACAACAAGTGCTCATGGGCCGTAGTCAACGAGATATCACAGGCACGCAAACTGAACGCACACAGGCATACATTAAATCTTTGGATACACTACAAAGACTGACCGGAAAAAGTGCTGAAACATTGGAAAAAGAACAAGAAGCAGCGTTGGATGACGATGCTTATAACATTTACATGGAGCGATTGGAACAAAGTGGCAAGGCAGGACAAGAACAAGCGCAAAAAATAAAAGAATCATTGGCAATGTTAGATCCAAGCATACAAAAATTAGCCAGAGCGGGTATTGGTGGTAATGTCGGAGCTCAAGGCGAGCTGATGAACATGATGCCAAACTTTATTAAAGATTTGCGAGATCAAAATATGTCTCGCGATCAGACTCTTGCCAATGCCAACAAAGATCTTATAACATTCAAAGACAGATTTGGCGACAACTATATGCAGGCCGCTGATTCAATGGAAGGCTTTGGCGTACATGTAACAGCTATAAACAAAACCATTGGGCAAACTGGCAATCTCAAAGAGCGCGAAGCATACGCTGCCAAAGAAAAAGAAATGCACGATGGTGCTACAAAAACTCTTACTGAGACACAAATTGCTCAGATGAACAGTCGTGACAGTTTGCAAAGTCTAGTGCAACTGGGTGTGGCACCAGCTACCACGGCACTAGGAGCATTGGCAGATGTTGTGGCAGATTTGACCAGTTTGTTACCAGGTGGAAAAAGTCGACCTGGCAAAGGACTCAGTGCACCAGCACCTGAGTTGGGTGCACACGGCACAGGCACACGCGGCGGAAGACTAGCAGCCACTGGAGCCGGAGCAGCCGCAGGTGCAGCAGTAGGAGCAACAGTGGGATCTGTTGTACCAATTGCTGGTACTGCCATTGGTGGTGCACTAGGTGGTATTGCAGGTGGTATTGCAGGATATTTGGGTTATTCTAATTTTGGTGGTATAGCTGACAAACCAGAAAATTATTTAAAATTTACCGGCGAAAGCGGGTCAGTGGCTAATTTTGAGCAACTGGATCCCAATGTTCAACGGCAAATCATGGCTGCTGGCAAGGCCTACTCAGAAATGACAGGAGGCCAAAAACTCATAATCAACAGTGCCAAGCGTACCACAGAAAAACAAACTCAACTTTATAATGATTGGCTGGCCAACGGCAAACGTGGTAATCCAGTGGCACCGCCAGGACACAGTGCGCACGAGACAGGGCTAGCAGTGGATATCGAACAAGGCAAAGGCGATAACAACGCAATCTCTGCGCTGAATCAAGCTGGCCTGTATCAAACAGTACCCAACGATCCTGTGCACTTTCAGCCCAAAGGAGCGCCACCAGAAGCAGCCATGGAATATGGTGGTATTGTTCGAGCTAGACCAGGTGGAACCAATATTCTAGCAGGCGAAGCCGGGGATGACGAAGCATTTGTGCCCTTGCGTGGTGGCAAGATTCCTGTGGACATTAAAAATTCTAGTTTTATTAAAGAATTCACACGTGATATTCTTGGCAATATAGGAATGGATCAACCGCAAAGATCTGGTATAACAGCCAGAGAAGGAGTGGAAAATCTCAGATTACTGCTGCCAGAATTTAGTCAAGCTATCTCTGGTGGTATTGGTGATATCAAAATCACACAACCAACGTTGGATCGTACAGTGATGCCTAAAATGGATGCTATGGCCAATCAAATTGACAGTGCCGTGGTCAACATGAAATCAGTCATAGACAATTTTGTCAAAATAAAAATGCCTAATCCTGGTGATTTTGCTGGCAGTTCAGTGCTGCCTAATTTCAACAAAGCACTGCCCGAAACAGACACTGCAACCATGTTGTCTGACAGAACTGATAAACTCACACAACAATTGGCCAAATTGGATAAATTGCCGGTAGCTGCCGGCGGCTCTGACAACTCACAGCAACTGGCGCTGATGAGTCAACAGCTAAACAAACTGGACGAACTGGTAAGAGTCATGAACAGTCAGCTAAATGTGTCAGGAAAGATATTGGCTTACCAACACTGATCTGCGGTAAATACTGCAAGGAAAACTCACATGTCTTGGAGAAAATATTTCAAAGTCGCTGGCCCTGATGGAGTAGGCGGTGCCCTTAGCCCAATTTCTGGTCGTAATCAATTTGGCATCCCTGGCTATGATCGTCAACGAGGTGGCGACTACACTGGCGGAACACCCAATGATTTTGCCTTTAGAAACTATGCCAGTAGACTGCCTGAAGTGTATTCTGGTCATCCCAATCGTGTTGAACGCTACAATCAGTACGAAAACATGGATCAAGATTCAGAAGTAAATGCATGTTTAGACATCATTGCTGAATTCTCCACACAACTAAACGATGACAACGAAACACCATTTGACATACATTTTTCTGACAAGCCCACTGATCACGAAATAGAAATCATTAAAAAGCAGTTGCAACAGTGGACCAAACTCAACAAGCTGGATCAACGCATATTCAAACTGTTTCGCAACACCATCAAGTACGGCGATCAAGTGTTCTTGCGTGATCCAGAAACATTTGAAATGTTTTGGGTAGACATGGTCAAAGTGGCCAGGGTTATTGTAAATGAATCAGAAGGCAAGCGTCCTGAACAGTACATAATCCGCGATATCAATCCTAATTTTCAAAACATGAGTGTGGCGTCTAAAACCACACAAGATTACTATGTCAGCCGAGCCACTGGTGCCGCAGGACAAACCAATTACACTGCACCCAACGGTGGCGGCTATGGCGGAGCAGGAGGCGGTGTAGGCAACAACAGATTCACACAGGCCATGAACGAAAGTTGCATAGACAGCCGTCATATTGTGCATTTGAGCTTGAATGAAGGCCTGGATTTTTTCTGGCCTTTTGGGCAAAGTATATTAGAAAATATTTTTAAAGTTTACAAACAAAAAGAATTGCTGGAAGATTCTGTGTTGATTTATCGTGTGCAACGTGCTCCTGAACGACGCTTGTTCAAGATTGATGTTGGTAACATGCCCAGTCACATGGCCATGCAGTTTGTGGAACGTGTTAAAAATGAAATGCATCAGCGCAGAATTCCTACGACCACTGGTGGCGGCGCTAACATGATGGATGCCAGTTACAACCCACTTAGTATCAATGAAGATTACTTTTTCCCACAGACATCTGATGGGCGCGGCAGTTCAGTAGAAGTACTGCCTGGTGGTGAAAATCTTGGCGAAATTGATGACTTGAAGTACTTCAACAACAAAATGGCACGTGGTCTACGTGTGCCGTCAAGCTATTTGCCCACAGGACCTGATGATTCTGGCATTGCCATGAACGATGGCAAAGTAGGCACTGCCTTAATTCAAGAGTATAGATTTAACCAGTATTGTATCAGATTGCAGAATTTGATCATGCAGAAACTGGACGACGAATTCAAAATGTTTCTGCGTTGGAGAGGATTCAACATTGATAGTGGTTTGTTTACTATCAAACTGTGTCCGCCACAGAATTTTGCTAGTTATCGTCAAAGCGAACTGGATACTACTAGAATTACTGCATTCACACAGTTAGAGCCTTTGCCTTACATGAGCAAGCGTTTTTTAATGAAGCGTTATCTAGGACTCACAGATGAAGAAGTCATGGAAAACGAACAGTACTGGCGCGAAGAACGTGATCAACCTGAGCTGGAAACCACACAAGGGCAAGATCTACGTAGCATTGGTATTACTCCAGCTGGCATGGAATCGGATATTGAAACAGGACAACAACTGTCTCAAAGCGAGCTAGCTGGTGCACCAGGTAGCCAGCCTACACCCAGTGTAAGCCCAGGAGCCAACAGTCTAGGCGGGTCAGCTGGTGCTGCTGGAGCTCCCAGTGGCGGTGCGCCAGGCATACCTGGAGTATAAATACTAGTATGATTCTCAATGAAATATACGAAAAATCCCCAGCTGCCTATCAAGATCTCAGTCAAGATAACAGTCAACTCAAGTTGGGTGATTTGAGAAAAACTCGGTTGACACTACGTCAGTTAAACAAGTTGCGACAAATGAACGATGTGCGTAGTTATGAATACAAAGAAAAATTAAAATTAGTGCGTCAGCAGTACGCACCTCCTCCTGTGGCTCCTGGTCTGTAATATTTTTTAAATATTACCAGTTTTCCTCCTCAAAAGTACCAATATTACCAGATATATGTAAATATATCTACGAGCCATAACCTTTGGAGGATACAATATGACATCGAAATTTGAACAGTTGATTGAGTACGTAATCAACGATGAAGAACAAAAAGCTCGCGAGCTTTTCCACGATATTGTGGTAGAAAAATCTCGCGAGATCTACGAAAACCTCATGAACGAGGAAGAAGAAGAGCAAGAAGAG